>Ga0209254_10003398_pt1 | contig 14529 bp, 13 predicted proteins | sample FrelakmetDIP11DI_FD_187148 | JGI IMG/M metagenome (GOLD analysis project Ga0209254, IMG submission 187148) | Freshwater lake sediment microbial communities from the University of Notre Dame, USA, for methane emissions studies - DIP11 DI (SPAdes)... | ecosystem: Environmental > Aquatic >...
CCCACCCAGAACCAGTGGTCGCGGTACCGAACCGCCACAAACGCACCCTCCGGCCGCGTCGTGCCACTGCGGACGCGCCCGGGGCGGCGCTGATCCGCCGACGAATTCCCCTCGCCGGGCTGGTACGCGCGCAGGTCGCGCAGATGCTGCTCCGGCACGTCCACGTTCGTTGCTAAGGCCTGCAGGATCTGCAGCATCGATCGGCTGTTCACGGCGAGTTCGTTCTCCGCGCCGCGCATCGGTGAATAGATCAGCGAAAATTTCTGCTCACTGGGCGACAGCTGCAGCAGCCGCCTGATCTCGGCGCCTTTCTGCTCGATATCCGCCGGCAGCCCGGTGCTGATCAAGGGCAAGACCCAGTTGCTGCCCGGCGGCATGAGCCATCTGTCGGAAAACTGCGTCCTCAACGTCAAGAACAAGTCGCACTCCGTGACGGCGGGCATCGTGGTGCCGCAGGGTGGCGCCAAGGGCGTGATCATCGCCCAGGGTGCCGACATCGGCGGCTGAGTCCTCTACGCCCACGGCGGCAAGCTCAAGTACTGCTACAACTGGAGCGGCTACAAACACTTCATGGTGGAAGGCGCCACCGTGATGTCGCCAGGCGATCACCAGGTGCGCATGGAGTTCGCCTACGCCGGCGGCGGCCTGGGCAAGGGCGGCAAGGTGACGCTGTACCTGGACGGCAAGAAGGACGGCGAGGGCGACATCGGCGCGACGCTGGCGATGATCTTCTCGGCCGACGACGGCTGCGACGTCGGCAAGGACGGCGGCTCGGCGATTTCGCCCGACTACAAGGCGGGTAAAAACGCCTTCAACGGCAAGGTCAAGGGCGTGCAGATCTCGATCGCCGAGGACGACGGCAAGCACGTGGTAGACCCGGCCGATGCGATCCGCATGGCGATGGCACGACAGTAACTCCGGTATGACGGGCATCTCTCACGGGATGCCCGTCATTCTTGATCCAGTGACCAGTCGTCACGCTTGCCCCGTATTCTGCAGGGCGAGCGGATGAATCAGCGGTTTCCTAGAGCAATCCCTCGATTGGCAGCAGCCCAAACAACGTGACGGCCAGCCGCAGCCCGAGGCTGGCGCGGGGCTCGTCGTGGTAGATGACCGTGGTGCCGTCGGGGCGCCGCTCGACCCACTCGAGCCGACGATTCGCGATGAACGTGATCCCGGTCACGCCCCGGCTGCTTATCGGGATTGCCGTGGCGACGCTGCTGCCCATGCTGCCGCTGCTGACGCTCGAGCATCCGGTGACGACGATGATCGAGCAGGTGCAGGAAACGGTCGACCAATTCCTGCTTGCAGTGAGAGTACAGAAATCTGTATTATTTCTCCATGAAGACAACTCTCGACATAAACGACCAGTTGCTCGCCGATGCAAAGGCGCTTGCTGCGCAGCAGCGCACCAGTCTGACTCGCTTGATCGAGGAGGGGCTTCAGCTGCGCCTTCGAACTCAGGCGGCACCGCAGCGCGGCAGGCTCCGCCTTCCCGTATTCAAGGGACGCGGGGGCGTGGCGCCTGGTGTCGATCCGTTGAGCAACAAGGCGATGCTGGCAGCATTGGGCGATGACGCCTGACGTCAACGTCCTCGTCGCCGCGTCGCGCAGCGATCATCCTCACCACGGCGTCGCGCGCAGTTGGCTCGAAAAGGCTGCCTCGGCTGCGGCTTCTGGCAGCACCCTGACTCTGATGCCAATGGTTCTAGCCAGCTTCTTGCGACTGGTAAGCAGCCCCAAGATCTTCCCGGAACCAACTCCCATCGAGAACGCTTTGGCCTTTATCGACGCACTGCTCGCGGCTCAAGGTGTTCAACTTGCATCGCTTGGTCCTGAGTGGCCGCGGTTGCGGCAACTTTGCATCGAAAAGCGGCTCAATGGAAACGCCGTGCCGGATGCATGGCTCGCCGCTGCGACGATCCACCTGGGTGAGCACCTGGTGAGTTTTGATCGTGACTTCAGGAAGTTGATCGGCAGGTCGCAGTTCACGTTGCTGGAAGCGGACGCCAAGTAGTTGGCATCCATCGCCGTCAATCGCTGGCTCGTCGACCAGTCGCACGCCGTTTCACGGCGGAATGCCTGCTAGAGCAATCCCTCGATCGGCAGCAGTCCGAACAGGGTGACGGCGAGCCGCCGGCCGAAGCTCGCGTGGGGCTCGTCGTGGTAGACGACCGTGCTGCCGTCGGGGCGGTGCTCGACCCACTCGAGTCGGCGATGCGCGTCGAACTGCACCTGGTAGGACGCCGCCGGGATGTCCTCGAGGAACATCCGCGACAGCGCCGATGCCATCATCGGCGAGTCGATGACCAGGCCGAGCTCGGTGTTGTGCAGCGCTGAACGCGGATCGAAGTTGAACGAGCCGATGAAGATGCGTTCGGCGTCGACCGCGAAGGTCTTGGCGTGCAGGCTCGACTCGGAACTGCCGGCGCTGCCGGAGCCGCCGCTGCCGCCCGCGCCGTCGCTCGTGCCACCCGAGCTGCCCGTGCCGTCCGCGCCAGCCACGCCACTTGCGGCAGCTGCGCCGGCCGAGCCCGCTGCGCCATTCTCGCCGCGCCGCGCGCGCGGCGGGCTGAGGTCGAGCGGGCGCTTGCGGTCGCTCGCGCCGCCGCGTCTTGCTACCCCTTCGCGGGCATCGCTTCGCAGCTCGTAGAGCTCGATTCCCGATTTCAGCAGGTCGCGACGGCGCTTCGCATAGCCGGAATGCACGGCGGCAACGTCGGTCGACTCGAGCGCATTGGTCAGGATCTTCACCTTCACGCCGGATTCCGCGATCTGTTTGAAAGACTTGGTGCCGCGTCGGCCGGGCACGAAGTACGGCGAGACGATCACGAACTCGCGCGTCGCCGCGCCGCCGAGCGCGGCCTCCAGGCGCGACGACAGCAGCTGCTTGCTCCCGGCCTTGCCGAGCCCCTTGGCCGGGTCGTCGACCACCAGGCGCGAAGCCGCCCACTCGAACGGCAGCTCCTGCGCGACCAGGTCGCGCATCACCCGGGTGGTGGCGACCTTGTCTAGATAGCGCGCGGCCCGTGGCTCGGCGCGCAGCGACTCGCCGCGCTGCGCGAGCTCTGCGATCTCGGCTGCGGTGGCCGGCGGCAGCAGCCGGTCGACCGGGTAGGCCGAATCACAGTCCCAGTAGTCGTCGAACGACTTCGCCACGGCCCGCACCACCGGACCGACCGCCACGATGTCGAGGTCGACGAATCCGATGCCCTCGCCGGCGGCGAAGTACTGGTCGCCGATGTTGCGCCCGCCGATGATCGTGGCCGCGCCGTCGGCGGTGATGGACTTGTTGTGCATGCGCCGGTTCAGGCGCGAGAAGTCGACGAGGAAGCCGACCAGCCGCAGCGAGCGCTGCATGAACGGGTTGAACAGCCGCACCTCGATCTGCGGATGGGCATCGAGGGCGGCAAGCGTCGGGTCGAGCCCCTTCGTGTTGTTGTCGTCGAGCAGCAGCCGCACGCGCACGCCGCGATCGGCGGCGCGGAGCAGCGCGTCGAACATCAGCCGCCCGGTGAGGTCGTCGTGCCAGATGTAGTACTGCACGTCGAGGGTGCGCGCGGTGGCGTCGATCATGGCCATGCGGGCCGCAAACGCATCTTCGCCGTCGCGCAACACGTAGATGCCGGAGAGCCCGGGATGCGCGGCGAGCGGGGCGACCAGCGCATCGGGGATCGGCGCGCCCGGGATGCTGGCGATCGCGGTCGTCTCCGTGCGCCCGTCGAGCGGTGGCAGGCTGGCGCAGCCGCCGAGCGACAGGACCAACCACAGTGACAGCAGCCTGGCGGCCGACGCACGTTTCGGCATCCGGAACCTCCGAGTTCGCGCCGGATGCTAACGGCTCGTGCAGCGTCGGTCGAGCGACTGCCTCATGGATCCGGGAGAGGCTCGTTCGGGCCGCGGGCCGCCCGCCTCAGCGCCGCAGCCGGAACGCCAGCAGACTGTTGTCGCGATCGCAACTGACGTAGATCGTGCCGTCGTCGCCGGCCGCCACGCCGGTCGGCATGAACACCGGCGCCGGGGTGCGCGTGAACATCTGGCCGACGGGCAGGTCGCTCGCAATCACGCGTGGTCGGCCGCCACGGGCGCCGACGAGCGACAGGCGGCGTGCACCGACCTCGGCGATCGCGATCGTGCCATCGGGCAGCACGGCGATGCCCTCGGGCTGCGCGAGGCCGCTCGCCAGCACCTCGCGTGCGCCGCTCGCCGGGTCGACGCGCAGCAGGCGACCCGACGTGGCCTCGCTGACGAGCAGCCGGCCACGCGCGTCGCGCGCGAGGCCCACCGGGCCGGACAGGCCGCTGGCGACCACGCGCCGCCCGTCGCCGGTCGCCGCGAGCTGCTGCAGCTCGCCGCTACCGTAGTCGACGACGAAGATCGTGCCGTCGTCCAGCGCGACGACGCCCATCGGCTGCTGGAAGCCCTTGAACGAACGCTGCACCGCGCCGCTCTGTCGATCGAGCACCGTCACCGAAGGCCGGCGCACGTAACCGAGTACGATGTGATTCGCGCTCACGGCGATCGTCGACGAACCGTTGGCGAGGAGGTCGAACGGCCGCATCGTGACGACGCCGGTCGCGACGTCCACCTCGCGCCAGCCCATCGCGTCGGCGACCAGCAGCGTGGCGCGGCCGTCCCTGCGGGCGAAGGCGAGGCCGCCGGGCGCGGCGAACCGACCCTGCACGATGCTGCGTTGCGCGCCGTTCGCGGGGTCGATCGCGACGATGCCGTTGTCGCTCGGCCGCGAGACGTAGATCGTGTCGTCGGGGCCGATCGCGAGATTGTCGAGCGGCGGCGTCACCGTCGCCAGCGTGCGCGTCGCGCCGGTCGCGGGATCGATGCGGATCACGGCGCCGGTCTGCCAGTCGATCGTCGCGAGCCGGCCGCGCGAATCGCGCTTGACCGCGACCGGCTGGGAGAGGCCTGTCGCGACCACGGTGACGGCGCCATCCGCGACGTCGACGCGCGCGACCTGACCCTTCTCGCCGAGCGGCACGAGCAACCCGCCCCGGCCATCGTCGGTGAAGGCGTTGATGCCGCCGATTCCGCTCGCGATCGGGCGCAGCGGACGCAGGCCGGCCGGATCGAGCTCGAACAGCGTGTCCGGCTGGCCGATCTGCCCGGCGAACAGGCGGCCCTGCGCGTCGAAGTGCACGGGGTTCACCAGCGGCAGGCCCCTGGCCAGCGTCTCGACGCGACCGCCGGGGCGACGCACGCGCACTTCACCCGCGATCAGCGCGGTCCAGGCGAGCGTGCCGTCCGGCGCGACCGCGACGTCGTCCGCTTCGCCGAGCGGCGCGCCGACGACCTCGGTGAGCGTGCCGCGCGCGAGGTCGATGCGGTAGATGCCCGGGCCGATCAGGCTCGCGGCGTAGAGGGCGCCGTCCGGGCCGAAGTTGAGACCATTGATGCCGTGCGGGGCGATGCCCGGCGTTGCGCCGGCGATCGGGCGCACGACGATGGCACGGTCGTAGGATTGCGCCGCGACGATCGGGACGGCAATCGCCAGCGCCAGCGCCAGCGTACGCGGCAGGGATGCCACGCGGCGAGGGCGCTCCATCCTTCCGACTTCACCCATCAGACCTCTCCGAAGCTGCCCCGCGCGTGCGCTGCAGCTCGTTGTCAGGCGGCAGTCAGCTTCAGTGATTCAACATCCCGCAGATCAACGCTCTTCCTGGCTTGCCACAGGTCAAATCCGTGCTGCATGGCCAGCCAGCTCTCGGGGGTGCGCCCAAGGCACTTCGAGAGCCGCAGCGCCATCTCCGGACTGATACTGCTACGTCCCGTCAGCACACGATTCAGAGTCGACGGCGACACGCCGAGCTTCGTTGCGAGCTCGCGCCCGCTGATGCCATTCGGGTTCAAGTAGACACCCGAGATGAACTCTCCCGGATGGGGGGGATTGTGCATGGCCATCAGTGGTAGTCCTCGTAGTCCAAAACATGGGCCTGACCATCTCGAAACTCGAAAGTCAGTCTCCAATTGCCGTTTACCCAGACGGACCAGCGCCCTCGCTCTGGCCCTTTCAGTGGATGCAGCCGAAAGCCCGGGACGTCCATGTCCCCCACCACTTGCGAAGTCTCCAGAGCCACGAGCAGGAGGCTCAGCCGCTTGGCATGCTTGGGCTGGACACCGCCAACGCTGCCCGCTTCGTAGAAGCGGCGGAGGCCTTTGTGCCTGAACGACTGGATCACCGATAGACTATAGCGCGTTGCGCGACGCGCAACAAATGCCGCCCGACGCGGGGAGCGACTCGAGCCACCGACGCCGCTCCGGGCTCGGCGCCCTGCGCACTCGCCGCGACGACACCGTGCAGGATGCCCGCGACCATCCCCTGGATAACAGGCCGGGCGCCCATCGGCACCGCAAGTCCCACCGTTCACCTCGGTCAGAACCCGTCCGGCGGCACAGGCCAGCGCCTTCAGCGGCTATACTCGCGCGCTCCGATCCGACCCGCCGGGCCACCCGGCCGAGCCATGCCCAAGACCTTCCAGGAACTGATCTTCGCGCTGCAGAAATACTGGTCCGACCAGGGCTGCGTGATCCTCCAGCCCTACGACATGGAGATGGGCGCCGGCACCTTCCACACCGGCACCTTCCTGCGCTCGATCGGGCCGGAGCCCTGGAGCGCGGCCTTCGTGCAGCCGTCGCGCCGGCCGACCGACGGCCGCTACGGCGACAACCCGTTCCGGCTGCAGCGCTATTACCAGTTCCAGGTCGTGATCAAGCCCTCGCCGCTCGACATCCTCGACCGCTACATCGGCTCGCTGAAGATGCTCGGCTTCGACCCGCTGGTGCACGACATCCGCTTCGTCGAGGACAACTGGGAATCGCCGACGCTCGGCGCCTGGGGCCTCGGCTGGGAAGTGTGGCTCAACGGCATGGAAGTCACGCAGTTCACCTACTTCCAGCAGGTCGGCGGCCTCGACTGCCGGCCCGTCACGGGCGAGATCACCTACGGCCTCGAGCGCCTCGCGATGTACCTGCAGGGCGTCGACAGCGTGTTCGACCTGGTGTGGACCGACGGGCCGCTCGGCCGCGTCACCTATCGCGACGTCTACCACCAGAACGAAGTCGAGCAGTCGGCCTACAACTTCGAGCACGCCGACGTCGCCGTGCTGCTGCGCCACTTCGACGAGCACGAGACCGCCTGCCAGGCGCTGCTGGAGGCGAAGCTGGCGCTGCCGGCCTACGAGCAGGTTCTGAAGGCTTCGCACACCTTCAACCTGCTCGATGCGCGGCGCGCGATCTCGGTCACCGAGCGCCAGCGCTACATCCTGCGCGTGCGCACACTGGCGCGCGGCGTGGCGCAGGCCTACTACGACAGCCGCGAGGCGCTCGGCTTCCCGATGGTGGCGGGTGCGTCGAAGGCGGCCGCCCGATGAGCGCCTTCGAGTCGCAGGATTTCCTGGTCGAGCTCGGCACCGAGGAGCTGCCACCGCTGGCGCTGCCCGAGCTGCAGCGCGCGTTCGCCGCGGGCATCGAGAAAGGCCTCGCCGAGGCGTCGCTGGCGCATGCCGGCCTGCAGTCCTTCGCCGCGCCGCGCCGCCTCGCGGTGCTGGTGCGCGGCCTCGTCGCTCGCCAGCCCGACCAGCAAATGAAGCGCCGCGGGCCGCCGGTCAACGCGGCCTTCGACGCCGACGGCAAGCCGACGCGCGCGGCACTCGCGTTCGCGGAGGGCTGCGGCGTCGCGGTCGAGTCGCTGACGCGCGCGCGCGAGGGCAAGGGCGAGTTCCTGTTCCACGAAGGCCTGAAGGCCGGCGTCGCGACGCCCGACCTGCTGCCCGCGATCGTGCAGGCTTCGCTCGATGCGCTGCCGATCCCGAAGCGCATGCGCTGGGGTGCGAGCGACGCCGAATTCGTGCGACCGGTGCACTGGCTGGTGATGATGTTCGGCAGCAGCGTCGTGCCGGCACGCATCCTCGACACGGACTCCGGCAAGGCCACCTACGGCCACCGCTTCCACGCGCCCGGCGCGCTGATGCTGGCGGCGCCGGCCGACTACGTCGCGACCTTGCGCGAGCGCGGGCGCGTGCTGGCCGATTTCGCAGAGCGTCGCGAGCGGATCCGCTCGCAGGTGCTGGCGCGCGCCGCGACGCTCGGCGGCCGGGCGGTCGCCAGCGACGCGCTGCTCGACGAGGTCGCGGCCCTGGTCGAATGGCCGGTCGCGGTCGAGGGGCGTTTCGAGGAGCGTTTCCTGAAGCTGCCCCGCGAAGTGCTGGTCTCGACGCTGCAGGAGCACCAGCGCTATTTCGCGGTCGAGGACGCCGCCGGCGCCCTGACGCCGTGGTTCATCACCGTCGCCAACATCGAGAGCCGCGACCCCAGGAAGGTGCGCGAGGGCAACGAGCGCGTGGTGCGGCCGCGCCTCTCCGATGCCGCGTTCTTCTATGACCAGGACCGCCGCCGCCCGCTGGCCGACTTCGCGGCCGGCCTCGACAGCGTCACCTTCCAGGCGAAGCTCGGCTCGATCGGCGACAAGTCGCGCCGGGTCGCGGCGCTCGCGGCGAAGCTCGCGCCGGTCGCCGGTGCCGACGCGGCCTTCGTCGCACGCGCCGCCGCGCTCGCCAAGTGCGACCTGCAGAGCGCGATGGTCGGCGAGTTCCCCGAGCTGCAGGGCATCATGGGCGCGTACTATGCCGCCGCCGACGGCGAGCCCGCCGAGGTCGCCGCCGCGGTGCGCGAGCACTACCTGCCGCGCAGCGCCGGCGACGCGCTGCCGGCGACGCCCACCGGTATCGCGATCGCGCTGGCCGACAAGCTCGACACGCTCGCGGGCATCTTCGCGATCGGCCAGAAGCCCTCGGGCACGAAGGACCCGTTCGGCCTGCGCCGCGCCGCGATCGCCTGCCTGCGCATCGTGCTCGAGAAGAAGCTCGATCTCGACCTGCGGCCGTTCATTGCCGCGGCGCTGGAGGCGCAGCCGGTGCCGTCGCCGACGGCGGCCGCTGACCTGCTGGCCTTCATGATGGAGCGCCTGCGCGCCTGGTACCTCGGCGAGGGCCAGGTCGACGGCGCGGCCGCGTTCACCACCGAGATGTTCGATGCGGTGCTGGCGGTACAGCCCTCGGCGCCGCTCGACTTCGATGCGCGGCTGCGCGCGCTCGCCGCATTCCAGCAGCGGCCCGAGGCCGCGAGCCTCGCCGCGGCCAACAAGCGCATCGCCAACATCCTGCGCAAGTCCGAGGGCGTCGAGCCCGGCGCGGTCGACGCGGCCGTGCTGCGTGCGCCGGCCGAGCAGGCGCTGCACGCGGCGCTCGGCGCGCTCGCCGACGAGGTGCGCCGCGCCGTCGCGGCGCGCGACTACGACGGCGCACTCGCGCGCCTCGCCTCGCTGCGGCCGCCAATCGATGCGTTCTTCGAGGACGTGATGGTCAACGACCCCGACCCCGCGCTGCGCACCAACCGTCTCGCGCTGGTGGCGGCGATCCGCGCGCTGTTCGGCGGCGTCGCCGACCTCTCGAAGCTGCCCGGCTGAGCGGCGGAGCACGGCGATGCAGTGGCTGCGCTCGCTGATCTTCACCGCGTTCATGTTCGCGTGGTCGTTCACCTACGCGGTGTTCTTCGTGGCGGTGGCGCCGTTCGTGCCGGTGCAGAAGCGCTTCGGCCTCGCGGCCTGGTACGCGCGCCGCATGATGGCCGCGCTGCGCGTGCTCTGCGGGCTCGATTTCGAGGTCACGGGCGCCGAGAATTTCCCGGTCGTCCCGCACGTGGCGCTGTGGAAGCACGCTTCCGCCTGGGAGACTTTCGCGCAGTTCCTGATCGGCCCGCCGAAGGTGATCGTGCTCAAGCGCGAGCTGTTCCTGATCCCGTTCTTCGGCTGGGGGCTCGCGCAGCTGCGCTCGATCGCGATCGACCGCGGCGCCGGCGCCTCCGCGGTGAACCAGGTCGTGAGCCAGGGCACGGCGCGCCTGCAGGACGGCCTCAGCGTGCTGGTGTTCCCGGAGGGCACGCGGGTCGCCGCCGGCGAGACGCGCAAGTTCGGCGTCAGCGGCGCGCTGCTCGCGAGCCGCGCGGGCTGCCTGGTCGTGCCGGTCACGCACGATGCCGGCTACTACTGGCCACGACGCGGCCTGCTGAAGAAGCCCGGCAGGATCCGCGTCGTCGTCGGCAAGCCGATCCCGGCCGCCGGGCGCGACGTGCGCGAGATCAACGCCGAGGCGCAGGCGGTCATCACCGAGACGCTGGCTGCGATCCGCGCACGCGCGGAAAATCCGCGCTGACACCCGGCGCGGCTGGGAACGGATCCCCGGGCGGCGTGCCCGCCGATCAGGCCGGTACAGCGGCTTCCGCTTCGGTCGCGGGGTCCGGCGACGAGGCGGCGTCGACGACCGCGCCGGCGACCCGCTGCCGCTCCACGGCATCCCAGGATTCGCTCGTCAGTTCGAGGGCCGGCAGACTGACCTCGATCTCGACCCGCATCGCAATGCCCTCGGGCAGCACTTCGAGCATCTTGGTACCGTGGCGCGGTATCGGTATCCGGCGCTTGAAGCAGTAATGCAGCAGCGCAGCAGCCACCCAAGCGGGAGTGCGGTTGATCTGTTCCGGCGCCGCGGCGCCGTTGCGTGTCGCGAAGATCGTCACCGCTCCGCCGCCGCCGACATCGATGACGAGCGACTGGCCGCGCGCACGCCACATCCAGCCGTTATGCTCACGGTCGAACGTGAGCACCGCATCGAGCAATGCCGGGATGGTGAACTTCAGCCTGCGGCTGTCCTGCAGCGTGAGTCGGCTCATGCGGGTTCCGGTAAGAGGAAGTGTCGTTCGGGATCGCCTCGGCAGGCTACGTCGGACGATGGTGCCGCCGGTGTGCCGCTGATCGCAGTTGCCTGAAGAGGGGCGGCCCTTTCCCGGGCGTGACGCAGGTCGCAGCACCTGCCTTGGCGCCGGGTAAGCGGGTCCCGTACCCCGGCGGAGGATGGAGACCATGCTGAAGACCCTGAACGACCTGCTCGAGGCACTGAAGCCGGCGCGGCCGACCGCGCCGCCGGAGGCCCAGGCGCACGCGCTGCAGCTGGCGACCGCCGTGCTGCTGGTCGAGGTGATGCGCGCCGACGCAAAGGGCGCACTCGCCGAGAAACCCGCGGTGATGAGCGCGCTGCGCGAGAAGTTCGCCCTCGCCGACGACGAACTCGCGCGCCTGTTCGAGCTGGCGGAACAGCGCTCGATCGAGGCCCACGACCTGCACAGCTTCACGGCGCGCATCAATGCCGCGTTCGAAGAGCCGCAGAAGCTGCGCATCCTCGAGATGCTGTGGCAAGTGGCCTACGCCGACGGCCACCTCGATGCGCACGAGACCCACCTGATGCGGCGCCTCGCCGACCTGCTGCACGTGCGCCAGTCGGACGCGATCGTCGCCAAGCTGCGCGCCGGGATGAAGTCCGGCGGCTGAGCGGCGCGCACTCGCCCGCCTTGAACTCGCGGTTCGCGCCCCAGAACGGCTCGTTTTTGTAGTGGGTCTCGTTGTCGAGATACGCCGCAGGCATACGCGCAGACGCTCGACGAGATCGCGCAGCGCTGACAGGCGGGCGTCGCCCCGGCGATGCGGGCTCTCGGTCCAACGCATCCTGCCGACGGCCGCACGGCGTCCGGCAGTCGTGCGGCTGCGCGCCGGCATGACCATGGATATGCTGCGATCCCGTCCTACACTGCGGCACCATCCCATGCCAGCAAAGGGCCGCCCGTGACCGCCACTTCGCCCGCTTCCGTTGCGCTCGCCGATCTCGCCACCGCACTCGGCGCGAGCCACGTCTCGACCGCGATGGCCGAGCGCGAGCTGCATTCACGCGACCTCTTCTGCCCCGACGATGCGCCGCTGGTCGCGGCCGTCGTACGCCCGGGCTCGAGCGCCGACGTCGCTGCCGTGTTGCGCATCGCGCAGCGCCACGGCCTCGCGGTCGCGCCGCGCGGCGGCGGCGTCTCGTATACGCGCGGCTACGTGCCGACGCGCGACGGCACGCTGTCGCTCGACCTCGCGCGGATGGACGCGATCCACGAGATCAACGTCGAGGACCTCTACGTCACCGTCGGCCCCGGCGTCACCTGGCAACAGCTCGACGCGGCAACCGCGACGCACGGGCTGCGCGCGGTGGTGCGCGGCCCGATCTCCGGCACGCACGCCACGGTCTGTGGCAGCGTGTCGCAGAACATCGGCCCGGCTTCGATGGCGGGCATCCTCGGGCTCGAGGTCGTGCTCGCCGACGGCCGGATCGTGCGCACCGGCGCGGGCGCGCTCGCGGCGACGCCGGCGCCGTTCCTGCGCCACCTGGGGCCGGACCTCACCGGCCTCTTCATCGGCGACACCGGCGCCTTCGGCATCAAGACCGCCTGCACGCTGGCGCTCGAACCGATCCCGGCCGGCGCCGCGTTCGCATCGGTCGCGTTCGAGACGCTGGCGCAGATGACCGCGGCGATGCTGGCGATCGCGCGCAGCGGCATCCCGGCGCGCGTGATGGGCATGGACCCGGTCAAGAATCGCTCGGCCACCCGGGGCGTGAACCTGCGCGAGGGGCTCGGCACGCTCGCGAACGTGGTGAAGTCGGCGAGCTCGGTCGGCGCGGGGCTGCGCCAGGCCGCCGGCATCGCCACGGCGGGCCGTCACGTGCTCGACGACGTGCCGTGGTCGATGCACGTCACGGTCGAGAGCCACGACATGCCCGCCGCGCAGCACGCGCTCGACGCGCTGCGCCCCTGCTGGCGCGGCGCACGCGAAATCGCTCCCTCGGTGCCGACCGCGATGCGTGCCCGGCCCTATTCCATCCGCGGCATCGTCGGCATCGACGGCGAGCGCTGGGTGCCGGTGCACGGCATCTTCCCGCTGAGCCGCGCCGCGCAGGTGGTCGAGCGCGTCGAGGCCCTGATGGCCGCGCACGCGGGGCGCCTGCAGGCGCACGGGATCGAGGTCTCGTACATCGCGATGACCGCCGGCGCCGCCTGGCTGCTCGAGCCAATGTTCTACTGGCGCGACGAACTCGGGCCGCTGCACGAGCGCGTGCTCGGCGACAAGTTCGCGAAGTTCCGCGGCGCGGCCGCCGACCCGGCCGCGCGTGCCGTGGTGGGCGAACTGCGCGCCGAGGTCTCGGCGCTGTTCGACGCGCTCGGCGGCGTGCACGCGCAGCTCGGCAAGTACTACGCGTTCCGCGCCCGCCTGCAGCCCGACACCTGGTCGGCGCTGACCGGCCTCAAGGAGGCGCTCGACCCGCAGCGCACGCTCAATCCCGGCAACCTCGGCTGGGATTGATCGCGGCCGCGCATCACGGCGGCGCCCGCGCCTACCTCGGGACGATCGGCGTCAGCGATGCCGACGTACGGCGATTGATGGTGCGCCTGGGGCAGTCGCGCCGAGGCCGCAGCGCGCCGTCTCGCACCGCGGATGAGGCTGGCGTCCCGGACTGACGCCGATGCCGGAACCCGGCATGATGGGTCCTTTCCGGAGGATCGACGACATGCCGCGACTGAAGACCGCCGACGCCCGCGTCACGACTGCTCCCGCCCCCGCGAGTCGCGCACCGCGACCTCGGCCGGCGCTCCGGGCCCGGTCGCGCTGGGTCGCGCTCGTCTTCCTCGGCTGGGTCGTCCTGCCCGGGGCCGGCGCCGAGGCGGCCGGCAGCGGCGACCTGAACGTGCGCACCGCGAAGCCCGGCACCACGTTCAGCGACTGCCCCGGCTGCCCCGAGATGGTCGTCGTGCCGCCGGGGAAGTTCCGCATGGGCTTCGACGGCGGCGAGCCCGAGCGCTACGAGGGGCCGGTGCGCGACGTGAAGATCGGCTACTCGTTCGCCGCCGGGAAATACGAGATCACCAATGCGCAGTACCGCGCGTTCTCGAAGGACACGAAGCGCGTCTCGACCAAGGGCTGCTATGCGCTCAGCGGCCTGGTCGGCACCCAGTACAAGCCGATGCCCGGCAAGGACTGGGAAGACCCGGGGTATGGCCGCCCGATCCGCGACGACGAGCCCGCGGCCTGCATCACCTGGACCGATGCGCACGACTACGTGACCTGGCTCGCGCGCAAGACCGGCAAGAAATACCGGCTGCTGAGCGAGGCCGAATGGGAATACGTCGCGCGCGCCGGGCAGCCGGGGCGCTTCATCTGGGGCGACTCTCCGGAGCGGGCCTGCGACGAATCGAACCTGTTCGACGCCTCCGGCGCGCGCGCGCTGCCGGGCACGGACATCGGCGTGGCGCCCTGCGACGACGGCTTCCCCGGCGTGTCGCCGGTCGGCCGGCTGAAGCCGAACAAATTCGGCCTCTACGACATGATCGGCAACGTCTGGGAATGGGTCGAGGACTGCTACACGATGCCGCACACCGCCGACGCACCGGTCGACGGCTCGCCGCAGGTGAAGAACGGCTGCGACCGCCGCGGCTCGCGCGGCGGTTCGTGGATCTCGTCGTTCGACCGGCAGCGGCCGGCGTTCCGTGGCCGCGACCCGGTCGATCGCATCAGCCAGATCTTCGGCTTCCGCGTCGCACGCGACTGAGGCGCGGACGGGGCCTGTTCGCACTGGCGCCTTTTTGGGCGGTGAG
>Ga0209254_10003400_pt1 | contig 14526 bp, 12 predicted proteins | sample FrelakmetDIP11DI_FD_187148 | JGI IMG/M metagenome (GOLD analysis project Ga0209254, IMG submission 187148) | Freshwater lake sediment microbial communities from the University of Notre Dame, USA, for methane emissions studies - DIP11 DI (SPAdes)... | ecosystem: Environmental > Aquatic >...
CGGTGGTGAGCGTCGCCCTGCATTCCGGCGATGCCGCCGAGATCCAGCGCTACATGGCCGCCGAGGGCCTGGCCTTCACGGCGGTGCCGGACGAGACCGGGGCCCTGGCGAGCCAATGGGGGGTGCCCGGCGTCCCCGCCACCTTCGTCCTCGATCCCGCCGGCCGCATCGCCTACGCGACCCCCGGCCTCAGCTCCGAGTGGGGCCTACGCGCCCGGCTGTGGGCGGCCAAGGCGCGTGGATTGCCGTAGTCCAACCCGACCAGTAACGAGACAGCGACAACCTGGTCGCGAGGCTGAATCTGCCCAAGATGCGCCAGGTACCCAGGCGGCGCATCGAGGTCTACGCCCAATCCGTTCGCGGCCTGGCGGACCTGGAGGGGCGATCCTCCGTCCTGCCCACTCCCGCAATGGCGCAATCGCCGTCGCGTTGCAGCCTACGGGAGCTGCCCGATCCGCCCATTCGCCGGCAGACGTTTGTAGTTTGTAGGGCGGAAGCCCGCAGGGCGTTCCGCCATCACCCCCGCCCCAGAAATGACGGAACCGCCAGCGCGTTCCGCCCTTGTATCTTGCCGATGTGGGGGCTACGCATTGGCGGAGCCGCCCGGCTGGCGGGGGGATGGATCGTCGCCCCGAGCAGTCTTGCGCTCATGGAGATCCCGCCAGTTGGTCAAGGCCGAAAGGACCAGGGCTAGCAGCGCGAGCACCAGGACCGCTGCGTCGACGAGCCCGGGGTCCCAGGTGACTCCGGTCAGCCGGTCCGCGTAGTACTTGACGTAGGAGTACGGCAGGTCGGTCTCGCCGAGGGTCCGTTTCACCTGCCAGTGCCAATCGGTGCAGGGGCAATAGCCCCAGCCGTAGAGCACACCGAGGCCAAACCAGGACAGGAAGGTCAGGCCGATGACGGCCAGGTGTAGGCGCCGGGTTCGCCTCCAGATCCATCCGGTGAGGTTGAACAGGACCAGGGCGCCATGGAAGGCGGCGAAGAGGCTATCCAGAAGCTCGAGCATCTCTAACCCCATCGAGCCACGGCATCCCAAGGGGCCCCGTGCGCTGGAGCGTGCGCCATCCGGACCCCGCGGGGCCCAGGCGCAGGCCCGCGGGTCCCCGGCTTTTCGCGGCGCCCGGCTCTGCCTATAATGGCGGCATATAAGTAAACATCGATATACGAGGAAGCGTCTATGCCGACCTATGACTACCGCTGCGACACCAATGGCCGAGTGCTCGAGGTCAGCCACCGCATGAGCGAGAACCTCGCCACCTGGGGCGAGCTGTGCGCCCGCGCCGGGGTCGACACCGGCGACACCCCGGCGGAGACCCCGGTCCACCGGCTGGCCACCGGCGGGAACATCATCTCCAGCACCAGCCGGGGCAACGGCGCGGCCCCAGCGCCCGCCTGTGGCAGCGGGGCCTGCTGTCCGAGCGGGTTCTGCGGGCTGGATTGAGCTCAACCATCTGGAGCCATCTGGCCCGGGCCCCCTTGGGCCCGGGCCAGATGGCCATGCCGGGGCTGGATCCCTTCAGAAGCGCGCCGACCCGCCCTTGGAGGTTGGGGGCCCCAACACGGCCTCCAGGGTGATCACCTCGCCCTGCCGATAGACGCTCAGGTGCACCCCATCCCCCACCGCGTGCGCGTCCAGCACGTCGATCAGGGCATCCACCGAGTCGACGGCCACCCCGTCCACCGCCAGGATCACGTCCCCCCCAACTCGGTTGCCGCTGGCATCCACGGCGGCCCCCTCGAGCCCGGCGCGGGCCGCCGGCGAGCCCTTCTGGACCTGAAGCACCAGGACGCCGCGGACCCCCGTACCCTCCAGAAGCCGGGCACTTAGGTCGTCGTCGCTGAGTATCCCCAGGGTCGGGGGCAGGTACCGCCCGTAGGCGATGAGCCTCGGCACCACCCGGTTGATGGTGTCCACCGGCACCGCGAAACCGATCCCCGCCGAGTGGCCCGTGGCGCTTAGGATGGCGGTATTCATGCCGATCACCCGTCCCGCGCTGTCGATCAGGGGACCGCCGGAGTTGCCGGGATTGATGGCCGCGTCGGTCTGGATCAGGTTCTCGATGGCCCGCCCCTCCTCGGAATTGATGGTGCGGTTCAGCGCCGAGATCACCCCCGTCGTCAGCGTGTAGTCCAGACCGAAGGGATTGCCGATGGCCAGGACCTTTTGGCCCACCTTGAGGTCCGCACTGGTACCGATGGGCACGGGGGCGGCGGCGCCGCGGTTGGCGATGCGCAGCACCGCGATGTCGTGCTCGGGGCTGACCCCCACCAGGGACGCCTCGTAGGAACGCTGATTGGCGAGGCGCACATAGGCCGCCTGCGCGTCCTCGATGACGTGATAGTTGGTGATGACGTGGCCACGGTCGTCCCAGAGGAAGCCGGTCCCGGTGCCCTGGGGGACCTCCATGACGTTGCGGGTGAGCAGGTCCAATACCTGGCCCGAGGTGGTGATGTAGACCACCGAGGGGCTGATCCGGTCGAAGATCGTGATGGTGGCGCTTTCATCCGCCGCCAGGTCCCCGCGGGCCTCGACCACTCGGGGCCTTGCCTGGCCCCGGAGGTAGAGATCCTGGATCCAGGGGCGCGCCAGCAGCGACACCAGGAAAAAGATCACGAACCAAAAAAGGAGCCGACTAAGGGTAAAGGCGTGCATGCGGTTGGATCCGGGAACGGAGTGCGGAAATTCTACCGCCGCGCGATCAACTCGTACGCGCCCGCGCACCCGTCGACGCCGGCGCGCCCGCAGGGGCCCACGGACGAATCAGACGGACCATGGGTCAAAGGGTCGTGCTACAACACGACCACAACGCTCGGAGCGACGCGATTGTTCCTTGACGGACTGAAGTCCGGCCTACCGGGCGGCGAGGGGCGCCACGGGCGGGTCCCGGTTACTCGATGGGGACAGGTCCGGTGTTCGCTGGGCACGGGGGCGCCGGCCCCGTCTCGGCGACGCCCCCGGCAACCAAAAAGTCCATGCAGGTATAGAGTCGACCCTCGAAGGTCGCATCCACCTGGACCTCCCCCTCCCGGTGGTGCACCTCGAACCCCGGCTGGGGCCCGGGGTGGGGCGCCTCGAAATGCAGGGCCTCCGGAGGGTATCGGATCTCGAGGACCACCCGCATCGGGTAGTAGCCGTCCAGGAAGCGGCGCATGTAGGGACCATTGCGCAGCCGGTAGCGCCCGAGCCCCAGATCGCTCAGGGCACGGCTCTCGCCGGCGATGCAGAGCCGCGCCTGGTGACCCACGTCCTCCAACTGGACGCTGTGGCCCTCCACCCAGGCCCGGCCGATCCCCTCGGCGCTCTGCACCCGCAGGCGTCGGATGCGCTCCGGGTTGTACAGGATCTGGGCCGCCGGGACGGCATCGAGCTGCTCGTGGCATTGCTCGAGGGTGACCCAGCCCCCGCGCAGACTCGCCCGATCGATGCGAATACGGTTGAAGTGGACGTGATGCCCCGCCGCCGCCTCGGGTCCGACGAAACGGAGCTCGCCCTCATTGACGGCGGCAATCCGCGCCTCAAGGCCCCCGTCCTCCCCCCAGTCCTCCCGGTCGCCCGTCCCTGCCTGGTCGGCGGCGGCCACGGGCTTCACCAGCGGGCCATGCAGCAGGGCCAGCAGGCAGGCAAGGGGCAGAGCCGGTCTCGACACGCGCATGGCGCGGACCTGGCGGCGGGCCCGAGGGACTTCAATGGATATACTGTCGGCCACGGAACCACCCGAGACTGACCGGTCATGCCCCGCGCCACCCTGCTGCGCCAGCGCCTGCTGACCCTGTTCCTCCTGGCCCTGCTGGCGCTCTTCTCGCCTCTGGTGGCCCGGTTCGAGTCGATGCCGGCCTGGCTGGGGATCCCTGCCCTCTATCTCTATCTCTTCGCCATCTGGGCCGTGGTGATCGCCGCGGCGGCATGGATCGTGTCGCGAGGCAGGGATTGATCTCTGGGCCCCTGGTCATCACCGTCGCCTGGGCCTATCTGGGCCTGCTCTTCGCCCTGGCCTACTGGGCGGACCGGCGCGCCGACCGGGGACGCTCGGTGATCGGCCATCCCACGGTCTACGCCCTCTCGCTGGCTGTCTACTGCACCGCCTGGACCTTCTACGGGAGCGTGGGGCGCGCCACCGCCACCGGTCTCGGCTTTCTCACCATCTATCTGGGCCCGACCCTGATGGCCCTCCTGTGGGCCTCCCTTCTGGTGAAGATGGTGCGGGTGAGCAAGTCCCAGCGAATCACCTCCATCGCGGACTTCATCGCGTCGCGCTACGGCATGAGCCAGCTGCTCGGCGGCCTGGTGACGGTGATCGCCGTGGTGGGTGTGGTTCCCTACATCGCCCTGCAGCTCAAGGCCATCGCCTGGAGCTACACCATCCTGCTCCACTACCCGGAGGTCAGGATGCCGGAGTCCCTCGGCCTACCCTTCTGGCAGGACACGGCCTTCGTCATCGCCCTGCTGCTGGCGGCCTTTACCATCCTGTTCGGCACCCGCCACCTGGACGCGAGCGAACGCCATGAGGGCATGGTGGCGGCCATCGCCTTCGAGTCCATCGTCAAGCTGCTGGCCTTCCTGGCGGTGGGGGTCTGGGTGACCCTGGGCCTGCTCGGGGTGGGCGAAGGGATCGGGGCCCCCCGGCTACCCGACCTGGGCTCCAATGCGGGTGTGGCCCGCCTCCTCGAGCCCGCCATCGGCTCCCCCGCCAACTGGTTTGCCATCTCGCTCCTGGCGGGGCTGGCGGTGGTCCTGCTACCGCGTCAGTTCCAGGTGGCGGTGGTGGAGAGCAGCAACGAACGCCAGGTCCGTCGCGCCATCTGGCTCTTCCCGCTGTATCTGCTGCTGATCAACCTGTTCGTCATCCCCATCGCGGTGGCCGGCCTGCTGGTCTTCCCGGACGGCAATATCGATCCGGATACCTTCGTCCTCACCCTCCCCATGGCCTTCGGCGAGCCCTGGCTGGCGCTCGCGGTCTTCATCGGCGGGCTCTCGGCGGCAACGGGTATGGTGATCGTGGAGACCATCGCACTCTCCACCATGGTCAGCAACGACCTGGTGCTCCCCTTGCTTCTGCGCCGCTGGGGGCCCGGCAGCAAGGGGGCGGACATGGGACGGCTGTTGCTGCGCATCCGTCGCTCGGCCATCATCGCCATCCTGCTGCTTGGCTATCTCTACTACCACCTGGCCGGGGAGGCCTATGCCCTGGTCGCCATCGGGCTCATCAGCTTCGCCGCCGTGGCCCAGTTCGCACCCCCGGTGTTCGCGGCGCTCTACTGGCGCGGCGGCACCCGGGAGGGGGCCCTGGCGGGGCTCTCGGCGGGCTTCGCGGTCTGGGTCTACACCCTGCTCCTGCCCTCCTTCGCCAAGTCCGGCTGGCTGCCGGGCGGGTTCCTGGAGTCCGGCCCCCTCGGGATCGCCTTCCTCAAGCCCCAGGCCCTGTTCGGGCTGACCGGCTGGAACGAGATCACCCACTCGCTGTTCTGGAGCCTCACGGCCAACATCGGGGCCTTCCTGTTGGTCTCGTCGCTGCGTCCCCCCAATGCCGCGGAGGCGGCCCAGGCCAGCGCCTACGTGGACGCCTTCAAACAGGGGCGGCCGGCGGGGCTGCCGATCTGGCGTGGCAGCGCCGAGGTGGAAGAGCTCATGGCCCTGGCCCGGCGTTTTCTCGGGGCCGAGCGCACCCGTCGCGCCTTCACGGACTACGCCCGCTCTCGGGATGTCGCCAACCCCGTCGATCTTCCGGCGGATGCCCAGACCGTCCATTTCGCCGAGACCCTACTGTCCGGCGCCATCGGCGGGGCCTCGGCGCGGGTCATGGTGGCCTCGGTGACGGATGAGGAGGCCCTGGGGCTCGACGAGGTTCTGAACATCCTGGACGAGGCCTCCCAGATCCGGGCCTACAGCCATGAGCTGGAGCAGAAATCCCGGGAGTTGGAGGCCGCCACGGCAGAGCTGCGCTCCGCCAACCTGCGGCTCCAGGAGTTGGACCGCCTGAAGGACGACTTCATGTCCTCCGTGACCCACGAGCTGCGCACGCCGCTCGCCTCCATCCGGGCCTTCTCGGAGATCCTCCACGACGACCCGGACATCGAGCTCGGCGAGCGCAAGCGCTTTCTGGGGATCCTGGTGAGCGAGACTGAACGCCTGTCGCGCCTGGTCAACCAGGTATTGGACCTGGCCAAGATCGAGTCCGGGCACGTCGATTGGCGCGCCGAGCGCGTGACGCTGCAGGAGGTGATCGAGCAAGCCGTGGCGGCCACCAGCCAGCTCGTGGCGGAGCGCCAGGTCCAAGTGTCCCTGGAGCTCTTGCCGGAGCCGGCCCAGGTGTGGGCGGACCACGACCGGCTGGTCCAGGTGATGCTCAACCTGCTCTCGAACGCCGCCAAGTTCGCCCCGCCCCAGGGCGGGCGGGTGGAGGTCCGCCTGACCTCGTCGGCCCCCTTCTGGCGGGTCTGCGTCATGGATAACGGCCGGGGGATCCCCGCCACCGACCTGGATCTGGTGTTCGAGAAGTTCCGCCAGGCCGCGAGCGGAGGCGAGAAGCCCATCGGCACCGGGCTGGGGCTGCCCATCTGCCGCCAGATCCTGGAGCACTTCGGCGGACGCATCTGGGCCCAGGCCGGCAACGCGATTGGTGCTACCCTTTGCTTCGAGCTCCCGACCCTGAGCTCGGATCCAACCCCGTCCCCCGGGACGAGGCAACCTGGTGAAGCCCAACCATGAGCCCAACCGTGAGCCCAGCCGTGAGCCCGCGCGTGCTGATCGTCGACGACGAGCCCAACATCGTCATCTCCCTGGAGTTCCTGTTCAGGCGGGAAGGGTTCGCGGTCATGGTGGCGCGGGACGGGGAGGAGGGGCTGGCCGCCATCCGCGACCAGCACCCGGACCTGGTGGTGCTGGATGTGATGATGCCCAAGCTGGACGGCTTCGCCGTGCTGGAGGCGGTGCGGGCGGACCCTGGGCTCGCCTCTACCCGGATCCTGATGCTCACCGCCAAGGGCCGGGAGGCGGAACAGAAGAAGGGCCTGGCACTGGGCGCCGACGCCTACCTGTCCAAACCCTTCTCGACCCATGAGCTGGTGGCTAAGGCACTGTCGCTGATCGGGCAAGAGGGCTGAGGCGCTGGGGAGGCCCGGTCGCGGCGAGGGCGCCGCTCCTACCGGTGGCACGCGCCACCGAATGATGAGATCGGACATGTGGAACGGCGAAGCCCGGCCATGAGCGAGCGCGAGACCCGCGATTCGAACCCTGAGACGATCGGCGCACCGGACCAGGCGCCGCTGCGCGCCCTGGCCCACGGCCAACCGCTGGTGGTGCCGCCGGCCACCACCCTGCGCGAGACCCTCTACCGCATCAGCCAGGGTCCCGAGGACGCGGCCGTGATCGCCGACCCGGCGACCGGCCTGCCGCTCGGCCTCATCACCCTGCGTGAGATGCTCCACGTCATCAGCTTCGAAGGGGGCAGCCTGGACGACCCGGTGGCCGCGCACATGATCGGCGCGCCCCTCACCATCGCGGCGGATGCTCCGAGCCATCGTGCCAAGGTGCTGATGGCGAAGAAGGGGGCCCGCCACCTGCTGCTGACGGAGGCAGACGGGCGACTGTTCGGCCTGGTGAGCCAGGCCGATCTACTCGGGCTGCGGGCCGGAGGCGCCGACGAATTGGTGGATTCCATCGCCACCGCCCGGGACCTGGACGCCATGACCGTGGCGGCGGACCGGGTGCGCCGCCGCGGCGCCGAGCTCTTCCACTCCGGCATGGGGGTGGAGTCACTCTGCCAATGGATGTCCGGACTCAACGACCTGATCGCCATGCGGGTCATCGAGATCATGGAGGACGAGTTCGACCTGCCCGCGGTGCCCTGGTGCTGGCTGGTCTTCGGCTCCGAGGGGCGGCTGGAGCAGACCTTCGCGACAGACCAGGACAACGGTCTCATCTTCGTCCCGCCCGAGCCCCAGGCCGCGGAGGCGATCAGGGCCGCCTTCCTGCCCTTTGCCCATGCGGTGAATCAGGCCCTGCACCACTGCGGATTCCCCCGCTGCCGGGGCCACATCATGGCCGGCAACCCCCAATGGTGCCTGAGTCTGGAGGAGTGGCGGTCACGCTTCACCGCCTGGCTCGACGTGCCAGAGCCCGAGGCCCTGATGCACGGGACCATCTTCTTCGATTTCCGGCCCCTCTACGGCACCTTCGAGCCTGTGGATCGCCTGCGCGGCTGGCTGATGGCCGAGGCGCCCCACCAGAGCCGCTTTCTGCGCGCCCTGGCCGCCCAGACCATCGATATCTCAGCGCCTCTAGGCTGGGCCGGCCAGTTCACCTATGACCGCAACCGCGACTTCCCCCATACCATCGACCTCAAGCTCCAGGGGGCACGGCTCTTCATGGATCCGGCCCGCGTCTGGGCACTCCAGTACGGCATCTGGGCCACCAACACCGCAGATCGGCTGCGCGCCGCCGGCACCGCCATCGGGCGCGCCAGCGCGGATACGGCCGCGGAGGTGGAGGCCTTCCACCTGATCCAGCGTTTTCGCATCCAGCAGCAACTCCAGACCAACGAAGCCGACGCGGTCAACCGCCTGGACCCAGACGACCTGAACGAGCTGCACCGTCTCATGCTCAAGGAGGCCTTCAAGCAGGCCAAACGACTCCAGCTTCGGCTGCGCCAGCAGTTTCAGCTCTGACCCCGCGGCGGGTGGAAACGACCGCCCGCGTGACGCCCTCAGCCGCCGCACCTCGCCCAATCGCTACCAGACGTCCGGTCCACGCAGCCCCTAGTCTGTGATGGCGTTCACATTTTTTTCTGCATCTGTAGACTCAAGACAAGGTAATCGGACCCGAGCCCGTTCCTCACCACGAGGACGGACCAGGCCGGCAGACCCAGGCCCTGCGCCCAACAAGAACCAACCAGAAGAGTGAGAGATGCCGATGTCGCACCCCACCCGAGACTCTGAGACCCAGACCGCCGAGCTGGACAGCCAGCCGTCCATCGGCCTGGGCTCCAACGACCTAACGGACCCCCCGGAGAGCCAGTGGGTTCGGTCACAGCTTCCGCTCCTCTACAAGATCCTGGATCGACTGGACGGGGAGGAACTGACCCCGCGGCAGCACATCCGAGCGCTCAGGAACCTCAAGCGCCCCCTGCTGGAGATGGTCAAGGCCTTGTCCCGTCTGGACGCCCTGGAGTCGGACCCCAAGGTTTCCCCCCTCTCGCCGTCCCCAACCTCGGCCCAGCGCCTGCTCGAGCGGATGTGCCGCAACCTAGAGCACCTTCTGCTGACCTTGGACCGGCACCGCTTCCAGTCCGGGGCCTCGGACGATGTGGACCGCCGGTGGACCATCCGCCAGCTCTTCGCCTACCTGGGCCACCAGATCGAGTACGGCATCCTTGGGGCACGCCCCTGGCCTCCACGCACCTGGCAGCGCCTGCACGACCTCTTCGAGTACCTGGTCGAGCGCCGGGGCCTCGAGCTCGGTACCGGCAGCTCCGACCTCGGCCAGGGCCTCGATCCCGAGACTGCTTATAAGCGCCTGCTTCTCCTCGGGCTGTGCCCCCGGCTGAAGGGTGTCCGGCGGCTCAACGGAGACGTTGTGAACCAGCTGACGCAATGGGCCATTGAGAGCCGACTAGGACAGCCCGCAGCCCATTTGGGCGAGTATGGACTGATCGTGGTGGAGACCTCTCAGGACGGCCCCGCCCGGTACAGGAAACAGCCCGCGGACGACCCATGGCGAGGCTGGGTACTGGAACCACCAGGGGAGTTTCTCGCCTTCGCCGGGATCCAGCGTCCTTCCCTGTCCCTCGCGGAGCGGGGCGACGACACCCGGGCGCTCTTCGGCGGCAGGCGTTAGCCCCACCCGCGCCGCCGGACGCACCGTCCGCTCGGCGGCCACCTACTTCACGCGCATCCCGGGCTCGGCCCCTGGATCGGGGCCGAGCAGGAAGATCTCCTTCCCGCCGGGCCCGGCGGCCAGCACCATCCCCTCGGAGACCCCGAAGCGCATCTTGCGGGGGGCCAGGTTGGCGACCATCACGGTGAGGCGCCCCACCAAACCCTCGGGCTCATAGGCGGAGCGGATGCCGGCGAAGACCTGGCGGGTCTCGCCCCCCAGGTCGAGCTTGAGGCGCAGGAGCTTGTCCGCACCCTCCACCCGGTCCGCCTCCAGGATGCGGGCCACTCGCAGGTCCAGCTTTGCGAAGGTCTCGAAGTCCAGGGTTTCGCCGATGGGGTCCCGCTCCAGGTGCGGATTGGTGTCGGCACGGGCCAGGGCCTCGCCCTGGTCCTGGGGTGCCACCGCCTTGGCGGTCAGGTCCTCCTTGGAGCCCTGCAGCACAGCCTTGATCTGGTCGGGCTCGATGCGGGTCATGAGGGGCTTGAACGGGGCGATCGCGTGGCCCAGCAGAGGTCGGGCCAGGTCCGCCCAGGTCAGGGGCGGAACCTGAAGGAAGGACTCGGAGGCCTCGGCGGTGCCCGGCAAAATGGGCCCCAACCACCCGATCAGGAGCCGGTAGAAGTTGAGGCCCTGGGTGCAGATGCCCTGGAGCTCGGCCTCGCGGCCCGTCTGCTTGGCCACCACCCAGGGCGCCTTCTCGTCGATGTACTGGTTGGCCCGATCCGCCAGGGCCATGATCTCCCGCACCGCCCGGCTGTATTCGCGCCGCTCGTAGGCCCCGGCGATCGACTCCCCGGCGGCAGCAAACTCGGCAAAGAGGTCGGGGGCGGGCAGCTCGGCGGACAGGCGGCCCGCGAAGCGCTTGGTGATAAAGCCCGCGCTGCGGCTCGCGATGTTCACCACCTTGCCCACCAGGTCGGCGTTCACCCGGAGCTGGAAGTCCTCCAGGCTCAAGTCGATGTCATCCACCCCGGGTCCGAGCTTGGCGGCGAAGTAATAGCGAAGGTACTCGGGGTTCAGATGCTCCAGGTAGGTGCGGGCCTTGATGAAGGTGCCCCGGGACTTGGACATCTTCTGCCCGTCCACCGTGAGGAAGCCGTGGGCGAAGACGGCACTCGGGGTCCGGAAGCCCGCCCCATGGAGCATGGCGGGCCAAAAGAGGGCGTGGAAATAGATGATGTCCTTGCCGATGAAGTGATAGAGCTCCGCCGGGCTCTGCGGGGACCAGTAGTGATCGAAGTCGAGCCCCGCCGCCCGCCCCCTCGGGCTGTCGCACAGGTTCTGGAAGCTCGCCATGTAGCCGATGGGGGCGTCGAGCCAGACATAGAAGAACTTGCCGGCGTGGTCCGGGATCTCGAACCCGAAGTAGGGTGCGTCCCGGGAGATGTCCCACTCCTGGAGCCCCGCCTGGAACCACTCGTCCAGCTTGTTGGCCACCTCCCGCTGGAGGCCGCCGCCCCGGGTCCAGGCCTTGAGCATCGCATCGAAGTCCTGGAGCCGGAAGAAATAATGGTCCGACTCCCGCTCCTCGGGCACCGCACCGGAGACCGCCGAGCGGGGGTTCTTGAGCTCGCTCGGGGAGTAGCTGGCCCCGCACGCCTCGCAGTTGTCCCCATACTGGTCCGCCGCCCCGCACTTCGGGCACTCACCCTTGATAAAGCGGTCCGGCAGGAAGATCCCCTCCACCGGGTCGAAGGCCTGGGTGATGGTGCGCCGGGCGATGTGGCCGGCGTCCCGGTTGCGCTCATAGATCAGGGTGGCGAAGTGGCGGTTCTCCGGGGAATGGGTGGAGTGGTAGTTGTCGAAGGCGATCCGGAAGGCGGCGAAGTCCGCCTGGTGCTCCTCCGCCACCCGCTCGATCAGGGCCTCGGGGGTGATCCCCTCCTGGCGGGCCTTGAGCATGATGGGGGTGCCGTGGGCGTCGTCGGCGCACACGTACCAGCAGTTGTTGCCCCGCATCCGCTGGAAGCGCGCCCAGATGTCGGTCTGGATGTACTCCACCAGGTGGCCGATATGGATGGGCCCGTTAGCATAGGGCAGGGCGCTGGTGATCAGGATGTCGCGGGACTCGCTCATGGTCGCACGGGAACGCAGGTGGGAGGGCGGTGTCGGGGAAGGGGCCGCCCCGGGGCCCCGGGGCGGCGGCGTGTCCGGCAGCGCGACCAAGGCTAAACCCGGACTCCGGGGGATTTACTTCTTCAAGGGTTGCGGGACCGCGGGCCCCTCGTCGAAGCAGTACATATAGGGAGATGTCCCCTCGGTGCTCACGTAGGTGATGAGGCAGGTCTTGCCATTCGGCGGATCCACCATCTTGCGCACCACCAGATCCCCCTCCCGCAGCTGGCTGGTCTGCACCATGCCGGCTTCGCCCGGCGTCCCCATGGTCGGATAGCACGTCAGGCTGGGCGAGGTCCCGCCGGAGCTGACATAGGCGACCAGGCAGGTCTTGCGGCTGTCGGGATCAGACAGCCGGTGCACCTCCAGATCTCCCTCGCGGACATGGCCGCCCCGCGCGATGGCGTCGCCGCCGGAGACGCTGCTCTTGTAGCAATCGATCGCTGGGGCGGTCCCTGGGGTGGAGATGTAGGCGACCAGGCAGGACATCCCGTTCTCCAGGTCCTTGACCTTGCGAACGACCAGGTCGCCCTCCTTGAAGAACCCAACCTGGTTCACGTTGGAGCGGAAACCCGAGACGGCGTCGTAGCACGTCATCACCGAGCTGGTCCCGGCGGTTCGGACATAGAAGGCCAGGCAGATCTTGTTGCTCTGAAGGTCCGAGATGGTCCGGACGATCAGGTCGCTCTCGCGCAGCTTCCCGGTCTGCACAAGCAGCGTGGATTCATATTCGGCAGCGGAGCAGAGCAGCGGAAGGGCGAGCAGCAGCGAAGCAACGGACCCTCTCATGTTTTGTCCCCCAGCGATGAGTGATTGACCTGAACGGGGGACCCGGAAGGATTCCAATGCCCCACGCGCCTGTTTATGGTACTAGCATTTTGTGCTGGAATTTAGGCGGCGAGGCTCCTTCGCGCGGTGGGGCCCTCAGGGGCGCCGACCAGGTGCTCCCCGCGGCCCCGAATGTCGCGCGGGCGCCCCGCCGATCGCGCCGCTACACTGTGTCTGTGCCCGCACGCCACCACCCCGCTGAATGACCCGCGCCGGCGGGTTGCGAGCGGCTCCGGGCGCTGTGCCCGAACCCTCGGGGCCGGGCAAGGGTCGGTTCCCGGCCAGGCACGGACGTTGAACCTTGATCAAATCACGACAAGAGACTGAGGAAGATTAGACGTGAATCGAAAGAAGCTTGTTTCTCTGGCGGCGACCTTTACCCTTGGTCTGGGTGCGCTCGCGACGACGGGTGCGGTCCAGGCCTTCAATTTCGGGGACATGATGAACCCGGGGCGTTGGTTCGGCGGCGACCGCGACCGCTACTACGACCGCTACGATCGCTATGGCTGGGGAGGTCCCTACGGCGGTTACGGAGGTCCCTATGGCTACGGTGGTGGTCCTTGGGGCGGCGGCTACGGACCCTACGGCGGAGGACCTTACGGCGGCTGGGGGGGTTATCCGGGGTATGGCCCGGGCAGCACCATCGTCGTCACCCCCCAGGGTGGCCGCTCCGAGGAGGGGCCTCCCCCGCCACGGCTACCCGAATAGCCGACTCGCGGCGCCCACGGGACGCCGCAACGACCAAGACTGGACCGTTGCGGCCGCGGTAGCAGACCTCAGCATGCGTCACGCTCGCTGGTGTGCCTGACGATCCGAACAGGGGCGCATCTCCAAACCGGACGGTCGTCAGCCACGTTGCTCGGTCCTGCGGATGCCGATGGCGGGCGGCCCGTTCCCAGGCCCCGGCATCGTAAGCCGTGGCGACGGCTTTCTCTGGGCCCCTCCGGACCCTCGCAGGGGATGCGGGCAAACGGATGCAGCCCCCGGCGCCGCTCCGATCCCCTTGATTTGGGCCTTCCCTAGACCAACGTCCGGCGGGAGCGAGACACAGCGCGCACGCAGCGCGTCACCACGCGAAAGACAACGAAGTGCCGGCAAGGCCGGTGCGTTGCAGAACACCGGAGTAAAACATGGCTGAAGTCACAAAAGAGCTGGTCGAGTCGGCAATCAAGGGTTACGTAGAACCCCACCTGGGGCGCGATCTCGTCGCGGCCAACGTCGTCAAGGGAATCGACATCGAGGGCGACCAGGTCAAGGTCAAGGTGGTCCTGGGCTTCCCGGCCAAGGGCATCCAGCAGTCGCTCGCCGACGAGATCAAGCAGCGCGTCATGTCGGTGCCGGGCGTCAGCATGGCCCAGGTGGACGTGACCTGGGAGATCAAGGCCCACTCGGTCCAGAAGTCCCTGAAGCCCATCGACAACGTCAAGAACATCATCGCCGTGGCCTCCGGCAAGGGCGGCGTCGGCAAGTCCACCACCGCCGTCAACCTGGCGCTCGCCCTGTCCGCCGAAGGGGCGCGGGTCGGCATCCTGGACGCCGACATCTATGGCCCCTCCCAGCCGCGCATGCTGGGGATCCACGGCAAGCCCGAGTCCAAGGACGGCAACAGCCTGGAGCCCATGAACAGCTACCACCTCCAGGCCATGTCCATCGGCTTCCTGATCGACGAGGAGACCCCCATGATCTGGCGCGGCCCCATGGTCACC
>Ga0209254_10003401_pt1 | contig 14525 bp, 13 predicted proteins | sample FrelakmetDIP11DI_FD_187148 | JGI IMG/M metagenome (GOLD analysis project Ga0209254, IMG submission 187148) | Freshwater lake sediment microbial communities from the University of Notre Dame, USA, for methane emissions studies - DIP11 DI (SPAdes)... | ecosystem: Environmental > Aquatic >...
GAAAGTGGTACTGCCGCCCTGTGAAGACGGACTATACAGCAGGATCAGGACGCCTGGGAGTCGGGCGACTTCTCAGGTGCGCGGCAAGGCCGTAGAGTCAATGGGATGGCGACGAAATCCCCGGGGCCGAGTTCCAGGCTGCGACTACGGCAGTGGCGCTACGCAGGTACGAGCACGGCCCGACCGGTGATCTGTCCCGCCTTCAGCCGCGCATAAACGTCGACGGCGTCCATCAGTGGGAACTCTGTCGTCTCCGCGTGGATCCTGCCGTCGCGCGCCATGGCGATCACGTCCATCAACTCGACCCTCGAGCCCCAGTAGGGAATGCTCACCACCGCTCCGTATGGCGTGCTCCCGTGGCGGAACTCATGGCGGCCTCCACCCAACCCGACGATCGTCCACACGCTGTTTCGACCGAGGAGCTTCGCGCCCAGGTCCAGCGTGGATTGCACCCCGATGCAATCGAGGACCAGGCCAGCCCCGCGAGGACCGGTGATCTGCTGTATCCGCTCGGCCGCTTCCGCTGCGTTGCGGTTGTTCACGATGTCATCCGCACCGAGCGCCTTGGCGTGCTGCAGTTTCTTGTCGTCAATGTCGGCGGCAATGATGCGCACAGGGGCGAGCACGCGCAGGAGCTGAATCGCCATGTGGCCCAGGCCGCCGACACCGACGACGACCGCCGTACTGTCCGCGTTGAGGTGGGGCAGCGCCCGCTTGATCGCGTGATATGGCGTCAACGCGGCATCGCTCAGCGGAGCGGCTTTCGCCGGGCTCAGGCCGCCAAGTGGCACCAGCAGTCGCGCCGAGGGCACGAGCATGTATTCGGCCATGCCGCCGTTGAGACCCAGGCCCCGTCGACGGGCCCGCTCGAATGAACCATCGGTGAACCATCTGGCAAGAGTCACCCACACGCCTGTTCAAGATCGAACAGCATCAACTCGTCCGGCCCGCTAACATCGCCTCTCAGTCGGCCAAAGGTGCACGTGGCTATGGAGGTGACTGTGATCAGATTCCCGCTCCGCATTGCCGCAATCGTGTTCATCGCGGCCGTTTGCTGTGCCGGTCCCGTGCTGGCGCAGGACCCGGCCATGCCTGCCCCGGACAACAACTCCTCAGGCGCGCGTGGATTCGGCGTGCAGGTGCTCGGCGGACCACTGTTCGCCAACTACGACGACGTCGCGGGCCTCGATTTCAATCGGCGCACGGGCTACCTGGTAGGCCTGGCGTTCGGCGGCAACAGAGGGGGCGTCCTCGGCGTCGAGGCGGACGTGCTCTACGGCTCGAAACCTGTGGAGATTGCGGGTGTAGGCAGGTTCAAGCAGAGCGTCGTGCACGTCCCCGTGATGCTCAAGGTGAATCTCGGTCAGGAGTCGGCGAACGGCTTCAGAGGCTTCCTCCTGGGCGGCGGGTACGTCGAGTGGCAGTTCAACGGTAAGCTGCAGGACGTTGACCTGTCGGACGACACCAGCGGGTTCGAAGCGGGCTTCACCGTGGGTGCCGGCTTCGAGGTGCTGCGCCTGGGCGTGCAGGCGCGCTACATCCGGGGAATGCGCGGCATCGACAGGACGTTCGACTTGAGCGAGACCTTTGAGATGAAGTCGAACGGCTTCCTGCTTCTCTTCGCGTTCCGACTGAACTGAGCCGGCGTTGCGACCGGGCATTCGATCGGTCGTCCCGGCCGGCCGAGGCCTGCGCGCGCCACGACAGAGCAGGCGTGGAGCCTGTCCAGCAGGGCGTCATGACCCGGTCGTGGCTGACGCATGCCCTCCCGCGCGCGGATCCCCGCGCCGCAGCTGCGCCCATGTCGTAAGGGCTATTCCAGGTCTTTCGTGCGGTCCGCGTAATCTTCAGACGAGGCCGGGTCGAGTTCCCAGCGGTGCTTGTCGCGGGCTTCTTCCTTTTCACCGACCTTCAACTCCTCGCCGTCCGCATAGGCCACGCCCATCGCCTTGCCGATCTCATCCACGTCGTTGCGTCCAGGTGTGGCCGTGCTGCCGCCGACCGTCTCATCTCCTCCAGACTCGGCGTCCTCCCAGCGGGCATCGATATCGCCGCCAGAGAGCGTCGGATCGGTGCCTGGATTGTGCTGGAGGCGATCGGCGAGCTGCTTGCTGCCGGCCGAGATGTCAGGGATTGGTGGCTCGATCTCGTCGGCGATCCCGTTGTCGTTGAGATCTGCTGGCTTCGCGCTGTTCATGTAAGACTCCCTTATCCGCTTCTGTCGGTGACTCTCCTGATGGTGCCGACCCGACTTCCGGCTCGCCCCAACCAAACGTCCTCGTGCCCATCTTGGTGCCTCGGACCGCCTGGGGGCTGTCCGCTATTGGACATCAACGGCCGCAGGAATGAGCCACCCTTCAACATGCAGGCTCCCGTTGAATGAGCTTCAGAGCATCCGCCAGACACGTGTGACATGACTGAACCACGCGCAGCCGTCAATGTGCCCGTGCGCGAAGAGTGGCACACGCGATCGCCCGAGGATGTGCTCGCCCAGCTCGGGTCATCGGTGAGCGGATTGCCGGCGACCGACGCCGCGCAACGCCTCGCGACCAACGGCCCGAACGAGCTGAAGGAGAGCAAAGGCGTCCGCCCCCTCCAGATGTTCCTCGGCCAGTTCAAGAGCCTGATCGTCTGGATTCTCATCGCAGCCGGAGGCATCTCCGCCGTGCTGGGCGAGGTCGTGGATGCCGTCGCCATCCTCGCCATTGTCGTCTTGAATGCCGTCATTGGCTTCTATCAGGAGTTCAACGCGGAGAAGTCGATCGCGGCGCTCAAGAAGATGACCTCTCCACAAGCCAAGGTCCGCCGCGACGGGGCGTTCACGTCGATCCCTGCCTCGGACGTCGTCGCGGGCGACGTTCTTGCGCTGGAGGCCGGGGATCTGATCGCTGCCGACGCCCGGCTCCTGGAAGCCGCCTCGCTCAGGTGCGTGGAGTCCGCGCTCACCGGCGAGTCGGAGGCGGTGACCAAGCAGCCCGCGACGTTGACACCGGGCGATGTCCCGCTCGGCGATCGCGACAACATGGTGTTCATGGGCACGAGCGTGGCGGCGGGCACCGGCCTGGCCGTCGTTGTGGCCACGGCGATGAACACCGAACTGGGCCGCATCGCAGGTCTGATTGAGCAGGCGGGCGAGGATACGGGGACACCCCTTCAGCAGAAGCTCGATGCCTTCGGCCGCATCCTGTTCTGGGCGGCGCTCGGCATCGTCGCGCTGCTCTTTGGGCTGGGGCGACTTCGGCAGACTCCGCTGTTTGAATTGACGATGACCTCGGTCAGCCTCGCGGTGGCTGCCGTACCGGAAGGGCTGCCGGCCGTCGTCACGGTGGCGCTCGCGCTCGGCGTGTCGCGCATGTCGCGCCGTCGCGCGCTCGTGCGCAAACTGGCCGCGGTCGAGACCCTCGGGTCTACCAGCGTCATTTGCACCGACAAGACCGGCACCTTGACCGTCGGTGAGATGACCGTGCGCGCGCTCCACGTCGCGGGCCGCAGCTACGAGGTCACCGGTGAAGGCTACGGTCCACAAGGCGAGGTGCGCTTCGAGGGCCAGAAGGCGGGAGCGCCGCACTCCGGGCCGCTGCTCGAACTCGCGACCGTTCTCCTTGGCTGCAACAACGCGCACCTCGTTGAGGAAGGGGGGACGTGGAAGACCGTTGGCGATCCAACCGAAGGCGCACTCCTGGCGGCAGGCGCCAAAGCCGGCGGTGACCGGACGCGCATCGAACAGGAAATGCCGAAGCAGCATGAGATTCCGTTCGACTCCGATCGCAAACGGAGCGCGGTGATTCGCCGGATGCCGGACGGGACGCTCCGGGCGCTCGTGAACGGCGCGCCGGGCGCGCTGTTGGAACGCTGCAATCGTCTTTACACGAGCACAGGGATTCTCCCTCTGACTGACGAGGATCGCGAGCGGATGCTGACGCGCACCTCAGCGATGGCAGCGCAGGCCCTGCGCGTTCTTGGGTCGGCCTATCGCGACCTCGACAACGCGCCGTCCGCCGACCTCACGGCGGAGGCCGTGGAGCACGATCTCGTCTTCGTCGGGTTGGCGGGAATGTATGACCCGCCGAGGCCGGAGGGCAAGGACGCGATCGCGACCTGTCGTGCCGCAGGCATCCGCGTGGTGATGATTACGGGCGATCATCCGACGACCGCGACCGCCATCGCGCGCGAAATCGGCATTGCCCCGGACTCAGGGGTTGCCGTCGCCGGTGTCGAACTGGACAAGATGTCCGACGAGGAGCTGCGGCGGCGCGCACCAGACGTCGCCGTCTACGCCCGCGTCACGGCCGGGCACAAGCTTCGCATCATTCGCGCCCTGAAAGCCACGGGCGCCGTCGTGGCCATGACCGGCGACGGCGTGAACGACGCCCCGGCCATCAAGGGCGCCGACATCGGCATCGCCATGGGGATCGCGGGCACGGAGGTCACCAAGCAAGCGGCGGACATCATCATCACCGACGACAATTTCGCCACGATCGTCGCCGCCGTCGAAGAGGGGCGAGGCATTTTCGACAACATCCGCAAGACCTTACAGTACCTGCTGGCCGGCAATACGGGCGAACTCGTCCTGATGACCGTCTGCGTGGTCGCGGGACTTCCGGCACCCCTGCTGCCGATTCACCTGCTGTGGATCAACCTCGTTACGGACGGAATGCCCGCGCTCTGCCTGGCCGCCGACCCCATCGACCCTGCCGTGATGATGCGCCGGCCACGCGATCCGTCGGAGCGCCTCACGAATCGACGCTTTCTCGCCAGCATGCTCCTGACCGGACTCCTCACGGCTGGGGTGGCGTTCGCCGTGTATTGGTACGTGCTGAAGACGGGAACTCCAGAAGAGGCTCGCACGTACGCGTTCGCGGTGCTGGTGTTTGCCGAACTCCTGCGGTCCTTCGGCGCCCGCAGCGAGGTCAAGCCGGTCTGGCGCATATCACTGTTCACCAACGTCAACCTGCTCGTCGTGGTGGCGATGTCGCTCGGTTTCCAGGTATGGAGTCAACACAATGCGACGCTAGGCCGCTTCCTGAAAACGTCTCCCATGCCGTTCGCGGACGGCTTGCTGCTTCTCGCCCTGGGCGCCATCCCTCTCCTGGTTCTGGAGATGGTGAAGGTCGTGCGGCTGGCCCGGAGGTAAAAGGGCCTCCAGTGAACCTGGAGGCCCTGTCGCCACGCGGTCACGAGCGGGCCAAGCGGTCTTGCAGGCTCAAACCCAGCCGGATGGCGTATGGCGATAGCGTTCGCTGGCCACCTGTTCGAACAGTCCGCGCAACGGTTGCCACTCGAAACGCTCGACGGCAATTCCTGCGCCGTCGATCCTGATGACATTGAACGAGTTCTCCTCGCCGCGGCCGCGATCGGAGGCGGCCGTGCCTGACTGCACCAGGAGGGCGGAATGGCCCGCGATGTTGTAGCGCGTCACGCTGCGCGAGGTGTGGCTGACGTGGAGGTGGCCCGCCAGGAACACATCCACGTCGCACCGCGCGAGCGCGTCCATCGCCAGGCGCGCCCGCCCCACCAGATTGCGTTCGTCATGGCCCGCCGGCACGTCGAAGGGATGGTGCGTCACGACGATCTTCACGACCACCGGCGGGTATGCGCAGAGCCGCTCGGTCATCCAGGCAAGCTGCGCGTCGTTGATGCGTCCCCGCGTGATCGTCAGCGAGCGCGCCGTGTTGACGCCCAGGACGGCTATCTCGCCGTCCCCATAGAACGGGTGCAGGTCGTCCTCGATGTAGCGACGGAATCCGCGCAGCGGCTGCAGAAAGCGGGCGGCCGCGTTATGGAGCGGGACGTCGTGGTTGCCCGGAACGACGATCTGGGGAAACGGCAAGCGATCGAGAAAGGCACGCGCGTCCTTGAACTGCCTGGTGCGGGCCCGCTGTGTGAGGTCACCGCTCACGGCCACCAGATCGGGCGCGACCTGCCGGATTGCTTCGACCATCGGCGCGATCACCTGCTGATGGACGCGGCCGAAATGGGTGTCGGACAGATGGACGATCGTGCGCATGGCCCGCCTCGCCTGTCACCGCGCGGAGCCGCCGGCCGGCGTCAGCACGCGCAGCGCCCCCGGGCGTACGCGATAGTGCAGCGGGGCCTGCATGACGACCACCTCGCCATCCAGCGCCACGCGCAACTGGCGGCGCTCCGCTCCAACCCGCATGTCTACCGTGGTGAAGGCCAGGAAGTCGCGTTCCTGGCGAAGGCCCCCGAGGAGGGCGCGAAGCGCCAGGCGGACGAGGCCAAGCCGCCCCGTGGCCCTGGCGGTGTACACGCTCAACTCGCCCTTGTCCAGGCAGGCGCGGCTCCCGGCGTCGAGCTGCTCCATGTGGTACTCGTTGTTGCCGACGAAGACAAATGGGGTCAGGAGCGCCAGGTCAGCCCCGCCAGCGCTCAGGCGGGCCTCCAGCAGCGGATAGCGGCGCAGCATCGCGAGGGCGGCCCAGACGTAGGCCGGCCACTTCCCCCAGCCTAGCCGCTGCTGCCGGTCGCGTTCACGGACGATGCGTGGATAAAGGCCGAGGCCCGAGTTGTTCACGAAGATCCGGCCATTGACCTCGCCCACGTCAACGCGGCTGGCGTGCCCCGCGGTGATCGTCTCGATCGCGGCGGCGAAGTCGAGCGGGATCTTCAAGTCTTTGGCGAAGTGGTTCATCGTCCCGGATGGCAGGACGCCCAGCGCCTTGTCGGTACCGACGATTGCCGAGGCGACGGCGCTGATGGTGCCGTCTCCACCGGCCGCCACCACGCAGCCCGCATCGCCCCTGGCGGCGCGTGCGGCCAGCGTCAGCACCGCGGCCCCGTCGCCGGCCAGCGAGACCCGCGCCTCGGCGCCTTTCGCACGAAACGCGTCGGCGATGCGCTGCTGGACGTCTGCCCGGCGGCCGGCGCCGGCGCCGGCATTCACAATCACCTCGATCGCGGGCTGCGCCGGCACGCGGGCCTCAGGTCTCGAGAAAGTCCAGCAGGTCGGTGTTGAGCCGATCCTTGCTCGTGTCGGCGAGGCCGTGCGAGCCGCCCGCGTAAACCCTCAGCATCGCGTGCTTCACGAGTGTCGACGACGCGTGAGCCGAGGGTCCGATGGGCACGATCTGGTCGTCGTCGCCGTGGATGATGAGGGTTGGGACGTCGAACTTCTTCAGGTCCTCAGTGAAGTCCGTCTCTGAAAACGCCCGGATGCAGTCGAATTCGTTCTTGAGACCGCCCTGCATGCCCAATAGCCAGAACCTGTCGCGGACGCCCTGGCTGACCTGCGCGCCCGGCCTGTTGGCGCCGAAGAACGGCGTCGTGAGGTCCTTGAAGAACTGCGAACGGTCGGCGGCGACACCCGCGCGGATCTTGTCGAACGTCTCGATGGCCAGACCGGCTGGATTGGCTGCCGTCTTGAGCATCAGCGGCGTCACCGCGCCCACCAGCACGGCCTTCGAGACTCGCCTGGTGCCGTGCCGCCCGATGTAGCGGGCGACCTCTCCGCCGCCGGCCGAGTGGCCGACGAGGGCGGCGCGAGTCAGGCCGAGCGCTTCGATGAGCTCGGACAAATCGTCGGCGTAGGTGTCCATGTCGTTGCCGTCCCACGGCTGGCTCGAACGGCCGTGGCCTCGACGATCATGGGCGATGCAGCGATAGCCCTTGGATGCCAGGTAGACCATCTGGCTTTCCCACGCATCGGCGCCGAGCGGCCAGCCGTGGCTGAAGACGACGGGCTGTCCCGAGCCCCAGTCCTTGTAGTAGATCACGGTGCCGTCTGTGATGGTGATCGTGCTCATGGTCGGATGTCCTCCGCAGGCGAACGATGCCTGTCGCACCCACAGCTTAGGGTGCTGGCCGATCGTCGTCTGTGCAATTGCGCACAGCGAAGGGCTGGGTCAGGGAATCGGGGCTGCTCGTCTGTTGCGCTACGATCGCGGCCGCGTCGTGCCCAGGGCGCGGCGAATCGCATGCCGAAGCGCGTCCATGCGATAGGGCTTGGCCAGAAAGGCGTTCGGCTGCTCGTCATGATCGTCGGCCATCACGTCAGCCTCGTCGTACCCGCTGGTCAGGATGACACGGATGCCGGGCGATGCCAGGCGGAGCGCCGCCAACGTCTCCCACCCATTCATGTGCGGCATGGTGAGGTCGCACAGCACCAGCCGAATCGCGTCCCGATGCTGTCGGAACAGATCCACGGCCTCCATCCCGTCACACGCCTGCAGCACGACAAAACCCAACCGCGCCAGGATCGATGCCGTAGCGTGGCGAAGCAAAGGATTGTCTTCAACCAGGAGCGCCGTCCCGCTCCAGATCGTCTCACCCGAATCCTCAATGTCCGCCGCGACTGGCGTGCGAGCGACCTGCTCGGCGGAGACTGGCAGGTAGACGCGAAACGTACTCCCGCTCTCACGGCCCTGCCTGCTCTCCACCACGAGACCTCCACTGTGGGCGTGGAGGATTCCCAGGACTACGGGAAGCCCCAGGCCCCGTCCGGTGAACTTGGTGGTGAAGAACGGATCGAAGATCGTTTCGATGTCCTGCGGGGCGATTCCACATCCCGAGTCGGTCACCTCCAGGCACGCATAGTCCTGCTCAGCCGGCGTCCACCCCGCCGCGAAGCGGTTGGACGTCGGAATCTGCGAGCCGCGGACTGTCGTGACGGCCACTTGAATGGTGGCCTGGAGCTCGCCCACGGCCTCCCAGGCATTCGTGACCAGATTGCTCAATATCAACTGCAGCTGGTTCGGGTTCCCATTGACGGTGGGACCAGGCTCGGCCAGATCGACGTGGAGCTTTACATGTGCCGGTATGGCGGCCCGCAGCAGCGGGAGGACCCGGGCGCACGCCTGCGAGAAGTCGAGTGGGGCGTGGTTGCCCGAGCTCTGTCCGAGGTAGGTCAGCAGCAGCCCACTGACCTCCGCGGCGTTCCGGGTCGCGTGCATCGCATCGGAGAGATGGATCAGTTGGAACTACCGCCCCACACTCTGCCGCGGCCCAGGGGGTGTCAAACGGTATCTCGCGGCTTTCGAACGTGCTCCTGATCGTTCTCCTCATATGAGCCAGGGCCTTCCCCAGCCTGGTTGGTGCCGGGAAGGCTGTGTTCGTCGAGCTGGTCCGGATGCGGCGTCCCCCCACCTGGTCCGTTCTCCTGGTCGTTCTCCTCACATGAGCCAGGGCCTTTCCCAGCTTGGTTGGTGCCGGGAAGGCTGTGTTCGTCGAGTTGGTCCCTCTTGCCGCCACGATCCTTGTCTTCCATGTTCGCTCCTTGGCGGTCTACCCGGACAACCTGCGCCACCCATTCTCTGCGCCGTCACCCGCTCACGCCACGTAGTGGAAGTGTAGGATGCCCTTCGCACCGACGCTGTCTCATTGAACACACCCCGGCGCCTCGCCCCGCTGCGTTCAGGGGTTCAAGGGACTGGCGTGGCGCGTCGCTCGGGTGGACACACTGGCGTCCGGGCGTCGCGTCTCGCTGGTTGGAGCGGGGGCGCTACTCGGCCGGCGGACGAGCCGCGCCACGAGCGCAGCCTCGCGGGCAAATGGTGCACGAGGCGGGCGGCCCCGAAAGACAGCGGCCTGACCTTTTCAGCTGTCAATGCACGCCAGGGTCGACTGTCAGGCCTTCTTCTTCCAGTATTCCAGCGTCGTCCCGGTATCAACCCCCTGGGTGGTCAGAAGTTGTATCTGTCCTTGAGCACCAGCTTGTCGCCAGAGTCGTCGACGTTCCACAGTTCCGGCTTGCGTGGCCCGTTGCCCTCCGCGTGATGGAGGATGAAGAGCAACTTCCCGTCGAACGTCCGGAAGAGCATGCCGTGGCCGGAGTTGTCGCCCTTGAGGGCGTCTTTCTCCTGGACCCACGGGCCCTTGATGCTCCCGGACGTGGAGTAGGCAACCCCCTGCGCGTACCGGCGGTCGCCCCAGCTCGACCACAGCATCCCCAGCTTCCCGGTCTGCGTCCTGAACATCTGCGGTCCGTCGGTGACCCACCCCGGCATCTTCCGGCCGAACGTGGCTTCACCGATGCTGTTCATCTCCTTCGACCACGGGGCTTCGCTGGCGCGGAAGATCGTGGCGGGTTCGGCAGTCCGACGCGTGAGGTCTTTCGAGAGCGGCATGTAGTCCATGGTGCCGTCGATGATCTGGGTCCACTCGTGGACGAAGACCATGTACGTCGTGCCGTCCTCTTCGTAAAGGGTGCCGTCGATGATGTCCCAGTCCCCGGGACCGAGGCAGAATTCGAACTCGGGCACCAGGGGCTTGAATGGCCCGTCAGGCGTATCGGCGACCAGCAACTGCGTCTGATTGGTCGGCACGTTGTACCGGCGCGGGATGTTCTCGATCGGATGGTTGTGATCGTTCCAGGTGCCCGCCAGATAGTACTTGCCCCCGATGTGATGAATCTCAGCGGCGGCCACGAAGCGTCCGTCCATCCACGTCCCCTTGAGGTCGACGACGGAATACGGGCCCGTCCACATCTTCAGGTCCTGGCTCTTGTAGAGACGCCCCCCACTGCCAATCAAGTAGTACGTGCGAGACTTCTCGTCGGGATAGATGAAGGGGTCGCTCATCGAGAGCTGGTCGAGCGGGACGGTACCGAACTTCACCTCCGGACGCGGGGGGCGGACCGGCGGCTTCTGTCCCCCGGGACCAGGCGTCGGGATGGGCCCGCCGAAGTTCCTCTGTCCCGGATCGGCAGGGGGCGCCTGTTCGCCGCGAACAGCCGGAGTTTTCACTCTCGTGTGATCTTGTGCCGCGGCCGGTTCGGGGCTGCAGGCCACCAGCGTCGCCACGAGACACACGCTGAGCAGGTTGGCTGACGTCTTCACAGTTCCTCCGTATGCGCGTTACCGCGCTCCCTCCGTCGTACGCCTCCAGGCGAAGTACTGATCCAGCACCTTCAGCGAATCCGCACTCGGCACGGGGCCCGTGCGAGCTGTCGGACCGAGGTGCATCACCACGGGATGCCCGTCGCTGAACGCCGGCCAGTCGGGCAACCCCTCTCCGTTCGGATCGCCCCGCTTCGCAAAGTTCGTCCAGTACGCGGCCATCGTCTCGGAGATGTGCCGGTCGCCGGCTGTCGCCGTGCCTTCGAGGTTCTCGAACACGTACGGCACGTCGACGCCGTGCGGCGTGCCGTGATCGGCCTCAGGCGTTCCGGGCGTGCGCGGCGGATGCTGGTCGAAGTAGTAGTAGTAGACCTTGCCCTTGCCGCGCGCCGACTGCAGGCGTGCCCACGACCAGGTCTGCCAGCCGAAGGCGGAATCCCGCGCCAGGTCGCGCGCGGTCTTGGTCACAGCGTCTCCGGCGGCGGGATAAGCGGCGAGCAGGCGATCCGCGAAGGGACCGTAGCGCTCGCGGACGCCCGCGGCGTACTCCTCCGCCTTCTTGACCCGCGTGAAGCTCAAGCCCTCGTCCGAGTTGTAGCCCAGCAGGACCGGGGTGTCGTTGAAGCGCCCGGACTCGTAGAGCCGGTATTGATCGCCCTTGATGACGTAGCCGTCGACGATCGGCCACGCCATGCCGCGCTGTCCGCGCCTGGCTTCGAGCAGCTTCTCCGGCGTCAGCGCGCGCAGTTCCTTGATCGAGCTCGCGCCGACGGCCTTGGCGAACTCGACGCCGGACGCTTCCGCGTCCGCGAGCAGGCGCATGTTCTCGCCGGGCTGCGGGTTCCGGTTGCTGGGGCCGAAGGAGCCTCCGCTCTGCGAGATCGCGCCATGGAAGAGCCCTTTGGCCAGGGGCGACGCGCTCAACATGCTCACGGCTATCCCGCCGGCGGATTCACCGAAGATCGTGACCCGCGCCGGGTCTCCCCCGAACGCGGCGATGTTGCGCGAGATCCACTGGAGCCCGGCAATCATGTCGAGCAGGCCGAAGTTGCCGGACGAATGAGACGGCGACTCCGCGCCGAGCTCGGGGTGCGCGAAGAATCCCAGCACGCCCGTCCGATACGAGATGCTTACGAGGACGACGCCTCGCTTCGCCAGCTTCGCGCCATCGTGCACCGGGTACGACGTGGCGCCGCCGTTGAAGCCGCCGCCGTAGATCCAGACGAGCACCGGAAGCTTTCCGGTGGCGGACGCCGCCGGCGTCCAGACGTTCAGGTACAGGCAGTCCTCACTCATCCCGCTCGGGGGCGGCGCACCCATTGACTGCATGCACGCCGGGGCGTACGCGGCCGCCTTGCGCACGCCGGGCCAGGCGACCACCGGCTGCGGGGCCCTCCAGCGAAGGTCGCCGATGGGCGGCGCCGCGAACGGGATTCCCCGGAACACGGCCAGCCCGCCTTCGGCGACACCCTGCACCAGCCCGCCATCGACTTTGACGGCCCCGTCTGCCGCGCTCGAGATCACGGGCCACAGCGCGAACGACACGAAGACGACAACGATCGGGAGTCTCCTCATAAGACGTCTCCCAGCTCCTAACGGAACAGCCGCGCGGCGAAGTCGTTGAGAGTGTAAGCGCTTTCGGGGGCGCGACGCCAGTGGCTCCGCGCGGCCACCGCCTCGCCTGGCCGCATCGCCCGCCTGACCGCCTGATCACCGGGCATCACACAGCAGAATTTTCCTTCCATCCGGCAGGGTATGCGCTTACACTCCAGGCGGTTCACAGCCTTGCGGGAGCACTGATGTTCAGGATGTGCTGTCTCGTGATCGGCGTGGCAAGCCTGACGGCTGCAGCCACGATTACCGTCGCCGCGCCGCTCACGCTTGCCCACGAGGCGGGCGCACAGGTATCTGGCAGCGGCATCACTCTGACCGCCGCACTGACCCGCCCGCATGACGGTGGGGCGCCGGTCGCCGCCAGCGTTCCCACGCCCGGCGCGCCCAGCCAGTACCAGAGGGTGCAGTGAGACCCGCGGCTCGCGGATCAGCGGCCCTCGAGTAGCCGCCACACATGAAGGGAAGCCCGATGTCCACGTCAGATTCACCTCGCGTGAACGGCCCAACGCTCAATCGTCGACAGATGCTGCGCCTGTCCGCCACGGCGGGCGTGGGGGCCGCGCTGCCCGGCACCGCTCACGCCTCCCAAGCCTCCAGGGCGGCCGGGCCCAAGGCGGCCGAAGGGGGCTGCAGCACCCCGCGAACGGCCGTGGCGACCACGCAATACGGAAAGGTGCGCGGCTACGTGGAAGATGGCGTCGTCACGTTCAAGGGCGTGCCTTACGGCGCGCCTACCGGGGGAGAGAACCGGTGGCTGCCGGCCAGGCCTCCCAAGCCATGGGATGGCGAGTACCCCGCCCTGACCTACGGAGCCAATTGTCCGCAGCGCCTTCATGACTGGTCGAGCGAGCAGACGTTTCTCCAGCAGTGGACCGACGGCTGGCAGAGCGAGGACATGCTCAAGGTGAACATCTGGACGCCGAGCCTGACTGGAAGGCGCCCGGTGATGTTCTACATCCACGGCGGCGGTTACACCTTCGGCTCGGCGTACGAACTCGCCTCGCAGGACGGCGCGCAGATGGCGAGGCACCACGACGTCGTCTCCGTGACCGTCAACCATCGCCTGAATATCCTCGGGTTTCTCGACCTCTCCGAATTCGGCGGGCCAGCCTACGCCGATTCGGTCAACGTCGGCATGACCGACCTGGTGGCGGCGCTTCGGTGGGTTCGGGACAACATCACGAGCTTCGGGGGCGACCCGGACCGAGTGATGATCTACGGTCAGTCGGGCGGAGGCTCGAAGGTAACGACGCTGCTCGGGATGCCGTCGGCCCAGGGACTGATCCATCGCGCGTCGGCGCAGTCGGGCGGCGGCGGCAATCCTCCAGGTGCCGAGCAGTCCAGGGAACTGGCCAGGCGGGTCGTTGCCGAGCTCGGCGTGAAGGACATGGCCGCGCTGCAGAAGCTGGAATGGGCCAGGCTGAACGAGATCGGCAATGCCGTCACAGCCAGGATGAACCCGCCGATGGGGGCGGGTGGTCCGGTTCCGGCACCTGGAACCGGCGCGCCACGCGTGGGATGGGGGCCGACCGTCGACGGCCGGCTCATCACCATACGCTCGTTCTTCGACGAGGCGCCCGAAATTTCGAGGAACGTGCCGATGCTGATCGGCTCGGTGAGCGAAGAGGGGAACCGCATGTCGTCGCGGCCCACGGAGGCGGAGTGGGTGGCCACCCTGACGAAGAGCTACGGCGAAGAGAAAGCCGCCGCGCTCGTCGCTGCACTGAAGGAGACCTATCCGAAGAAGAGCATTCGGACGCTGTCCTACATGTGCAGCGGCGGCGGGCTGAACGGCCTCGCCATACGCAACAACGTCACGCGCATGGCGACGATGAAGCACAGACAGAAGGGCGCTCCGGTGTTCACGTGGTATTTCACCTGGCAGTCGCCGATGCTGGAAGACGCCGGGGCGTGGCATACGGCCGAACTCGCCTTCTGCTTCGACAACACCGCGCGCTGTTCGCAGGGCACGGGTCACACGTCGGAGGCGCAAGCCTTGGCGAGGAAGATGGCCACCGCCTGGGCGAACTTCGCTCGCAGCGGTAATCCGAGCCAGCCCGGTCTGCCCTGGACGGCGTTCAATCCCGACCGGTGCCCGACGATGGCCTTCGACAACGT
>Ga0209254_10003402_pt1 | contig 14525 bp, 9 predicted proteins | sample FrelakmetDIP11DI_FD_187148 | JGI IMG/M metagenome (GOLD analysis project Ga0209254, IMG submission 187148) | Freshwater lake sediment microbial communities from the University of Notre Dame, USA, for methane emissions studies - DIP11 DI (SPAdes)... | ecosystem: Environmental > Aquatic >...
CACCCGCGACCTCCTGCCCGACGACCGGGCCATCTTCGATCGCCTCCTGCGGACGGCCGCGGACCTGGCGGCCCGCTATGGCTACCGCCCCATCGAGACGCCGCTGTTCGAATTGACCGCGATGTTCGAGCGCGGGATCGGCGAGGTCACCGACATCGTCGAGAAGGAGCTGTTCCGGCTCGCCCCGCGGACCGAGGAATCCGAGTCCTGGTCGCTGCGCCCGGAGGCAACGCCCGGCATCGTCCGGGCCTACATCCAGCACGGGATGCAGACGTGGCCGCAGCCGGTCAAGCTGACCATGACCGGGCCGATGTTCCGCTACGACCGCCCGCAGGCCGGCCGCTACCGCCAGTTCTGGCAGTTCGACGTCGAGGCCATCGGGGACGCGGGTCCGGCCGTCGACGCCGAGATCATCGAGCTGGGGCACCGCTTCTACACGGAGGCCGGCGTCGGGGGCGTAGAGGTGCTGGTCAACTCCATCGGAGACCCGGCCTGCCGGCCGGCCTACATCGCGGGGCTGACGGACCACTACCGCGCCCACGCCGCCGACCTGCCACCGACGGAGCTCGTCCGGCTGGAGCGCAACGCGCTGCGGCTGCTGGATTCCAAGGACCCCGCGATGGCGGAGCTGAACGCCAACGCGCCGCGCATCACCGATCACCTGTGCGAGACCTGCGCGGCGCACTTCGAGTCCGTCAAGGCGCACCTCCACGCGCTGGGCGTCCCGTTCCGCGTCGAGCCGGGCCTCGTGCGTGGGCTCGACTACTACACCCGCACCGCCTTCGAGTTCTACGTGGCCGGGCGCGAGGGCCAGCAGCAGGCCCTGGGTGGCGGCGGCCGGTACGACGGGCTCGTGGCGCTGCTGGGCGGCAAGCCGACGCCGGGCATCGGGTTCGCGCTGGGGCTCGATCGCGTGGCGCTGGTCCTGGCGGAGCGGGGGGGTGCGGCCGTGCATGCCGAGCCCGGCCCGCTGGCGGTGGTGGTGGGTGCGGACCCGGACGACACGGTCTCGCGCCTCCGCGTGGCCACGGAGCTGCGCTCGGCGAGGCTGCGGGTCCGGGCGGACCTCGCTCGCCGCAAGCTGGGCCGGCAGCTGGAGGCCGCCGGCCGGGACGGCGCCCACTTCGCAGTCATCCTCGGGGACGAGCTCGAAAGCGGCCAGGTCGGTCTCCGGGACCTGCTGGCGGGGACCCAGCGGCTCGTCCCGATCGGCGACCTGGCACGGGAGCTCGCCCGGGCCGAGGCCGGCCACAGGCACGGCTGACCCCGGCGGAGCGGGCGCGCCATGCGGCTCCTCGCCCGACTGCGACGGTGGTCGCGCGACCTCCGGGCGTTCTGGGCCGCCAACCTGCGCGTCGCGGGCGAGTGGCGCCAGGACCGAAACCGCCTGGTTCGCTACGTCCTCCTGACCTGGATCGTCGACGCGCTGGCGCTCGCCGCCGCCGCCTGGGTCCTTGGCCCGGTCCGCTTCTCAGACCCGTGGAGCCTGGTCGCCACGGTGATCCTCATCTCGGCCGCCAACGCGCTGGTCCGGCCGATCGTCGTCCGGTTCCTGATCCGGTTCGCGGTCCTCACCTTCGGGCTCGTCTCGCTGCTCATCAACGGGCTGATGATCGCGCTCGTCGCGCAGCTGCTGCCCGGGTTCGAGGTGGGGTCATACCTGGTCGCATTCGGCCTGTCGCTGTATCTCGCCGTGGTCAACCTGGTGCTGGGGGCGGTCCTGGACCTCGACTGGGCGGATTCCTGGTACCGCCAGGTCACGCTGGAGCTCATGAGCCGGAACCGCGACCGGCCGCGGAATCCTCGCCCCGGCGTCGTCATCGTCCAGGTGGACGGGCTGGCGGAGCCGCTCCTGCGGTTCGCGATCCGGACCGGCAACGCGCCGCACCTCGCCCGCTGCGTGCGGGACGGCAGCCACCGGATCGCGCGCTGGGACGTGATGCTGCCGTCGCAGACGAGCGCCAGCCAGGCGGGGATCCTCCACGGCGCAAACGACGACATCCCGGCCTTCCGCTGGTACGAGAAGGCGACCGGGCGCCTGCTGGTGTCGAACCGGCCGGCGGACGCGGCCGAGATCGAGCGACGCGTGTCGTCCGGCACGGGACTCCTCGCGCACGGCGGATCCAGCGTCACCAACCTGCTGTCGGGGGACGCGGTCCGGAGCGTGCTGACCAACTCCACGCTGCAGGGGCGGCGGGGCGTGCGGAGCCGGGACTTCTTCGGCTTCTTCGCGGACCCCGGCACGGTCTTCCGGACCCTGGTCCTGGGCATGGCGGAGGTGGTCCGGGAGCTCATGGAGGCGCGCCGGCAGCGGCTGCGGCGCATCGAGCCGCGGATCACCCGGGCGTGGCCGTTCCCCTTCCTGCGCGCGGCCGCCTGCGTCCTCCTGCGCGACCTTTCGATCGGCATGGTGCTGGAGGACATGCACCGGGGCGTGCCGGTGATCTACGTGGACCTCGTCAACTACGACGAGGTGGCCCACCACGCGGGCCCGGAGCGACCGGAGGCGCTGGACGCGGTGGCGGAGGCCGACCGCCAGGTCGGGATCCTGGCGCGGGCGGCCGCCCACACCCCGAGGCCGTACCACGTGGTGGTGCTGTCGGATCACGGCCAGAGCCAGGGCGCGACGTTCCGGCAGCGATACGGGCGGACGCTGGACGACCTGGTGCGGGACCTGATGGCGGGCGAGCCCGCGATGCTGGCGGCAACCTCGGACGTGGAGGGCTGGGGGTACGTCAACACCGTCCTCACCCAGCTGGCGGGCGGGGAGGGGCTCGGCGCGGACCTGGCGAGGCGGCGCCTGCGCACCCGCGGCGAGGACGCCCCGGATGCCCTCGAAGGGGTCGAGCCCGCGCCCGGTGCGGACGAAGCGGAGCCGGTGGCGGGGCGAGAGGCAGGGCAGACGATCGGGGAGCGCGACGTGGTGGTCGCGGCGTCCGGGAACCTCGCCAACGTCTACTTCACCACCTCGCCCGGGCGCCTCACCTGGGAGGCGCTGGAGACCGCGCAGCCGGGCCTGGTCGAGGCGCTCGCGTCGCACCCGGGTGTCGGGCTGGTCCTCGTGCGTTCGGAACGGTTCGGGCCGGTGGTGCTGGGCGGCGGGGGGCTGCGGCACCTGGACTCCGGGCGCGTGGATGGCCTGGACCCGCTGGCGCCGTTCGGGGCGCTGGCCGAGGCGTCCCTGCGCCGCCTCGACGGTTTCCGGAACGTGGGCGACCTGGCCGTGATCTCGATGCTGGACCCGGAGACGGGTGAGGTGGCGGCGTTCGAGGAGCTGGTGGGCTCGCACGGCGGCCTGGGCGGTGCCCAGACCGAGGCGTTCCTGCTCTACCCCGCGTCGTTCGCCGAGCCGGTGGAGCCGATCGTGGGGGCGCCGGCCGTGCACCGGGTGCTGGTCGGATGGCTGGAGGCGCTGGGTCTGCGCGGGTCGATGTCCTGAGCCCGTGGGCGGCGGCCTGGACCCGCGGCGGTGTGGATCAGGCCAGCGGGGTCGTGCGGGCCCTCGTCCAGGGACCCAGGCATCGGCGCTCGTGGCGGCGGGAGCTCGCGCGTTCCCCGCGGGTCGGTACCGTGTCCTGGCCCGGGTCCGCCGCCGCGCCGGGCCGGTGGCTTACGATAGGTGGCTAACGCAGCCGCAGTCCGGAGACCCAGATTCCCGTGCCCGCCGATCGCGCCTCGCTCGCCACCCCGTATCGCACCCATACCTGTGGGGCGCTGCGTATCGACGACGCCGGCGCTGACGCGAAGCTCGCCGGCTGGGTGCACCGCCGCCGCGACTACGGCAAGCTGATCTTCATCGACCTCCGGGACCGACACGGCATCACCCAGGTGGTGATCGACGCCGCGGACGCCCCCGCGGCGCACGAGATCGCCAACCGCGCCCGATCCGAGTTCGTCATCGCCGTCGAGGGCGTGGTCGAGCGGCGCCAGCCGGGCCAGGAGAACACGACCCTCGAGACGGGCGCGGTCGAGCTCCAGGCACGCACGGTCACGATCCTCAACGAGGCGAAGACCCCGCCGTTCTACGTGAACGACCCGGACGCGCCCATCGACGAGAGCCTGCGCCTCAAGTATCGCTACCTGGATATTCGGCGCGAGGCGATGCAGCGCCGCCTGCTCCTCCGCAGCCGCCTGGTTCAGGCGATCCGGGAGGTTCACCACGACAACGGCTTCGTGGAGGTGGAGACCCCCAACCTGATCAAGAGCACGCCGGAGGGCGCGCGGGACTTCATCGTCCCTTCGCGGCTCCAGCCGGGCACCGTGTACGCCCTGCCGCAGAGCCCCCAGCAGCTCAAGCAGCTGCTCATGGTGGCCGGCATCGACCGCTACTTCCAGATCGCCCGCTGCTTCCGGGACGAGGACCTCCGCGGCGACCGCCAGCCCGAGTTCACCCAGCTCGACCTCGAGATGAGCTTCGTGGACGAGGCCAGCGCGATGGCCTTCATCGAGAAGATGGTCATCGAGGTCACCAGGGCCACCGCGCCGGACCGACCGATCCGCCAGGTCCCGTTCCCGGTCTTCACCTACGACGACGCCATCGAGCGCTACGGCTCCGACAAGCCGGACCTGCGGTTTGCGATGGAGCTGTTCGACCTGGCGCCCGCCCTGCTCGCGGCCGATGGCACGCCCGCCTCCGGTTTCCGCGTGTTCGACGAGACGCTGGCCGCCGGCAACCGCGTGAAGGGTGTCACGGCCCCCGGCCTGGGCGCCGCGACCCGTCGCGAGATCGACGACCTGACGGAGCTGGCGAAGCGCTTCGGCGCCCGCGGCCTCGTCCACCTCTCCGTCGGGGCGGGCGGCGAGCTGCACGGCCCGATCGCCAAGTTCCTCTCGGCCGAGACGCAGGCCGCGGTCCGCGAGCGCGCCGGCGCCGGTGAGGGCGACCTGATCCTCGTCATCGCGGACGGTTCGAACACCGCCAACGACGTCCTGGGCCGGCTCCGCGTGGAGCTGGGTGGCCGCCTGGGCCTCGCGGACCCGGACGAGCTGGCCTACTGCTGGGTCCACCGCTTCCCGATGTACCAGTGGGACGAGCCATTCAACCGCTGGGATGCGACCCACAACCCGTTCAGTGGCGTCGTACCCGAGGACGAGGTCCTGCTCACGACCACCTCGGGCGACCTGGACGTCCGCGACCCCGGAGATCCGGCCGGCCGGGCCCGGGCGATGCAGTACGACGTGGCGCTCAACGGCTGGGAGCTGGGCGGCGGGTCGGTCCGGATCTCGGACCCGAAGCTGCTGGCACGGAGCTTCAACCTGCAGGGCTACACCCTGGAGCAGATGCGGGAGCGCTTCGGCGCGATCCTGGAGGCGTTCGAGTACGGCGCGCCGCCCCACGGCGGCATCGCGCTGGGCGTGGACCGCTGGGCCGCGCTCCTGTCCTACCAGACGAACATCCGCGAGGTCATGGCGTTCCCCAAGACCCAGTCCGGCTCGGACCTGATGCTGGAGGCCCCGTCGGCGCCCGAGGAGGGCCAGTACGCGGATCTCGGGCTGCGGTTCGTCGGGGTCCCCGGCAAGCCCGCCTGACCTGCCGGTCCGCCGCGTGACCGCGCTCGGTGCCGTCGCCTCCCGTCCGCGGACGGCGGCGATCGTTGGGGCGCTGGCGATCTCGTTCTCGGGGATCTTCTACCTGTGGTCGGGCGTGTCGCCGGCCACGGGCGTCCTCTTCCGCTGCCTGTTCGGGCTGCCGATCCTGCTGCTGGTCGCCCGCTCCGAGTGGCGGACGCTGGGTCCGATGTCACGCCGCACGATCGGGCTGAGCACCCTGGCTGGTGCCATCTTCACGGTGGACCTCGTCACGTTCCACTACGCCGTGAACTGGATCGGGGCAGGCCTCGGGACCGTGATGGGCAACCTGCAGGTGCTGATCGTGGGCCTGGCGGCCTGGGCGCTGTTCGGCGAGCGGCTGCGCCGGGAGGTGGTCGTCGCCCTGCCAATCATGCTGGCCGGGGTGGTGCTCATCTCGGGTGTGATCGGGTCCGGAGCCTACGGGTCGAACCCGCAGCTCGGGGTCCTCGTCGGCCTCGTGACGGCGGCGTCCTACTCGGCGTACCTGCTGGTGATCCGCCGCGCCAGCCCGGACCGGAGGCCGGCCGGGCCCGTGGCGATTGCCACCGCCGTGACGGCGCTCCTCGCCGGGCTGTTCGGGGCAGCGATCGGGGACCTGGACCTCGCGCCCGGCCTGCCGGCGCTCGCCTGCCTGCTGGCGCTCGGCGTCCTGTCCCAGTCAATCGGCTACCTGTTCATCCAGGTGTCGCTGCCAAGGCTTCCGGCGGTCATCACGTCCGTGCTGCTGCTCGTGCAGCCCGTGGCCACCATGCTGCTCGGTGCGATCCTGCTGGCCGAGCTGCCGTCGCCCTGGCAGCTGGCCGGCGTGGCGCTGGTGCTCGGCGGGATGGCCCTCGCGACCGGGGCGCCGGCCCGCATTCGTGCGGCGCTGGCGACCCGCGGTTCAACCGCGTAGCCCGCTGTGGCCGGTGGCGCACGGTGGAGCTATCAGGGCGCCGGTGGCGCGATCGTCTCGAGCATCGCGACCGTCGCCTGGGCCACCTGCCGCTGCTGCTCGGCCCGCTCGATCGTCGCCGACCCGTCGTTCGGCTGGCCCGTGTACCACGCCATCTGCTCGTGGTTGCCGCCCTCGATGGGGACGAACACCGTGTCGGGCGGGAGCTGCGCCCTCGCCTCGGGGCCCGACATCCGTGCCGCACCGGGGTCATTCGTCCCGTAGATCGAGACCACGCTCAGGTCCAGCGCGGAGAGGTCCGTCGCCGGGTACGAGGCCCACAGGGCCAGCCCGTCGATGTCCGCCGGGTGATCGGCGATGTACTGCGCCGCCATGGACCCGCCCAATGAGTGGCCGGCAAGGGCCCAGGCAGCCACCTCGGGGTGGGCGGCGATCGCCGGGCCCGCTGCGCCGATCCCGAACACCGCCAGGTTGAACGGCATGGGCGTGATGATCACGAGGTAGCCATCGGCGGCGATCGATCGCGCGAGGGGTCCGTACCCGGCCGCCGGGACCTTCCCGCCCGGGTAGATGACCAGGCCGGTGTCGTAGTCGCCGTCCGCCGGTGACCACTCCAGGCGCCCGTCAACCTCGGCGAACGTGACCTCCGGCGTGGACGCGAGCGAGGCCGTGGCCTCGGGGAGCAGGGGTTGGGGCTGGGTGTACCAGAGCCAGCCGACCGCGAGGAGGGCGACGACGGCGAGGAGGACGAGGCCGACGGTTCGCCGGCGCGGGCGGTGGATTCGGGCCATGTGACGCTCCGTTCTAGGTTCCGCGGTCGACGGGTGCCAGGCGCGCGGGCCCGGGGACCGGGGCGTCGTCCGGGTCGTCGACGGCCGGCGCACCCCATTCGTGCACGTTGGCGTCGGCGGGCTCCGGCGGGCCGTCGTAGGGCGGCAGGTCCGCGCGGGGGATCGAGACGTCGTGGGTGACGCCGGGATCGCCGGTGTCGATGGCGCGGACCGGCACGCCGGCCGCCGCCAGGTCCTCGACCAGCTCACCGGGCATGCGTGTCGCCGGCAGGCCCCGGAGGGCCGACAGGTGGGCGACTGGCACCAGCACCGGGAAGCCACCCTCGCCGCCGAAGGCCGGGCGCAGCACGGACCCGCGGTCTTCGCCGTGGGCGGCGATCAGCGAGGTCACGGTCTCAGCGTCAACCCAGGCCAGGCGGGCCGGCCACACGAGCGCGGCACTGGTGTCCGACACGAGGCGGATCGCCGCGTCGATTCCATTGGTGATCTGGCCCACCGGCCCCCGTGCCTGCGCCACCGGTTCGACGAGGGTCACCTCGGCGTTCGCGAGGGCTGCGCTCACGTTGCCGTCGGGGTCGAACGAGCAGATGACGACGGGGGTGGCCCCGCCCGCCCAGGCGACGCCGGCCAGCCGGCGGACGGCGGGCGTGCCATCGGCGTCCGCCAGCGCGGAAGCCTCGGACGCGGCCATGATGACGGCGGCGACGGTCATGCGATCTCCTCGTGCACGGCGCGAGTGTATCGGCCATCCCGAACCTGCCGGGTTCTGAGGGTCGTTGACCGGTGGCACGTCGATCAGCCAAGTCGGCGCCCCGGTGGCGGTGCCCGCGGCCCGAAGTTGCCGCATGTGCGACACTTCGCAACGCCCATGAACCACGCACCCGGCGCTGCCGCGCCCACCGCCAACCGTGCCGCCGCCATCCGCGAGGACCTGCGGAACGTCGCGATCGTCGCCCACGTCGATCACGGCAAGACCACCCTGGTGGATGCGCTGCTCCGTCAGACCGGCGCGTTCCGCGAGAACCAGGCGGTGGTCGAGCGCGTGATGGATTCGGGTGACCTGGAGCGCGAGAAGGGCATCACGATCCTCGCCAAGCAGACCACGATCGATGTCGGCGGCGTCCGGCTGAACATCGTGGATACCCCCGGGCACGCGGACTTCGGCGGCGAGGTGGAGCGCAGCCTCCTGATGGTGGACAGCGTCCTGCTGCTGGTCGATGCGGCCGAGGGCCCGCTCCCGCAGACCCGCTACGTCCTCCAGAAGGCCATGGCCCGCCGGCTGCCGGTGGTCGTGGCCCTGAACAAGATCGACCGCCAGGACGCGCGCGCTGCCGAGGTGCTGGACGACGTCTACGAGCTGTTCATGGACCTCGGCGCCGACGAGCACCAGATCGAGTTCCCTGTGGTCTACACGAACGCCAAGCTCGGCACCGCGACCCGCGACCTCGCCGTCCCCGGGACCGACCTGCGCCCGTTGCTGAAGCTCCTCGTCGACGTGACGCCCGCCCCGGTGTTCGAACCCGGCCATCCCCTCCAGCTGCTCGTCACCAACCTGTCCGCCAACGAGTACGTCGGCCGGATGGCCGTGGGCCGAATCCGCAACGGCACGATCCGGTTGGGCCAGCGCATCACGGTGGTGCGCGAGGAGGCGGACGACACCGCGGGTGCGGTCGAGCCGGGTCGAACCGTCACCCTCACCGGCACCGTGACCAGCCTCCAGACCGCGCATGGGATGGAGCGGATCGACATCACCGAGGCGGGCCCGGGCGAGATCGTGTCCGTCGCGGGCCTCCCCGAGGTCACGATCGGCGACACACTCACCGAGCCCTCCGACCCGCGCCCGCTGCCGCGCCTGGACGTGGACGCACCGACCCTGAGCATGACCTTCGGGGTCAACACCTCGCCCCTCGGGGGACGCGACGGCAAGTACGTCACGTCGCGCCAGATCAAGGCCCGGCTCGAACGGGAGGTCCTGGGCAACGTCTCGATCGAGGTCTATCCAACGGAGTCCGGCGACACGTTCGAGGTGCGCGGGCGAGGGGAGCTGCAGCTGGCCGTCCTGATCGAGCAGATGCGCCGCGAGGGCTACGAGGTCACCGTCAGCCGCCCCGAGGTCATCCTGCGGACCATCGGCGGCGAGGTGCACGAGCCGTACGAGCGGGTCACGATCGACATCCCGCCCGACTACATCGGCGTCGTCCAGCAGGCCTTGGCCGGTCGCAAGGGCCGCCTGGAGCAGATGACCACCGACGCCGATGGCCGCGTGCGGATGGAGTTCGTACTGCCGGTCCGCGGGCTCATCGGCTACCGAGGACAGCTGCTCACGGACACCCGGGGCACCGCGCTCCTGCACCAGATCGGCGAGGGCTACGGCCCGTGGGCAGGCGAGGTGACGCACCGCACCAACGGCGTCCTCGTGAGCGACCGGAGCGGGACGTCCAACGCCTACGGGCTGTTCAACCTCCAGGACCGCTCGGAGCTGCTGATCGGCGCGGGCGAGGAGGTCTACGAGGGGATGATCGTCGGCGAGAACGCGCGGTCGGGCGACATGGACGTCAACGCGACGAAAGAGAAGAAGCTCACCAACATCCGGACGCACTCCCACGACGAGTCACTCCGCCTCACGCCGCCCCGGCCGCTGACGCTCGAGAGCGCGATCGAGTTTATCGGCACGGACGAGCTGGTCGAGGTGACGCCATCCGCGATCCGCCTCCGCAAGCGGCTGCTGCTCAAGCACCAGCGCGAGCGCGAGCGCGGACGAGCCTACGACCTGTCGAGGGTCGAACCCGAGTCCTGAGCCGCCCGCCGGGGGTGGCAGGCCGATCCGGCGCCCTGGCGGCGATTTCGGGTGCGGTCCTCGCTCACGCACCTGCGGGTGCGCTCACCCGCCCCAACGCCGGTTCGGCGCGGGAGGGTCGCCTTCTCCGGCCCTACGCAGCGGTGCGCCGTGAGCGGATCACGAGCGCGGCGCCGCCGATCACGCCGCCGATCACCAGCAGCACGATGAGGATCGAACCGATCCCGCCTCCCGAATCCTCGGGTGCGACGGGCGCGGCCGTGGCGGTCGGAGCGGGCGTCGCCGTCGGGGTCGGCGCGGCGACAGCCGTGACCGTCACCTGGACATCGGTGCGCGCGTTGTCCTTCGTGAGGACCGGCACGCCGGCTGGCGAGAGCCATTGCGTGGTGCCGTCCCAGATGGCTCCCACGACGACGTAGTCCGCGTTCGGATTGACCGTCGCGGGGTCGTACGGGATGGAGTAGGACACGGGGGCCGCGCCAGTCGGCTGGATGAACTGGAACCCCACGGTCTCGCCGCTCGTGACGTCGACCAGGGAGGCGGTGCCCCAAGCCTCAGGATCGCTCCCGGAGTCGAGGCCGACGCCGTTGATGGTCCCCGTGACGGCACCCTTCAGGAGGTCCGGCCGGAACGCGAGCGGGAGCTCGACACCCTCGACCAGCGCCACGCCGGTCTGGACCGGCACGCCGATGGGCGTTGCCCAGGCGAGATCGCCGTCCACGATGCCGGCGTAGAGCCGGTAGGGCACACCGTCCTCGAGCGCCGAGAACGGGTAGGCGAGCTCCCAGGCCACGGGCTGCGGGCCGGGATCGGTGAACTCGGTCGAGGCGATGGTCCTGCCGGCGGAGGGACCCGCGGTCCCCGAGACGAGGATCACGACGGCATGGGCGGTGGCGGTGAGCTCGTGGTTCTCGGCCCAGGTCAGGGTTCCCTTGATGGTGCCGCTGGTCGGCGCGGCCGTCGGCGCGGCGGTCGGAGAGGCGGTGGCGCTGGGGATCGCCGTGGGGGTAGCGGTCGGCGCAGCCGTGGGAGCCGCCGTCGGCGCAGCGGTCGGCGCGGCGGTCGGCGCAGCCGTGGGAGCCGCGGTCGGTGCCGCCGTGGGCTTGACCGTGGGTGCCGCCGTGGGCTTGACCGTGGGTGCCGCCGTGGGCTTGACCGTGGGTGCCGCCGTCGGTGCCGCGGTGGGTGCCGCCGTCGGCTGCGGGGTGCCGGCCAGCGTCACCGGGACCGTGAGCCCCTGGCTGGGTGCGCCGTTCGTGACGGCGGGGACGCCGGCGCGTCCCTCCCACGTCTTCCCGGCGTCCACGATCGCCGCCCTCACGACGTACGTCGCGGCCGGATCGATGATCCCCGGGTCGTACGTGATCTGGAACGCGATGGGCGTCGTGCCCGGTGCCGGGATGACCTGGCGCGCGGCCAGCGTGCCCGTGTTCGTGTTGACGAGGATCGCGTAGGCCACCGCCGCGCCGGTGAGGGCGGTCTTGTCGGCCTTCGTGATCGTGCCCGATACGGACGCAGCCGTGGACACCGTGATGACGGGCAGGGCCACGTTCGCGGTGGGTCCGCCGGTGATGACCGGCACCGCCTCGACGGTCTGGCGGCGGGTGCCACCATCGATGACGCTCGCGAAGAGGGCATAGCTGTGGGTGCTGTCGATCGCCGCCGAGTCGTACGGGACGGCGAAGGCGATGGGGAACTGCCCTCCGATGATCGCCTGCTGGCCGATGATGGTCCCCGCCGCCTGGCCGACCTGCTGGTCGACGAGGGTCACGACGGTGACGGCGTCGGGCGTGAGCGCGATCTTCTCCTTGCTGGTGACGGTCCCGGTCACCGTGGCCGCGGCGGCGGACGCCGTTGGGCCGGCCTGGGCAAGGACGGGCGCGATCAGGGCGAGCAGGACCGCGAGCATGAGCGTTCGACGCATCGTTTGGAGACTCCCTCGTACCGGCCCGTGACAGGGCCATCGGCGGGGCCAGTGTAGTCGCGCCCGGATTCTCGCGCCCCGGACGGGCCAGTGGACGTGGCTCCATCACGGGCAGGCTCGACGCCGACCGGACGAGTGGACATCTCCGTGGCCGCAGGGGGCGGCCGGACTACAATCCGCGGACGATGCCGATCTACCTCGACCACGCCGCGACCACGCCGCTGCGCCCTGAGGTCCGCGACGCCATGCTCCCGTACCTGGACGGCGTCTTCGGCAACCCCTCGTCCGCGCACGGGTACGGCCGCGTCGCCCGCGAAGCCCTGGACGACGCCCATGAGCGCCTGGCCCGGGCCATCGGAGCCGAGTCCCGGGAGGTCGTGTTCACCAGCGGCGGCACCGAGGCGGACAACCTCGCCGTCAAGGGTGCCGCCTGGGCCGGCCGGGCGAAGGGGCACCGCATCGTCACCACGCCCGTCGAGCACCACGCCGTCGGCCACGCGCTGGCGCACCTCGAGAAGTTCGGCTTCGAGGTCGTCCAGGTTCCCGTGGACCGATACGGTCGCGTGGATCCGGCCGACGTCGAGGCGGCGATCACGGACCGGACGATCCTCGTCTCGGTGATGCTCGCGAACAACGAGGTCGGCACCGTCCTGCCCATCCGGGAGATCGCCGAGGTCGTTCGCGCCCACCGCGGGATCCTGTTCCACGTGGACGCGGTCCAGGCCGCCGCGTGGATGGACCTGGACGTCAAGGCGCTGGGCGCAGACCTCGTGGCGTTGGCCGCCCACAAGATCGAGGGGCCCAAGGGAACCGGTGCGCTCTGGATCCGCCGCGGGACCCACATCCTCTCCCAGCAGCACGGCGGGTCGCAGGAGCGCCACCGCCGCGCGGGGACGGAGAACGTGGCCGGGGCGGTCGGCATGGCCACGGCGTTCGAGCTCGCGGCCGCGGAGCGTGCGGTCACGGTGCCCCGCGTCGCGGCGTTGCGGGAGGGCCTGGCCGCGGCCCTGCAGGCCATCCCGGGCGTGGAGCTCACCGGCCATCCGGTCGAGCGCCTGCCGCACATCCTCTCGGTGGTGATCCCCGGGGTCGACGGCGGCTCCGTGGCGCTGGCGCTGGACCTGGCGGGGATCGCGGTCTCCACGGGTTCGGCATGTGCGTCGGGTTCCACGGAGGTCAGCCACGTGCTGGCCGCGATGGGCTACCCGGCCGACGAGGCGCGCGGCGCCCTTCGCCTGAGCCTCGGCCGCACGACCACGGAGGCCGAGATCGACGAGGCCGCCCGGGTGGTGCCCGTGGTGATCGCCCGCCTGGCCTCCGTCGCCCCAGCCGGGGTGCCCGCGGGGTGAGCCGGATCCTCGTGGCCATGTCCGGCGGCGTGGACAGCTCCGCCGCAGCCGCGCTGCTGCACGAGCAGGGCCACGAGGTGATGGGCATCTGGATGCGCCTCCACGAGGTGGCCGACAGCTACTCCGAGTTCCGCAGGAGCTGCTGTTCCGCCGATGCGGCCGACGATGCGCGGCGGGTCGCCGCGAAGTTGGACATCCCCTTCTACGTGATGAACCTCGAGCGCGAGTTCGCCGCCGGCGTCATCGAGCCGTTCGTGGCGGACTACCTGGGCGGACGGACACCCAGCCCGTGCGTGGACTGCAACAGCGTCGTCAAGTTCGGCGCCCTCCTGGACCGGGCCCGCCACCTGTACGAGTGCGAGGCGGTGGCCACCGGGCACTACGCCCGGCGCGAGGTCGTGGATACGGCCGCCGGACAGCGAGCCGTCCTGGTCCGGGCCGCCGACGAGGGGAAGGACCAGACCTACTTCCTCTACGGCCTGCGCCAGGACCAGCTGTGGCACAGCCGCTTCCCGCTGGGCGACCTGACCAAGCCGGAGGTGCGGGACGTCGCGCGGGGCCTGGGCCTGGTGACGGCGGACAAGCCCGAGAGCCAGGAGATCTGCTTCGTGCCCGGCGGCGATTACCGCGAGGAGCTCCGGGCGCGCGGCGGCTGGACGCCGGAGCCGGGAGCGGTCCTGGACGCGGACGGCAGCAGGGTGGGGGAGCACGGCGGCACGGCCGGTTTCACCGTTGGCCAGCGGAAGGGCCTGGGCGTCGCCCTGGGCGAGCCCCGGTTCGTCTCGCGGATCGACCCGGTCGAGAACCTCATCGTGCTGGGCCGGCGCGAGGATCTCGAGACGAGCGTGGTGCCGCTGGACGCGGTGAGCTTCATCGCGGGGGAGCCGCCGGCGGTCGGCAGGGACGGCGCCTTCCGGGCGCAGGTCCGGATCCGTCACCGCGCGCCGCTGGTTGACGCCACGGTGCGACCGTCGAGAGACGGGAGCTGGACAGCGGCGACGGATGCGCCGGTCTGGGCCGTCGCGCCCGGCCAGGCCTGCGTGCTGTATGACGGCGACGTCTGCCTCGGCGGCGGACGGATCGGGCGCGGGGCGGGCGGCACGCCGGACACGGCCACCGCCGTCGATCCGCTGCCCTCGGGCGTTCTCGCGTGACGATCGGTCCTGCGCTGCCGCTGGCGCTGCTCGTGGGCCTCGTC
>Ga0209254_10003403_pt1 | contig 14523 bp, 13 predicted proteins | sample FrelakmetDIP11DI_FD_187148 | JGI IMG/M metagenome (GOLD analysis project Ga0209254, IMG submission 187148) | Freshwater lake sediment microbial communities from the University of Notre Dame, USA, for methane emissions studies - DIP11 DI (SPAdes)... | ecosystem: Environmental > Aquatic >...
GGTGTTCATGGGTAATGGCTTCATGGATGTGCTGGTGCTGGTGCTGTTCGCGCAGCAGGGTGAGAATCGAAGCAATGAAGATAGCGGCAGCCAGAATTTGCAGGGGGTAAAGCTTCTCTCCCAGGAATACAATGGACAGCAGCACCCCCCAGAAGGGGGCGCTTGAAAAGACCAGCTGGCTGCGAATAGCCCCCAGGTGCTGGGCGGAAGTGATATATAAAACAATGCTCAATCCATAGGCGACCACACCCACTGCCAGGGCAACCACCAGGGAACTGCCTGAAACGATAATGGGAGCGAGCGTAATCCCGATGAGAAAATTGGTGGAACCGGCTGCCAGCCCTTTCCAGAAAGTGCTTTGAGCGGGGGTGATATCATCAATCAGGGCGGTGAGGTGGTTGTCAATGCCCCAGAAAAGGCAGGCCAGTGCCACCAGGAATCCAGCCTGAAAGCCGGCTGCTCCCTCACCCACAGCCAGCAGGGATGCTGCCAGCAGCACACCGCCCGCGGCCAGCCAGCTCCTGGTTGTCAGATGGTCCTTGAATAAAAAGTGACCCAATACAGCAGTTGCAACCATTTCCAGGTTTAACCACAACGACACAGAGGAAGCTGAAGCGAGCTGCAGCCCCAGCAGCAAGGCCACTGGACCCAGAAATCCGCCGAAAAACACTGCCCCTGCCAGCCGCAAACCATTGACACGCCCCATCTGCCAGGGGAAACGAAATCGTCCTTCCTTTGCCAGGATTACCAGCACCCCGGCAGCTGCACCCAGGTAAAGCAGTCCGGCCAGTTGAAAGGCTGTTAAATCGTCGAGCAGCACTTTGCTGATCGGAGTAGCCGACCCGAAAAAGAGCGCGGATAAAAAGGCAAGGGAAAACGGGTATATTGGATACATGGAATGATGGTTTATGTGTGCGAGCAGGAGCCTGCCGGTGAAGAAATTCTCACTACCCGCTTTCTAAATAGGATAGGGTTACGGGATGATACCACATTCCATTCAAGCCTTTAAAGCCTGAATCCGACAGGTTGGGCATACCCGACGGATTCAGGTGACAAACGGAAAAACCTGGCAAGAAAGGAGACTCAGACCGCTAGTCCGGTCTGAAGGATATATTCGTTAATAATGTCGGTTTTGTTTTCCTGGGGCTGGACTGTGTTCGCTTTGGGATTGACAAAGATCAGTAAAAACCTGGCCGGCTGTTCGGCGGGGTTCTCCCAGCTATGCGGCTGGCTGCTTTTAAAAAACAGGCTGTCGCCGGGTTTGAGGTGATAGGCTTTTTCGCCGACGAAAAAGATCACCTCGCCCTCCAGGCAGTAGGCAAACTCCTCGCCGGGATGCTCGTTGCTGCCCGATAGCGACTTCTCTCCGCTTTCCAGGGTGATAAAAAATGGCTCGCTGGTGTTATCCACCATGCCAATCCCCAGCGGCTCCATGCGCCGGCCTTTCATGGTGATAGATTTGCGCTCACCCGCCCGTACAAAAACGGTCTCGGTGGCAATGCTCTCATCAAACAATGCGGCAATGGGAATGCCCAGGGCCATCGCCAGGCGGTGCACCGAGGATACAGTAGGGGAAGTCTGCCCGTTCTCGATGCGGCTGATGGTGTTAATGGACAGCCCGCTTGCTTCGGAAAGGTGGCGCAGTGTCATCCCTTTCTGCCTGCGCAGCAGCTTGATACGGCTGCCAATGTCAAGTTCGTTCTGGTCTGTCATTTTATACTCCCCGTTAGTTTTTCATCAGCCGACCCGCCAGACAGCCCCCTCTGATGCGGGGCCGACCAGCTCCTGGTAGCAGTCCAGCAGTTCGGAAAAGCTCTCTTTACGCAGCGGGGTAAAGTTTTGCAGGCGCTGCTGCAGTTCAGCAGGCGGGATATTCAGTGTGAGCGTGCGCAATTCGAGATTGATTTCAATTTCATCCCCGTCCTGAACGATACCGATTGCACCGCCGCGCGCAGCTTCGGGGGTCACATAGCCGATCATTAAACCGCTGTCAGCTCCTGAGAAACGCCCGTCTGTGACCAGGGCAATGCGCCTGGTGAGTGCTTTGAGTACATTGCTCAGGCGGTGCATCTCGCGCATGCCGGGACCGCCTACCGGGCCTTCATAGCTCACTACCAGAACATCCCCCTCCCGGTAATTGCCGTTCTGGACAGAGTCGATGCAGTCCTGCTCGCTGTGGAAGACACGCGCCGGGCCGCGGTAGTGCCACAATTCTGGATCGACGGCGGAACGTTTAACCACCGCACCCTGGGGAGCAAGGTTGCCGCGCAGGATGACGATGCCGCCTTCCTTATAGGCCGGGGCGTCGATCCTGTGGATCACCTCACCGTCGGCACGGGGTACGCCTTCCAGGTTCTCACCCAGTGTTTTACCGGTAACGGTGAGCACATCCAGCTCCAGCAGCTGGCCCAGTTCTTTCATCACAACCGGGATGCCGCCAGCCCGGTCCAGGTCAACCACGGAGTGCTGCCCGTTGGGGGCAATGCGGCATAGCAGCGGTGTCTCCTGGTTGATGCGGTTGATGTCTTCCAGCGTCAGGGTGATGTCGGCGCGGGAGGCAATAGCAGGCATATGCAGCACATAGTTGGAAGATCCGCCTATAGCGGCTGCCACGCGCAGGGCGTTGTTGAAACCAGCCCGGGTCATGATAGCTTCGCTGGTAAGCCCCATCTCCACCAGTCTAACGATCTGCTTGCCGCTGTCTTCGGCAAAGCGCGCCCGGCGGTGGGAGTTGGCCGGTGCCACGGCACTGCCCGGCAGGGCCATGCCCAAGGCTTCTGCCAGGCTGTTCATGGTGTTGGCGGTGCCAATGTAGGCGCAGTTGCCGGCAGTGGAATAAAGCTCAGCATTGCCCTCAGCCAGCTGGCGTTCATCGAGGTTTCCTTTGAGGAATTCCGACCGCAGACGCCTGGATTCTGCGAAGGATATGGCCGGGATGGCCGGACCCCCGGCAATGTGGATGGTGGGCATCTTCAGCCGGGCAGCGGCAATCAGCATCCCGGGGGTGATTTTGTCGCACGAGGAGATCAGCACCAGCCCGTCAAAGATCGGATGACCCCTGAGGGTGGCTTCGATGGTATGGGAGATCAGCTCCCGCGTGGGCAGGATGAAATGCATCCCGGGGTTGCCAACCGCCAGCCCGTCGCACGGACCGGGGGTATGGAATTCGATTGGCAGCCCGCCGGCAGACCGGATGCCGGCTTTGACCCATTCCGCCAGCGCTTTGTGCTGGACGTGCCCGTGGTTGAATTCATTCCACGAGTTGGCCACAGCAATGATGGGTTTCTGCAGGTCGTCATAGGAGAAACCGGCCGCTATCAGGTGGCTTTTATTGAGTGCCCGTGTGAAGGGCTGCATGATTTCAAGTGTTTTACCCATAGTCTTTTTTCTCCCGTAGGTTGGCCGAGGTCCCCGAACGAAGTGAGTGGGGGTTGAATTGAGATTTATAAGGGAATACAAGATTCGGACAACCCCCAATTCAACCCAACATTTTTTTGGAATTACTGTTGGATTTTGTGCGGAGGAACAGCCGGTAAAATTACGTTGTCCTCCCGCACTCAACCCATCCTACAGTTTATGTCATCCTGAGGGAGTTCTCTGGAGAACGACCGAAGGATGACATACAATAAGTTCTAAGCGAATTTCATGCCCATATCGCCGAAAGCCTTCTTGATGCTGGCGCGTTTTTCATCGGAAAGCATCGAGTACGGCAGGCGCGGGTAGCCGGCATTGACGCCGCGCATGCGCAGCACTTCATAGCAAACCACCAGCGTCGGGGCGGACTTCATAACCTCGCGCGCCATGATTACGCGCAGCTGGGCGGCGCCGATCTCACGGCCATCATTGCGCTGCAGGGTTTCCCATAACTCTGCCATGATCTCGGGCCAGCCATTGGCGAGACCGGAAACGACGGCGTCGGCACCCGCCTGGATGGCCGGGGCGGCAATCGCCTCGGTACCGGGTATGTGCAGGAAGCCGGGGGTATCCACACCGGTAAGGAATTTCATAAAGGTCACCAGGTCAAAGGCGCTGTCCTTCAAACCGGCCAGGCCTTCCTCTGCCAGGGTCTTAACCATTGCTACGGTGAGGGCATTGCCGGCAGCGCCGGGGTTGTTGTAGGCCAGTACGGGGATCTTGACTGCCTTCATGATGGCGCGGAAATAATTCATAATGTCGCCTTCCGGGTACTTGTAATACCACGGCGGAATGGAGGCAACCGCCGAAGCGCCGATGGTTTCGGCGTGCTTGGCCAGATCAACAGCATCCCTGGTGTTGGCGGTGCCAACATGCAGGATAACCGGGACGCGCCCGTTAACCTCGTCAACGATCACTTCGGCTACTTTTTTGCGTTCATCGTTGCTCATCAATGGGCCGGACCCGTAGGTGCCGGTGGGGTATAAACCGCCGATATGCGGGATGAGGAAATTCAACACTTCGCGCTGGGCTTTTTCGTCAAAATTGCCATCCTTGTCAAAGGTGGTAATTACGGGGGGGATAACACCTGATACGAGCTTTTTCATTTTCTTGGTTCCTTTCTAAACAGTTAGGTTGGATTAGATTTCTACTACAGGGGTAACGGGTGAGGCTTCAATGCCCTCAATCCGCAGGGGGAAGAGGTACAGCCGGCGGATGGGGCGGTCTGCGGGAAGTTCATCCAGTTTTGCATCTTCAAGTATCAGCATGGGCATATCCCGGTCGAGCAGGGCATGGTGCACCGGGTAATTCAAGGGGCGGTGGTTCTTCAAATTCTCGATGGAGATAAAATCCACACCCAGGCAGCGCAGGTTGTCAAAACCAGCCAGGTATTGGGCAGCCTCAACGGAGAGTCCCGGAGTGGCTTCATTGTAAGTGTCCCAGTCTGTGAGGCGCACGGACCCAAAACCGGTGCGGATCAACAGGGCATCGCAGCTTGCCAGGGCGGCAGAATGCGCTTCCAGGTCGGCCCGTTCGATGGGCTGCCAGGCGCCCTTGGGCATATCCAGGAACAGGACATGTTCAAAGACAAAATCGCTGATCGGAAAATCATTGATTTTCCAGCCCCGGTCATTGAAATGCCAGGGGGTATCCACATGGGTGCTGGTGTGTACAAAGGTCTCGATGTAGCTGGTGTTATTGGCCGCTCCATCAGCCATGCGCTTGCGGGCGATCACCCGCGGGGGATTGACGCCGGGATCGGCCTTGGCTTTTTGGGTGTCCAGGTGGTAAGCCAGTTCTATAAACATTTGCGCAGCTCCTCTCTGTGTTCCTGCAGCCGCTTTGCCAGCGGTACAGGCTGGTAATTAAATTCCTGCTTCAGACGATTGGAGTTCACCAGGGCGGGATTGTCGTCCAGCTTGCGGGTTCCAAAGGAGAGTTGAATATCCTGCCCGGTTTGCTGCACCAGGCCGGCCAGGGCTTCGCAGGACATGGATTCGCACGGCAGGTTGTAGATACTGTGCTGCGGTTTCTCTGCCAGTGCCAGCAGGGCCAGCGAGGCGGCCGTATCGCGCACGTCCGCCAGGGGCAGGATTTCACCAGGTGCAAAGGTGAAGGCAATTTCTCCGCCGCTCTCCAGCAGGTTGTAGATGTTGGAACGCCAGGCCGAGGTTGGGGAGGGCTCGCCAGGACCGATCAGGATGGAAAGCCGCCCGGAGACGAACTCCAAACCGTTCAATTCTGCGTAACGCACACCCATCTTCTCGATGAAGCGCTTGGTTTCCCCGTAGAATGAAGTGGGCAGCGGCTCTGTATTTTCATCCACCGCTCCTGCAGAGTGGGGATAATATCCCACCGCATTGTAGGAACTGCCGTAGATGAAGCGCTTTACGCCCATCTGTTTGCATATCTCGAGCATGTTGAGCGTGCCGATCACGTTCACGCGCACCGCCTGGTCGGGGTTATTGCTGGATTTGGAAGCCAGCAGCGAGACCAGGTGGATGACTGCCTTGATAGGGTACTGCTTGAAAATATCCGCCATCAGCCCGGGCTCGGTGACATCCGCCCTGGCGCTCAGGTAGTTGGGCGACTGCAGTGGGTGGCGTGCCACGCTGAGCACTTCCTGACCCAACGCGGCCAGGTGCTCGCACAAAGGGATACCCTGAAAACCGTTTCCTCCCGTAACCAGGATCATCGCATCGCCTTCCTATTTTGCCAGCGGGTTATCAACCAGGGCAGCCTGTCCATCCCGCTCGACGACCAATTTCTTGAAGTTCTTCGAATCAAAAGAGTAATCGCGTTCCGTATCCGCCGGGAAGACCCCCAGGTAAACCAGCGGCTGGCTGCCGGTATTGATGCAGCGGTGAGCGTAGGGGGCGGGGATATAATTAATAAGCCCCTCCGCCATATCCAAAACGCTGTACTCGCCGGCCAGGTTCTGCATCAGCAGTTTGCCGGTGCCTTTCACGGTGATGTAAATTTCCGGAGCGTGGTCAGGGTCATCATGGATGTGCCCCTTGGTCATAAAGTATTCCATTCCGACCTTGCCAGGGTAAACCACATTGATGTTAGCCATCAGGAATCCCTCGCCATGCGGCACCGGCGCCATGTAAACTTCAACAATCCTGGGATCTTCACCCCTGGCAAGCGCCGCTTCCGCAGCCGTTTGATCGATGAACGCCTCTTTCATTGTTGACAGACTGCGCAGGATGACCTCCTCTTTTGGCTCGAAAGCCAGCGGATCAATACTGTAAGTGATATTGAACGGTTTTATGGATGCCATGCTTTCCATTGAATTTCCTCCGGAGTATTGGATATACCATCTTAAAAGGTATTATACAACAATATTACACACATTACAAGTGTAAAATAAGAAAATAATCACACTAAAATATGATTATATTGTACACGAAATGGAATAATGGAAAGGTTAGAAGCACTAACATTTTCTCCCGCCTGGATATAATTAGTATACAGATAGCCGAAGCACACCCGCAACCTGCCAAGGAGAAAACCATCATGCTCAAACACAATATTTATCCCGCTTATCCTGTGACCGGGGGTGCACTCCGGCAGGGGTATCCTGCAATTGCCGATGCTGTCCGTACACAGCCTGCTGTGTGGGTCTGCGATGGCGCCAGCGCCGTGGACTGGGAAAGTTTTCATGCTGGACTGCAAACCGCTCTGGCTGAGGATTCCCATGCAGTACTGCAGGCAAATTTCCTTTCCATCCAGCCTGCCCATATTGGTGCGGATGCCGGCCGCGCCCTGCTGGAATCCTACCTTGAAATAGATGATCCATCCTACGGACGCTTGTACGACGGCAGCCTGGCCGATTTCTTTGATCCATCCCGGATGGGCGCCCTGGCAGAGGAAGTACGCCTCCTGCGGGAGAGCGGGAACAGCGTGGTGGTATACGGCACAGGCAGCTCCCTGCTGCCGCTGACGGGGCTGCAGGCAAAATCCATTCATACCGTGTGGGTGGATCTGCCTTATGAAACCATCCGCAGCCTGTCCGAGTTGAAGGAAATTCCTTCCCTGGCAGGTTATACACCCCTCTCTGAGAAGTTTCTCACCAATCTGGATTATCCAGTGCTCGACAGGCAGCGCGCCGCTTTGCTGCCAGGATTGGCGATTTATGTGGATTTCAGCAGCCCCCAGGACCCCCTCATCCTGAGCGGTGCTGCGCTGCGCAGCAGCCTGCATCACCTGGCACAGGCCCCGTTCCGCGTGGTTCCGGCGGTATATACCAGCATGTGGGGCGGCCAATACCTCGTCAGCCAGGTGCCAGGTTTGAAAGAAAAACCGCGCTGCAGCCATTTTTACTCACTCTTTCCGCCGGTTAATTCGCTCCTCCTGGATGGGGACGGACTGCAGATTGAACTGCCGTTTGAGCTGCTCATGCACTTGGAAAGCAAGGCCGTGCAGGGTTTGGAGCTTTCCGGGGCGTTTGCTTCCCGCATGCCGGTGCGCTTCACCCTGATGGATACCCTGGGAGGGCAGACCCTTTCCCACCAGATCCATCCCGGGCGCAGCCAGGCGCGCTCTTTTTTTAATACAGATTTTGATGAACCGGAAACCTATTTTTTGCTGGATACTGCTCCGGGAGGTTTGGTATACCTTGGGCTGCGTGACGATAGTTCACCGGGGGAATTCCGTAGGTCAGTTGAACGGGCCCAGGACGAGCAAATCGGTTTTGAGCTGGGCGATTATGTCAACACCTTTCCAACCAGGCCGGGCATGGCCATTCACGTGCCCGCCCGCATGGTGCACAACGCCGGCGCCAACAACCTCATCCTGGAGGTCACCACCCACCCGATCGGGCATACCTACCGCATCTACGACTTCATGCGCCGCACTGGGGACGGCAAACTGCGCCCGCTGCATGTAAAGCAAGCCTTCACCTGCCTGGATGAAAAACGAAACCGCAGCTGGATAGACCAGAAGGGTCTTTTCATGCAGCCAAAGACCGTGGCACAAGGGGAAGATTGGCAGGTCAGGCGCCTATCCAGTCCACCGCTGACCAAATTTGTCAATGATGAGATTACTTTTACCTCAAGTTACGCAGACACTACCGGCGGGGAGAGCTTTCACCTGCTGTTGTCCGTGCAGGGGGATGACCTGCGCCTGGAAGGCCAGGGATTCAGCCATCCCCTGCACCAGTATGAGTTGATCATCATCCCGGCGGCAGCCGGTGAATACCGCCTGGTGAATGATGAGGGTGGCCCGTGCCGCGTCTTCAAGGTGTATGTCAGTTCGCTGGAGGAGTACCTGTCCGCCGAGTTGTAATTGAACAGGGTTCTGGTTGCCTGGCATCCATCCTGGCATGTCTTTCTGGATTGAGATCGGGTAAACCTGGCTGATTTGGAGCGGTTCAGCGAGGCCATCCGGCAGTGGCCGGGCGGGCAAACTCAGCTTCTCCTGGGACTGGAGCGAGAGATCCCTGTTCTTTAAGACAGGCAAGACACCCGCCTGAAAAATCCTACCAGTCGGCGGACACTTCCTCGACGGTCTTCGTTTTGGTCAGCCAGGTGGTTTCCAAACTGTTCAGGTCCAGCACAAGCAGGTCGTAGATGACCTCGCCCGCTTCGGCGCTCTCAATTTCCACCACCATCTTCTGGCAGTCCGGCGACCAGACTCCCCTGACCACCTCGTCCTCCTGGATATTGAGGACTACATGCTTGATATCACTGCCATCGGGTTTCATCACCGCCAGCTGGAAGCGTTCCATAAAGGAGTTGGTCGTCAGGGCGACCTTCGTGCCATCCCTGGACCAGGACGGGTAGCGGTAATGGAAGCCGTCTTCCTGGGTGAGGCGGGTGAGTTCTTGCTTTTCAATATCCATAAACCAGGCACTGGTAACCATCTCTCCGGTGTCATTTGTTAAATTCCAGGTGTATGCCGCATATTTGTAATCTACAAACATCTGCGGTTCGTATACCAGGCTGTTTGATGACAACAATACAGCCGGGCTGCTCCCATCCGCATTTATTGTATACAAATCTGCCTTATTGGGATCGGTGGGTAAATAGGCCTGGTTGGAAGTGTAAACCAGGCTCACCCCGTCAGGAAACCAGTCCGGATCCTGTTCAACGGCCGGGGAATTGGTCAGGCGCAGGATACCGGTGCCGTCTGGCTGGATGGTATAGATGTCAGCATTGGGGACGCCGCCCTCAAGGGTATGCCCGGTGAAGGCGATGCGGCAGCGGTCTGGGCTCCAGGAGGGGTGCTGGTAGTCCCGTACCGTGGCATCGCTGGCATAATCCTGGCTGACCGGGATGCGGTACGGGTTGCTGCCATCGGGATCCACCAGGTACAACTCATAATGGGAATCGGCCTGGCTGCTGTCCAGCCTGGAAAACACGATCTTGTTCTGGTACTGGCTGCAAAAACCCTGGGCAGTATCCGCGCCTGTCATTTCGCTGAATGCCGCCCCGCCTCCAGTTCCCCCTGGCATGGCATCAGAAGAAATTGACGGCTGGGCAATGGCTGGGGGTACAGGCTGGAGAACAGCCACTTGCCCCTCCACGGCTGCCTGTGCAATGGTTGGAGCGACGCATGCGGCTGTCCCTTTCTCTAACGGCTGGGAAACTGCGTACTGCACAGCCCTTTCTAGCGGCAGTGGAGGGCCAACCTGCTTGATGACATCTTCATCTCCAGCGGATTGAGCCTGCTCGCCCTGCTCATTGGCGGCTGCTTCCTCACTTTCACCTGCCTGGCCTTCTTGCCCGGCAGATTCCTCCTGTACGGCTTCTTCAGCCTGTTCATCCTCCTCCGAGGTTCCCACGGCATCTGCCAGGCTGCGCAGAATACCGGACAGCTCACCGGACGAAATGGACATGCAGGCTCCAGTGACAAACAGCAGCACCGAAGCAGCCAAAATTACTGCCAGCATCTTTTTCAATACCGAGGGATGGTTTTCGAACATGATAACCTCCAGATCAGAACCAGACTATCAGAATGTTAGTTGTACGGATAGGAACTGCGATGCGGGAAGTTCGGTTATTGCTGAGTATGCTGCAGAAAGGTTTTAGAGAAAATACCGGGATTGCTGACCAGACTTACCAATTCACATCCATCATACTGCGGAATTAAACGATTTTCAATAAGGATTAATTGATGCAGGTCCGGATTGCAGCAGGCCTGCACCCGGGACGTTTGCTTCCGCTATCCTCTTGAAGATTTCCCCTTGTTATTCCGTATCCTTTCCTGACTGCGCACACATCTTGCAACCAAACCTGTATAAGCAATTTAATCTTTCGATATTGTGTCAATAACCCTGTTCAGGAGGGGTCAATAATGGATAAGAGCATATATTCCATTCTAGTAATATTTTCGCTGTTTGTTTTCATTTTATCCAGCGGACTGATCTCCGCCTCTGCAAGTCCCGCCGCAGGACTGGTAGTTCCTGCATTCAGTGATTCGCAGACGATTAAAGGTGCTGATGTTCTGGTTTATGAAGATCCCGATGCCGATTTGCGCCTTTTGATGCGCCTTAACAAGACTGTCGATCAATTTGAATTTGAAGGCGGAAATATCGTTTATGCCGGGAATAACCTGCCCATGTTCACCAAACAACTGCAAAATAACGACTGGGACTTGGTGATCCTGGCTGTTGAAAGCCGCTGGACCGTTGATCTCGGTGATCTTGGTTTGCTGGATCTAATTACCGGGCACATCAACAACGGCGGCGCTCTCATTGTGGAAACCTGGAACCTGGATGAAGACAATTCTGCCCTGGGGGAATTGGTGCTGGATGTCTGCAATGCCTATGTGGAGAAGGACTGGCATCGTGATACCCATGATGATGATTTAAACCGGGCGGATTTTGCCATATTAACCAACCCGAACGCCGAAATCAATATCTTTAATGGCCCTTACGTGTCCTTTGACGCACCCCTTGATCCCACACTCTTCTGGAATGGGGATGCGGGTGATCTTATCCGCCTGGAAGAAGGAAGCGATAACGAAATCCTGGCCGGTCTCCAGTCAGATGATGCGGACAACTATGGTTTGCTGACTTCCTGCCTGAACGGCCGCATGATTCTGCAGACCCTGTCCACCCATGATTATTCGGTCTATGAAACCAATCTGCTGTGGCAGAATATGATCTATTACACTCTCGATCATTACTTCAATCCGTAGGGAAATTAACCGTCCGGGTAAGAAGATTTAATAAAAATGCCGCCGGAATTCCAGAGTTCCGGCGGCAAGATAGCAGCACTTGTTCTTTTCTATTTCCGTATTGCTCCGCTGCTGGCAGGCTGGAAATCCATGACGAAGTCCTGCCGGAGCAGAGTCACAGCAGGCTTACCAGCCAGTATGCCATCATCCCGCATCCTAAACATACCCCAAGCACCAGGAACATGATCCCGATAATCATAAAAAGCTTTGAACCGGCTGCATTTGTCTCCAGTACGGCCTCAGCGGGATTCTGCGGGTCGTAGCGCACGCTTACCGTGCTGCCCAGCGGGTAGCGGGAAATAGTTTTACGGGCTGTTCCCGAATCAGACTGGTTGGGGCCATAATTAATGCGTCCACCGGTGTAGGTCTGCCCGGCGGCAGTGTAGGTGTATTTCACCACCGGTTCATAGGTGGTCGAAGCTATGCCATCCATATCTTCCATGGAGATGTGTTCCTTCACATCCGATTCAACAATTGTACCGTCAGCTGCCGGCCAGGTTTTTGTCTGGTCAGCTTTTTTCCGGTTCCGCCTTTCCAGCATAATCAGGAATGCCCCCAGGCCTCCGAAAGCTGCCAGCGTTATCAATCCTATAATGAGAACACCCGGTGAATTTTCCATTTTATTCCTCCAAGAATTAAGGTATGTTTAGCAATGATGGGTTTACAGCCTGCATAGATGGGTGGATTGGCCGCCCATTTGGGCTGACACTATCCTGACAAACATTCCTGTTTTATTATAAACCAGGTATTTGGATGGAAAGTATTTGTAAACCATCTGCAGGAAGGTTGTTTTTTGGAATGCACAGGGTACCAAGAACAAACCGTGTCCGTGGGTGAGGTTCTCATACTGGAAAACCAGGCTGCCAGGCTGCACGGCAGCTTGACCCGGCTGTTTTTGCCCGGGGGAAGGGAACCTGGATAATGCAGTCACCCAAAGCCGCCGGGTTTTCCTGCGATCCCGACAGGTTAACTATCCGTTAACCACCCCTACCAGGGCACTGATGACACCCGCAGCCATGAAAATCAACCCCATCAGGTTATAAATCTTGGTTGCATCCATGCTCACTTCCAGCAGGGCATCTTGTGGTTTCTTGGGATTGTAGTGCACCTGCACACTGCCGCCCGGCGGGTACTGCTTCAATTTCTCCTGGGCAGATACCTCTGCACCCTGGAACCCGCTGTAGGCAAGTCGCTTGCTGGTATAGGTCTGCCCGCTAACGCCGTACGTGTAATTAACCACTGGTTCGTAGGTATAGCTGGTCCGGAAGCCGCTGCGCCCCGTTTTTGTTGTCGTTTTATGTTTCTTAATTTCTGTGGACTCAACTGTCCCGCTTACCACCGGCCAACCCTGGGCTATTTTTACTTTACGCCGGACAATGAGACCTATGATAAAGAATATGATCCCTGTGAAGACGAATATCACGCCAGCAATAGATAGTGTGCTTCCCATGGCTCCCTCCCTGAAATATTGAGAATAAATACGATTTAAATTCTATAACATTGGTGATTGAATGTAAAATCCAGGTTTTTTATATTGTTTAAGAACAATATCCGGAATTATTCCAGATTGAGGTGGAACCATCCAGTCTGGATGGTGGTTTCATAGTCATAATAAAAAGCCGGTGAGCATTTACTCACCGGCAGGGATTTTGGGTCTTACAGGTTGTAAAAGATTATGCCAGCCTGGCGACGAGTTCAAATTCTTCCAGGCCGGGGCGCAGCAAACCGGATACCGGGCAGCTTGCGCCGGCTTTCTCAGCCAGTTCCTTGAATTTCTCTTCGCTCATCCCTGGGACGGTGCCCACCACTTCCAGCTTGATTTTAGGGATCTTGAATCCGCCGCCATCCTTGGGACCGAAAAATACTGTGGCGGTTGTTTCCAGTTTATCCGGAGCGTGCCCGGCATCGGTCAGCAGGTAGGAGAACTCCATGTTAAAGCACCCGGCATGTGCCGCACCGATTAATTCCTCCGGGTTGGTGCCCGGGTCATTGTCAAAACGCATCTTGAAAGAATAGGGCTGTTCCTGGAATGCTTTGCTGCCAGTTGTTAGCGTGCCTTTACCTTTATCCAGTGGACCATTCCATACAGCCGTTGCACTTCGTTTAAATTCAGCCATCCTAGCCTCCATCATAATAATTGATTATTTTTTATAATTTTACACGATATGTTGCCGGCGGATTACCATTTAATCGGATTTGTATAATGTCCGGATGATTTCCCGGGATAAGATTTCACGCTAAGAGCCGGTTGGGCGGTTTTTCTTCATCGACCTGAGCAGGACTGCCATCCCGAAGGTGATCAGGTCGCCCAGCGTCCACCACAGGCGCGCTGCCAGGGCGATGATGGCTGGAAAAGGTGCCGGCATGAAGGGCGCCAGCAGCAGAGCCATCACCCCTTCACGCACCCCCAGCCCGCTGGGAGTGAGGAAAGCGATAAATCCCGCCACCCAGGAAATGCTGAAGACCCCCGCCATGGCCAGCCAGGACTGCCGGGGAAGGGGGTACAGGCTGGATGCCAGCATGAAAAAGCCGCTGCCGACAATCAGCCAGTGCAAGATATCAATAAATAATATCGGCAGGATCACCGGCGAAGAAATGTTGAGGTTATCCAGTTGGTAGCCAAATTTTTTCAGTCCCCGTGAAAGCAGGCGGTTGGCGGGCTTTGTTGCCAGGAAAAGGAAGACTGCCAGCAGTGCCAGGGCTGTTCCCACCCATACCAGCGGATCAATTTGGCTTGAAGTTGTATAAAACAGGTAAGGCAAAAAAACGAGCACCCCGGCAAACAACAGCACAAAATGCTCCAGCAGGTAAGCCAGGGTGGTGGTCGTCACATTTACGCCCATCTTCTGGAAGACCACCGCCCGTCCCGGGACTACCCAGATGCCTCCCGGCAGGTACTTGGTCAGGTGGGCAATAAAAAAACCT
>Ga0209254_10003404_pt1 | contig 14519 bp, 17 predicted proteins | sample FrelakmetDIP11DI_FD_187148 | JGI IMG/M metagenome (GOLD analysis project Ga0209254, IMG submission 187148) | Freshwater lake sediment microbial communities from the University of Notre Dame, USA, for methane emissions studies - DIP11 DI (SPAdes)... | ecosystem: Environmental > Aquatic >...
ACCTGCCTCCTGCCAGCGACGGACGACCGGCTCCGCACCCATCTGGTCACCCCGCAGGGCACGTTCGCCTTCCAGGAGTGGTTCGTCGCCCGGCGCCACGAGGACGAGGTCGACGCACTCGTCTACGAGGGCGCGGAGGCCTCCCGGCCGGCCCCCGGCGTCCTCGCTGCGCTCGTCGGCGCCGATGCGATCCTGATCGCCCCGAGCAACCCGTTCGTCTCGATCCACCCGATCCTCGCCGTGCCCGGCATCCGCGCCGCCCTCGAGACCCGCAGCGTGCGCGTGGTCGCGGTGAGCCCGCTGATTGGTGGCCTTGCCGTGCGCGGTCCGCTCGACCGGATGATGCGCCGGCTGGTCGGCGGGACGAGCCCGTCGCATGTGACAAAGTGTTACAAGGGATTGCTCGACGCCCTCGTGATCGACCGCGCCGATGCGCCCGCCGCAGCGGACGTCGAGGTGGTGGTCACCGATACGCTCATGAGCGACCGCGACGCCGCCCGCCGGCTCGCCCAGACCACCCTGGAGGCAGCAATGGAGGCTCAGTCGTGAAGATCGCCCTGATCGGAGGCACCGGCAGCTTCGGCCTGGCGCTGGCCGTTCGCCTGCGCGAGGCCGGGTACGAGGTCGTGATCGGCTCGCGTGACGCGGAGCGCGCTCGCGCCGCCGCAAACGAGCTCGGAGTCGAAGGCGCGACGAACGAGGACGCCGCGTGCGGCGCCGACGTCGTGGTGCTGACGACGAAGGCGGACGGCGCCGTGGAGACCGCCCGCTCGCTCCGCGCTGCGATCGGCACGACGCCCGTGCTCTCCGTCGCCGCAGAGCTCTCGTTCACGAAGGACGGCGTGCTGCCGACGGTCGAGTCGACCTCGATCGCGCAGAGGATCCAGGACGTGATCGATGGGCCTGTCGTCGCGGGGCTCCACTCCCTGGCTGCCTCCAACCTGGGGGGCGAGGAGGCGCCCGACGAGGACACCCTCGTGTGCGGCGACGATGCCGAGGCGAAGGCGATCGTGCTCGAGCTGGCCGGCAAGGTCACGTCGGGCCGCGCGATCGACGCCGGCCCGCTCGCGAGCGCGCGCTCTCTCGAGGGCATGACCGCGGTGATCGTGAACGTGAACAAGCGCTACAAGGCGCACGCCGGCCTGCGCGTCACCGGCATTCACTGACGTGCCCGGCGAGGTGCGCGTGATCGGTCTCGGCGGCCTCCCCGAGCTCGAGGCAGGAGACGATCTGGGCCGGCTCCTCGCCGACGCCTGCGATCGCGTAGGCGGTCTCGAGCCGGGCGACATCGTCGTCGTCGCGCAGAAGGCCGTGTCGAAGGTCGAGGGCCGGATCGTGTACCTGGACGACGTCGAGCCGTCTCCTCGTGCTCTCGAGCTTGCCGGTGACGAGGGCGATCCCCGCCAGGTCGAGGTGATCCTGCAGGAGTCCGCCGAGGTGCTGCGGTCCCGCCCGCCGCTCGTGATCGCGCGGACGCGGCACGGGTTCGTATGCGCCTCCGCCGGTGTCGACGCGTCGAACGCCAAGGGCCCGGGAACGGTGATCCTGCTGCCGCTCGACCCGGACGCCTCGGCCGCGGCGCTTCGCGACCGGCTGGCGGAGCTGACGGGCGTCGCCCCCGGAGTGATCGTCAGTGACTCGTTCGGCCGGGCCTGGCGGCAGGGGACGACCGACGTCGCGCTCGGGGTGGCCGGGCTGGCCGCGCTGCGTGATCTCCGCGGCTCGCGTGACGCCGTCGGCTACGAGCTGCAGTCAACGATGATCGCCGTCGCCGACGAGATCGCCGGAGCGGCAGAGCTCGTCCTGGGCAAGAGCACGGGGGTGCCCGCCGCAATCGTCCGTGGCGTCGACGTGGCCGGCGACGGCAGCGCCCACGACCTCGTGATGCCCCCCGATCGCGACCTCTTTCGCTAGCGCGAAGCCGCCGTGGTCGCTATCCTGGCTCTCGTGCGAAGACCACTTGTGTTGCTCGTCGTTGCTGCCGCCTCGGCGCTGATCACCTCTTCTGCTCTTGCCGTGGGGAACCCGGTTGCCGGCAAGAAGGTCTACCTCGCGAACGGATGTGGAGGCTGCCACACGTTCAAGGCGGCGGGGTCGACGGGGAAGGTCGGCCCTGCTCTGACGAAAGCCTCGATGACGTTGCACGCGAAGGCCGCCAAGCAGACGCTCCCCGTGTTCGTGAGGGCATCAGTCGTGGCGCCGAACGCCTACGTGGCCAAGGGCCAGAAGAAAGGGATCATGCCCTTGACGTACGGCAAGGCGCTCTCGAAGAAGCAGTTGGACGACCTCGTCGCCTTTCTCGTGAAGGGCTGAGGGCCTTCGTGCCTGCGGCGGCATTAGACTCATAGCGATGCGGAGATACGCGATCTGGGGGACGTCGACCTCCCCGACCCACGAGGAGTGGGTGCGAGCGGTCGGGAAGGCGTTCGAGGCGGACGACTTCGTCCTCGTCGACGACCACGCCGACGCGGACTTCGTCCTCAACATGTTCGACACCGAGGACCCGAAGGCGTTCCGCCGGTCATCCCGCGGAACGTACTCGGCCTCGTTCTACGAGCTCGACGAGGTACCGGAGGACGTGCTCCGCACGAGTTACCCGAATCTCGTGCGCACGCTCGCGAACGTCGTCGTCCTCCACGTTCCCGGCCAGGGCGTGTGGTTCACGACGATGGAGCGCGGCACGTACAAGATCTCCGACGACCCGGCCGAGGTCTTCGAGCGGCTCGCACCGCTCGCGAAGTCGAAGCTCGTGATCGACAACGAGTTCGTCACGGATCTGGAGCCCGAGCTCTGGGACGGTGACGAGGTCACGGCCGACATCGCCGCCGCCGGCAAGCGCATGGGCGAGCTCGACCTGCTGCCGGCGCCGTTCCCGGTGCACGAGTTCCTGAACGAGCGCGACCTCCGTCACGTGATGCGGCTCTATCAGGTCGGCGGCCTCTCGTACGGCAACCTCTCCGCCCGCAAGGACGAGACGCGGTTCTGGATGAGCGCGTCGGGCGTCGACAAGACCGCCCTCGAGGAGCCCGGCCGCGACATCCTGCTCGTCACGGGCTACGACGAGGAGAACGCGCGCATGCGGATCAGCGTGCCGCCCGGGGTCGAGCCCCGGCGCGTGTCCGTCGACGCGATCGAGCACTGGATGATCTACCAGGCACACCCTGACGTCGGCGCGATCCTGCACGTCCACGCGTGGATGGAGGGCATTGCCGCGACCGACATCAACTACCCGTGCGGCACCCAGGAGCTCGCCGAGTCGGTGGCCGAGCTGATCGACCGCGAGCCCGACCCCGCGCACGCGGTGATCGGCCTCCGCAACCACGGCATCACCGCGACGGGCGACAGCCTGACCGAGATCCTCGATCGCATCCAGGTGGACATCCTGCGCCAGGTCCCGATGACGTAAGGGTGTGGGGCGAGGATGCGGTGGAAAAGCGTACCGCATCCTCGCCCCACACCCTTACGTCCGATTCTTCTGCCGCGCTCCGCGCGGATCCTGAAGCCGGGAAGGCGTGAGGGAATCCGCGATGTGAAAGCGTATCGCGCCTTCCCTCACGCATCTGTTGCTGCACGCTTCGCGTGGGGTTCCCCGTGACCCCTCCCTCCGGGGCCGGGACGACGGCGTTCGGGGGAGGCTGTAGAGGCCGAGGAGCATGCCTCGCCCCGCTTCGGTCCTACCGGCCGGCAACGGCCGCCACGTACTCGGCGACAGCGGCGATCTCCTGCTCGCTGAGCTGCTTCTCGTACGGCGGCATGGCGTCCTTGCCCTCGGTGACGAACTCGCGGACGCGCGCCTCGCTCGGCTTCTTCTCGTCCAGGTCCGACGCGACCGAGCTCGTCGAGCCCGCGTCCGCGAGCGCGTGGCAGCCGCCGCACCCCGAGACGCCGAGGAACACCGCCTTGCCCGCGGCGAGGGCGCCGGGAGGGCCGGGCGTCGTCTCCGTCGTCGCGGGCTCCGTGGACGGCGGCGTGGCCGCGTCCGTGCTGCCGCAGCCCGCCACCGCGAGCGCGGCTGCAGCGACGACCACTGCCATGGCGAGAGCCGAATGCCCCATCAGCGTCACGATACCTTGGTCGACGGAGCGTTCAGCGGCCGAAGGGGGCGCTACGATTGGCGTGATGGCCGGGGGCGACGCTCAGTGACGGACGCTGTGACGGTCACCGTTGCTGCGCTCGGAATCGTGGGTCAGTTAGCAGCCGTGGCGCTGCTCGTCGCCGCGCTGCTCGCCCTGGTCGGAGTCGGCGGGCCGCTGCGGTTCGCGCGCGACCTCATGTGGGGCAACGAGCTGTGGCTCACGTTCGTCGTCGCCGCGGTGGCGACCCTCGGCAGCCTTTTCTTCTCCGATGTCGCCGACTTCTCCCCGTGCAAGCTGTGCTGGTTCCAGCGCATCTTCATGTACCCGCTCGCGATCGTCGTGCCACTCATGGCACTCGCACACGACCGCCGGGCGGCCCGCTACGTGCTGCCGCTCCCGATCATCGGCATCCCCTTCACGATCTACCACGTGCTGATCGAGCGCGAAATCGTCGAGCAGGCCAAGACCTGCCTGATCTCCGCTCCCGGCGGCTGCGCGACGAAGTGGATCGAGGAGTTCGGCTACGTCACCATCCCGACGCTCGCCCTCACGGCCTTCGTGCTCTGCGTCGCCCTGCTCGTCCTCGCGATCTTCTCCGGGCGCGATGACGCGGCGGCGATTTCCCCCGCGCCGACCGCGGAGGGGTGAAGCGGAGCGGCCGCGTCAGCGGCCGAGCGATTCGTCGAGGATGGCCCTGAAAGCGTCGCCGTCGTAACGCCGTGGGTCGCCGGGCTTCGCGGACGCCAGGCCGACCTTGACGAAGAACCAGTGCCACGACGAGCGCTCCGACCCGGCTCTGTGCTCGGTCAAGGCGCGAGGGCGTCGTCGAGCGCCGGGCGGAACTCGCTCGGTGTTAAGTCCCGGGGCTGGATCTGGTACAGCGGCTCCTCGCCCACACCGATGAAGAACGTGGGCGTCCCGTTCACCTCGAGCCTGGTCGCCTCGGCCTGAGCGGCCTCGATCTGGTCGGTCACGGTGGCGCTGTCCGCGTCGGCCTTGACCTTGTCGGCGTCGAGCCCGGGCACCTCCGCGAGGATCTCGTCGACCAGGTCGTCCGTCACCCAGCCGGAGTTCTCGGCGCCCTGGTTCTCGAAGAAGAGCCCGACGACCTCCCAGAGCTTGTTCTGCAGCCCGGCGGCGAGCGAGATCCGTAGCGCCTTCACCGAGTCCGGCCCGAGGAATGCGAGGCCGCGGAAGTCGAGCTTGACCTTGCCGGGCCGCACGTACTCGTCGACGATCGCGGGCAAGGCTTCATCGTTGTACACCTTGCAGACCGGGCACTGGATGTCCTCCCACTGCACCATCCGCACCTTGGCGGCGGAATTGCCGAGCACCAAACCGCTCTGCGGGATTCCGGCGACGAGCGCGACCGGTGCGGACGTGGAACCCTGGGAGGTCGACGTCTCGGTGGCGTCCCCACCGCCGTCCCGGGAGAGCACGATGCTGCCGGCGATCAGCGCCAGCGCGACGATACCGGCGACGCCGAGCGCGATCAGGAGATTGCGGTTGCGGCCGGTCTTCGCGGCCTTCGGCTTCGGAACCGGTGGCATCAACGTGCAGTTTGCCTGTAGCCGGCGACGGGCGCGTCGCGAACAGGTTGAATGTCCCCGTGGACCGCGACGACAGACGGCGTTCGCTCGTAGAGGCCGGCATTGCGATCACCTCGGAGCTGTCCCTCGACTCCGTCCTCCAGACGCTCGTCCGGATCGCCGCCGAGCTGACCGGGGCCCGCTATTCGGCGCTCGGCGTGATCGATCGCGCCGGCAGCGGCCTGGAGCGGTTCGTCACCCACGGGCTCGACGATCGGGCCCGAGCGGCAATCGGAGCCGTCCCTCGCGGACTCGGGATCCTGGGTGTCCTGATCGAGGAAGCGCGGCCCCTCCGCCTGGACGACCTCACCCGTGACCCGCGCTCGGTCGGCTTTCCGCCGAACCATCCGCCGATGCACAGCTTCCTCGGCGTCCCGGTCATGACGCGCGGCGTCGCCTTCGGGAACCTCTACCTGGCCGAGAAGCAGCCGCAGGGAGGCTTCACCGAGGAGGACGAGGAGACCATGGTGCTCCTTGCGGCGCAGGCGGCGGTGGCGATCGAGAACGCGGGCAGCGTGCAGCGGGACGCCTTGCGGCGGGCGGTGCAGGCCCAGGAGGTCGAGCGGCGCCGGCTTGCGCGGGAGCTCCATGACGAGACGGGACAGGCGCTCACGTCCATCCTGCTGGGCCTGGCTGCCGTCGAGCGGTCTGAGAGCGCGGAGGCCGCCCACGCTGCCGCCGCTGCGTTGCGCGAGCTCGTTGTCCAGACGCTGCAGAACGTGCGGCGGCTCGCCGTCGAGCTGCGGCCCTCGGCCCTGGACGACTTCGGCCTCGAGCCGGCACTTCGCCGGCTGGGTCAGACCGTGCGCGAAGGGGGAGCGCTCGACGTCCAGGTCGAGGCCCGGCTCGGCGGGCAGCGGCTTCCGGCCGACGTCGAGACGGCGCTCTACCGCATCGTGCAGGAGGCCCTGACGAACGTCGTCAAGCATGCCGACGCCCGGCACGTCAGCATCGTGCTCACCCGCAAGCAGGCGAGCGTGCTGGTCATGATCGAGGACGACGGTCGCGGCTTCGACCCCACGCGGCCCTCGGTCGCAGGGCTCGGCCTGCAGGGGATGCGGGAGCGGGTGGAGCTGCTCGACGGCTCGTTCCAGGTCGAGGCCGCCCCGAGGACGGGGACGACGCTCATCGTCGAGTTGCCGGTCACCTGAGGCCCGGGCGGGGTGGGTCAGGCGGCCGCGTCGCGGGCGAGCGCCGCGATCGTGCGCCCGAACGAGGGCGCGAACTTGAAGCCGTGGCCCGAGCAGGCGGAGGCAACGACGATGCGACCGTGGCGTTCGAGCACGAACGACTCGTCGGCCGTGTTCGTGTAGAGGCAGGTCTCCGCTGCGATCGGCTCGGGATCGAGCTCCGGAAAGCGCCGTGCGGCCCACGCCGACACCCAGCGCACGACCGCCGGATCGGGGGGGCAGGGCTCGTCGGGATCGGCGGGCGGCCCGGAGTGGTGGAGCCCGGCCTTGAGGCCGACCCCGGGCGCTGCCAGCGCGTAGTTGATCAACCCCGGCCGGAGCAGGCCGTGCTCCTCGGCGTCGGGAACGGCATCGTCGATGACGGGCGGGAGGGCGAGGGGATCGGGAAGCCTGAAGTACGCGACCGTCTCGCTCGTGGGGACGACGGGGAGCTCGATCTCGGTGCCGGCGAGGAGGCCTCTGGACCAGGCCCCGGCGGCGACGACGCAGGCGTTTGCTTTGATCTCGTCCCCGTCGGTGCTGACCCGGATGGAGCCCCGGCCCTGCTCGATCCCGGTGACGCGACGATGGTCGAGGACAACGGCTCCGGCGTCGACGGCAGCGTTGAGCAATGCCTGGTACGCCCTGTCGGCCAGGGTCGTGCCGCCGTCGGGTTGGTAGAGCGCCTGCTCGGTCGCCTCGGCGGCAATGGGCCAGCGGTCGGTCACCTGCGTGCCGGTGAGGAGCTCGTGGCGGACGCCGCACGAGGCGAGCGCGCGCGCGTTCTCGGCCGCGACGGGACCGAAATCGAGGCCCCCCGTCTGCACGATCAACTGCTCGCCGCACTCCGCCTCGAGCTCCTTCCAGCTCAGCAGCGCACCCTGGGCCAGCCGGACGTAGTGCGGGTCCGGGTAGGAGAGGCGGAAGATCCGTGAGGCCCCGTGACTCGAGCCTCGCTCGTGACCCGGGCCGAACTGCTCGAGGAGGATCACGCCGCGCCCGGCCTGGGCAAGCGCGCGGGCCGTCGCGACGCCGGTGATCCCGGCGCCGATCACGACGATGTCGGCATCGCGCCCCATCGCACTCGATCCTAAGGCTTCAGCCTGCCTCTCGGGATGTCGTCAGGAAGCGAGCGACCGGGCGACCTTCGCCGCCGCGCGCCCGAGGGCCTGATAGGCCGTGGCACGCTCGGCCATGTCGCCACCGGCCTCGGCGGCCTCGACGGCGCGCACCCGGGCCGCGACGGCCGGGTCGAGCGCCTCGCGACCGAAAGCCAGAACCTGCTCCGAGACACCGGTGCGACGGGCGAGCTCACGCATCACCTGGAGCGACGGGACGCGCTCGCCTCGCTCGATACGCGAGATGTACGCCGCGCTGCAGCCGGGGAAGGCCAGCTCGCGCTGGCTCAGGCCGGCGGCCACCCGCGCTTCGAAGACACGTTTTCCGACGGCTGCAGGATCGTCGTAGTGTGGCGTGCGGGCCCGCTTGAACGTCAATGCGGTGGTGGGCATATCTCTACCTCCATGCCAAGGGTATACCCGGAGCATGTGCCCGTGGGGTGCGGTTCAGGCGGAGTGAGGGCCGTTGAAGACGACGAGCAACGCGAGGTTCTCGTACGCCGTGAAGCGGTGCTCGGCACCCGCCGGCACGAACAGCGCCATGCCCTCGCTGAGCGGGGTCGCCGTGTCCTCGACCTCGAGGACACCGCTTCCCTCGAGGACGACGTACACCTCGTCCTCGTCATGGGGTTGCTGCCGGTCGGGCTCCGGGGCGACGAGCACGTACACCCCGATCTCGAGCCCGGGCGAGGTGTGAACGACCTCGTACCCGCCGCCACGCTCGATCAGCGCCCGGCGGGTCGCGTCGACGTCGAACGGGTGGGCGGCGGCCGGCACGATGGCATTGTAGTGGGCGACGCGTGGACGCCTGCACACCGACATGCGATGCTCCGTTGTGGTGAACCTCGATCTCGATGCCCTCTTCCGGCCCGACCGCTCCCACGCGAGCGGCTGGAGGCGAATGCCGGCCGTCGCAGCCGATGCCATGGTCGCCACGAGCCACCCGGCAGCGACCCGAGCCGGGCTGCGGGCGCTCGACCGCGGCGGGAATGCCGTCGACGCGGCTCTGGCCGCCGCCGCGGTGCTGACCGTCGCCGAGCCGACCGACAACGGCGTCGGCGGTGACGCGTTCGCGCTCGTCTGGGAGGGTGGCAGCCTGCACGGGATCAACGGGTCCGGCCGCTCGCCTGCCGAGCTCGGCGACCGGGCCGCCGCCGACGATGGCCCGAATTCGGTCACCGTCCCGGGAGCGGTGCGCCTCTGGGACGACCTGGCGTCGCGCTTCGGCCGCTTCGGGCTCGACGCCGCGGTGGACCCGGCCGCCGATCTCGCCGAGGCCGGTTTGGCGTGCACGGCGCGGATCTCCCACAAGTGGGCTCAGGCCACGCTGGCACCCCATCCCGCTCCGGCACTCGGCGAGCGCTATCGCCTGCCCGAGCTCGCTGCAACGCTCCGCCGGATCGCGGCAGAGGGCCCCGGCGCGCTGTACGAGGGGGAGACCGCAGCTGCCATCGCACGGGCCTGCTGGCTCTCGGAGGCGGATCTGCTCGCCCATCGCTCGGAATGGGTCGAGCCGCTCCGGCGCACGTATCGCGGAATCGAGGTGTGCGAGCTGCCGCCGAACGGACAGGGCGTGGCCGCGCTTCTCGCGCTCGCGCTCTACGAGAAGCTCGAGCCAGGGGTGCACGAGGCGGTCGAGTCGATGAAGCTCGCCCTGGCCGACACCCGTGCGGTCGTGCACGACGGCCCGCTACCGGCCGACTTCTTCGCCGAGCGGCGTCTCGCCGCACGCCGTGCGCTCGTGCGGCCCGAGACAGCCGTCGATCTTCGTTTCGCGCTCCCGCGCGGTGGTACGACGTACCTCTGCGCCGTGGACGGGGACGGCATGGCGGTATCGCTGATCCAGAGCCTCTACGGCAGATTCGGCTCGGGAGTCGTCGCGCCGGGGACGGGAATCGTGCTCCAGAACCGGGCTTCGGGCTTCAGCCGCGAGCCGGGGCACCCGAACGCACTCGCCCCGGCCGTCCGGCCGTTCCACACGATCATTCCCGGAATGCTGCTCCAGGACGGAGGGCTGCTCGGCCCATTCGGCGTCATGGGAGGGCCGATGCAGCCCCAGGGGCACTTCCAGGTCGTGAGCCGCGTCGTCGACGACGGCGACGACCCACAGGCGGCGCTCGATGGCCCGCGCTGGCGGGTGGAGGACGACGGCGTCGTCCAGCTCGAGCCCGGATTGGAGCACCTCGTTCCGGACCTGCGGAAGCGCGGCCACGATGCACGCGTCGACGACGTGCAGCACGCCTTCGGGGTGGGGCAGATGATCCTGCGCCACGGAGCGGCACTGATCGCGGGCTCTGACGGTCGCGGTGACGGGTACGCGGCCGGGTTGTAGAGCCGACGTCCCGTCCGTGGCTGTTTCGCGCGCTGGTGGGCGACTGGCTCGAGCGGGTCGACGGGCCGCCGACACCCTCGTCGAGCCGCCTGCGGCGGTACAGTGCCGCTGCCTTGACGATTCGCGTTCTCATCGTTGACGACCACGCCCTCGTGCGGACGGGCCTGCGGCTCCTGCTCGACCGCGAGGACGACATGGAGGTCGTCGCCGAGGCCGGCGACGGCGACGCCGGTGTGCGTGCCGCCCGCCTGGAGAAGCCCGATGTCGTCCTGCTCGACATCGTCATGCCGGGTCGCACGGGCCTCGAGGCCTGCGCCGACGTTGTCGCTGCGTCGAAGGGAAGGGTGCTGATGCTGTCGATGCAGGACGACCCGTCGTACGTGCGCGAGGCATTCGCGGCAGGTGCGAGCGGCTACATGCTCAAGGAGGCTGCGGACACGGAGCTCGTGCAGGCCGTCCGGGAGGTTGCGGGTGGCGGCCGGTACGTGCACCCGACGCTCGGCGCCCGGCTTGCGCAGGCAGAGGTCGAGGCGGCCCGCCGTGCCGCCAGCGACCCGCTGTCGGACCGGGAGCGTGAGGTGCTGCGTCTCCTCGCCCTTGGCCACACCAACCAGGAGATCGCGAAGCGGCTGTTCATCTCGGTGCGGACGGCCGAGACGCACCGTGCGCACATCATGCAGAAGCTCGGTCTCGGGACGCGTGCGGAGCTCGTCCGCTACGCGCTCGTGAACGGGCTCCTCGACGAGTCGTGACGGCGCGCGCCGTCACGACCCGTCGAGCCCGATCGTCAGTGTGACATCGTGCCCTTCGGATTCCCCACCTTGAGCAGCCCGACCTGGCCGAGGTCGACGTCGGCGAATGCATGGCTGACGAAGGGGTAGAGACCCTCCTCGCCTATCTCGACATCGAACACGCCACCACCACCGGCCGGCACGATCACTGTCTGAACTCCCTCCTGCGGTGGGTTCCTCAACCCACCGTTGATCCAGGCTCGGTCGAGCATCGCGCCGACAACATGGAAGTTCACGTTGTTCGTCGGCCCGGCGGCGACGACCCAGAACCGCGTGGTCTCTCCCGGCTGTGCGGTCAGCGGATGCGTGACGTACTGGTTCGCGTATCCGTTGAAGGTCACCCAGTCGGCCATCCGGGCACGGGCCTTGGCCATGTCGAGTGAGGCTGGCTTCTCGATCCCGTCACCGTTCATGTACCACTCGCTACCGACCAGGACGTATTCGTTGTCGACCTTCGGCAGGCCTTCCTTCGGCTGGACGATGATGGCGCCGTACATGCCGTTCGCGATGTGCGCGAGCACCGGTTTCGTACCGCAGTGATACATGTAGATGCCGGGGTCCGTCGCCGTGAACTCGAACGTGAACGACTCGCCCGGCTTCGCATCCCGAAACGCTCTGTCGGGCGCGATGCGGGCGGCGTGGAAGTCGATCGAGTGCGGGATCGAGCCTCCGTTCGTGAGCGTCATCACGACCGTTTGGCCTTCCCGCACGTTGATGATCGGCCCCGGGGCGCCGTGTCCGTCAAAGGCCCAGGTCATGTACTCGACACCGGGCGCGATCTCGACTGTCATGTCCTTCAGCGTCATTTGCACGCGCACGAGGTCACCGGCCGGAACCGGCGGCAGCATCGCGTCGTACGGCTTGTGCGCCGCTGCGAGCTCCTGCGCGTTGTCAGGAACGACGCCGGCGAAACTGTTCAGCGGCAGTGCAGTGTTGTGATCCGTGGCGGCGGTGCTCGTCGCCGCGCTATCGGCTGTCCCGGTCGCGGCGACGGCGTCGCCGCCGAGCGCCCGGTTGCCGGCGACGACCGTCGCCGCGAAGATGAGGACTGCCGCAGCGAGGATTCCGCCGCCCAGCATCACGAGTCTCATCGGTCTCCCTTGTCGGTGTATTTACACGATGAGTATTGGAAAAAATAGGAGCCATCGCATCAGGGGATCTGCTGATGCCGCGCGTCGGCCCACTCGGGAAAATAAACCTGTGGATGGAAGAATCGTCCAGCACCGGGCGCTCGCCGATCCGAGCCGGGTGCGGCTGCTCGAGCACCTCCGGGCGAGCGAGCGGTCTCGCTCGGCGGACGAGCTCGCGGCCGATCTCGGCCTGCATCCGAACACCATCCGGGCTCACCTGCTGGTGCTCGAGGAGGCCGAGCTCGTCGTGTCCGTTCCCGAGCGAGGCGGCCGGCCTGGGCGCCCACGCAGGCTCTTTGCCGCCGTGCCGGGTGAGGCCGCGGAGGAGCACGCATTGCTCGCGGCCGCGCTTGCGTCGTCACTGGAGCCGCTACCGGACGGTGCCGAGATCGCAGAGGCCGCCGGACGCAGCTGGGGCCGGGTTCTCGTCGAACGGCTCGAGCCCGGCCGCCGGCCCGACGAGGAGGCGTGCGTGGAGCGGATCGCGCTCCTGCTTCGTCGCCGCGGGTTTGCGCCGGAGCGAGCCCCCGGCCTTCTCGTGATGCATCGCTGCCCGTTCCGGGAGCTCGCAGAGCGCTACCCGAAGGTCGTCTGCGCCCTACACGGAGGGCTGATCGACGGCGCCCTCGAGGAGCTCGATGCCCCGGTGGTGCTGGAGAGGCTCGAGCCGTGGGTCTCCCCCTCCACGTGCATCGCGCACCTGGCGCCGCGGGTCACGAGCAGCGCCTGAGGTTTCAGCTCTCGGCGACGGCCTGGGCAGCGTCGGAACGTTCGCGCGTGGACTCCGTCTCGTGCACGATCAGGACCGGGCACGAGGCGTGACGAATGACGGCATTCGAGACGCTTCCGAGCAGGAGCGACGCGACGGTGCCGTACCCACGGGTTCCGACAGCGATCAGGCGCGCGTCGATCTCCGCGGCGTAGGCGCAGATCTGCTCCGCCGGATCGCCCGTCGCCAGGCGCGTCCTGATATGCACGCCCGCTGCCTTCGCGCGTGCGGTGGCGTCGGCCAGGGCCGCCTCCGCGTGCTTGCGCTCCGCATCGAGCAGATCGTCGAGCATTGCCGCAGACGGGTACGCGAGGCCGAAATCGCCCTGTAGTGCGCGCCACACGGTGATCGCGGCGATCCCGTCGCCCGTCTCGGCAGCGAGCGAGATCGCCTCGTCGAGGGCGGCACCGGCCGCGACAGAGCCGTCGGTCGCAACGAGAAGTACGCGCATGCGCCGATCCTGCTGGCAGCAGCGCAGTCGTGCATCAGTGCTGCCGCCGCAACCGTTGCGGTAATCCCGCAACAGGCTCGGGGCTAAACCCTGATTCTGCGGTTCCGACTTGTGCCCCTCCGCCGCGGTCCGTAGGATCTCGCGGAATGAGCCACACGGCGATCATCATCACCGTGGCCTACTCGATCGCTGTCGTCATCGGCTCTGCGATCTCGTTCGCCGTCTTCCACTCGACGACACGGCCGCTCGACGAGGACCGCACCGGAACCTGGTCGCGCCGCGAGACGACCTGGCTCGTGATCGTCATCGTCACCCTCTTCGCCCTCCTCATGGGCACGATCTTCTACATCCCCTACGGCAACACGGCCGGGCCGCGTGGCCAGTACGTGCGTGTCACCGCGGTCCAGTATGCGTGGGCGATCGACGTCGCAACGCCGATCACCGTCGGCCGGCCCGTGACCTTCGTCGCCCGCTCGCGTGACGTCGCCCACGGGTTCGGCGTCTACAACCCGGAGGGCACCCTGATCTTCCAGGCCCAGGTCGTCGCCGACCACGAGCAGAAGATCGTCCACACCTTCGAGGAGCCGGGCACCTACGAGGTGCTCTGCCTCGAGTTCTGCGGCTCCCGCCATCACACGATGGTGTCGAGGTTCGAGGTGAAGCCGGCATGATGGACGAGCACTCGCTCGGCATCGCTCGCCGGCTGACGATCAGCTACGTCGTCGCTTCGACAGCGATCCTCGCCGCGTCCGGCCTGCTCGGCGTCGTGCTGCGATGGAGCCAGGCCGTGCCGCAGGCTCGCGTCGGCGACAACTTCTGGTACGCGATGATGACGGCCCACGGCCTTGGAGCGTTCGTCGGCTGGGGCGCCTTCGCGGTCATGGGCCTCGCGTGGTGGACCCTTGCCGGCGTCGGCTTCCCCGTGCGCGGCTTCGGTCTCGCGATGGCGCGCATCACGTGGTGGTTGATGGTGCTCGGCGTCGCCGGCGTGATCGTCACAACTCTCTTCATGGGATTCGCCGCCTCGTGGGTCTTCCTCTACCCGTTGCCGTTCTACGGCTCGGGCAACTGGGGCGACTGGGCCACGGGCCTCT
>Ga0209254_10003405_pt1 | contig 14518 bp, 12 predicted proteins | sample FrelakmetDIP11DI_FD_187148 | JGI IMG/M metagenome (GOLD analysis project Ga0209254, IMG submission 187148) | Freshwater lake sediment microbial communities from the University of Notre Dame, USA, for methane emissions studies - DIP11 DI (SPAdes)... | ecosystem: Environmental > Aquatic >...
TCAGACGGCAGGCCGCCGGCCTTCAGGCGTTGTTCTGCATTCTCCACCGCCGCCTGTGCGCGGTCAACATCGATATCTTCGGCCTTTTCAGCGATTTCGGCCATGATGGTCACTTTGGTCGGTGTGACCTCTGCGTAACCCCAGAGGACTGCCATGTGATTGGTCTGATCCCCGACACGATAGCGCAGCTCGCCGATGCGCAGCGTAGAAAGGAATTGACAATGTCCCGGTAATACGCCGAACTCACCCTCTGAGCCTGGGGCAATGACTTCATCCACCTGCTGGCTCAAGAGCAACTTCTCCGGCGTCACCACTTCTAATAGAATCTTTCCAGCCATTCTTTTTCCTACTCTTTTACGATAGCAGAGGAGCGAAGCCTCTTCCACTGCGCGCGTCCAACGAGGGTCTTCCGAGACCGCGCGTTACGCGAGCAAGGAAGGGGCTCGCTTCGATCGCTAAACCTTCACTCCCATTTTCTCCGCTTTCGCAATCACTTCTTCGATCGGACCGACCATGTAGAAGGCCTGTTCCGGGAGGTGATCATATTTGCCGGCGAGAATTTCCTTGAAGCTTCGGACCGTGTCCTTGAGCTTCACGTACTTGCCTGGCGAGCCGGTAAAGGCTTCGGCGACGTGGAATGGCTGTGACAGGAAGCGCTGAATCTTTCGTGCCCTGGCCACCGCCATCTTATCGTCTTCTGACAATTCGTCCATGCCGAGAATGGCGATAATGTCTTGGAGGTCTTTGTACCGCTGCAATACAGACTGAACTCCACGCGCGACTTTATAGTGATCCTCACCGATGACTTGGGGATCGAGAATTCGTGAGGTGGAGTCGAGCGGATCGACGGCTGGATAGATACCCAGCTCAGCCAATTGCCGCGACAACACGGTGGTGGCGTCCAAGTGGGCGAAGGCCGTGGCTGGCGCCGGGTCGGTCAGATCGTCTGCCGGTACGTAGATGGCTTGGACCGACGTGATCGATCCACGCTTGGTCGAGGTGATGCGTTCTTGTAGTTGTCCCATCTCGGTCGAGAGGGTCGGCTGATAACCGACGGCGGAGGGCATACGACCGAGCAAGGCGGACACTTCTGAGCCGGCTTGGGTAAACCGGAAGATATTATCCACGAAGAGCAGCACGTCTTGATTCTCTTCGTCGCGGAAATATTCTGCGACGGAGAGTCCGGTCAAGGCGACGCGCAGACGGGCTCCGGGCGGCTCGTTCATCTGGCCATAGACCAGCGAGACTTTCGACTTGCTGAAGTCCTTGGGATCGATGACCTTCGATTCCTGCATTTCGTGCCAGAGATCGTTGCCTTCGCGGGTCCGCTCACCGACGCCGGCGAACACCGAGTAGCCACCATGGTGCAAGGCGATGTTGTTGATGAGTTCCATGATGATGACGGTCTTGCCAACTCCGGCGCCGCCGAAGAGGCCGACCTTGCCGCCCTTGCTGTAGGGCTCCAGAAGGTCGATAACTTTGATACCGGTTTCGAGGACTTCGGTCTTGGTGTCTTGATCTTCGAGTCTCGGCGCAGGCCTGTGAATGGGATAGGTTTTTGCCGTTTTGATCGGGCCCATCTCGTCGACCGGCTCGCCCAACACGTTCATCAAACGCCCTAACGTTTCGCGGCCAACTGGCACAGAGATCGGTGCCCCAGTATCATGCACATCCATTCCGCGCGTGAGGCCGTCGGTCGTGGACATCGCGATACCGCGGACGCGGTTTTCACCGAGATGTAGGGCGACTTCGAGGGTGATGCGGACGGCGGGGGTGCCTGTGGATTTATTTTCTTCCTGAATCACTTTGATGGCGTTGTAAATGTTCGGCAGTTGTCCGGGAGGAAACTCCACGTCGACGACCGGTCCAATGACCTGAATGACTTTTCCTATGCTCACGGCTCACTCCTTCTTCAACGTGGCGGACTATTTCAGCGCTTCGGCGCCGCCGACGATATCCATCAGCTCTTTAGTAATAGCGGTCTGGCGGGTCTTGTTGTAATGCAAGGTCACTTTCTTGATTAGTTGTCCTGCGTTCCGCGTGGCGCCGTCCATGGCTGACATGCGGGCGCCATGTTCCGCCGCGGCTGATTCCAGTAGAATGCGAAACGCCTGCGTCTGGAAATGTTTCGGAATGAAGACGTTCAAGAGTTCGGCTTCATCCGGCTCATAGAAGTAGCTACCGCCGGTCGTGCCTTCCGCCTGCGCCGTTCCGAATTCGGCTGCGGCATCGACCGGGAACAGTTTTTCCACGATCACGCGCTGTTGAATGGCGGATTTGAATTCGTTATAGACTATGTAGAGTTCGTCGAAGGTGCCCTTGACGAAGTGGTCAGTCAGGTCGCCGCCGATATCGATGGCATGTTCGAATGTGAGCTTATCGAAGATGCCGGTCCACTCTTGTCTGATCGGCCAGGTACGTCGACGGAAATAGTCGCGGCCTTTGCGCCCCACGATGCTCAAATTGACCTGTAACCCTCGGGCCTCGCACTCCCGCACGAACTCCGAACTCTTCCGCACGATATTGCCATTGAACCCGCCGCACAGCCCCCGATCACTCGTGATGACGAGAACTTCGATCTTTTTGGCTTCGCGTTTTTGCAGCAGGGGGTGGGAGGCCCGATTCACACGTTGGCTCAGGTTGCTGAGCACGCCACGCATTTTAAGGGCATAAGGTCGCGCGGCCAGAATGCGGTCCTGCGACCGCTTCAGTTTGGCCGCGGCCACCATCTTCATGGCCTTGGTAATCTTCTGCGTATTCTTAAACGCCGAAATTTTACGACGTAGTGATTGAAGGCTCGGCATGGTTCTTTGCTTTCAGCAATCAGGCGTTCGCGTTCAGCTCATGGATGAACTCGAAGCGCTGCGGCTACTTGGCGCCGTATCCCATCTTCTGTTTAAAGGTCATGATGATCTCTTTCAGATTGGCGCCAACCTTGTCGTCGATTTTCCCGATGCTGGCGATTTCCTTCTTCAAATCGGGATGGTGCTGTTGGACATAGTGCAGCATATCGGCTTCAAACTGTTGCACTTTGTCGACGGCGACATCGTCTAGATATCCGTTGACGCCTGAATAAATCGACAGGACTTGATCAGCAACTGGCATAGGTTTGTATTGTCCCTGCTTGAGCAATTCAACCATACGCACGCCGCGCGCGAGCTGCATCTGGGTTGCTTTGTCGAGTTCGCTGCCGAACTGCGAGAAGGCGGCCATTTCGCGGTATTGCGCGAGGTCGAGCCGTAGGGTGCCGGCGACTTGTTTCATGGTCTTGATCTGAGCCGAACCTCCGACACGGGAGACGGAGAGACCAACGTTAATCGCGGGGCGGATACCGGAGTAGAACAGATCGCTGCCGAGATAGATCTGTCCGTCAGTGATTGAAATGACGTTGGTCGGAATGTAGGCGGAGACGTCGCCGGCTTGCGTTTCAATGATGGGCAATGCGGTGAGGCTTCCCCCACCGAGTTCATCACTGAGTTTGGCTGCGCGCTCCAGCAGTCGTGAGTGTAGGTAGAACACGTCGCCCGGATAAGCTTCGCGGCCTGGCGGTCTACGGAGCAAGAGAGACAATTGACGATAGGCCACGGCATGTTTGGAGAGGTCGTCATAGACGATCAATGCATGTTTGCCGTTATCCCGGAAATATTCGCCTATGGCTGCGCCGGAGAAGGGAGCCAGATATTGCATGGGCGCTGCATCGCTTGCGGTGGCCGCGACCACGATGGTGTACTCCATCGCGTGGTTCTCTTCGAGCGTCTTGACGACGCGCGCTACGGTAGAACGTTTCTGTCCAATGGCGACATAGATACAAAAGACGTTGAGGCCCTTTTGGTTGATGATCGTGTCGACAGCAATGGCGGTCTTACCGGTCTGCCGGTCGCCGATGATCAGCTCACGCTGGCCGCGACCGATGGGGATCATGGCGTCGATGGCCTTGATCCCGGTTTGTAAGGGTTCGCGCACTGATTGGCGTGTATTCACCCCGGGGGCCACCACTTCGATGCGGGACGAGAGCGTCGAGTTGATTGGCCCTTTTCCGTCGATGGGCTGGCCTATCGCGTTGACCACACGACCGATCAAGGCTTCTCCAACGGGAACCTCTGCAATTCGTCCCGTACGCTTGACCGGATCGCCTTCCTTCACGCCGACGTCATCGCCCATCAGTACAGCGCCGACGTTATCCTCTTCAAGATTCAGCGCAATTCCGTACAGGCCGCCTGGGAATTCGAGCATTTCTCCGGCCATTGCGCCGTCGAGACCATAAACCTTGGCGATTCCGTCTCCGACCTGGATGACTGAGCCGGTCTCCTTGACGTCGACCTGTTTGTCGAAGCCTTTGATCTTTTCTTTGATAATTGAACTGATTTCTTCTGCCTTGATCTGCATGGCTACTCCTTAGACAACAAACTCTGCATCGCTTGTAACCGTCCACGGACGGTGCTATCGACCACCGTGCTCCCGAGATGGATCTGAACGCCGGCAAGATGGCGGGCATCCGTAAGAAAGGTCACGTCAACTTGCCGCTTGAGCATCTCGCCGAGGCGAGTGCTGATTCGATCTTGTTCCGCCGTGGGTAGAGCCGTTGCGGAGGACACGGAGATTTGCTGAGTGCCTTTCGATGCATCGGCAAGTTTGACGAACGCCTCGGCAATTTCAGGAAGAAAGCCGACACGATTCTTTTTTACCAACTGCGCGAGAAATGTTTTTCCAACGGGAGGGCACCCAAGGCGTGAACCGAGCTCTGCGAGGACGGCAATTTTTTCTTCGGCGCCAAAAGTAGGCGAGGCCACGACATGGCGCAACGAGACGGAGTCTTTGATCGCTTCACCTAACCCCGTTAAGGCTGCGCGGGTTGGGCCAATGGTGGATGCGTCAAGGAGCTCGAAGAGTGCTTGTGCATAACGTCGGGCAACTGCTGTCTTTATCACTATGGTGGTCCGTTCGTTCTTCTTTTTGACAAAAGGGAAACCTTCGTGCGTTTGCACGAAAAGCGGCGGGACAAGTTAGCATTGGCAGATAAGAACTGTCAATACGATGGTGGGGTTGGTGAGAAAGCTAGAACGATTGGATGATACCGCCGCCGAGAACCCGATCGTTCCGATAGAGGACGGCGGACTGTCCCGGGCTTAATGCTCGTTGCGGTTCGTGGAAGAGGATGCGAAGGGTGCCCAATGAAAGACACTGGACGGTTGCAGGAGCTGCGGGCGTGGCATATCGGACCTTCACCTCAACCTCTGTGTTGCCGGTGAGGAGTGAGGAATCGAACAGATTCAGATCTGCAATATCACACTGATCGCGGCGCAGCGACTCTTCCGTGCCTAGAACAACTGTATTGGTGGCGGGCTGTACTTGCTGGACATAGAGCCTGTGGCCAGCCGCAATCCCGAGACCTCGCCGTTGGCCTGGCGTGTAGAAGGCAATTCCCTCATGATCGCCTAAATAGTTGCCTTCATCATCCACGAAGGCCCCGGATTTTTTGGCTTCAGGGGCTTCCTTCTCGATGAAGGTTCGATAATCGCCGTGGCTGACAAAACAGATTTCCTGACTTTCCTTCAATTCGTCAGCTGGAAGGCCTAAGGCCTCTGCCTCCTGCCACACTTCAGTTTTTTGCATAGCACCCACAGGAAAGAGAAGGCGAGAGAGCCATGACTGGCGAAGTCGATAGAGGAAATAACTTTGATCTTTTTTGGGGTCGGCCGCTCGCTGAAGTGTTGGTAGTCCTTCGGCCCCGCCAATGCGAACGTAGTGACCGGTGGCTACATAATTGATCCCGCGTGCGTCAGCAAGTTCGATGAGTCCTCGCAGTTTGACTCTCTCATTGCAACGGACGCAGGGATTAGGGGTGGTGCCGTCGAGGTAGCCGGCTAGAAAGTCATCGATTACCCCAGTACGGAAGGTTTGTTTGGTGTCGACCACTTCATGTGGAATATTTAATGTCTGCGCGACATACCGGGCAATGCCGACCTTACAGCACCCGCGCTCTTCCCATTTTTTTGATGCCGCGACGGTGTCGTCTTCATGTTCCCAGACTTGAAGTGTCACTCCATGGACGTCGTAGCCCTGGCGTACCAGAAGCGCTGCCGCCACGGAACTGTCCACTCCACCGCTCATGCCGAGGAGAACTGTAGGGCGAGTCATAGTGTTGCTATTGTACTGAAGTAGAGAGCAAAAGGGCTAGAGGGAGAGAACCACCACTAATGTGCAGAGGCTGTGGCAGGACCGTGAGGCGTTTTGACTGATATAGCGCGTTCTTCATTCCAATTGTGCGCGCCCATATCACACATACCATGGAAATGAGAGCCCTCTTCAATCGCAATCACGGGGGTTCGAATATCACCGATAAGCGTGCCGGGATTTAGAATTTCGATTTTCTCAGTGGCAGTGATGACTCCATTAATCTTGCCCCTGTTCATGAGCACGCCGACCGATATGATACCCTTTATCACGGCATGCTCTCCGACGATTAAGGTCCCGGTTGTATGGATCTCACCTTCGACCCGCCCATCAACTCGAACGGTACCATCAAAACTGACGATCCCCTTGAAGTCCACGCCTTTACCCAGGAGTGTGAAATTCTCGCTGTCAGATTCGGACTGCTGGTTTCGTTCTTTCATCGCCCACATCATGGCCTCCTCGGAATCTTTCCGTCCACGTAAATCTCGTCACGTCGCCAAAAGGCCAAGATATATACGTACGTACAATATAATTATCTAGCCATTGACACGTTTGATGTCTGGCTGCACGTTGACCCCAACTTGGCGCAAAGGGGCTTCCCGCGGAAGTTCGCGAACTGTGTGAGCCATTTCGAGATCACCATTGAATATCACGCCATCTTCCATTGATAGGATCGGGGTCTTCACGCTGCCGCTCACCACCGCTGGGGCACGGAGCCTCACTCGTTCTTTGGCAACGATATCTCCGGTTATCTTACCTTTGCACACGATCGTTCCAGCCGTGATTTTTGCCTGAATAATGGCCTCCTCACCTACCAACAGCACGCCATCAGTGTGAATTTCTCCGTCTAGATATCCGTCTATTCTGACTGTTCCACTATATGAGATGGTGCCTTTGAACTCGACACCCTTCCCGACGAATGCGATAATTCCGCTTGCATCTTCAGTAGTGAAGTTGGCCGCGACATCCGCGGTCTCTTTTCGCTCTTGTTCGGCCGTGCTGACTTCTTCTTGTTTCTCCTGACCCCACATGAGTACGCCTCCTCGAGTTAGTCTCTCTACTTTGCCGTGACTATGATGTTGTAATGTCAGTAGATGGTAGGGAAGGGTTCATTCACGTACTGAGCTTGAGCAATAAATATGCCTCAAGCTTTCGCAGATTTATGGGTGAGAAACGCGGGTGAGTTAATTCAGAAGTGTTTCAAGAATCCCGTCGAGTTCCAGGGGAGAGAAGTAGTGAATAACAATTTTCCCGCCACGTCTTCCTTTTTGAATCGTGACTTTGGTGCCGAATCGTTTCTGTAACCGTTCTTCAACATCAGACCAGGGTGTTCGCCGTATTTCCTTTGTCCCTCGTTTCTTTGCAACTGGTGATGATTCTATGAGTTTTTCAGTCTCTCTCACCGAGAGGGCCCTTGAGATTACGAGCTGGGTGACCCGAAGCTGCTCACTCTGGCCAGAAAGACCAAGAATCACTTTGGCATGTCCCATGGAAAGCTGATCGGTTTCAATCAGCTGCTGAATCTCTGAGGGAAGATTGATAAGACGGACGACGTTGGCGATAGAGGATCTCTCGCAACCGACTTGTTGGGCAATTATGTCCTGAGTTAGTCCAAATTCGTTCATCATCCGATGATAGGCTCTGGCCATTTCCATGGGATTAAGGTCTGCTCGCTGAAGATTTTCCACGAGTGCAAGAACAATTGACTCTTCGTCTCCGCAATTACGAATGACGGCTTGAATTGTTTCTAGTCCCGCGTCTTTCGTTGCGCGCCAACGCCGTTCACCGGAAATGAGTTCATAGATTCCGTCGCCCTTGCGGCGTACCAGAATTGGTTGGAGCAATCCATTTTGCTTCAATGATTCAGTGAGTTCTGCCAGCTCATGGGGTGCAAACGTTTGTCTTGGCTGATATCGATTTGGCACAATTGCATCGACACGTAGGCGTTGAACCTCCGGCAATTCCGGCATCGGTGCAGCCTTAATGGAAGGTAGCAATGCATCGAGCCCCCTACCCAGCGCTTTTTTCTCCATGACTCACAAACTCCTTAGCTAAAGACAAATAGGCCTGGGCTCCTGCCGATGCAACGTTATACAACATGGCCGGACGTCCGTAGCTTGGAGCCTCGGCGAGTGTCACATTTCGTGGAATCACGGTGCTGTAGACGACGTCTTTGAAATGCTCACGAACTTGCTCAACGACTTGACGCGCCAACGTATTCCTCGCATCAAACATTGTCAAGACGATGCCCTCCAGCTTCAGTTCAGGGTTAAATGACTGACGAACGCGCTCGATGGTTCCAACCAAGCGGCTTAACCCTTCCATGGCATAATACTCACATTGAACGGGGACTAAAATGCTACGTGCTGCGACGAGTGCATTCACGGTCAGAATCCCTAATGTCGGTGGGCAGTCGAGGAAGATGACGTCGAATAGCTGTTCAACGTCTCGTAGATAGCTTCGAAGAATCTTTTCACGTTCTTCAACATTCACCAGTTCGACTTCTGCCCCTGACAAGTCAGCATTTGCCGGCAAAAGTGACAAACCGTTCACTTCCGTGACATGTACAGCATCATGAAACTTCACATAATTAATCAGGCAGTTGTAGACAGTTGTCTGCAGAGAGCGTGGGTCAACCCCTAGCCCGCTCGTGGCGTTTCCTTGTGGGTCCATATCCACAAGTAAGACGCGCTTACCGAGGAGTGCGACGCCAGCGGCAAGGTTCACGGCCGTTGTGGTCTTTCCTACGCCACCCTTCTGATTCGCGATCGCTACAATTTTTGCCATATTTCAGGGTAAGCCGATCACTCTCTCATACACATCGATAATGTTCCACGTGGAACATGCATATATATCATTGATTATATTATGAATGTTCTATTCCAATCACTGAGATAACTCTCCTGCCGGATCCTTGCGGAAGATCAAGAGCTGTTTCATTCACAAAATAAAACTCTTCCCCTATTTCTTGATGCTGTAGGGGCCCTGCTCGATACAAGACAACTTTGCCATTTGAATTCAGCAACGTAGGAATGTGTTTTCTTATTTCTTGAAATTTCAACGCCCGTACTACGACCATATCAATAACATGATGGAGTGGACGTTTGGCATACTGTTCGATGGTGCCATGAAACGTAGATACATCATGAAGCGTTAATAGGCCGATCATTGAGTTGAGAAATGAGCATTTTTTCTGAACTGGCTCAACTAAGACCAGGTGTAAATCAGATCTCACGATTTTAAGAGGGATGCCAGGAAACCCTCCACCGGACCCCACATCAAGCACCACACCATTTTGCGGAAAACTTGTCGAGACAAGGGCAGCGAGCGAGTCAACGAAGTGTTTGATGATGATTTCCTTGGGATCGGTAATCGCGGTGAGATTAATCGTTTTATTCCATTCAATGAGATGAGCGAGATAGCGCATGAATTGTTCGGCGTGACCCTCTCCGATAGTCAGTCCAAGTTCTCGTACGGAGTTAATCGTGAATTTGCGCAATTCTTGTTCATGTTCCACGTGGAACAATTACGTGAATCAACAGCTGAGGTCAAGACATTCCGAAATGGACAGTGAAAGCACCGCGTTTGGCCGTCTAGGATGGGACTTGCGGAAGACTATCTCGACGGGACTCGCCCCTGTATTTTTCAAGCGCCACAAGGAGGAGTGAAATTGCCGCTGGAGTGACACCTGAAATTCTCGAGGCTTGACCAATAGAAGATGGGCGCACTTTGTTTAGCTTTTCACGGACCTCTCGTGAAAAGCCAGGAGTTCCATCGTAGCTAAAGGCTATCGGAATGGGCTTTGATTCAAGCTTTTTGAATCGTCCGATCTGCTGGAGTTGTCGTTTGATATAGCCTGAGTACTTGATTTGTAGCTCTATTTCTTCATACGTTTCAATATCTTGTACTGACTCAATCTCAAGTGCTTCTAGTAGAGTCTTATAATCTGTTCCCTGCCGTCGTAAGAGCTGAGCCGCGGTGCATGGCCCGGATATTTCTTCAATCTTGGCTATTGTCAGCCGCTCACGAACAGCTTCTGTGAGCCTTGGTCGAAACTCTTCGAGACGGATGAGTTCAGTTTCGATGGCTTTCTGCTTTACTTGAAAGCGTGCATAGATTTCATCGCCGATCAATCCGACCTGCCGCCCAATATCTGTTAACCGAAGATCTGCATTTCCATGGCGCAGCAAAAGACGATATTCCGCCCGTGAGGTAAACATGCGATAGGGCTCGCGAGAATCTTTTGTAATGAGATCATCAATTAATACACCGATGTAGGCTTGCGACCGGTCGAGTACCAGTGGTAACTCATCTCGAATTTTGAGGACTGCATTAATTCCAGCCATTAGACCTTGAGCCGCTGCTTCCTCATAACCGGATGTCCCATTGATCTGTCCTGCGTGGTAGAGACCAGCTAGATTTTTGGTTTCCAGAGTCGGGTGCAATTGCCGTGGAGGAAAGTAATCGTACTCGATCGCATATCCAGGTTTGAGCATGGTGGCTTGCTCTAACCCGGGAATCGTCTTCAGCATCGCCGCCTGCACATCAACCGGTAGGCTCGTGGAGATCCCATTGGGGTAAAATTCAGGGCTATCCAACCCTTCCGGCTCGATAAAGATCTGGTGACGTTGTTTGTCTGCAAAGCGCACGACTTTATCTTCGATCGATGGGCAGTACCGCGGCCCCACCGACTCAATGATGCCACTGTACAGCGGCGATCGGTCCAGATTGCGCTGGATCAACTCATGCGTGGCACGATTGGTATGGGTTAAATGACAGGGGAGCTGCCGATTCTCGATCCGATCGGTCCGATATGAAAACGGTGGAGGAGGTTCATCGCCCGGCTGCGGCACCATTACCGAAAAGTCGATGGTCGCTCCGTCCAGGCGAGGTGGCGTGCCGGTTTTGAGCCGGCCCACTTCGAACCCCAGGTCTCGCATACAGTCAGACAGGTGCTCGGCGGATGCTTCTCCGGCTCGTCCTGCAGGAAAATGATTCAAGCCGATATGAATTAGTCCCTTAAGAAATGTTCCTGATGTAAGGATAACGGCCCTCGCTTGAATGTGATCGCCGCGACCCGTCACCACACCTGTAATTTTACCGGCATGGGTCAGCAAGCGATCAACCGTCTCTTCGCTGATCGTCAGCCCTGTCTGCTGACTGAGCGTTCGGTGCATGGCATTTCTATATAGCTTCTTGTCGCATTGGACGCGGAGGGCTCGCACCGCCGGACCTTTACTTGTATTGATGAGGCGGAATTGAATGCCCGCTTGATCCGTGTTACGCGCCATTTCTCCGCCAAGCGCATCAATTTCCTTGACCAGATGTCCTTTGGCGATTCCCCCGATCGCCGGGTTGCACGACATCTGCGCGATGCGGTCGGGATCCATTGTGAGCAGCAAAGTTTGTGCACCCATGCGCGCTGTAGCCAGGGCGGCTTCGCAGCCGGCATGACCTCCCCCCACCACAATGACGTCAACGGCTTGTCCCACGCTCAACACACTCCTACTTGCCGATACAGAATTGTGAAAAAATCTGCCCAAGAATCTCGTCTGTCGTAATGGCGCCGGTAATTTCCCCAAGTGCGTCGGCAGCGGCGCGCACATCGATCGAGACAAGTTCTCCAGGCATGCCACATTGCACGGACTCAAGAGCTTGGCTCAAGGATTCACTAGCTCGGCGTAATGCATCACGATGCCGCATGTTCGTGATAATGACATTCTCAGCTGACTCAAATCCCCCGGATACCAACTGTGCACGAAGAGCCGACTTCAGCGTTTCAATTCCCAAACCAGTCTTTGCGGAAATATTGAACATCAGATGGTCTGCAAGCGCTGTGTCCTTCTCCGTCGCATCGGCTAGGTCTGCCTTGTTTAGCACCACAACATGCTTGCGATCTCTGACGAGATTCAACAGGTCTCGGTCATCACTCGTGAGGGGGACAGTCCCATCCAGCACGACCAACAACAGATCCGCCTCGTCCTGTGCGGCACGAGTCCGTTTGATCCCTTCCCGTTCAACGATGTCGTCCGTGTCCCGTAATCCCGCCGTATCAATCAAACGAATCAGCACTCCGTCTAAATCGATGGATTCCTCGATCACGTCCCTCGTCGTCCCTGGAATGGACGTCACAATCGCCCGATCTTCCCTCAAAAGACGATTCAACAAGCTGGACTTGCCGACATTCGGGCGGCCAAGGATGACGACGCGTGCCCCTTCCCGCAAGATCCGCCCCTCCTGCGCAGTCGCTTCCAGCATCTGAACCACCCCGAATGCCTCCCTCACAATACGCCTTAGTTCATCGCGTTGCAGAAAGGAAATATCTTCATCTACAAAATCGATCCCTGCCTCCACATGGGCCAACACATTAAGGAGAGAGGCCCGAGCCTGTTCCACCTCACGAGCGAGTTCACCACGTAGCTGGCGTTGCGCGATGATCAATCCAGCAGATGATGTGGCCCTGATGGTATCGAGAACCGCTTCCGCCTGGGAGAGGTCTAAGCGTCCGTTGAGAAAGGCTCGTTTCGTAAACTCTCCCGGCTCAGCCATCCGTGCACCAGATTCTATACAGACCGTGCAGACCATCCCAAGTACCAACGCTCCGCCATGAGACTGGATCTCTACCACATCCTCCGCCGTAAACGAGCGCGGTGCCCTCATAAAGACCACGAGCGCTTCATCGAGCAGGCCTGATGCGGGTGCCCGATCATGACCGAGTCTGATGTCTTTTCGCTTGTCGGATGCGGGAATCACAAGATCAGCAAGATGTAGACTATGCGAGGAAACCGATGAGAGGGGTTGACCAGATCGCAACCGAACTACACGGGACGCGACGACAAGTGCTTGAGGGCCACTCAGACGGACGATCCCAATGCCGCCCTCGCCTGCGGGAGTGGCAATGGCGCAGATCGTATCCTCCAGTCCTCCAGGCATGACGACTCTTTCACTGAATGACCGCTCCCATTTCGGTGAGCCTCTGTTCTGCGGGCAGCGCCAGAAGGGAGGCTTTGGATACGGCTTTGTGCCGCAGCTCTATTCAGGCCCTGCCGAGATGAGTGCCTTATTGCGAAATAGAAACCGATCCGTGAACACTTGTTGGGAGATGGTCAGGACATTGTTCGTCAGCCAATACAACACAAGGCCCGCGGGAAAATTCACGAACAAGAAGGTCATGAATACTGGGAGCACCAACATGATCTTTGCCTGTGTCGGATCCATCGTAGTGGGGGTAATCTTCTGTTGGATCACCATCGTTGCCCCCATGATCACCGGCAGCACATAGTAGGGGTCCTGCACCGACAAATCGGTAATCCAGAGCATGAATGGCGCTTGGCGCAAATCGATCGTCATATAGAGGATGTTGAACAGGGCCACGAAAACCGGCATCTGCAGGATCATCGGCAGGCAGCCGCCTACTGGATTCACTTTCTGGTCGCGATAGAGCTTGATCAATTCTTTGTTCAGTCGGTCGCGGTCATCCTTGAATTTTTCCTGAACTGCTGCCACCTTGGGCTGGATCAGCTGCATCATTTTCATCGACTTATAGCTCTTGTACTGCAATGGCACAAACAACAGCTTGATCGACATCGTCAGCAGGATGATGGTGACTCCATAGTTGAAGGTATAGTCATGGATGAATCGCAGCACGTAGAAGATCGGCTTGGCCACTGACTTCACCACCGTCCAACTGCCAAAGATAAACCATCCGAAGTCGATTGTGTCTTCCAAGCCCATGTTCAATGAGCGAAGGGTGTCGTACTCCTTCGGGCCCGCATAGAGTTGAAGCGCGACCGAAGTTCCTGCTCCTGGTACTGGCATCCGCACGCCAGCTGATACAACCTTATCGCCTTCTTTCTTGGCCAATGCAGACGTAGCCTGTTTCGGCATCAATACCGAAAGAAAGTACTTATCCTGCAACGCGACCCACTGAACCGAGCCCTTCCGCTCAAGCTCCGTATCAGGCGTTTCTTTTTCTGCTTTGTCGTCAACCAGCGAGGCCGAGCCGATCAGACCGATGAACCCTTCGCCCCATTCCACGATGCCAAAGTTCGTCCCCAATCCAACATCGTAGGTCTCAGTCACTCCCTCTAGGGCAACCGAGACATCCACCACGTAACTATCGTGGTGAAAGGTCAGCCGCTTTTCCACGCCGAGGTGAGTCACGGGATCATGAAACTGCATCGTGACATGCCCAACTGGATGTGAAGCATCTAGGAGGGTGAAATCCTTATCAATGGTATAGAGGCCTTCTCGAATCGTCTTTTCGATGTCAGCATTCGCAACCGTAATCGAGAGTGGGCCTCTGAACTTCCCTACTTGGTACACGAGTTGTACCGGTTTCTCC
>Ga0209254_10003406_pt1 | contig 14512 bp, 15 predicted proteins | sample FrelakmetDIP11DI_FD_187148 | JGI IMG/M metagenome (GOLD analysis project Ga0209254, IMG submission 187148) | Freshwater lake sediment microbial communities from the University of Notre Dame, USA, for methane emissions studies - DIP11 DI (SPAdes)... | ecosystem: Environmental > Aquatic >...
TCCTTCGACGTCAGTGTCGACATTCTCGGTGACGATCTGGTACGCGATGACCTCCTGGCAACCGCTGTGGATCGACACATCGTCGAATGCGCCGCGACCCACATCGAGCCGATCGAAATGCGGCGTAAGTTCGTCGTTGGACAGTCGCTGCTCGATGAAGACGTCGGCACCGACGAGATCAAAATACGCGTGTGGGCGAGGGACAGCTCGGGTGGCGAGATCTTTGCCGAGACTGGCATCGTCCGAGGGGATTTCTGACACCGCAGCCTCAATAGCCCGCTGCGAGTCCTTCCTTGCGATGATCCGACGCACCGCAGTAGCCGTCGTCGAGGCGATAAATCAGCTGCGCACCGCCAAAGACGTGTTCGGCAGATTCAAAGCGCACTGAATGACCGCGCGCGGCGAGCCCCTCGGCAACCGTGGTCGAAAATCCCGTTTCGAGTCCGATGCTGAAGTCCTCATAGACGTGCCAACGCGGCGCATCGGACGCGGCCTGGGGATTCTGCTGAAGATCGAAGATACGATGGACCATCTGCACGTGGCCCTGGTGCTGCATGTGGCCGCCCATGACGCCGAAACTCAGACGCGGCTGACCATTCTCGGTGACAAACCCGGGAATGATCGTGTGATAGGGACGCTTGTTCGGGGCGACGCAGTTCGGCATTGACGGATCGAGCCCAAAGCCCGAGCCGCGATTCTGCATGGCGATGCCGGTACCGGGGATCACGACTCCGGAGCCGAAGCCGCGGTAGTTCGATTGGATCATCGAGACCATTAGACCGTCCGCGTCGGCGGTAGTCAGATAGACCGTATCGTGACCGATCGGCAATCGGGCGGGAGGCACGCGGGCCGCGCGGCCATCGATGGCGTCCGCGAATTCGGCAAGCGTTGCCGCGCCGAGCAGTTCCTCTGGCGTGACACGCATCGCTTGTGCGTCGGCGAAGTGCTCGAACGCGGCGCGAATCGCAATCTTCATAGCTTCGATCTGCAGATGAACGCTGTGCACATCGTCAGGCGGCAGCGCCGGCAAATCGAAGTGACCGAGTATGGCGAGCGCGATCTGCGCCGCCAGGCCTTGACCGTTCGGTGGAATCTCGTGCAACTCGACGCCCCGATACGATTGGCTGATCGGAGTCACCCAATCCGCCTGGTGGGACGCAAGATCCGCGAGACTCAACAAGCCGCCCGCGGCTGCCGACGCGGCCGCGATGCGTTGCGCCAACTCGCCGCGGTAGAACGTTTCGCCGCGAGAATGCGCGATCAGTTCGAGCGTGTGCGCGAGGTCGGGGCGTCGAAACAGTTCCCCGGGGCGAGGGGCGCGACCGCCGGGAAAAAAATGCGCGCCGAAATCAGCGAAGTCGCCGAAGCGCTTCGCGGCAAGTTGCCAGTAATGGGCCGTCTTCGGACCAACGTGAAATCCATGCTCCGCGTAACCGATCGCCGCATCGAACAAGTCTGCGAATGGCAGCCGACCGAACCGATCCGATAGCGCGACCCAGGCGCTGACGGCACCCGGTACCGTGACGCTGTCCCAGCCGAGACTCGGCATCGTCGATCGGCCCGCGAAGCGCGCGGGTGTCCACCCGGCCGGAGAGCGTCCCGACGCGTTGAGCCCCCAGAGCCGGCTGCCCTGTCCAACAATTGCAAATGCATCGCTGCCGACGCCGTTGTTGTTTGGTTCGACGACGGTCAGCGTGATCGCGGCGGCGACCGCGGCATCAACGGCGTTACCGCCGCGACGCATCGCTTCAATGCCGGCGGCGACGGCCAGGGGTTGCGATGTCGCCACAACGTTGCGTGCGATCACCGGCATACGTTGGGAGGGATATGGGAACTGCCAACCGATCATGCCGATGCGGCGCTCAGCGCCTGAGTCGAATCGTCAACTCAGCCCGCCAGGTTCAACTGTTGGCGAACGTGTGTATCGAGTTGGCGCAGACAGTGGAGCGTATTGGAGCGCGTCGCGTTGTCCATGCGGAAGTCGATATCGTAGTAGTGCTTTTCATCCGCAGCGCTGGCGCTGCGCACGATGCCGGCGAGTTCCTCTACGCGCAGATCGTTGACGATGAGATCCATGACCACAGGTTGGCCGATCTTGAGTTGGGCGGGTGTTTGGACTTGGATACCGGAGATCGAGAAGTGTAGACAGTCTGCGGTGATGGGACGGCGGAACATCCCTAACACCCCCGTTCGATGAAGCTGGACGGTGAGCTTGCCGCTGCAGACGACGTTGAATTGCCCAGTACTTGCCATTTCGTCCGTGCTACTGAGCCTGATTTGATTTGTTAAGCAGCCTTGGAGGTTAGGCGCCTAACTGATTGCCCGCAAGGAAAAAAATGTTTCCCACCTGTTTCCTCTGACGATTCGTCGACGCGGGCAGCCTCGATTGCGCGCTCCTGCTAAACGCAATACCGTGCGACCTTGCGCACCTTGATGGGGGAGTGTGTCGAATGCACCCGGGAATCATTGCAGCGGCAACACCGAGCAAGCTTGCTTACGTGATGGCCGATAGCGGCCGGAGCGTAACTTTTGGCGAACTGGAAGCGACGTCTAATCAAGGTGCCCAGCTGTTTCGCAGGCTGGGACTGAACGCCGGCGATCACATCGCGATCATGCTCGAGAATCATTGGCGCTTCCTGCAGATCTGCTGGGCAGCTCAACGTGCCGGCTTGTACTACACAGCGATCAGCTGGCGCCTGCAGCAACAGGAGGTCGAGTACATCGTCAACAATTGTGAGGCGCGGGTGTTCATCACGTCGGGAGAGCGACGTGACCTTGCGCAGTCGCTTGACGGTGCGTTGCCGAAGGTTGAGAAGCGTTACATGCTCGACGCGGTCGCCCCGGGATTCGAGTCGTGGGAGCGGGCCATCGCCTCGATGCCGGCCGTGCCGATCGCCGATCAGACCGAAGGCCAGTCGATGTTGTATTCCTCGGGCACAACGGGATTTCCGAAAGGTATCAAACGCCCGCTCTCAGGCGTGGCATTCGGCGAAATCGACGCGCTGCCGGTAATGAACACGCTGTACGGCGCGGATGAGAACTCGATCTATCTTTCCCCGGCGCCGCTGTATCACGCGGCGCCGCTGGGATTTTCGATGGCCTGCCTGCGCAACGGGATTTCGGTCGTCGTGATGGAGCATTTCGATGCCGAGCGTGCGTTGCGCTATATCGAGCAGCATCGGGTGACGCACAGCCAATGGGTGCCGACGATGTTTGTCCGCATGCTGAAGTTGCCTCCGCAGGTCCGCGCCAAGTACGACGTGTCCAGTCTGCGGTGCGCAATCCATGCAGCAGCGCCGTGTCCGATCCCTATCAAAGAGCAGATGATCAATTGGTGGGGGCCGGTGATTTACGAATATTACGCGGGCACTGAAGGCAACGGCTTCGTACAGCTGAATTCGCAGGAGTGGCTCGCCCACAAAGGCTCCGTCGGTCGTGCACTGAACTGCACGCTGCACATCTGCGACGACGAAGGCCGCGAATTGCCCGTCGGTGAGCCCGGCACGATCTACTTCGGCGGCGGCGGTCAATTCGAGTATTACAAAGACCCCGACAAGACCGCTCAGTCGCGTCATGCGCACGGGTGGTCCACGCTGGGCGACGTGGGTTATCTGGACGCGGAAGGCTTCCTGTACCTGACCGACCGCAAACACTTCATGATTATTTCGGGCGGTGTGAACATCTATCCGCAGGAAGCCGAGAACATACTGATCACCCATCCCAGCGTATACGATGTCGCGGTGTTCGGCGTTCCGAACGAGGAGTTCGGCGAAGAAGTAAAAGCGGTCGTGCAGCCGGTTGATATGGCGCAGGCGGGACCCCAACTCGCGCAGCAACTGATGGACTTCTGCCGCAGCCACCTGTCACACATCAAATGCCCTAGATCGGTGGATTTTGAGGCGCAGTTGCCGCGTCATCCGACCGGAAAGCTGTACAAACGCCTGCTGAAGGATCGGTATTGGCCAACGCCCTGACCGGCGCGGTGCCGTTCGGCCAGCGTTGTCAGCGCCGCCCCTTCAACAAATTGGCAGGCGAATACTGATCCGTCAGTACCCGCGCTTTGGTATCCCAATCGGGTTTGGTGGCGAGTTGTATAGGGTAGCTCTCGATCGGAACGCCATACGGCTCGAGGCTACGGATGAGCGGAAGGGCCGCGCGCGCGAGCGTGTCTGGGTCGAATAATGGCCCGCGTCGCGCGATGATCACGCGGTTCGCGCTGTCCGGTGAGCGCAGGTTGTAATAGGTCCCGAACACCTCGGCGTAGGTTACCGACTCGTTGTGGTAGAGCTGGCTGATCGCAAATGTATTCGACGCCAGCACGCCACCGTCGACGAGTAGCTCGCGGGTTTCCAGAAGGTATTCCCGTGTCATCAAATGCTCAGGAATGTACTCGCCGTTGAATGCGTCGAGCATGATCAGGTCGTAGCGCGTCGGCATGGCGGCCGCGCGCTTGACCCATACACGCGCGTCCTGCTCGAACACGCGCATATTCGCGGACGGTTCAAAATCGAAATATGCACGTGCAACCTTGAGCACCGCCGGGTCGAGCTCAACGACGTCGATGTAGGCGTCGGGAAACAGTTGTGCGAGGCTCGTCGGCAGCGTGCCACCGCCCAATCCGACGATCAGGATCCGTGTCGGCGATGGATTGAGCAACAGTGCGGCGAGCATCATCCTTGTGTACACAAATACCAGCCGTTGCGGATGACTGGAATCGATGCACGACTGGTTGCGCTGATCCTTGCGGATTGTGAACTGCATACAGCGCAGCGCGCCGTTCTGGGTGACCAGAATGTTCTGATACAGCGAAGATTCGGAGTGAATCACGCGCGCATCGAGCGCGACCGGATGCAGCAGCATTGTTGCAAGCAGCAACGCTAAGCCGAATTTCACTCGTGGCGTCCGCTGAGATAGCCGATCGCCGCAAACGCGACGAGACAACTGGTTAGCAGGATAAGAATCGTATTGATCTCGAACCACAGCACCAGATAAAACGAGGTCGCCAGCGTACCCAACGCGCTGCCGAGCGTCGAAACGAAATACAGCGTCCCGGCAACGTGTCCAGAACGGTTCGTTTCGGTGACCATCAGGCGCACGCAGTACGGACTGATCATGCCGAGCACGAGTGTCGGCAGCACAAACAACACGGCCGCGGCGACGAGCGATCCATAACGCGGATCCTCGATTCGATCGAAGACCAGCCGCATCAGCGGCTCACCGTAAAAGACCAGCGGATACGTCAGGATTGCGCCGAGCAGAAACAGCAACGAAAGGCGTTTGAGCGACGGGTTGTGGACCGAGATAAAACCGCCGAGCAGATAGCCGAGTGCGAGCGACAGCATGAAGACGGTGATGATGCTGCCCCAGACATAGATACTGCTCCCGAAAAACGGAGCGAGCACACGTCCGCCAAGCAGTTCAAGTGCCATGATCACGAAGCCGCCGACGAACGCGAGGCTGTTGATGGTGGTGCGCCGCATTTGCGACTGCCCTGCGTCGTTAGGCGATCAGGTCAGCTTTTCTGTACCGTCTCGATTGGCGCGCCGGCGATCTTCCACGCACTGAAACCGCCGCCGATGTGACAAACGTCTTCGAGTCCCATCCGCTGTACGGTCTGCGTCGCCAAGGCTGAACGCCAGCCGCTCTGACAATAGAAGATCAGCCGTTTGCCGGAAGAAAAGACGTCTTTGTGATACGGGCTTTCTGGATCCACCCAGAACTCAAGCATGCCGCGCGGCGCGTGGAACGCACCGGGAATCTTCCCTTCGCGAGCCAATTCGCGCACGTCGCGAAGGTCGACGAAGACAACATCGGGATCATTCAGCAGTGCGCCTGCCGCTGCCGGATCGAGTGTCTCGATCTCTTTCTCCGCGTCTTCGATCAGCGCCTTGTAACCAACCTTCATGATTCATCCTTGCATGCTTTCACGTAGTGTATCCGAGCCGTTGCCTACATCCGCAGTCCACCACTCGCGACGAGTACTTCGCCGGTGACGAAGTCGGATTCGCGCTGACAGAAAAGATAGATCGCGTTCGCCGCATCTTCCGGTGTACCGGTACGGCCCAAAGGCGTCAGCGCGAGTTGTTGCGCGATCTGTCCCTCGCTGAGGCCGACGCGATGGCTGCGACCGGCCACTTCGATACGCGGCGGCTCGGTAGTATATTGCTGCGTCAAGCGGGTGGCGATATGACCGAATGCGACCGCATTGACGGTGACGTTGTAGCGGCCCCATTCGTTGGCCAGCGTTCGAGTCAATCCAACCACGGCGGCTTTACCGGCCGCATACCCGGCTTGAGTTGCGGCACCGAACAAACCGGACACCGATGAGACGTTGACGACTTTGCGACATGGCATCGGAGCTCCGGACTTATGTATCTCACGCAGCCAGCGGCCATACGCGCGCAATATACGAAACGGAGCGGTGGCGTGGATGTCGAGCATCGCCTGCCATTGTTCATCACTGTGGTTGTGCAGCGCGCTGTTCCAGATGTAGCCCGCGTTGTTCACGACGATGTCGAGGGTTCCGTGGCGCTCCAGCACGTCGGCGATCAGCGAATCAGGAAAGTTCGGCTGCGTCAGATCACCAGGCACGGCGATGCCGCCGCACTCCGAAGCCGTGAGGTCGAGCGCATCTGCATCGATGTCGTTGAGGTATACCACGGCACCCTCGTTCGCGAGCTTCTCGGCGGTTGCGCGACCGACTCCGCGCGCGGCACCGGTGACCAACGCGACGCGGCCTGACAATCGATCAGCGGTCATAAAAACTCTCCCTGTTTGCGCGGCTCTGGAACATAACGCGCCACGACGACGCCACCGAGGATCAAAAAGAGGATCGACGTCGAGAAGACCGCCTGGTAGCCGGCAAACGCCGCGAGAACGCCACCCAATAAGGGGCCGATCGTGCCCGCAATGTCAGACGTTGTATGGGCGATTGCGAGTCGAACCGGCAGGTCGTTGCGTTCACCGAATTCGAGAGTCATGTTCTGCGAGGCGGTCTGGAAGCCTTGGGCAGCCGCACCGATGCCAACGAACACCAATACCGTGACGGGGAGGTTGCCGGAGACCAGCATCAACAAAAGTGTCGCTGCGACCCACAGACCTATCGACGCGAGGAATGTGATGCGAAAGCCCTTGGTGTCTCCTAACGGTCCCCACAACAGATTTGAGAAGGTGCCCGATATGGTGAATGCGAAGGTCAGGATACCCAGCGTCGCTCCCGACAGCGTCGTGATGGCGCCTTCATGCAGAATGTAGAACGGCATCGCCATCCGGCCCATCGTCGCGAGCGCCCGCGCGGCGACATACCGGGTGAACGCAGGGTCGTCTCGAAGCAGCGAAGGTACCTGCGTAAGTCGGGTACGCAGATTCTCTTTTGGACGAACGGTTGGTGGTTCGGGCTCTCGCACGGCAACCAGCGCGGTCAAGCCGATGCTGGTTAGCAAAAACGCCAGGATGAACGTGTACGAATATCCCGCCGGGGTCGGCGTGTCGCCGAGCAGAAACTGGCCGCTGAGCCACGCAACGACCGCCGAGATGATGCCGGCCAGGAAGTTGCGCATGCCGGTGAGCCGGCCGCGTTTTGACACCGGGATCACCTTGGCCATCAGGAAACTGAAGATTACCCCTTGCATGCCTTGGAACAGGCCGAAGACCGCGAGGAACAACATGATCGCCCACAGCGCCAAGGGCGGCGGGAGAATCAGACCGGACAGAGCGATGGCGAGCACCATTCCGCGCATGCCCCAGCCGGTCGAAAACGCGACCGGCAACACCTTTTTTCGATGCTCGATAAGATTGGCGCCGATCATCGGCGTCAACATCATCCCGAACGATTGCAGGGCGCTCGAGAATCCGACGGCAAGATTGGATCCGCCGGACAACAGCATGATGTAGGCGGGCAGGAACGTCGGTGCATTCAACAGGCGGAAGCCGGTCTGCCCGAGCATGCCGTGTACAAGATGTGCGGCGAAGTTGCGATTCAGATTGCGCTGAACCTGAATCTGGAACCGTCGCTCGGCGCGACGGTCGGCTCTGTCGATGTCGTTCTGCAAGGGTGATGTCCGTCACGCGAGGCCACCGGGGCACCTGACGTGTGCCGTCAGGCTGTGCGCGGGGCGGTCAGATTCGGACCGATTATCGCGCGAGCACTGGGGTTACAAATCTTTAAAAAACAACGTATTAGAGAATCATCCTCAATTGGCATGAATTCTGTACCTACTGGCCAAGACAGCAGCAGTAGGAAGTGAACGTGACAATGAAAAATACCTTGAGTCCTTATCCGGGCCAATTTGACCAGTCACCCGATCCGCTGTTTGTCGCCATCCCCCGTGTCGAGATCATCTCGGAAATGGCGCGCCGCGGCGACGACCGCGCGCTCAACGACGTCTGCCTGGCCGTGGCCATTGTCGCCGAAGCAATGAATGCCGCCGGGATTACCACTCGCGCGGACTGATCGGCGATCAGCGTCCCTGCCAGTTGGGTGGACGCTTCTCCGCAAAGGCTTTAGGACCTTCCACAAAGTCGGCGCTGGATGCCATGGCACGGACCGATTCGTACGGCTGAGCCAGCGCGTCTTGCAGCGACGCGACCGCCAGTCCTCGATACACAACGTCCTTGCTGGCGCGAATCGACAACGGCGCACACTCGCAGATCTCGCGTGCCCAGCGCCGCGCCGTCTCCAGCAATTTTGCCTGTGGCACCACCTCGTTGACGAATCCCAACGTTTTGCCTTCTGCTGCGCTGACGCGCCGACCCGTGAGAATCATCCCCAGCGCTTGTTTGGTGCCGATCTGTCGTGGTAGCCGGTGGAGTCCGCCGGCAAGCGCCGCGAGTCCGACACGCGGTTCCGGTAGGGCGAATAGCGCATTGTCCGAAGCGATGATGAGATCGCAGGCCAGCGCGATCTCGAAGCCGCCGCCCATCGCGACGCCGTTCACTGCGGCGATCACGGGTTTGGTCAGGTCGAAACGTGACGTCAGCCCGCCGAATCCCCGCGGCGTCGGCACACGCTTGCCGCCCTCGGCTTGATGCCGTAGGTCGTTTCCCGCGCTGAAGGCGCGCTCGCCGCGTCCGGTGATGATCGCGACCCACGCGTCGTTATCGGTGGCGAACTCATCGAAGAGCACGCCGAGCTCGGCGTTCGCGGCGGGGTGAAGCGCGTTCATACGTTCCGGCCGTTCGATCGTGACGATTGTCAGATGGCCGTCTTTTTCAACGCTGCAGAATTCTGGCATGAGTCCCCCTGATTGGTTTGAGTATTCGCTGACGGACGTCGATGGCAAACACCGCGACGGCCGCCATGGTCACAAATGTTCGGTTCTGTTGAACGCGGCAATCAGCGGTTCTGGTTCGAGCAGCAATTCGGTCACGCTGCAATTGTCCACATGGTAGTTTGTCCAGCGATTCGCATCAGCGTCAAGCAACGTCGCAAGCGCGATGCCGAGCGCGGCGCCGTGGCTGACAACGACGATCGGTCGCGGCGAATCGTCCGTGGTATAGATACGTTGCAGTGCCGGCACAATACGGCCAGCGACCGCATTGACCGAATCCCCGCCCGATGGAGCGTAATCTCGATCTTCGCGAATGCGCCGGAAGAAGTCGTGCTCGCTCTGCAGTGCGCCGAAGGGGGTATCCTCCAGCTCGCCGATGCCGTACTCGCGCAGGTCGTCTTCCAGTATCACGTGTTGGCCGAGCGCCGCGCCGATGGCTTGCGCGGTATGCAGGCAGCGAATCATCGGGCTCGAATAGATCGCGCCGATATCGCCCCAATGCTGCCGAACCCGCTGTGCAAGACGGTCCGCTTGCCGCCGGCCGTTGCCAGTCAGCGGACTATCGGTCGAGCCGTGCCAGCGACCACGCGCGTTTGCGGCGATTTGGCCATGGCGTATCAGCAGCAGCGAGCGTTTCACGGGATCAGTAGAGTCCTTGTGGATTGAAGCATTCTAGGCCGAACTGCGTCGACGATGTTCCACCTCGGTGCAGCGGACACGATCGTTCTCGGTATTGACAGCGGTTCTAAACGATTCGAACGCACGCGCAGTGAGTGGATAAGACCATTCAGACGCGCAGATCGATACGCGCGCCGATTCGGGAAGGCCGAGTCGCGCGGACCAGGTGCTGTTCGATCGGAAAGGGTTGGGGTGGAGCCGCGCACCACAGCACCCGTCGATCGAGACCGCTGCGCCGATCGTTGCCGGCGGCGCGGCGTTCGTCCGTCGTTGGCGCGTTGAGAAGCAACTGGCGCCGTTCGCGTGAACCTTGTCGACGGTTGGATTGGCGGCGTCGTTCGCGACCGGGGTCGTCGAAGCGACGATCGGCATCGGCGGGTGAAGTGCGGAGAACTGCCGGAAGGAACTGCACGAATTAGGCTCGGTTGAAACACTGGCCGCAAGCTTGCGCCGTCGCGCCTGCGCCAATGTGTGCGCTTGTCGCTGCGCTGTAACCAACGCCGGATTGCCGTCAGCAACCGCCGGTTTCGCGCCTTGATTCTGACGGCGACAAACGAGACGTTCCAACTGAAACATCGTTGCTTTGCGCGAATGGCGGTTGTCGTCGACGTGGTCGAGCACGTCGTCCGGCGCTGACGGCTGGGTGGACTATGCTTTTGAGGTACTGCTGAAGCGATGCACGATTGAGCGAGCTTGCCCACAATTCCGGTGCGGACACCGTCAACGCGATGCGAGACCACTTGGCGGCACTGATCGATCGGCGATCTCTGGAACTGCCGCCGCTGCCCGGTGTTGCTGCGGAAGTCATCGCGAGTTCGCTTGACGATCACGCCGACGCTGCGCGGTTAGCGCAGTTGATCCAGACGGATCAGGGACTCACCAGTCATGTATTGCGAATCGTCAATTCTCCCGCGCTGCGCGCAGCCACCGAAATCGTCGCACTGCGCCAGGCCATCGGACGGCTTGGGATGAACCGGATACGCGAAATTGCGCTTGCGGCAGCCTTATCGAGTTCGTTGTTCGCGCAGTCCTGTTATCAGGCCGAGGCGAAGCGCGCGTGGCAACGTGCGTTGTGCGTGGGTTTGTGGGCGAAAGAGGTCGCGCGGGTATGCCGCAAGAACACCGAAATGTCATACCTCTGCGGTCTGCTGCATAACATTGGAGCCCCTGTCGTGCTGAATGCGCTCGGTCGTGGGACGCCCTCGCATTTGCCCGACGTTGATGTCGAATCGTTGGTAGCAGAGTTCGGTGCCTCGGCCGGAACCTTGTTGGCGCGCGACTGGAAGTTGCCGGAGGCAGTCGTTGCCACCATTCGGTTCATTGACGATTTCGCGGCGGCCGCCGAGCACGCGGATCACGTTGCAATCGCGAACGGTGCGATGAATTTTGCGCGCCTGATGGAGAATTCGGATGTGCCGATTGAAGCAATCGGTGCTCTTGAATCGATTCGTCATCTGAATCTTTATCCCGATGACATAGCCACGTTGCTCGACATGCGTGCCGCGGTGCGGACCTCCATCGAGTCGATCACAACATGACTCATTATGACCTGATCGTGGTCGGCTCGGGCCCGGCGGGACAAAAAGCAGCCGTGCAGGCTGCGAAGGCGGGGCGCCGGGTCGCGTTGATCGAGCAGCTTAAAGAAGTCGGTGGCGCCTGCGTCCATCAAGGCACCATTCCGAGCAAGGCGCTTCGCGAGCGTGCGGTGGAGCGCCGCCGCGTTGCTGATCGGCTGCGCGAACTCGGAATGCCTTCGGAAGCGCCGGTGACCGATATTGCTTCGCTGATCGGCGAAATGACCGAAGTCATTCGAAGTCACGATGCCTACATGGCGGCGCAGATGCAGCGTAACGGCATCGATGTCATTCATGGTCGCGCGAGCTTTTTGTCGGCATCCCGGATGCAGGTTCGATTTACGGATGGCCAGCAAGCGGAGTTATCGGCGCTCTACTTCGTGATTGCAACGGGATCGAAGCCGCGACGACCCGACAACATTCCCATCGATCATGAATCGATTTACGACAGCGACTCAATTCTGTCGTTGGTGTATTTGCCCTCTTCTTTGGTCGTGTTGGGTGGGGGTGTCATTGCGTGCGAGTACGCATCGATATTTGCCGTGCTGGGCGTCGACGTGACAATGATCGATCGTTCTGCGACGCCGCTTGGCTTTCTCGAACCCGAAATGGTGCAGGGATTCATCCGCGCTTTTGAGCGTTATGGTGGCGAATTTCTCGGTAGTCGTATTGTCGAAGGCGTCGAGTTCGATGGCGTGAGCAAGGTCCACACGCGTTTGAATGATGGCAGCGTCGTCACGAGCGACAAAGTGCTGTGTGCGCTGGGTCGAATCTCGCAGTTGGAAGGGCTGCACGTCGATCGCGCCGGGGTGAAGGTCAACGAGAGGCAGTTAGTCGAGGTCAATTCTTTCGGGCAGACCAGCGTGCCCCACATCTACGCCGCCGGCGACGTAATCGGCCCGCCGTCGCTCGCGTCAGCCGCGATGGAGCAGGGACGCCGCGCCGCCTGTCATATTCTCGGGCTCGATCCGGGCCAGCAGGGCGAATGGATCCCGTCGGGGATTTATTCGGTTCCCGAGATTGCGTCGGTCGGGCTAACGACTGAACAAACCCGCGCTCGATATGGCGGAGCGGTGATCGGGCTCGCGCGCTTCAACGAAATTGCGCGCGGCCACATCGCGAGGTGCCCTGACGGATTGTTGAAGATGATTGCGTCACCGGACGGGATCGTTCGCGGGATTCACATCATCGGTGACAATGCGACCGATATGGTCCACATCGGGCAGATGGGATTGATCCACAGCGTGACCGCGGAAACGTATGTCGAAAATGTCTTCAACTTTCCGACGTTCGCGGAGTGTTACCGCGTTGCCGCGCTGCAAGTCACCGGTCAATTAGCCGCAGCGCATAAACGCGGAGCCGCGTGATCTCGAATGAGCCTTTCAATAATCTTATAACTTATTGTTTACGTTGCTTTATCTGCGCCTGAAGAATATGCCGGCTGAGGCGCCGTTGATGATCAGGCGACAGCGGTTCGAACTCGGCACCGACCCAGAAGTGCGCATCTTCGCCACGGCACTGACGTACCTTTGCGTAAGCCATGAACGACTCGCGGGGCGCGTCGAAGATGACCTGTACCGCCACCGGCTGACCGCTGGTCAGCTGGACTGGATGCGCAAAACCGATACCGGTCACCGCCAGCGATACACAAACCCGACGAGCAGTGTTGCCTTGGGCGTGATGTTGCGCCAATAGCGCCTCTTTCAGTACGTCGAGTTTGGCGGCTAGCCAATCCGTCGCCTCGGCCGCGGTTGCGTCGACGCGGACGAGCCGTGCATGACACTCACGATAGCCCTGATCGAGCTCTTCGAGGCGCGATTCGAGTTCGAATGCTTCGCTCGGCTCGAACAGACTTTGGATCGGCCGCGTCAGATCGGCGCCGCTCGGTAGAACCAGGCACGCCATCATCACCTCTTCGGTGATTCGAAAGCCGTTGCGTTGATCCTCGCTCACGGGCGTTGTGGACTCGAGTTCCGATGCATGTCGGAAGTCTAGCCTGCGACCCCAGTTTCGCCACGGACCCGCCGTCAGCTGGCGGTCGGGCCCATCTGCTACACTCGCTGCGGTCGTTGTCCGCTACAGCCTCAATAACTCCAGTGTTTTATCCGTTAGCCGTAAACATCGGTCTGCGCTACGCCAATTCGCGCAGGAGCTTCATCTCGTTCATCAGCATCGTGGCGATTGCCGGTCTGGTGCTGAGCGTCGCCGTGCTGGTGCTCGTCACTTCGGTCATGAACGGCTTCGAACGTGAGCTGAAGGAGCGGATTCTCGGGGTTGTGCCGCATGTGTCGATACGGGGCCGCGCATTGTTGACGGACTGGCGTCACGACGCCGACCAGTTGGCGCGAGTGCCCGGGATCGTCGCTGTGGCGCCGTTCATCGAAGGCACGGGGCTCGTGGTTGCCAACGGACGCTCAGCGGGCGTGACCTTCACGGGGATCGATCCCGCCCGGGAAGTCGCGGCGTCGGATCTGGCGCGCTACGTCAAGCATGGTGATCTCAACGTGCTGGTGGATGGATCCTTCGGTGTATTGCTCGGTCGTGGCGTGGCCAATCATCTGCGCGTCGTGCCGGGTGACTCGGTTACCGCGGTGCTGCCGGATGCAAGTGTTTCGCTGGTGGGGCTGATCCCGCGACAGAAAAAAGTCAAAGTGCTCGGAATCGTCGATACCCAATCCGAGCTCGACCAACGGTCCGTCTACCTGGCGTTGGGCGATGCGGCGCGGCTGTTTCGGGTCGGAGTCGCGGTACAGGGGCTCAACGTTCGTATAGTCGATCTCTTCAATGCGTCCGGTGTGGGCGCGGATGCCGTCGCTGCGCTGGGTCCTGACAGAGTTTATGCAGTCACCTGGATGCGAATGCACGGCAACCTGTATCGGGCGATCGAATTTCAGCGCGCGATGATGTTCCTGTTGCTGTCGCTGCTGGTTGGCGTCGCCGCCTTCAATCTTGTCTCGGCGCTGATTATGGTGGTGCACCAACGGCGTGGTG
>Ga0209254_10003407_pt1 | contig 14509 bp, 11 predicted proteins | sample FrelakmetDIP11DI_FD_187148 | JGI IMG/M metagenome (GOLD analysis project Ga0209254, IMG submission 187148) | Freshwater lake sediment microbial communities from the University of Notre Dame, USA, for methane emissions studies - DIP11 DI (SPAdes)... | ecosystem: Environmental > Aquatic >...
CAGGATTCGTCGTAAGTTTTTTAGCAAAGTTTCCTCCATCCGGGGCATAACGGAAGAAATTATAGCGACAGTTTCCGTAGGCGTCAATCGTTGGTAAAACCAGTTGTGAATCACCAGTTACCTGTGATTTGCAATGGCACTGGAATGGATCGTTCGTTTTGCATTGCACCGCTGGATAACCCCTTTACCATACTTGTAAAAACTTCAACGAAGCTTCACATATCGTTAATAAAAGATTTATATTGGGGTGTTATGATCAACTAGCAAGAGTAAAACAAAATTTAATGCGACACGGAGAAAATCCGGGAAAAGGTAGAATGATTATGATGGGTAATTTTGGATGGTGCGGAGAAGGAGAAATCAGCCGCGAAGAGAATCAACAAATCATCTCGGATTTGGGTTCCTGAGGCTGGTGAAATAAGATGAACTTCTCAATAACGATTTTTATGATTTTTCTGACCGGCATGGCTGTATACCTGAGATCAAGGCTATTAAAACGAAGCCCGGCATTTCAGGTCATCGATCGTCCCATCTCCAGGTACGGGAAGCAAGATAGGCAAGGGGAGCTTTCAACAAGGTACGATATTTATTGATATTAAAGGATCTCTGCTAACAGAAATTGCAGCCCTGCTCATTTGAGGAGGGCTGCTTTTGTATTTTGGGCAACCATAAAGGTTCTGATAGAATATTTATAGTTTGGTTTAATAATGAGCGGGGGAAGAATATCCCCTGGCTTTTATTCATTGGGAGGCGCGCTCGTTTTGCTAAGGAAACCCGTTGGATGCAGGATGATTTTATGAGCAACCCTGTCCGGCAGCTGAAGCTGTTTTGGATCCGGCAAATTGTCTATATTGCCGGCGCCTTGCTGTGGATGATACTTACCCCATCCGAAGACAGGTCTGGACTGCTGAATCTATCCACCGGCCGGCTGGCTCTGAGCGGATTGATTTTAATTCTTCTCCTGGTTGTACTGGGCTGCTTCATCTGGTTGGCGCATTCGCCGCAACGATTAATCCGTTTTCAACAAACAATCCATAATCGTTTGATCAAACAAAAATGGTTGGTTCCAGTCCTTTTATTTCTGCTGATCACCACCGTCGTTTTGATAGCATTCGTGGCAAAGATCCTGACCACCCCGTTGTCTTACCGGGAGTATGAAAATTGGGCGCCAACCACATTTCCCTTATTGTTTGCCCTCACCCAGCGTCTGCTGCCAATCTTTGCCCTGCTGATTGCTTTTTGTGTGGATGCGGCTGTTTTTCTCGTTTTGGGATACCGCCGTGAGATACAAACCCGTGCGTATTGGTCGTGGCCTGTTCTTGGACCTGCCCTGGCCGCATATCTGCTTGTGTTGGTTACCCTGGTGCATTGGATCATGCTTGCCTTTCAAATACGCCTTTTTGCTAACCATCCAGCCTGGTATTGGACACTGCAGTACAAGCCCTTTACAGTCAACGATATGTTTTACTTTGCTGTGGTGGCGCTTCTGATGGGACTGGCTGGCTGGCTGATCGTGCAGCGAAAACTTACCGGATTAGCCCTGGCAGCCATATTTGCCGCCAGTATCTGGCTGCAAATGGGAACCGGTTTGCTGGCTGGCGGAGGATTAACCGCCTTCGGGGAGCGGTATTTCAATACCTACCACGTATCCTACCCGCGCCAGGCCAGCCGCAACGACCTGCCTATGCTTGAAAATATTCGCCGTTATGAAGAAATTGTAGAATGGTCCAGGTTCACGCGCACCAAGCCGCCCGGCCTAATGGTGTTCTACCTTTCCCTGGAGCGATTAATCAATGGCAGGCCGGATGAGTCAGATAGGCCGGATGAGCTGCGCCTGCAGCGCTTGAGCCGGGGGATCATTTTTATTTTTCCGGTCATGGCAGCCGCGATGGTGTTCCTTTTATTTGCATTCCTGCATAAGGGTGTTCATCTGGATAAGCAGGTATCGGCCTGGGTGCCGTACTTTTTAATTCTGTGTCCCAGTTTGGTTTTGCTGGCATTGTTTGCAGATCAGGCCATCTATCCAATCCTGTTTTTGGTTGGTTTCTGGCTGATTATTATTGTGTTTAACCGCCAATCGATCTGGCTGGCATTTTTGCTGGGTGCGGCATTATTTGCCTTCTCGTTTTTTGCCTTTACCATGCTGCCGCTCTTTCCGCTGGCGGGCATTTACCTGCTGCTGCACTGGCTTCAGGATTACAGGTCCAGTTCATTTATCAGCCAGGTAAAGCTGGGGGTTTCATTTCTGCTGGGCGTTGCCGCTGCTTATGTCCTGTTTAACCGCCTGTTTAACTATGATTTCCTGGAGCGCTTTGGAGAGGCCATGCAGATTAACCATACCTTTGATTTTTACCAGCGGGTGGGGCTGCCGGTCCCTTCTGCGCCGGAAACGCTGGCCGTGCGGATCCAGCAGACACTGGGTGCATTGTGGATCAACAACCTGGAATTTGCCACGGTGGTTGGCCTGCTCTTTTACCTCCTGTTCATCGTGTATGGCATCCGCATCATCTCCCGCTTTATGCGGCGTACGGCACAGCCGGACGATGCCGTATTTGGCAGCCTTTTCCTTGCCTATATCGTGATGAACCTGGGCGGGACGGTGCAGGGCGAGGTGGGACGCTTATGGATATTCTGGACACCGATGGTGGTCATTTTTGCTGTGTTGGAACTATATCCTTGGATTCAAAAAAAGCCGGTCATCGTCCTCGCTGCTACATTCCTGCAGCTGTGTACCCTGATGCTGACCTACCATTTTCAAGATCTGCTCATGTAGGTTCATGTGCCTGTGCATCTCCCTCGCAATGATTCCGCCTTCATGCACCCTGCACCTCACGGGAAGGGACCCTGCCCACGGGCGGGTAATTAATCGGCCTCTCAGCCCGTCTGATTAGATAGAGAGAAAAAATGAGAGTCCTGCATGATGGAAAAAATAAGTGTCATTGAATTGAAAAACAAACTGGACCAGGGGGAATCTATCCAACTGGTGGCTGCCCTGGAGCAGTATGAATACCTTGCCGCGCATATCCCCGGCTCGCTGTATTTTGAAAATCCCAGGGATGCCATAAGCAGCCTGGATAAAAATGTGGAGACAGTGGTTTACTGCAGCAGCCCCAGCTGCGCCAGCGGTCCGGTTGCTGCCCAATACTTCCTGCGCAGCGGCTTTGAGAAGGTGCGCCTGTACAGCGGCGGGCTGGAGCAGTGGGATGAAGCCGGATTTCCCCTGGAGAAAAGCCGCGGGTTTTGAACAGGAGAACTGCAGGCAGTTATGGCAGGGAGACCATACCCTGATTTGGATGTCATATACGGGTTGGTTTTAGAGAAACAGGTCCTTGTTAAACAGGCGAACTGCTGCATTTATCCTGGCGGATAAAGAACGAGCGGCACCGCATATATCCTTTGAAGAGGAATTCGCTGCATTGTCATAGATCACAGCCGGTCTCTTTTAAGAAGCATGAGGCACAGCCCCATGGTTGGATAAGCTGCCGGGCCTTGCTGGTGGATTGTGGGAGGTTTCCAGCGGTAAAGAATACAGCCTGCCTGGTTTTACAGGCGGCACTCATGCCGGGCTGTTTATGCTATAAATAAGATACAGATGCTCCTTAAATTTCATCACCGTGCCGGTATACCTGGTTGATTACCGGCATTTTCCCCCAAGCAAAGGATGAGATGCTTTTTTTTGGGAGGTGCTTTTGAATTCCCGCTTCTTGCGAATCCTGGTGCTGTGCAGCGCAATGCTCCTCTTGCTGGGCATGGCCTGCTCCTCGATCCCGTTCCTGTCACAACCAACTCCCACATCGACCGTCATTTTGCATTACCAGGATGAGACCTTTGCGTTTAATTACCCTTCCAACTGGAAAATATTCCCGGCTGGGGACCCGGCTTTTAACTTCTTCCCGGATGTGGAAAAAATCCAGCCAACCGGCGAACGGCTGGTGGCCCTGGCGGACCCATTGCGCTCTGCAAACATTCGTTATCTGGACAGCGCCATCGCCATTTACCGCTATAAGTCTGTGCCTGGAGCTGATCTCGATAAATTCCTGGAGGAGGTTTATAAGAATATCCGTCCCGTCTATGGGTATGAGAAAAACCTCGAACCGGTTTTGATTGACAGCATCCCTGCCATCCAAAAAAAGTATTCTGTTTTTGTAGGCGAACCGCGCTACAGCCTGCAGGACCTGTGGTTCCAAAAGGATGATGCGCTCTTCAGGGTAACGGTGCTGCTGGACTACCACACCCGGGAGGATGAAGCTGAGTTTAACTCCCGGGTAAAAATTGTGCTGGACAGCCTGGAGATAGCGGACAACCTTCCTCCCCTATAGACCATAACAGCGCCTGTACCTGCGTCCAACTTGCAAAGTACCGTAGGGAACTGGTCGGGTAGTGGAACCGGCTGGATGAGACATTGGATGGACCGCACCTTCCTTGCGCTCGCCAATAAAGGCTGCGGTCCCTTTGTTGGCTGGTGGGGTCCTTGGCAATTGCCAACCGGCCCCTGCAGCTTGCCCGATACCATGGAAGACAGGGGCGGGGAATGACAAACGCATCATTTTATCTGCAAAGTTTGCTTAATGGAACAAGTTTTGTTCCTGAGTTGTTTATGCTATAAATAAGTTAGATCCATACAGTTTCCCCATCGCAGCCAACAATATCAAATAATTCACCAATAATTTTCCAGTGGAGGTGCCTATGAAATCCCGCCTCACCCGAAACCTGGCCTTGTTTGCCGGTCTGATGATCTTCCTTGGAGCAGCTTGCTCTTTAAGCCCGTCACAAGGGGGTCCGGGTGGTATTGCCGCACCACCGCCAACCCCCACCACACCGCCGGTCATGCTGCATTACCAGGATGATAGTTTCGCTTTCGATTACCTGGAGAACTGGAAAATGTACCCGCCGGGGGACCCGGCTTTCAAGCTGCTGCTGGATGAAATCCAGCCCCCCGGCGAACGGGTGGTCGGGCTCTCGGATCCTGCCCGCTCTGGCAGCAGCCAGACGCTTGTAAGCGCCATCGCCATTTACCGCTATGCGGGTTTGCCCGAATCTGAAATGGAAAAATTCATCAATGATGTTTACGAGAAAATTCACCCCACCTATGGTTATCAAGAGGTGACCGAACCGCTGCTGCTTGACGGCTTACCCACCATCGAAAAAATCTACACGATTTATATGGGAGAACCACCGTACCGAATGCATGACCTGTGGTTCCAGGAGGGGGATGCCCTCTTCAGGCTGACGGTGCTGCAGGATTACCACAACCCGGAGGATGAGGCGGCTTTTAACAACCAGGTAAAGATCGTGCTGGACAGTCTCAAGGTGGCGGATGTTCTGCCGCCCCTGGTAATCGTACCCACCATGACGCCCACCCCGGCGCCAACCCCGTACCCGTCCTCCCTGCTGCTGAATTATGAGGATGATGCGGTGGCGTTCGATTACCCTCTGGAACTGAAGGCCCATGCTGCAGCGGATGCCGCTTATGCCGTTTACCCGGATTATCACCTGGCGGGGGAACTGATGGTTGGGCTGGGCGACCCGCAGTTTCTTACCTTTGATAAATACCACCGCTCGATCAGCGTCTTCGAAATGGAAGTACCGCCGGGCTCCAGCATTGAGCTGCTGTGGATGGAGGCCTACAAAAATATTGAGGAAAAGTACCAGCCGCAGGAGAGCTCATTTGAACGCCCGACCCTGGTGAATGTAAATGGATATGATGCCATGCAGAAGACCTACCGCATCTACTCCGGTGAACCGGCTTATGAACTGCGCGACCTCTGGATGCAGAAGGAAAACCGCGGCTTCCTCATTTCCATCTGGACGATCTACACCAATCCGCAGGATTATGAGCGCTTCCAGTCCGGGGCGGATGCCCTGCTGGACAGCATTGTGTTTAAGTAGGTTCAAGCCGGCGCAAACCGGGTGTCCCTGCTTGCAGAAAGGCCGAATACTGGCCTGGGCGAAAACACCCCATGATAATTGCAGAGTTGTTGGTTGGGTGCGGAATCCTTTTTAACCGGTTTGCTCCGCAATCAGCCGGTTTAATGATTGCAAAGAAGGCGAATAATTCCCGCTTCAGGATGACAAACCCGAACCCTGTATCACCCCCATACTCGTTCCATCAAGCGATACAAGGTGGCTGAGTTGTGGTTGACAGGCATGATCCAGGGAAGGTCCGGGCGAACACCCCCATGAAATGCTCCAATGCAGCCTACTCCTTGAACTGGAAACCCTCCGCCAGTTTGTAACAAACTTCACTGATTGGGACCTCTATCTCCTGGTTGAAATTAATCGCTTCAGAACACTCCAGCAGGTAGACCCACCCGTCCTTTTCAATCCACAGTTCCCGCTCCAGGAGATACCCTGCGCCGTTGAAGCCGCGGTAAATGGTTTCAATAGCGGGAACCCCCCTGAATTCAGTTCTTGCCTCAGAGATAAACAGGTATTCATGCATCCTGCCTTCCATTTCGGATCGGTGGTTGTTGAAAATTTCCTCTAGACTGCTGCCGGCCATTATCATAGACTGGACAACTCCGAAGTAAATATTACCTTCATTCAACCACAGCTTGATTTCCCCATCCAGGCGCAGTTTTCTTAAATCAGTACCAGCAGGGACCTGGAAAATGAAGCGGTCATTCTGATACCTGGACGAACAGGCGGAACAGAGATAAAGCGCCATTCCAAACGCAAAGGCAGTCCAAAGGGGGATTTTACCGGTTTTTAGGATGGACATGGTTACCTCCGCTATTCAAAAAGGGTGGGGTGGAAGGTGGAGGAAGAGCAAACTGCGCATAGGCGATGATTTGCCTGGCTGCCGTGCTTATTATAAATCCAGCCAGGTTTCAAGGATATGTTCGATGCTCCGGACGGCTTCCGGGCCGGCCTCTTTAACTGCGCCGCGGCGCGGCTCTATTTCAAAAGGCAGGATTTCAAATGACTGCACGCCCTGCCTGTCCATTTTTACCAGCAACACGGCGGAGCGGTTGGTATCTTCACTGCCCGGCTGGTCAAAAAGGGCATTTCCCAGGCTGTAGGCTACCAGGGCAGGGGGCTGACCGTTGGGGCGCGGCAGGTATTCCAGCGGCTGCAGTACATGTGGGTGATGACCCCAGATTAAATCCGCGCCAGCCTCCGCCAGGGACTGCGCCAGGGCTCTCTGGGAGGGGGTGGGGGCAGCCTGGTACTCGGCGCCCCAGTGCATCGAAACAACCACCACACCGGCGGATTGGTCTGCCTGGCGCACGGCTTGCAGTGCAGCTTTCTCTTCCAGCGGGGTGCTGACATCATCAAAGACCAGCATGGCCAGCGGCACCCCGTTTATGCTGCGCATGACGGTGTTGGTATCCTCTGATATTCCAGCCAGGCCGGCGGTTTCCAGGATGTTCAGTGTGGATGGCTCCCCTCCGGCGCGGCAGTCATCGACGTGGTTGTTGGCAAGCGCCAGCAGGTCGATGCCGGCAGTTGTCAGGGCGTGTACGCTCTCTGCCGGGGCGCACAGGTTATAACCTTCGCCCAGGTAGGGCAGGGGCTGATCAGAAAGCGGCGATTCCAGGTTGGCGAGGGCCAGGTCTGCACCCGCCAGGGCGGGTTCCAGGTAAGAGAGTGCCTCTTCCCATGAGCCATCGGCGTGGGCCTGTGCCACCCCGCGCCCAAGCTGGATATCCCCCAGCAGTGCCAGGGTCACGGGAGGCGAAGAGCAGCCAGCAGTGACCCCCAACAGGCACAGCCACAGCCAGGTGATCAGGGTTCTCATCTTTTTACGGTGCGATGAATGAGGAGGTCCACTCCGGTTGGGGCGGAGCCTCCCCGCTCTCAAGCATGGCCTGCCATTGTTCATCGGTCATCCGCTCATCCAGGCCGACGTGAAACTCGTAATAGGTGAACACAGCGCCCACTGCCACGCGCCAGGGCTCATCGGGTAGAACGACATATATCCTGGTTGGCTGACCGATGGCCTCTTCCAGCACGCGCAGGTCGCCGGCATTAATGCCGCCCACCGGACCGGTGGCCACATCGGCAATCAGGGCTGCTTTCTGGTCTTCCAGGTCGCGGCTGAATTCGTCCTCCGTATCGGCTGCTGCCAGGGTCATGCGCTCCAGCTGCCCGCCGTAGTACATCAATGTAAAGTAATCCTCATCGCTGATCGTCTCCCCGGCCAGCTCCTGCTCAGCCATGCGCTGCATGAATTCCAGCAGGGTGATCAGGTTGGTCAGGTTGGCTTCAATCTGTGGGTAGAGCATGAGCATATCACGCTGCTGCAGCCCGTCATAAGTCATCTGTGCCAGAGCTTTCAGGCGGGCGTAGGCTTCCGGGTTGGGTTCCACCCAGCCGCGCACCGGTTCTTCCGGTCCGCCGCCGCCCAGCTCAGCCATCACCTGTTTGGCATACAGGATGGTGTCATGCTTGAGCTCGGTCCACGAGCCCAGGGCGGTTTGCAAATCTTTATGGGTCCAGGCGGTGTTGCGCATGAAGGGCGGGTAGCGGTTATCTTTTGCTTCAATCAACGGATGGAAGGCATACAGCCAGGCCCAGTACAGGTTCTGGGTCCAGTCTTCCTGCTCCAGTTGGGCAACCTCTCCCTGCACCTTATCCATCTGGGTGCTGAAATTGGGGTAATCACTCTCGCCCATGGTATCCAGAAGGTTGAGCGCCTCTTGGGAGCCAAGCGAGGCAAAGAAATCCAGCCCCTTGGGAAGCCCGCGCGGGTTGTCTGTGGTGCCCACGTTGCGCCAGATCATCTGCCCGAACACGTAGGCATCCAGGGTGAAGCGCTGGCCCATGAAGCGGAAACCCTTGGTTACCTGCTCTTTATCCTCGGTGATCAGCACAAACATGGAGTTGACCTTGGGAGGAGGCAGCGCCTTGGCGGCTTCCTTAAATTCAGCGAAGAGCACTCCATCTGAGAAACTGAGCGGATCGGGGTCCTTGCCAAAAATTTTATCGGATATGGCGCCGTATTCGTAAAAGGAAAGGTCATCCGATTTGCCAACAATAAACACGGTGGGGTCATAAATGGCTTCCCAAAGATCCTGGGCTGTGCGTCCGTCAGCGGAGGTGGTGCTGCGCAGCAGCTGGGTCATCAGCAGGGCACGCCTGGTTTCAAAGTCGGAGTTAAGCCGGTAGGTCATGCGCCCGTACCACATCATTGTTTTGAAGTAGCGTTTGAGTTCTTCGCTGCGGGTGTAATGGCCGCGCGGAATGTACTGTGAATAATCTTCAACAAGATCTTTTTCATTCCCATCCACAGGAGCCCAGATGGGTGACACATTCAAGCCTCCTTGTGCATTAATCAGCGCCACCTCCTCATCCACCAGGGCTGCGGCCTGCCCGGGGATTTCCAGCGGCAGTTCCAGCAGGCGTCCGGCTACCCCGAAGAAGGCCAGGTTGCGCAGGGCAGCCTGCTCCAGGATGGTGCCGCTCAATGCCTGGTACTGCTCGAGGCTGGCCTGGAAGAGGGCGGTGGTTAGCTCCTCAAGATTGGGGATGAAGTACTGGCGCTCCAGGTCTCGCAGGAGCTTATCGAAAATGAGGTGGTAGATATGGAATACCGAGTCGGTGGTGGCAAACACGGGCACGTCATATTCGTAGCGTACCGATTCGTACACCTGGTAAAACTCCTGGAATTCCCCGGTCGGGGCGGCCACCACAAACCCATTCTGCGAGAGCAGCTGGCGCTGTTCGGGGCTGAGGGTGATCGTCTCCGAGATCTGCACCTGGTTGAGGTCCACCGGCAGGCTGTAGCCGCCGCTGTACTCGGCGGGCAGGCGCACCTGCGGGTTGGGATAACCGGCAAATGCAGCCGGGTAAATCTCAGAGGTCTCAAAGGGGAACTGGGGAGTCTCGCTGGGCTGAAGTGGGGTTGGTTCTGCAGCCGGCAGGGTAGGGATCGTCGCTGCAGACGCTGGTTCGGTCGGGAGGGCAGCCTCCTCATCACCGGAGGTCTTCCCCGGAAGACTGCAGGCTGCTGCCAGCATCATTAAAACTGCCACCAAAATTACAACCAGATAGATGGGATTTTTCTTCATGCGATTCCTCCTTACGGTTCGTTTATTCTGTTCAAGGGGTGTGGACACGAGGCAGCCTAAAACTGCTGCACTCGGCAGCCTAAAACTGCTGCACGAGCAGGTAGTTTTTTCCAGCCGGAGACCGCAGGGGCTGCATCCCCGAAAAACTGCCTTCCTGGCGTTCCCCGAGGGAAAAGCCAAAACCGTTCCATTTCCAGAGAGATAGCGACCAGGCGGGGGTGCCAAGCCTGTCATTATAACGTCCTTCTAGTACAGAAAGTTCCTGCCAGCCGTCTCCGTCCAGGTCAACCGCAGCAAATTGCTGCAGCGGGTCTACCAGGGGGGACCCTGCCCATACTTCGCGGTAGGCGCCCAACTTCCAGCCCATCAGGATCAGCTGGCAGCTCTGCCCTCCAGCATCTTGGAAAGTGTCAATACGCCCGCCGCGCGGCAGCATGCGGTCTATCAGCCAGGGTTCAAACGGGCGCCAAACCAGCAGAGCCAGCTCGTCCTTGCCGTCCCGGTTGAGGTCGGTGAAGGCTGCCTGGCTGACCTGCCAGTCTATTGGGCTCTGCCAAAGCGTGCGACCGTCTTCTTCCAGCCGGGCGCTGTGGTTGGTGTGGACAATGGATTCGGTTATCCCATTGCCATCCAGGTCGGCAGCCAGGGCCGGGGTCAAGGGGTTTAGGCTGCTGTCGGGGTAACCGCTTTCCAGCCCCTGCCGGTAGGCAAACAGCTTCATCCTGGCAGGTGATATGACCATCACAGCCAGCAGCGCCGTAAACACCAGTTTTATGCGCAGATGGGTAGACATGTGTTTCCAGATGTCCTGCAGGAATTTGCGTTTCTGATTTCATTGTACAACAAGATGGCGGGAAGCAAAACAGATTTCATGGATTTTTAGATTTTGTTATTGGCAGGCTGCCACAGTACCCGGGATGGGAAGACGGGCATGGTATTTGACGGTTAATCGGATAAAATTGGTTAATCTTATGGCAAAAAATTGGATAGCCCCTGATATGACTATTCCGAAACTGGAGCAAATCCCCTTGTTTTCCGGTTTGACACCGGCTGAAAGGCAGCCGATATTGGCTGCTGCACACCGCAAAAGTGTGCTGGATGGGGAATATTATTTCCTGCAGGGTGACCCGGCTGGGCGCATCTACCTGCTGGAGGCGGGACGCATCAAGCTGAGCCAGGGAGGGGAAGATGGCTCGCAGGTTCTGCTGCGGGTGATTGAAGCGCCGCATTTGTTCGGGGCGGTGGGGATGACAACCAGCGAGGTTTACCCGGTCTCTGCCCTGGCAGCCGGGGACGGCATCGCCCTGTATTGGAGCAAGCAGGAAATGATGGAATTTGTCTTGAAGCTTCCAAAGATGGCGCTCAATGCCATCCAGATGATGTCTGACCATGTTCAGGAATTCCAGGAGCGCTTCCGCCAGCTGGCCACCGAGCGGGTTGAACGCCGCCTGGCACGCACAATTTTGCGCCTGGCCAGCCAGAGCGGCCGCAAGACGGATGAGGGTGTGCTGATTGATTTTCCGCTCTCACGCCAGGACCTGGCCGAAATGTGCGGTACCACTCTCTACACCGTCAGCCGCACATTAAGCGAGTGGCAGGTAAAGGGTCTGGTAGTTACCGGGCGCGAGCGCGTGGTGGTGCGTTTCCCCCATGGATTGGTGCGTATTGCCGAGGACCTGCCGGCGCTTGAAGGTTAAAACGATTCATTCCCATCATTTTCCCGGCGTTTGCGCTTAAGCAAAGAAATCCGCTTGTTTCAGGGGTAGGATAAGGTATGCCAAACGCATCAATGTTTTCCACAAGAAATCTTCAATATGCGGTTGTACTTCAGGGCGATGTGGCCAGCCTGCTGGCGGAGATACCCCAGGCCGTGGCAGTTTTCCTGCGCCACGGTATGGCCTGCGTTGGCTGCAGCATGGCAAAATTTGAAACCCTGCAGGATGCCGCCCTCATATACGGACTGGACCCCGTATACCTGCTGAACGAAATCGAGGAAGTCTTCCCCGGACCAGCCGGAGAACCTAATAAACAAACAGGAGCAACCATGACCCAGACCAATACATTTTTTGACGATCTGCTTAAAACGGTGGCGGTGATTCCCCCGGACAGCATTGTCAGCCGCACGATTCTTCAGGACGGAGACCTCAAGGTCATACTATTCGGTTTTGATACCGGGCAGACCCTATCTGAACATACCGCATCTGTGCCGGCTGTCATTCATATCCTGGAGGGTGAATGCGATATCACACTGGGTGAGGAAAAACATCCCTCTGCCGCCGCGGGTGCCTGGATGCACATGCCTGCCAAAATGCCGCATTCAATCCTGGCAAAAACACCGCTGCGTATGCTGCTGCTGATGCTCCCTCCCCAGGGTTTGAGATAGATTTCTCTGAGGATTGGCCAGCCGTCCGGAGAGGCTGCGGTGTGATCGAATCTCCAACCGGCAGAATCCCGGACCCGGTCAGCATCGTTCGATGTCATCCTGAGCAACCTTGCGAAGGATCCTGCCCTGGCCAACCTACCCGCAAATGCGGTGAGAGACTCATCGCCTGCGGCTTAGAGTGACAATATTCTACGTTAAAAATAAGAAAGAGGAGATAATTTATTCATGCCTGAAACTACTAAACCCAAATGTGTCTTTTGCGAACGCACCAACCAGGAAGTCCCATTGGTGGCGCTGAATTACAAGGACAATGAATATTACATCTGTTCTGAGCATATCCCGGTGCTGATCCACAGCCCGCACAAACTGGAGGGACTCCTGCCGGGGGCAGATAAACTGATACCGCACGGTTCTTAAAAAAATATTCAATATCAATATCTAAAGGGAGCAGGCGTATTACCCGGCCTGCTCCCTTTTCGTTCCCATAGGGAGAATGGTTAATGGATGTTTTGGTGTGAAATAATAAATTGAAATCTTGAGTCCAGTTCCATTCTGGACCCGTTCCTGGCGATGGCGAGGCGAAGCCAGCCCCTTTTGGGACATTCCTTTTTAGAAATCTGTTGATAAAAGTCTCCGAAAAACCTCGCCTGTCCGCTGCCCGAAATGTTATACTCAAAGAAGAATCCAATCTGGAGGGGAAAGATCCCGCCAACCCGATGAATCCCCGCACGATAACGCTCCTGCTCTGGTTCAATGCGCTTACCGCCCTGGTAACCGCCGCCTGGACGCTGGCAACCCCCTCCGAGGCGGATGCAGCCCGCCTGCTGGGCTACTCCTACGCCCGCCTGGCGCTGGCTGGTTTTCAGTTCCTGCTGGCCTGCGTTCTATCCGTCCTTGCTGTCCTGGCAGTTACCCGTAAAGAGCCGGCCCGCCAACTGGCGAAGCGCCTGGATGCCTGGATCACCACCGGCGACCGGCTGTTTTACACCCTTGCAATCCTGCTGGGAGGCTGGCTGCTGGCAGGCTGGTGTTTATTGTTCACCTGGCTGTTTATCCCGGGAAATCTGCGTCCCCTGCTGCTGTGGGGACTGCTGGCATCCTTCAGCGCATGGATGGTACTGCGTATAGATTACAAAGAGATACTGGGCACAAGGGACTACCGCCAGCGCTTGCGCCTGCTGCCCAACCTGGGATCGCTTGACCGGCAGCAAAAACGGGTGCTGGGCTTACTGCTGGGGATAGCGCTGGCAGCCTTCCTTTATTACATCCCCCTCAACCTGCAGGGTACCGAAAACATGGAGACCTTCTACCAGGATCCCAGCGATGAGGTGGTGATTTACCCCATCCTGGTGGATACGCTCACCCCGGGTGAAACCTTCAGCGCCACACTTTACCATGTTTTCATTTACGAGGACTACCATTACGGTTACCCCTTTTATGCACTATCGCAGCTTGTCACGCTGCCTGTAGTGCTGGCTGCCGGACCGGAATTTGCCGCCCAAACACAAATCAACCTGCTGCTCCTGCGCCAGCTGGTAAGCGTCCTGCCGTTGCTGCTGGCCGGACTGGTGGTGACAGGTCTCGCCACCCGTTTTCAAAGCGCCTGGAAAGCAGCCGCTCTGTACCTGCTTATCCTGACTGCACCGGGAATCTATTTCTACAATATCCGCTTCTGGCACCCGGACGGGCTGAATACCCTGTTTATCACCCTGGTGATTTTCTTCCTGGTGCGTGACCGGCTGCGCTTCGGGCATAATTTCTACCTGGCAGCGGTCTTTTGCGGGCTTTCCATTGGCACCCGATTATATGGCGCATTTTTCTTCCTTTCAGTGGGCGGGTACCTGCTGGGCGGACTGCTGCAAAAGCATATTACCTGGCGGCAGATGCTGCTGCACGGTGCGCTGTTTATTGCCGTGATGGCAGCTGCCCTGCTGCTCACCAGCCCTTACCTTTTCCGCGCCGATGCGCGCGGGCGCATGCTGGAGATCATGTCCGAGAAGAGCGTTGAGATGGCGCAGGGCTACGACAAACCGGACCCGGAGGGTATTTACCGCACCGGCTGGGATGCCTGGCTGCCTTTCTTCCGGTATTATTTTGGGGAGGATTTCTTCAG
>Ga0209254_10003408_pt1 | contig 14509 bp, 15 predicted proteins | sample FrelakmetDIP11DI_FD_187148 | JGI IMG/M metagenome (GOLD analysis project Ga0209254, IMG submission 187148) | Freshwater lake sediment microbial communities from the University of Notre Dame, USA, for methane emissions studies - DIP11 DI (SPAdes)... | ecosystem: Environmental > Aquatic >...
GCGAGCGTGCGCTCGTCGAGCCCGTCGAGCTCGTCGCCGAACTGCTCGGTCACGAAGTCGAGCGCCGCCTGCCAGCCGGCCTCGAGCGCGAGCGCGCCGATCAGCGCCTCGAGCACGTCCTCGAGCAGCGCCTGGCGCCGCCAGCCGCGCGCCGCCTCCTCGCTCGGCCCGAGCTCCACGAACCGGTCGAGCCCGAGCTCGGCCGCCTTGGTGGCCAGCGAGTCGGACTGCGCGACGTGGGCCCGCATCCTCGTCAGCTCGCCCTGGTCGCGGTCCGGGAACTGGTGATACAGGATCTCCGCCATTGCGTGGTTGAGCACCGCGTCGCCGAGGAACTCCAGGCGCTGGTAGGAGCCCTGGTCGGCGGCGCTCGACGCGGAGGAGTGGCGGACCGCCTGGCGCAGCAGATCCCGGTCCGTGAAACGGTGGCCGAGCAGCTGCTCGAGCTCGTCCAGCGGGTCGTGCCCCTCGCCATTCATGGGGTCATCATACCGTCCCGGGATCCGCGAGGTCTCAGAACCGGCCCCCGCTCGCCTCGAGCCGCCGCACGATTGCGGCCATGGTCCGCAGGATGCGCTCGGTGTGGGTGCCCGGCCAGTAGACGCGGCCGCAGCCGCCGCAGCGGCGGAAGCGCTCGGCAGTTTCCAGCACGTAGGGCGGCACCAGCTCGCGCACGTCGTCGCGGCCGGCGGCCGTGAGCTCCCCGTTGCACTCGCTGCACCGCGAGCCCTCGAGGCCGGCGCTCGGGCTCAGGCCGAGGCGGCCGAACACCTCCACGAGCTGCGACTCCACGTCCTCGGAGCGGACGAGCAGGGTTCGCGGGCCGACCGCCGCGAGCTCGTGGTCCCGGGTGAGCAGCCAGCGCCCCTCGCCGCGCGCCCGCTCGGCCACTTCTTCGTCGGCGAGCTCGGGACCGAGGAAGCAGGTGTCGTAGCCGAAGAAGCGCAGCCACCGCGCCAGCGACCCGAGCATCGCGTCGCAGAGGAACGTCGGCATCGTCCGAGGGGAGCCCGCGCCGCTCACCGGCCGCGGTTCCGCTGGAAGATCGTCAGCGACTTGCCGTCGAAGCCGTCGAGCGTGGCGACGGGCCGGTAGATCGCCTGGAAGCCCGGGTCGCGGAGGATGCCCTCGAAGAACCGGCTGCCCTCGAGGTAGACCAGGTAGTCCGGCCGCTCGCGCCAGAACCCCCACGCGAAGTCGCCGGCGGCGACGTGCTCGGTGAGCCCGGGCGTGACCAGGCCGAGCAGGTCGACGATGCGGTTGTCGGTGTAGTAGCCGAGGTAACCGACCTCGTGGTAGGCGATGCTCGCGTCGGTGCTTGCGTGCTCGCGGAACCACCGCGCCATCTCGAAGTAGGCGAGCTGGCGCTGCGACGGCGGCCGCCCCGCGCGCGCGGTGGCCATTCCAAGCGGCAGCAGCACAGCCGCCAGGCAGACGACCGCCAGCCCGACGGCCGCCACCCGCGGCCGGACCCTCGCCGCCAACCACTGCGCCACGCTGCCGAGCCCGACGCCAAGCAGCACCGCGAGGGTGAGGAACACCGGGCAGGCGTACCACGGGTAGCCGGCGACGCCGAGCGCGGCGTACCCGACGACGTAGGCGGCGGTCCATGCCACGAGCAGCAGCAGCGGCGACGCCCTCCTCACCAGCACGATCAGGCCGACCGCGATCAGCGCCCACGCGATGCTGAGAGACGGGGCCGACGCGAGGGCGAGCGGCCGCCCCCAGCCGGGGATCCAGACCGCGACGAGCTGGCTGAGGAAGGGCTGCCACAGCCCGGAGGAGCCCTGGGCGATCTTGGCGGCGAGGGTGTTCGGCAGAACGCTGCCGAAGGTCGGCAGCGCATAGGCGGCCCAGACCAGCACCGGGATCCCGAACCCGATCGACAGCCGCGCCGTTGCCGACGCGACCGGCCAGGCGGGACGGGGGGCGCGGCCTCGCAGGTCGGACACCGCCGTGGCGACGGCCAGCACCCCGAACAGCAACAACCCCTCGCCCCGGGTCAGGAACAGCAGTGCCGCCACCACGCCGGCCGCGCCTGGACGGCCCCGGGCCTGAAGGGCAATCGCCAGGACCAGCAGCGCCGCGAACAGGTAGGCCTCGAAGTCGAGCCGGGTCACCCAGCCGGTGGCGGTCACCGCCCCCACAATCGCCAGCACCTGCCAGCTCGACAACTTCAGGTCGCCGGCGAACCACACGACGCACCAGAGCACGGCGACCCAGCACGCGGCCGACAGCCAGACCGCGATCGCGGTCAGGTCGGCAAACGGCAGCAGCCGGTCGATCCCAGCGACCAGCACGGCAAACAGCGGGCTCGTCGTTCCCAGCACGGGAGGCGGGTGGTTGAACACGAAGCCGTCGCCCCGCGCCAGGTTCTTGGCGAAGGTGAGCGTGATGAGCGGGTCCTCGCCCAAGAGGTGGTGGTCCGTCCGCTGCGCGGCCCACAGCGGGAGCAGGCTGATCGCTGCGACCAGCCACACCAACCCGCGCCGCTTGCCGTTCAACACATCCACGTCGCTGTACTAGAATAACGCCCGCGACCGCGTACCCGGCGAGCGAGCTGCGGCGACCGCGGTGCCTCGTCGCGAAGGGAGTCTCCCATGCCAGCCATCGAAACCACCCCCGAGCTCGTCCAGAAGGTCTACGACACCAGCCGCCGCCGCCTCGAGGTGGTGCGCAAGCGCCTCGGCCGGCCGCTGACGCTCGCCGAGAAGGTGGTCTTCGGCCACCTCGCCGATCCGGAGGGCGAGCAGCTGGCCCGCGGCACCGCCTACATCCAGCTCCAGCCCGACCGGGTCGCCATGCAGGATGCGACCGCGCAGATGGCGGTGCTCCAGTTCATGCTGTCCGGCCGCGCCACCACCGCGGTGCCGACAACGGTCCACTGCGACCACCTGATCCTCGCCCGCTCGGGCGCTGAGGCGGACATCACGGCCTCGATCGAGCTCAACCGCGAGGTCTACGATTTCCTGCAGTCGGCGTCGGCGCGCTACGGCATCGGCTTCTGGCGGCCCGGCTCCGGCATCATCCACCAGGTCGTGTTCGAGAACTACGCCTTCCCGGGCGGCATGATGATCGGCACCGACTCGCACACGCCAAATGCCGGCGGGCTTGGCATGATTGCGGTCGGCGTCGGCGGCGCTGACGCGGTCGATGTGATGGCCGGCTTCAACTGGGAGGTGCTGCAGCCGAAGCTGGTCGGCGTCCGGCTTTCCGGATCACTGCAGGGCTGGGCGTCGCCCAAGGACGTGATCCTCAAGCTGCTCGGCATCATGACCGTCAAGGGCGGCACCAACCGAATCGTCGAGTACTTCGGCCCGGGCGCGGCCTCGATTTCGGCCACCGGCAAGGGCACCATCACCAACATGGGCGCCGAGCTCGGCGCGACGACCTCGATCTTCCCCTACGACCGGCGCATGAAGACCTACCTCGACGCCACGCGGCGCGCCCGCATCGCGACCCTCGCCGAGGCCAACCGCGACCTGCTCACCGCCGACCCGGAGGTCGAGTCGGCGCCCGAGCGGTTCTTCGACGAGGTCATCGAGATCGACCTCGACACCCTCGAGCCCCACGTCGTGGGCCCGCACAGCCCGGACCTCGCGCGGCCGGTGTCGCGGATGGCGTCCGACGTCGCCCTCAACGGCTACCCGGACCGGCTGTCGTCCGCCCTCATCGGCTCCTGCACCAACTCTTCGTATGAGGACATCGCCCGCGCCGCCGACGTGGCCGAGCAGGCGCTGGCGCACGGCGTGACCGTCAGGTCGCCGCTCCTGGTGACGCCGGGGTCGGAGCAGATCGAGGCCACGATCAGCCGCGACGGCCAGATGGAAACACTGTCCCGGCTCGGCGCGACCGTGCTCGCCAACGCGTGCGGGCCGTGCATCGGCCAGTGGAAGCGCGACGACATCGCCGCCGGCGAGCTCAACTCGATCATCTCCTCGTTCAACCGCAACTTCGCCAAGCGCAACGACGGCAACCCGCAGACCAACTCGTTCATCGGCAGCCCCGAGATCGTGGTCGCCTACGCGCTGGCCGGCCGGCTGTCCTTCAACCCGCTCACCGATCCCATCGACGACGGCAAGGGCGGCAGCTTCACGCTGTCCCCGCCCAAGCCCGCGCCGGAGATCCCGGCCCATGGCTTCGTCTTCAAGGCCGAGGGCTACGTCGCGCCGCCGGAGAAGCCTTCCGCTTTCGAGGTCAAGGTCGGCGACGACTCCAAGCGCCTGCAGCTGCTGCAGCCCTTCCCGGCCTGGGACGGCGGCGACTTCGAGCAGCTGCCGGTGCTGCTCAAGGCACGCGGCAAGTGCACCACCGATCACATCTCGCAGGCCGGGCCCTGGCTGCGCTTCCGCGGCCACCTCGACAACATCTCCGACAACATGTTCCTCGGGGCGATCAACGCCTTCGCGGACGAGCCCGGCCACGGCGTCGACGTCGAGACCGGCGAGAAGCGGTCGCTGCCCGAGCTGGCGCGGTCCTACAAGCAGCGCGGGATCCGCTGGATCGCGGTCGGCGACGAGAATTACGGCGAGGGCTCGTCGCGCGAGCACGCCGCCATGGAGCCGCGCCACCTCGCCGGGGTCGCGGTGATCTCGCGCTCGTTCGCGCGCATCCACGAGACCAACCTCAAGAAGCAGGGCATGCTGCCCCTGACCTTCGCGAACCCGGCCGACTACGACAAGATCCGCGCCGACGACCGGATCTCGATCGTCGGCCTCGCCGAGCTCGCGCCGGGGCGGCAGCTCGAGGCGGTCATCCACCACGCCGACGGAAGCGAGGAGCGGATCCGCCTCGACCACAGCCTCAACGCCGAGCAGGTCGGCTGGTTCCGGGCGGGCAGCGCGCTGAATGTGCTGAGGACACGGTAGTCGAAAAAGGGAGTAGGGGTGAGGGGTTAGGGCCAGCCGCCCGCCGGGCTCCACTCCCGTTTCCGTCTCCGTGCCCGTCTCCGTCTCCGACGGATTGCCACACGCCATCGGGCACGGAAGCGGGCGGGGCCCTCGCGCCGAGAGCCCTGCCCCGAGCCCCTGCTCGGGGACGGGAACGGGGACGGGAGGTTGGGCTATCCCCTAACCCCTATTCCCCAGCCCCTGGCGGGTCGGGGGCCAATTGACGCCTGCCGCGAGTTCTGCAACCATCAATTCATGGCAGCCGGAGATGGTATCCAGCTCGACCACTTGAAGGTGGTCGACAACGATTTTCTCGACGTCTTCATGCCGTACGAGCTCCGGCTGGCGCAGCGTCGCGCCATGGTCTGGGGCGCCGAGGCGCCCGACCTCCAGCCCAACGCCTACGTCGGGCTCTACCTGGTCCGGCTGGAGCCGGCCGCAGGCGTCGAGGGCCCGCCGTGGGACACCGTGGGACGGACGATCTCCGGGCACACCATGTCGCTGCTGCGCAAGGTGCTCCGGGACTCGGACATCCCGGCCGTGATCTCGGACTGGGAGTTCCTGGCCGTGCTCCGCGACGTTGACCCGCAGCGGGCGTTCGTGGTCGCGCAGCGCTTCATGACCTCGGCCGGCGAGTCGGGTGAGCTGCGCGAGGCAGGCCTGCTCACCCGCGTCGGCTACGTGATCTACCCCCTGTCGCCGCAGCCGAACCTGCCGGTCGAACGGTGGCACCTGCTGCTCGACCTGGCGCGCCACATGAGCGAGCGCGGCCGCGCGACCGCGAGCGCATGCGGGTTCGGCCTGCTGCGCGGTCCGAACCTGGTCGAGACCGGGATCCCGGAATCGGACCTGGTGCCGCTCGCCTTCCAGAACGTCGACACCCTCACCAAGGCGGGCATCCTGCAGATCCAGAGGATCCAGGTGCTGTCGGGGATGTCGCCGGCCGGCTGAGACGCCGGGGACGAGCGATCGTCGTTCCCCTCCGCGCCCACGGCCGCTTCCACGCCCAGGAGGCGAAGCGAGTACGCGGGAAGCGCCTCCTGCGGGCGTGCCATCTTTGGCGATTTCGGGACCGACCACGTTCTTCCTGGAGACGTGCCCGCGACCCGAAATCGCCAAAGGTGGCAACCTCGGGGAGCGCCTCCAGAGAATCGGCGCGAGGTGTTCTCGAGGACGGAGCGAACGAGAGCGGCGGGAACGGGACGCCGGACCGGCGGTCGGGCGTCAGCGCGACCCTCCCGGGTGGAGGTAGGCCGGCGAGTGGATCTCCCGCAGCCGGGCGTGGTACTCGGCCTCAGTCACCTGGGTCTGCCAGTGCCCGGCGACCCGGAAGGCCGCCACCACCGAGCAGTAGATCGCCACCGCGACCACCGCCGCGGTCAGCGGCCGCAGCCACCGCTGCGAGCGCGCCACCCGGGGCGGGCGCACCGCCAAGCAGCCCTTGACCGGGCACGCGACCACGCAGTCCTGGCAGCTCGTGCACTCGACGGACGCCACCCGCTGCAGCCGGTGGACCGGGAGCGCCGCCGGACAGACCTTGGTGCAGCCCTGGCAGCCGGTGCAGGTGGCCACGTCCCGCTCGACCTTGAGCGGCGCCAACCGTCCGAGGAGCCCGACCAGGGCGCCGTACGGGCACAGGTGCGAGCAGAACGACTTCGCGACCACCAGCGACATCAGGCAGATCCCGAGGAAGATCGCGAGGCCGGCCGGGTGCACCGCATCCACGACTCCTGCCTCGAGGAGATGGCGGGTCGCCAGCATCCCGCCGATCGGCAGGAAGGCCTCGACCCCTGGTGGCCGGTCCGCGGTGGGCCAGCGGCCGTCGAGGTGCGGCACCACCCACTGCGTGAAACGGATGCCGATCAAGATGACGACGGCCGTCGTGACCCACTGCACGATGCGGCGGGCCGGGAGCACCTTCGGGAGCGGACCGCGGCGTTCCACGGTCCCCACTCTGGCGCTGCCGGCCGCGCGCCGCATTGACCGCGGTCAATTGGCATGTCACACGACTGTCACGGTGGGAGGATCTGGGCATTCGGATCACCTTCCGCGGGCAGCCAAGATGGCTACCCCACAACGCCCGCTTCCGCGCCCGATTCAGGGGGGGCGGGGGCTATCCCGAAACTGCTGCACCTGGCCGGGTGGAGATAGTGAATTGCGAGCCAGGACGTTGCAGCTGAACCGCAGAGACCGCAGCGGACGCGGAGGCAGCTCAAACGGCCTGCGCGGCGCTCTGAATTCGATCTCCGCGCACTCCGCGGTTCACTCGTGGACGGGCGAGGAGGCGGGCGCTGGCCCGGAAGCGGAGGACGCTGCCAAGGTCGGTCTGAGCGCCCTACCACGCCTTCCAGATCAGGTACGCCAGCGGGATCGCGAGGCCGGCGAGGAGCAGCCAGCGGCCGCGGCCGCCGAGGCCCTTCTTGCCAGGAATGATGAAGATCCCGGTGCAGGCCAGCACCAGGAGCCCGACCGCGTACAGATCGGCGATCCATGTCCACAGGCCCTTGCCGGTGTTGAGGTGCAGGAAGTTGGCTTCGAACAGCGCGAACCGCCGCCGCACCCGCTCGTCCGCCACCGTACCGCCGGGAACGCTCACGGTGAGGTTGCGGTGGTCGAGGAAGACCTTGAGCTGGTGCGGCGCCATCCGCACCACCGATTTCGGCTCCTCGTCGATCGCGAGCCGGCGCAGCACCTCGTCGGCCAGCGCCTCGGTCGTCGCCTCAGGCAGCGGGCCGAGCTCTTTGAGCTCCGAGCGCACGGCGTAGCTGGGGTTCCAGTCTTCGATGTGGTTGACCGCGACCCCGGAGACCGCGTAGATGACCGTCAGGCCGGCGAAGAAGTACCCGACGTCGCGGTGGGTCGCGATGATCAGCCGGCGCAACCGCACCGGTCCCGGCGTAGTCCGTAGGCCGGAGCCGGATCCGGTCACGACTGGATCACTGCCCCGGTGCCGCGGATCAGAAAGATCGTGTCGTCCTTGACTGGGGCATCGCACCCTGCTTTGACCGCCGGCTCACCCGCCTTCTCGCACGGCTCGCCGGCCGCGGCCGCCGCGCCGGCGGCAGCCTCCTTGGCGGCCGCAGCGCGCGCGGCCACCTGCTCAGGGGTCAGCTTGACCGCCTCGAAGGTCCCCTCGGCCGCGGCGCGGTGGCCCATCGACTCATAGGGGAAGACGATGACGCCGTCCTCGACCTTGATGCGAACGCCCTGGCCGGTGTCGGGATCGGTGAGCTGCATCCAGCAGCCGCGCTTCTCGCAGACGCCGGTGATGACACCGTCGACCCGGACCTTCTGGCCGACGAAGCCGTCGGGCTTGGACAGCAGGGTCGCGATCGGGGTCGGGTCGGCGATCGTCACGCCGCTGCCGTAGGTGGTCCCGTCGAGTTCTCCGGCCGGGGCGAGCCCGGCCATTGCGATCACGCTCACGAACGCTGCGATTGTGCGCCTCATCAGTGCCTCCCGGCGCGGCCGCGGAGGGCCGCCGCTCGCCGTATCCTGCCTGGCCCGGCAGGGGCTGTCAATCGTCGCGCCCGGCCGCCGCCTCGAACAGGCGCGGCCGGACGGCGCGCAGCGACAGCCACCGGCTTCCGGCCACGATCAGGTGATCGTGGACCGAGACGCCGAGCACGGACCCGCCGTCGACCAGCCGCCGCGTCAGCCCGAGGTCGTCCCGGCTCGGCTCGAGATCGCCGGAGGGGTGGTTGTGGAAGACGACCACGGCCGCAGCGTCGTCGAGCAGCGCGCGCCGGAAGACCTCGGCGGGGTCGACCGGCGCCTGGGTCCGCGTGCCCATCGTCACCTCGTGGACCCGGATCACCCGGTGGCGGCCGTCCAGGCTCAGGAAGCCGAAGACCTCGCGCCGTTCGCGCGCGAGCCGCATCGCCAGGAACTCGCCCGCGGCGTCCGGGGTGTCGAGGCGCCGGCCGTCCCGGAGGCGGTCCCGCAGCACCCGCTGGCCGAGCTCGAGGGCCGCCACCAGGGCCGCCGCCTTGGCCGGGCCGAGACCGCGGCGCCGGGTCAGCTCGCGGATGTCCATGCGGGCGACGTGGATCAGGCCGCCGGCATCGAGCAGCAGCCGGTGCGCCTCGTCGACGACGCCGTGGCCGCGGCGGCCCGACCGGAGGAGGATTGCGATCAGCTCGGCATCCGACAGCACCGTCGGGCCCGAGGCGAGGAGTCGCTCACGCGGCCGTTGCGACGGCTCCATCTCGCGCATCGTCCAGGCCATCCTCGCCTCCCCTGTCCGAGCCCTCGGGCCTCGCCGGGGCCACCGCTTCCGCTTCGCACCGGGTCCTGCGACGGCCTCACCCAGGCCTAAGGATCGTTGTGAGCCGGAACGAGACCTGTGGTCGACTTCACGATCGCGTTGTGCTACAACTCGGGCCACAGTCGAGCGCACTCGGCAGGGAGGGAGTCATGGTTCAGCGACTGCGCACCCGGGACACTAAGCAGCGGCGGGTGGTGTTCGAGACGATCCGGGGGACGCTGAGCCACCCCACCGCGGACTGGATCTTCGAGCGCGTCCGCACCACCCTGCCGAAGATCTCCCTGGGCACGGTCTACCGCAACCTCTCGGTCCTCAAGGATGAGGGCATGGTCCGGGAGATCTACGGCAGCGATCGGCGCGCCCACTACGACGCCGTCACCACGAAGCATGCCCACTTCATCTGCTCGGACTGCGGGTCGATCAGCGACGTCCACAATCTCCCGGAGTGCGACTGGCGTGCCGCCAAGGAGCTCGTCGGATGCGACGTCACGGAGCAGCGGATCGAGTTCGTTGGCGTCTGCCCAGTGTGCCGGCACCGGAGCAAGGATCTCAGCTGAGGCCGGACCGCCTCAACGGGCCGGTGCGACGTCCGCCTGGCTCCCAGCGTTCACTCTGCGACCACCCGCGAGATCTCCGGGGCATACAGCTTGACCCGTTCGCCCACGAAGTCGGTGAGGGTCGACGATGCCATCGGGCATCCGTGGCAGGCTCCAGACAGGCGCACGACCACGACGTCGCCCTCGACCCGCAGCAGCTCGACGTCGCCGCCGTCCATGCGGACCGCTGGGCGGACCTCATCGATCGCCACTCGCACCCGCTCCTCGAGCGTGCCGGTCGGCCAGGCCGAACCTGTCACGGCGCCATTCCTTCGACGGTTGCCACGAGTCTCCCCCTCGGCGGCCACCCACGGCCGCGATCCGCTCGACGGGAGCCGGCCGCGAGCCGGCCATCGAACCGCCTTCAGCCGCAACCTCCGGCGAAACCCGGTTATTTCTCGCCCCGGGCGGGCCGCGAACCTTTCGCCGCACCGCCTCGTTAGCTGGGATGGAGCATGGAACCGCTAGAACTGGAAGCCACCGTCGAGCGCTGCCGGGAAGGGGATGAAAGCGCATGGTCCGCCCTGGTCAGCAACACCCTGAGGCCAATCTACCGCCTGTGCGCGAGCTACGCGCCGACGGCCGCGGAGGCGGAGGAGCTGACGCAGGAGGTGTACTTCAAGCTGTGGGAGAACCTGCACCAGTACGCTCCGGGCTCCAATTTCATGGCCTGGGCGTGGCGGGTCGCCAGGAACCTGCTCATCGACTCCTACCGACGCTGCCACCGCGAGCGCTCGGCGGCCTGGCTCGATCCGGAGATCATCGAGCGCCTGCCGGCGACAGACGACCCCCACGAGGAATCGCTGCGCAGGCAGCGGCTGCGGTTGGTCGCGACCGGCCTGCGCCAGCTCCCGGAGGAGCTCGCGAGCCTGATCCTGATGCGCGACCTCGCCGGCTGGAGCTACTCCGAGATCGCCGAGGCGCTGGACCTGCCGGTGGGCACCGTCAAGTCGCGGCTCAATCGGGCCCGGCTCGAGCTCGCGACCATTGTCCGGCGGCGCATGCAGATACGGGTGGTTCCTCCGGCGGGAACCGCCGCTGAGGGGGGGGCGTGATGTCGGCCTGCGAGCGGACTCGCGAGCTTTTCGGTCAGCTCCTCGAGGGGGCGCTGTCCGACGAGCAGCGGCAGGCCGTCGACCAGCACCTCGCCGGCTGCGCCGAGTGCCGGGAGACGCGCGAGGCCCTCGAGTTGATCCGTGCGGTCCTGCCGTCGCTCGGGGAGCTCGAGCCGCCGCCGCAGCTCGCGAACGACCTCGCCGCGTCGCCCTGCCGGCGCTGGCTGGGACTGCTGCACCAGGCGGTCGACCACGAGATCGACCACCGCCACCTCGAGCAGCTGCTGTCTCACCTCAGCGGCTGCGCAGCCTGCCGGCAGGCCTGGAACGACCTCACTCTGATCCGGCAGGTCAGCGACGCCCTCGAGCCTCCGCCAGGCCTCCTCGAGCGCTGCATCGAGGCCCGGCGGCGGGTCTTCCGCCGACCGATCCTGAGCCGCCGCGCCGCCACCGCGGCCGCCTACCTGATGGCGGTGCTGGCGTCGCTGATGGTCGGCAACCCGGTGTCGATCGCGCGCAGCCCGGTGGTGCAGCGCGTCACGACGGTCGTCTCGAGTGAGGTCAGCGAGGCCACCGAGGACGGCAAGGGCGAGGTTCGGGTGATGATCTGGCGGGCCTGGCAGTGGGCCGAGCGGCATCTCACCGCCATCGCGGACCTCGTCCAGCGCGACGACGCCGACGGAGCCTCCAACCCAGAGCAAGGAGGAGCACGATGACCGACCCGGAGCGCACCGACACTTTCGGCCGGCCGACGCCGCCGCTGCCACCGCCGCTGCCGCCGATGCCGGACGACCGTCCCCCGGCGCCATCGCCGTCGGACGAGGTGCAGAAGTCGCCCCCCCTCGCCGCAGTCCTCTCCTTCATCCTGCCCGGCCTCGGGCAGGTCTACGCCGGCTCCGGCCAGCGGGCCGCCATGCTGTTCGCGAGCTTCGTGCTGACGATCCTGCTCCTCGCCACCGTGTCGTGGCCGTTCGTCTTCCTGTGCGTCTTCCTGTGGTTCTTCGGCATGTTCGATGCGTTCCGCGAGGCGCAGATCTTCAACCTCGGCGCGGCCGAGCGTGACGCCGGGGCGCCGCGCGAGGACGGCGGCAGGCTGCTGTTCGGGGCTTTCCTGCTGCTCGGCGGCTGCCTGCTGCTCCTCGACCGGCTGCACATCGTCGACGTCGACCGGTTCTTCCGCGACTGGTGGCCGCTGCTGGTGATCGCCGCCGGGCTGTACTTCCTGGTCGGGGCGTTCCGGGACCGAACGCGCCGATCCGAGTGACGCAGACCACAGCCGAGGACACGACGGCGCGCGGAAAAGCCGACAATCCGTCGTGTCGCCTGTACTCGCGGGCGTTTTCAATCGAAAATGCTCGTGGCAGGCTCCGGCAGGCGAGCCCGTGGCCACCCGATGCCGGCAGCTGAAACCCGGAGGGTCTGAGAATGCGCCGCTTCCCGATCTGGCTGGTCGTTCTCCCGGTCGTCTCCCTGACGGGGTTCGCAGCCGCGCAGACCACCTCTCCAGGGCCGGCCATCGACGTCGAGGTCTTCAACCCGGTCGACGGCAGCAACGTCCTGTGCGCGGCGCCCGGTGACACCGTCGTCGCCCGCCTCTTTGTCCGGCCGGCGACCGGTCCGGGATCCTCGTTCAGCTGCACTCTCCCGTGCGGTTCCGCCTCCGGCGGTCCGGCCAACCTCGCCGCGGCCGCCGTCGACATCGGCTTCGACGGCTCCCGACTTGCGTACTTCAGCGCCGCCAACAACCCCGACCCCGGCTTTGCGGCGATCGACGGCCTGCTCCAGACCCAGAACCTGGCCAGCGGCAGGCTCGGCTGGGCGCTGGCCGGCGACTGGACGCCGGACGGCAGCACCGGGGGGACCCTGGCCGACCCCTGCGCCATGCTCACGCTCGACCAGGCCGGCTGGGTCGCCAGCCTTGCCTTCAACGTCACACGCGGCGGGCCGAGCACGCTCACGGTCCGCGACGCGCCCGCCTTCCCGCTGTCCTTTGCCGATGTCTGCGGGCCAACGACCTACACCACCTCGAACGGCGGCATCGACGAGGTCGTGTCGGCGACCGTCGCCACCGGCAGCCCGCAATGCCCCGCCTTCGATGGCATCATCTTCCGCAACGGCTTCGAGACCGGGGACACCTCGCTGTGGCAGGCGACGCCGTAACACCAAGAGCCCGCACTTTTTCGTAACCTCCACCGATCAGCTGCCCTGTCCTCAGACTCCAAAAGGAGTCCGTGCCGCAGTGGCCGTCTGACCACGATCCGGCCAACCACGCCCGCCGAAAAAGCCAATGCGGTGGGGACTCCCAGTCGGGTGTCGTCCGGCCCGGTGAGATCGCCGGACCCTCGGTGCCGCTGCTCGAACAGCCCGTGTAGAATCGAGCGCGCGGGGGGCTCTTCGAATGAGCGATCGTGCAGTCCTGCTCTACTGTGGGCACCACAAGTGTGCAACTCGCTGGCTGGTCGACATCATCACCGATGTCTGCCGTCGCGCCGGCCTCGAGTTCTACGAGGCGCATAACGCGGGAATGTTCAATCGCGACCTCGCCTCCTTCTTGCGCGAGCGCCCCGTCGACTTCCTGGCCTACACCAACGCCCGCATCGAGTTCCTCAGGGACGTCGGGAACCGGGTGGGATTCCACGTCATCCGTGACCCGCGGGACCTCCTGGTCTCCGCCTACTTCTCCCATCTCCACTCCCATCCCATCGACGGCTGGTCAGCCCTGGAGGAGCACCGGCGCAGGCTCCGGAGCTGCTCCGAAGAGGAAGGGCTCAACCTCGAGCTGGACTTCACCGAGAACGTGTTCACGGCCCTTTCGGGGTGGGACTACAACCAGGCCGGGATGCTCGAGCTCAAGATGGAGCAGCTGATCCCCAACGCATACGAGGGCCTCGTCGACGTCTTCCTCCACCTCGGCCTGGTCGACCCCGAGGAGGTCCCGCTCGAGGTCGAGCTGCAGCGGATCTTCGACCGTCAGGCGACGCGGCCGGCCACGCCCCGACCGGGCGCTCCGGGCACCGCCAGCCGCATCGAGCGATGCGAGCTCCTCCAGATCATCAACGCTCATCGATTCGCCAGGAAGGCCGGGGGGCGGCAGGTCGGCCAGGAGGACTCGCACAGCCACTACCGCCGAGGCGAGGCCGGCGACTGGCGGCACCACTTCTCGCCGCAGCTCGCCGCGCGCTTTGCCGAGCGCTACGGGAGCCTGCTGTTCAAGCTCGGCTACGAGAGCGACGAGGAGTGGTGGCGCAAGGTCAATCAGGCCTGACGGCGATCCCTCGCCAGCGCCGAGATCAGGGCGTCGCGGCCCCCGCGGACAAAGGAAAAAGGAGAAGGCCACCGGGCCGAAGCCAGGTGGCCGGTCATTTCCCTACGGCTGATCGTCAGCGAGTCGAGACGTACTCGTCGAAGTAGAAGAAGCCGCTCGCCAGCGGTCCCAGCTTCGCGCCGGGAGGAATGCCCACGCGCACCATGTCCACGTTCCAGGTGGCGTTCTGGACGTTGGTGACGTCCATCTTCAGGACGCCATTCCGCCACAGGCGGGCGATGCCGTCGTTGGCGCCGACCGCCGAGGCCTGCTGATACTCGATTTCGATGAACTGCGGGTCCGGGGACGTGTCGCCGGCCAGGTACACAGCGCCGATGGTCCGAAACGCCTCGCTGTCCTTGCGGACCACAAGCGAGATGCGCCACGCGGTGTCCGAG
>Ga0209254_10003409_pt1 | contig 14506 bp, 16 predicted proteins | sample FrelakmetDIP11DI_FD_187148 | JGI IMG/M metagenome (GOLD analysis project Ga0209254, IMG submission 187148) | Freshwater lake sediment microbial communities from the University of Notre Dame, USA, for methane emissions studies - DIP11 DI (SPAdes)... | ecosystem: Environmental > Aquatic >...
AAGCCTGCTCTGCCGCTTCTGGTCCCACCTGATGCTCTTGGTCTGAGAGCAGCAGGCTGCACCGGCACAGGCGGGAGAGACCGCTTACTTCCCGGTCAGCGGCATGCCCACAGACCCACCCAGCGGCAACAAGCCCCGCCTCCGGCGTCAGCTCCGCGCCCGGCGCAGCAGCCTGTCGCCAGCGGCGGCGCGCGCGGCCGCCTTCAGTGCCGTGCACCGGCTCTGGTCCCTTCCCTGCCTGGCGCGCGCCCGCCGCCTGGCACTCTATCTCCCCGCCGACGGGGAACTCGACTGCACTCCCCTGGCTGTGCAGGCCTGGCGCCGCGGCCGGCAGGTATTCCTGCCCGTGATCAGCGGTGAGACGCTCCATTTTGCACCGTTTCATTCCCGCTCGGCGATGCGCGCGAATCGCTTCGGCATCGCGGAGCCCGACACCCCGCGGCGCAACTGGCGAACCGCCCACGAGCTCGATGTGATCGTCGCGCCGCTCGTGGCGTTCGACTTTCAGGGGCGTCGGCTCGGCATGGGCGGTGGCTTCTACGACCGCACGCTCGCGTTCCTCACGCGTGGTTCACGCGGGCGCCGGCCGCATTTCATCGCACTCGCCTACGAGATACAGAAGATTGCAGAGCTGCCTTCGGATGCGTGGGACGTTCGTCTTGATGCTGTCGTCACGGAGTCGGAGACCTATCGGTTCGCTTGAGTTGTTGTCTGCCTGCAACCGGTGTCAAGGTCCAAAACACCCCCCTTGCTGGAATTTTGCAAACTGTTGTATATACTCAGACCCGTCTACCCCGACACGGAGACTAAAACTATGGCTACGAAGAAGAAGGCTGCATCGAAGAAGAAGACCAAGAAGAAGGCTGCGAAGAAAAAGCGTTAGAGATGACGCGTTGGCGTGAGACCCTAAAAAGTCTCACGCCGATCCTCGAAAGGGGAAACGCGCAAAGATCGGTGCCCGCCTCTGGCGGGCACTTTTTTTTTAGCGGTGCCGGGTTTGGCATCTGACGCCCGGTACCATCTGACGCCATCCTTTCCTGGCAAAGGTGCGCTGAAATGGCCATGAATCACGACAGCCGCAAGGAACAGGCAGCCCGGGCTGCCCTGGAATTCATCAAGCCCGGAATGGCCTTGGGCGTCGGCACGGGATCCACCGTGAACTTCCTGATCGACGCCATGGACCGGTTTCGCGGTGACCTGGCCGCCGTCGTCGCCAGCTCACGTGCCACCGAGGCCCGCCTGCGGGCGCGGGGTTTCACGGTCGTGGAACTGGACCAGGCGGGTGACCTGGACCTCTACGTGGATGGCGCAGACGAGGCCAACAAGCACTTCCACCTGGTCAAGGGCGGCGGCGGGGCCCTGACGCGGGAGAAGATCCTGGCGGCGGCGTCCCGCAAGTTCGTCTGCATCATCGACAACAGCAAGTGGGTGGCGACCCTCGGCAAGTTCCCCCTGCCCGTCGAGGTCATCCCCATGGCCCGCTCCTGGGTGGCCCGGCAGTTCGTCAGGCTGCGCGGCCAGCCGGTCTGGCGCGAGAACTTCGTGACCGACAACGGCAACCAGATCCTGGACGTGCACAACCTGCAGATTACGAATCCCCCGGAACTGGAGAGCCGTCTGAACCAGATCCCGGGCATCGTCACAGTGGGCCTGTTTGCCAACCGGCCGGCCGACGTCATCCTCATAGCCGACGACGGCGGGGTCAGGCGCATGGATCGCCGCTAGGGACCAAAGCAAAGGGCCCGCTGATGCGGGCCCTTGATGTATTGGCTGGGGGACTAGGATTCGAACCTAGGTTCTCGGAGTCAGAGTCCGATGTCCTACCGCTGGACGATCCCCCAATATGCGGGAGTGCTGAGCAGGACGCATTATAAGCACGCCTCGTGTTCTGCGGGCAGGACGCAGCTTAGCGCTTCGAGAACTGGGTCGCGCGACGGGCCTTGCGCAGGCCAACCTTCTTGCGCTCGACCTCGCGGGCGTCGCGGGTGACGTAGCCGGCCTTGCGCAGCGAGGGGCGGAGGCTCTCGTCGTAGGCCATGAGCGCCCGGGTGAGGCCGTGACGGATGGCGCCGGCCTGGCCGGTGATGCCGCCGCCAGCCACGTTCACGATCACGTCGAACTGGCCGTCAAGCTTGGTCAGCTCCAGGGGCTGACGAACGATCATCCGGGCGGTCTTGCGGCCGAAGAACACGTCGATCGGCTTGCTGTTGATGGTGATGTCGCCCTTGCCGCGGCGGATGAAGACGCGTGCGGTGGACGCCTTGCGGCGGCCGGTGGCGGAGTACTGCTGGGGCTGCGTGGCCATTAGATCTGGTGCCTGCCTAATCGGGTTCGGGATTTCAGGTTGCCGCTGGGATTACAGCTTGAGGGGCTGGGGCTGCTGGGCAGAGTGCTCGTGCTCGCCGCCGGCGTAGACACGGAGCTTCTTCAGCATGGTCGCTCCGAGGCTGTTCTTGGGCAGCATGCCTTTCACGGCCTTCGTGAGCGCGCGCTCGGGATGCTCTTCCATCATCTTGCCGAGGGTGACCGTCTTGAGGTTGCCCATGTAGCCGGTGTGATGCTGGTAGACCTTGTCCTTCAGCTTGTTGCCGGTCGCCTTGATGCGCGAGGCATTGACCACGACGATGTAGTCGCCAGTGTCCACGTGGGGCGTGAAGATGGCCTTGTGCTTGCCGCGCAGACGGAAGGCAATGGCGGACGCGAGGCGGCCGAGCGTGCAGTCCGTGGCATCCACCACGAACCAGTCGCGCCGCACCTCATGGGATTTGGCAGAGAAAGTACCCATCTGAAACCTGTCTTTTTGGAGCTGTTCGGGACCCGTGTCGTGGGGTCCGGAAGCCGGAGGACCCGCAGTCGGGTCGCAAAGTGTAGGCGGCTGGCGGGGTTTTTTCAAACCGGCAGGCCCGGCAACCCCGGCCGGCCAGGCCAGGCCAGGTCAGGTTAGCCCGGCCGGGGCTGCCGGGCCCGCGTCGGGACTGGGCTGGAAGCCGGTTTGCCCGGCGTCGCGACCCGCCACCATAATCGGGACCATGCCCACCTATCACTTGATCGACAATCTGCTCGCGGAAGTCGACAACGGCCTCCGCACACTCGCGGCCCCGGCACACACGGCCCGTCCCAGCCCGGCGGCAGGCCTGCCGAGGCCTTCGCTGTCGGCGGATGAACAGGCCGTGGGCGCCTCCCTCATGCGCGTGAACCATGCCGGTGAAGTCGCCGCCCAGGGGCTCTACCGCGGCCAGGCCTTCACCGCGCGGGATCCCGCAATCCGGCAGAACCTCCTGGACGCCGCCCGGGAGGAGCAGGATCACCTCGCCTGGTGCGCCCAGCGGATCAACGAGCTCGGGAGCCGCACCAGCCTCCTCGGCCCCCTCTGGTATGCCGGCAGCTTCGCCCTCGGCGCCGCCGCCGGCCTGCTGGGGACGGCGACAGTGCTCGGCTTCGTGGTGGAGACCGAGCGCCAGGTCGAGGAACACCTGACGGGCCACCTGGACCGCCTGCCGCCGGCAGACCTGCCAAGCCGTGAGATCGTGCGACAGATGCGGACCGACGAGGTTGCCCACGGGGCCCAGGCCCGCGAACTGGGCGCGGCAGACCTGCCGGAACCCCTGCGGGCGGGCATGAGAATCGTGGCCCGGATCATGACGACCGTGGCCCACCGGCTCTAGAACAGCCCCCGGAAAGTCGCGCCGGGTCCCGCTCCTGCAGCCGCGCGACCGCCCATGGGGCAGCCTTTGTGAGGGGCATCACAAATCCGGCACGTGCCAGTTCACGCTGCCCCGGGCTTCGACTACCGTAGCTCCCGAATTCGACATATTCCTCGTACTGGTTCAGCCCCTTCGTAATGAATGGGCTCAGGGCACGGGGGTTGGGCTAAAACGGATTTCGGCTTCAACGGGTTTATTGGGGAGAGACTGCAATGGCTGCTACTGGCAAAGCTCTGAGTGACGTCCCGGCGATCAATCGCTTTCTGACGTACTGCCGCGTACGCACGGTGCCGAGCAAGACCGTGATGATTCATGCGGGCGACCTGCCCGACAGCCTCTACTACATCATCGACGGCTCGGTCGAAGTGATGATCGAGGATGAGGACGGCAACGAGATGGTCCTGGCCTACCTGAACAAGGGCCAGTTCTTCGGCGAGATGGGCCTCTTCCACGAGCAGCCCGCCCGGAGCGCCTGGGTGAGAACCCGCGTCAGCTCGGAGATTGCCGAAATGACCTACCCCCGCTTCCGCCAGATTGCCAGTGAGAGCCCCGGGCTCGTCTTCGAACTGGCCACGCAGCTCGCCACCCGCCTCGATCGCACGAACCGCAAGCTGGGCGACCTGGCCTTCGTGGACGTCACGGGCCGCGTGGCCCACGCGATCATGGACCTCTGCAACGAGCCCGACGCGATGACCCATCCCGAGGGGATGCAGATCAAGGTCAGCCGCCAGGAGCTGTCACGCCTGGTGGGCTGCTCCCGCGAAATGGCGGGGCGCGTGCTGAAGGTGCTGGAAGACCAGGGCCTGATCACGGCCACCGGCAAGACCATCGTCGTCTACAACGCCCGGCCGAAGCCCAAGCTGAAGGCTGTCGGGCTCTAGAAACTTCCCCCGTAGGAGCGCCTTCAGGCGCGACGGTATCGATCGCGCCTGAAGGCACTCCTACGGGGTCTTAACCCTGCAACTCAGTCCGCATCCTGCGGATCGTTGCAGCGTAGTCAGTGCTACCAAAGATCGCGGAACCCGCGACGAACACGTCCGCCCCGGCCTGCGCGACCGCGCGGATGTTGTCGGGCTTGATGCCCCCGTCCACCTCGAGGCGAACCGGCTTGCCCAGCGCCGTGATCCGCTCGCGGATGGCCCTGAGCTTCGGCAGGCTGCCAGGAATGAAGGCCTGCCCTCCGAAACCGGGGTTCACCGACATGACCAGGACCAGATCCAGACTGGGCAGTGTGTAGTCCAGGCAGTCCAATGGCGTGGCGGGATTGAGCACGAGCCCCGGGCTGCAGCCGAGCTCGCGGATGAGGCCGATCGTGCGGTCCACGTGCAGCGTCGCCTCCGGGTGGAAGCTGATCCAGCTGGCGCCCGCACCAGCGAAGGCCCTCGCCAGCTCGTCCACCGGCTGCACCATGAGGTGCACGTCGATCGGCGCCCTGATGCCCCGCTTGCGCAGTGCCTCGCAGACCAGCGGCCCGATCGTGAGGTTGGGGACGTAGTGGTTGTCCATCACGTCGAAGTGAATGATGTCCGCGCCGGCGGCAAGGACGGCCTCGACCTCCTCGCCCAGGCGGGCGAAGTCGGCGGAGAGGATGGAGGGTGCAATGAGCGGAGCTGTCATCAGAAAAATATAGCAGGTAGGAGCGGCTTTAGCCGCGATCCCGGTCGCGCCTAAAGGCGCTCCTACATTCCCCGCCGCTCGCGGATCAGCTCGTAGGCGGCGCGGATCTCGTGGGTGCGCTCCTCTGCCGCTTCCAGCATGGATTCGGGCAGGCCCCGTGCGGCCTGCTTGTCCGGGTGATGCTGGTTCATGAGCCGCCGGTAGGCCGTCTTGACCTCCGCGTTGGCGGCTTCCGGGTCGAGGCCCAGCGCCCGGTAGGCGCCTTCCAGGGTCTGGCCGGGCGCCGCGACAGGACGTTGCTGCCGGAAGGAACGGCGGGCCCTGAGAATGGCTTCGAGACGGGCCAGGTCGAGGCGACCAACCCCGAGTGCGTCCGTCATCACCAGCAGCAGCGCGCGTTCAGCGGAGCTGATCGCCTGCTTGCCCAGCAGGAAGTCCATCTGGATCTCGATGAACGTCCGGAGGAGCTCGGGTTCGTGGCGGCAGGCCCGGCGCAGCAGCAGCACGCGCTCCCGGATGGGGAAGCCGGCCTGTTTGCCCTCGTTGAACCAGCCGATGGCCTGGCGCACGGTGTCGGGCGACAGGCGCATCTCGGTCATCAGCGTCCTCGCCGCGTCGATCTCGGCCTCGGAGACGCGGCCATCCACCTTGGCGAGCGCCCCCAGACCATGAAACGTGGTCTGGAAGAAGAACCGCTGGCGATCAGCGGCAGAATAGACGGTGCCATCGTCGGCGCCAGGCAGACCCTCATAGCTGAGCAGCCCCCGGCGACCGGCCCCGCGATCGAACTGGTGGCCCAGGGCGCCGCCAATCACGGCGCCGACGGGGCCGCCAACGATCAGGCCGAGAATGCCTCCGCCGACTTTGCCAATCCAAGCCATCCGGGTCTCTGGGTTGATTCAGAACGGGGCAAGCGCTGACGGCGCTGCTAGAATCCCGCCGATGACGCGGAGCATCGTCCCTGACGCCATGTTCGAATCCAGATTGACAGCCCTCACCCGGCTCAGTCAAGGCAAGGTCCGCGACATTTACGCGGTGGACGACAAGCACCTGCTCATCATCACCACAGACCGGCTTTCGGCCTTCGACGTGGTGCTGCCCGATCCGATTCCCGGCAAGGGCGAGGTTCTCACGAAGCTGTCGAACTTCTGGTTCGCCCGGACGGCCGGCATCGTCCGCAATCACCTGGCCGCCCTGCCCCTGGAGGCCGTGATCCAGGATCCCGCCGAGCGAGCGGCCGTCGCCACCCGCGCTACCGTGGTACGCCGGCTCAAGCCACTGCCCATCGAAGCCGTGGTCCGCGGCTACCTCATCGGTTCCGGCTACAAGGACTACCAGGCGACTGGCAGGGTGTGCGGCATTCCCCTGCCCGCCGGCCTGCCCCTGGCGGCCCCGCTGCCCGAGCCGCTGTTCACACCGGCCACCAAGGCCGCTCTCGGCGATCACGACGAGAACATCAGCTTTGCGGAGTGCGAAAAGCTGGTGGGCGCTGACCTCGCCCGGCAGGTCCGGACACTGGCGATCCGGGTCTACAGCGACGGCGCGGCCTATGCCAGGAGCCGCGGCATCATCATCGCCGACACCAAGTTCGAGTTCGGCCTGGACGACGCCGGCGGGCTCTACCTGATCGACGAGGTGATGACCCCGGACTCCTCCCGCTTCTGGCCCGCCGCGGAGTACCGCACCGGCATCAGCCCGCCGAGCTTCGACAAGCAGTTTGTCCGTGACTACCTGGAAACGCTCGACTGGAACAAGAAGGCGCCCGGTCCCCGGCTGCCGCCGGACGTGATCCGGCGAACGACCGAGAAATACCGTCAGGCGCTGGAGTTGCTGACCGCCTGACCCGCCCGTATCCGGGCGATGCATGGAGGCCCGGGCCGATGAAGAAACTGCTGGGCTATGCCATAGCCGTTGTTCGCCACCTGTTCAGGCGCACGCGGCAGTTGCTGGCCCTGGTGGCGGGCGCCTGCCTCGTGCTCGTCCTGGGCTACACCCTCTACGCCGTCAACATGCTGCCCGACCTGCAGCCCTGGCACACCGAACGCCTGTCCGGCGAGTTCTCCGCCATCACTGACCGGACGCTCGACTTCGCCGGCTACCAGCAGCTGGAAGCGGAGCTCTTCGCAGAGGCCGCCGCCACGGCGCGAGGCTGGGCTGGTCACGGCGAGGCGTTCGAGTACAGCCGCTACAACCCGGATGGCAACAGCCAGCGGCTCGCGGCCGGCAGCCCCTACAACCGCTCGTTCAGGCTGAGCCCCGCCAACCCGCTCGGCGGCGCGCTGCTGGTCCACGGCCTCACCGACTCGCCCTACTCGATGAAGGCCCTGGCTGAAGCCCTCCACCGCCGCGGCTTCGAGGTCACCGTCCTGCGGCTCCCGGGTCACGGCACCTTTCCGTCGATGCTGACCGAAGTGCGCTACCGGGACTGGGTGGCCGCAGTGCGGCTCGCAGCCCACGACGTCGCAAAACGGACCGGAGCCGGACAGCCGTTCTACGTGGGCGGCTACTCGACCGGGGCGACTCTCACGTTGAACTACGCCCTGGATGCCCTCACCGACCCCGACCTGCGCCGCCCGGACAGGGTGCTGCTGATGTCGCCGGCGATCGAGCTCACGGCGGTGGCGGCGCTCGCCAACATCATTGATGTGCTCAGCCTCGTGCCGGTGCCGGTCCTGGAGAAAGTGCGGTGGCAGGACGTGCTGCCGGAGTACGACCCGTACAAGTTCAACTCCTTCCCGGTCAATGCCGCCCGACAGGTGAACCGGGCCACGAAGGAGCTGGATGCCGCCCTGGTAACCGCGGAGGAGAACGGGCGCATCGGCCAACTGCCCGCAGTCGTGACCTGGCAGTCCGTGGTGGACAGCACCGTGGGGTCCGCCGGAACGGTTGACCGGCTCTATGCGCACCTGACGGGTGGCAGACACCGCCTCGTGATCTTCGACGTGAACCGTGGCCGGATGCTGAGCAGCGTGCAGCGGCCGGCGGCCCGGGCCGTTATCGACCGGGCCGTCGCCGACAACCACGGCTACACGCTCGAGGTCGTTGCCAACGCCAGCGAGGACGGACCCGGACTGGCACTAACCCGCTACACCCCGGATGACGCCCCGCCATCGACAGAGATCCTCGACGCCGAGTGGCCCACCGGCGTGGTTTCCCTGGGCCACGTCTCACTGCCATTCCCGCCGGACGATCCGGTTTACGGCATCCTGCCCGGCAGCGGCCACGGCGGCGTGCCAAGCATCGGCTCGCTCCTGCTCAGGGGAGAGGGCGGCGCCCTGACCATCTCCCTCGGCTCGCTCACCCGCCTGCGCAGCAACCCGTTCTGGAGCCTGATGGACCGGCAGCTGGGCGAAATCGTCGCGGCAGACCTGGCCGGACCCGGGAAGTAGTCCGCAGTAAAGCGCGCGGTTGCCGGGTATGATCCGCGCGCCGGTAACCAGGGATGGGTTGGGGTCATGCGAAGCTTCTGTGGAGCGCGGGGACTGTTGGCGCTCGTTCTGTCCGGACTGCTGCTTTCTGCAGCCGCCGGCTCTCCGTCAACCGCCACGGCGAAGCCAGCAACCAGGCCGGAGGTGCGCTCCAGTGCCGCGCTGGTGGTGGATGCCAGGGACTCGTCCGTCCTGTTCGCCCAGCGGGACGACGCGGCGGTGCCCATCGCCTCGATCACCAAGCTGATGACCGCACTGGTCGTTCTGGAGGGCAGGCAGCCGCTCGACGAGATGATCACGATCACGGGCGCGGATCGGGATAACGCACGGGGCTCTCCGTCCCGCCTGGGCGTGGGCACCCGGCTCTCCCGGGGCGAGTTGCTGCATCTCGCACTCATGTCCTCGGAGAACCGGGCGGCCCAGGCGTTGGGCCGCAGCTATCCCGGCGGGCTTACCGTGTTCGTGCGCGCCATGAATGCCAAGGCAAAAGCCCTGGACATGTCGAGGTCGCGCTTTGCGGACCCGACCGGCTTGTCGAGCGGGAATGTCGCTTCGGCCCGGGACCTGGTGAAGCTGGTCAAGGCTGCCTCCGCCGATCCACTCGTCCGGCGGTACTCGACCGACCCGCGCCACACGGTGGTGGCGGGCAAGCATGCGCTCGAGTTTCGCAACACCAATACCCTGGTTGCCAAGCCCGACTGGAGTATCGCCGTCCAGAAGACCGGCTACACCATGGCTGCCGGCCAGTGCCTCGTGATGCAGACCGTCATCGAGGGCCGGTCGGTGGTCATCGTGCTGCTCAATTCATTCGGCAAGTACACACGTGTCGCCGATGCCCGCCGCATCAGGAAGTGGATGGAGGCCGCTCGCCAATCGGCAACCTGAGCGACAGCCCCAGCGCGAGCGCCCTGAGACAGCGGGTCAGCGCTTCGTGCCGGATGCGGCGGCCAGGTCCTGAGCGCGACGGGCCAGTTCCGGGTCGGCACGGTAGATAGCGCCTTCCAGCCGATCAAGGTAATCCGGCGGAAACTCCCAGACACCGGTTTCCGGATCCTGCGTGAGCCCGCGTTGGGCCGGGGCCAGGTCGTAGCGCAGGGTCGACAGCACGTCACTGCTCACCAGGGGGCTGTCCCGGAAGTAACTGTGCCCGTTGCCGGCGTCAAAGCCGGGCGCATTCGCGATGTTGACCAGCGATATCACGTCAGACGTGCGCAGGAACTGCCGGGCACCGAGCGACAGGTCGCTGGGGTCCAGCTGGCCCACGCGGTTGTTGCCGAAGGCCAGCAAGGCCATGCCGAGCGCCTTGTCCTTTGGAGATTCGTAGATGGTGAGGCGCTCCTGCACCTTCAGCAGACCGTCCAACAGGTAGTTCGAGAAGATGCCCCGGTCAATGTCGCTGCCCACGAGGATGACGTTGCCCAACCGAAGCTTGGCATGGATCTCGGCGGCGGAAAGTTCCGTGTTGACCAGCGCCAGCTGGTGGAGAGCGGCGCCCACCAGCCGCGTGCCAGCGCTGTAGCCGAGGATGTGAATGCGACGGGCAGTGGTTTCCTCGGCCAGGAACGTGATGAACTCCCGCAGGTAGCGGGCCGAGTAACGGGCCGATTCCGTGTCGCCGAAGTAGTCCAGCCGGCCCGTGCGCGAGGGCCATGCAAAGGGAATGAAGACACCCTCGTAGCCCAGGAAGTGCCAGAGCTCGGCAGCCACGAGGATGGGATTTTCGAAGTTCACCTTGTAACCGTGCACGTAGATGAAGATGTCGTGGTCGCGATTGGCAGCAAGCCGCTCGTTGATGGCCGAAACGAAGCGCTCCCGGGGCGCGGGGTCGGGCGTCCCGCCGTCGTTGAGGTCGATGAGCGGGTGGAGCGTCCGGTCCAGCACCCCGAATTCCTCCAACTCCCCCACCTGCAGGGGATACTGGTCCGTCGAGTTCTTGAGGATGGACATATGGCGGGCCATGTCCCAAGTGAAGTCCTTGCGCCCGAGCACGATGCGGCTGGTCCCCAGGCGGATCGAAGGAGCCCGCTCCGTGCTGTAGTAGCGGTCATCGCTGCCCTCGGCGGCGGGCTCGCGCAGGGTCGCGTAAAGGACCCGCGGGTCGGCGGGCACCGCCATCGGGCCCGGGTCTGAGAAGGGCGGCACTTCCCCGGCCTCGAGGAAGGCCGGCGGCGGCATGAACGGGATGCTGTACGGCTGCGGGCCAGCGCAACCGGCAAGCGCCAGCGGGAGGAGCAGCCAGCGGCATGCCAGGCCAGCGGACCGTGGGCGGCGGCGCAGCATGAGCTTCTTGTGTGTCAGGGCCATCGGGCTGAACGTTAAGTCACGGCCCCCCGCCCCACAAGCTACCGGGATATTAATTTCCGCCGGGGCAGGCAAGACCGTCAGCGACGCGGCAACCAGGAGGCGGGCACGACCGCCTTTGACCCTGCCGGGATCCGGGCGTAGCGTGCACCTTCCTCACCCGACAGGAGACTCCCGTGCGCAACGGTCCCTGGAACATTGCCCTGATCGCCGCCGTCATCAGCCTGGCCGGAACCGGCATCGTGCTGGCCGCCGATGTACCCGCCAGACCCGCGGCGGCTTCGCCGCTGCCCTCAAAAGTCACCGCGGACCTCAGGTCCATTGCCGACCAGTGCACCGAGGTCGGCGGCACGCCCCGGACCGGCGACGCGGTGAAGCGCGCCGATCTCAATGGCGATGGCAAGGAGGACTTCGTAATCGACACCGGCTCCGTCAACTGCGACGGCGCGGCCAGCATCTATGGCGACCGGGAGAAGTGGGTCGGCGTGTACGCCGGTGACGGCAAGGGCGGTGCAACCTCCGCGTTCGTCGACTCGGTTTACGGCGTCAGCATCGAAGGAGCGGGACCGGCCGCGAGGCTCTGGCTGACTGTCTCAGCTGGACAGTGCGGGAAGAAACCGGCGAAGGACTTCGCGAGCGAGAACTTCTGCGAGCGGTCCATCCTCTGGAATCCGGCGACGAAGAAGTTCGACTACGCGCCGGTGACGACGGTGCGGATGATCGAGTAGAGGCAGGCGCGGCTAGGTCCCGAGCCCGAGCTCGCGACGGATGGCATGCAGGTTCAGACTGGCGCTCGCCACGCCGTTAACGGCCTTGCCGACGGTGATCATGGCGGCGTGGACCCGGCGCAACTTGTCGCACTCGTAGTCGGGGCACGTAGCACAGTTCTCATAGCCCCGGTCCCGGGCACACTGCCGGACCTGGCAGGTAGCGCAGAATCCCGACTTGGGCCGCTCGTCCCGGCAACCGTGGCAATTGAGACTTGCCGGCTCCACGACCAGCTTCCAGGACTTGAACACCTTGTCGGCATAAGCCTGGCGGAGGCCGTCATCATTCCAGGCCGTGGCCTGGAAGACGTCGCAGCCTGAGCAATCCAGGCCGCAGTAGGCGATATGCGGGGCCAGCGGGTTACGATGACTCAAGGTCGGCTCTCCTTGGATTCCGGGGCCATGCTAGCAGTGAACCGGCAATAAAATGAAGAACGAGGTTCCCTCCCACGGACAGCCCGAACCCGGCCGTGTCGCGCGGCCGCCGGCGGTTGCAGCGCCCGGCTGGAGGCGCTGGCTGCCGGGCCTGCAGACCGCGCGCCAATACGAACTCGCCTGGCTGCCCCACGACATCATGGCCGGGCTCGTGCTGACCACGATGCTCGTACCCGTTGGCATCGCCTACGCGGTCGCCTCGGGCGTCCCTGGCATCTACGGCCTTTACGCCACCATCGTGCCGCTGCTGGCCTACGCCCTGTTCGGCCCCAGCCGCATCCTGGTGCTGGGGCCCGACTCCTCCCTGGCGGCTCTGATCCTTGCCGTCGTGCTGCCCCTGTCGGGCGGCGACCCGGCACGCGCCGTTGCAATTGCGGGAATGATGGCGGTCGTGTCGGGCATGGCGTGCATCCTGGCCGGGCTGCTGCGCCTCGGCTTCATCACCGAACTGCTATCCAAGCCCATTCGCTACGGCTACATGAACGGAATTGCATTCGTGGTGATCATCAACCAGTTGCCGAAGCTCCTCGGCATTGTCATCGACAGCGCCGGGCCAATCAGGGATCTCTGGCAGGTTGGCGGCGCGGTGACCGACGGCGCGGCCAACCTGACCACCTTCGGCATCGGCGCGGGCACCCTCGCGGTGATCCTGCTGCTCAAGCCCTGGCCGCGCATCCCGGGGCTGCTGATCGCCGTGGTCGCCGCCACGGTCGCCGTCGGCCTCTTCGATCTCGGCACAAGCGCCGGCGTGAAAGTCCTGGGGGAACTGCCGCAGGGCCTGCCGGCCTTCCACCTGCCCTGGATCGGCCTCGCCGACCTGGGCACCGTGCTGATCGGCGGCTGCGCGGTGGCGCTGGTGTCGTTCGCGGACACCAGTGTCCTGTCGCGCACGTATGCCGCCAGGACGCGAACCTACGTGGATCCCAACCAGGAGATGGTTGGCCTCGGCGCCGCAAACCTGGCCGCCGGGCTGTTCCAGGGCTTTCCGATCAGCAGCAGTTCCTCGCGCACACCGGTCGCCGAGGCCGCCGGGGCCAGGACCCAGGTCACTGGCGTCGTCGGCGCGGCCATGGTTGCGCTGCTGCTGGTGGTCGCGCCGGACCTGCTGCGCAACCTCCCGACCAGCGCGCTGGCAGCCGTCGTGATCGCGTCGGCCATTGGCCTGTTCGAGATCGCCGACCTGCGCCGCATCTTCCGCATCCAGCGCTGGGAATTCTGGCTGTCCATCGGCTGCTTTGCCGGCGTTGCCGCGCTCGGGGCGATTCCGGGCATCGGACTGGCCATCATCGTGGCCGTCATCGAGTTCCTGTGGGACGGCTGGAGGCCGCACTTCGCCGTGCTCGGGCGGGCGAATGGGATCCGCGGTTATCACGACATCAAGCGCTACCCGGGCGCCCGGCTGATCCCCGGCCTGGTCCTGTTCCGCTGGGATGCGCCCCTGTTCTTTGCCAATGCGGAGCAATTCCAGCAGCGGGTACTGGAGGCCGTCGCAGCCTCGCCCACGCCCGTGAAGCGAATCATCGTGGCCGCGGAACCGGTGACGAGCATCGACGTCAGTTCGGCGGACGTCCTCGCCGAACTCGAGCGGAAGCTTCGGGAATCACAGATCGAGCTGCACTTCGCCGAGATGAAGGATCCCGTCAAGGATAAGCTGAAGCGCTTCGAGCTGCTCGAGCACTTCGGCCCCGACGTCTTCCACCCCACGGTGGGGGCGGCCGTGGACGACTATCTCGCCGATCACGGGGTGGACTGGACGCCCTGAGGTCGCATTGGGGTACAACGGTTCCGTTCGGCTAGACTGCTTCTTTGCGCCAGGACCTCCCATGAGCCAGTTGCCGTCATGCCCGAAATGCGGGTCGCAATACACCTACGAGGACGGTGAACTGTTCGTCTGCCCGGAGTGCGCCCACGAGTGGCCCCGGACGGCCAGCGCGGAAAGCCCGGAACCCGAGCGGGTCGTACGCGATGCCCACGGCAACGTACTCAGGGACGGCGACACCGTCACCGTGATCAAGGACCTGAAGATCAAGGGCACTTCATCGGTGGTCAAGGTAGGCACTAAGGTGAAAGGCATCCGTCTGGTTGATGGCGACCATGAAATCGACTGCCGGATCGAAGGTATCGGCGCCATGCAATTGAAGTCGGAGTTCGTAAAGAAAGCCTGAAGCCTGCGACGTCATTGCATGGCGGTTCTCGCGCACCTACGACAGTCCTGAGTGCCCCCGCGGCTTTCTCCACGAACGCCACAGATACT
>Ga0209254_10003410_pt1 | contig 14506 bp, 9 predicted proteins | sample FrelakmetDIP11DI_FD_187148 | JGI IMG/M metagenome (GOLD analysis project Ga0209254, IMG submission 187148) | Freshwater lake sediment microbial communities from the University of Notre Dame, USA, for methane emissions studies - DIP11 DI (SPAdes)... | ecosystem: Environmental > Aquatic >...
CGAAGTGTGTTGTCGAGAGTACAGCGCCGACTTGGCCGCGAATCAGACCTTGCGGCGGTGGGTGGGCTTCGACGGCAAGGTCGTGCGGGGCAGTTTCGACCATTTCCAAGATCAGAAGGCGATTCAAGTGCTCAGTGCCTTCTTGACTGGCTCGCGCCTCATTTTGGCACACGAGGAAATTGCAGAAAAGACGAACGAGAGTCCGACAGCCCAGGCCCTCTTCCCCCCACTTGGTTTAGCGGACTGCATTTTTACCTTCGATGCCTTGCACTGCCAGGAAAAGACGCTGGAAACGGCCCACGAGACCGGTAACGAGGCCGTCGTGCAGGTGAAGGAGAATCAACCGACACTCTTCCAGGATTGTCAGACGATTGCCCAAACGCAACGCCCCGCGGAGGTCTATCAAGAGCCCGTCACCCAGGCCCGCGACCGGATCGAGAGCCGCACGGTTGAGGTCTTCACCCGGCCCAGCCTGACTCACGCCGACAAGTGGTCGTTGGTGGAGGCCGTGGTGAAAGTGGACCGACATCGCCTAGTCTTCGATACCAAGACCAAGTGCTGGCAACCCCGCGACGAGACCGCGTTCTACATCTCCACCACCGGGCTGAAGGCGCAAGAGTTCTGTACGGGGATCCGCGGGCATTGGGGCATCGAGAACAGTGATCCTCATGTTCGGGATGTAACGCTGGGGGAAGCCCCGTCGCGCATCCGAACCAATCCGCACATTGTTGCCAAGCTCCGCAGTTTTGCCCTCAACATCTTGCGCGCCAATCAGGTCGAGAATGTGAGCTTGGAACTGTTCAACAATGGCATGAACCTGAACCGTGTCCTGAATTACGTCGGGGTCAGGTAGAACTGAACAGCCCTGATGACTGATGGCCCAGATCCTACCAGTTGCGACCTAGGCTGTGGGGCCGGCCTCGTGCTTGTTTCGCCGCGTGCGAAGCGTTCGAGTGACCTGCAAACCACCGGTTGAGCAGGTCGCATTGTTGACTCTAGCCACCTGGACAAAGGCGTTGTCTCGGCAGTAATATTCGATTGAGGAACGACGAGTGAGCGATCGGTCGCACATCTTGCTTCTTGCTCTATTACCAGCAACAGCGGTGTGTCTAGAAGATGAACGTCACTAGGATAGCGCAGTTTTCAGGCTGCATACGAAAACGCTCGACCTTTTTGAGATCGGGCGAAAATCTAATGCTTCCCTATCATTACATGCGACATATTGCCGAAGACCTGCGTTGTCGGATCGGCGATGACCAATCGCACCGTGAGCCGTCTGTCAGTTGCACCAACCCGGCGAGTTGGGTTGTTTTGTGGTCAAGATCATCAGTCTCCATTGAATTCAACAGGGCTATTAAACCGCGAGGCTGCCTAAAGTTGGCCATCCGGGAGGCGGCCGGCTTTCAGGCGTGTGACTTGCTCCGGCGTGAACGGTGGCTCGAAGAGGTCGGCAGTGTCGGCATAGCAGCGGAACATATCGGCGATGAAGTGAATGCGATCGGGTAGCTCAGCCCAATCGATCGCGCCCGAGTCGCGCGTGCTGTCCAGTGTGGGATCGATCTGCGCGAGCAGAGTAATCAGATTGGGGTTGGCGATCTGCCGCAATGCGGGTGGAAACTCGGCACTGAGATCATCACCCAGGTGCAGGCGCACGCCCTGCGGCAGGCCGATGGTCATCAGCTGATCGGTGATACGGAGGTGCGCCTGACGATGTGCTGCCGCGATCGGCGCCTTGATCGCGTCGTCAAACGGAATGGGTCGATGAAACAATGGTCTGCCCCGCCTGTTTGGATGCCCACGTGGCAAAGGTGCACTAGTTGGCGCGCAGGCCAGTGCGCTGGGTCATGCCGATGGAGAGCTCTTGATAGCACTGGGTGATCTGCAAGTTGCGAATGACTGGATCGCGCAGCGCGGCGATCCGGTCAACTTCGTCAACGATAGGAGTGTGAGGCATAGCGCTCATGGCGCAGGTCCTTTCCTCAGCCTGAGAATCAGTATAGGCTGAACGGCTCAGCCAAGTCAATCGACTTCTGCTTCGGTGTGAACTACCCTTTGTCCACATCGTCAGGGAAAAACCCTAGGCGCAGAGAACGTCATCTCACCAGAAGAATACGTCAATATTACGTCCCTTAGGTAAGAGAAAATCGACAATAGAATTGGGCAATGGTCCATGCATAAAGTCATATTTTAACATAAAACAATCGGGCTCATAGCTCATTATCACGTTTGTCACATACTTTGAATTACAAATGTCACTCGTTTTGAATTATTGCGATGATATAGTGGTTTGCATTAGGTTTGATAACAAGGATAACCCCAAATTCCCTAAAAACTCATACAAACCATTAGCAAACCGCATGAGGCTGTTTTGCTGAGTATCCGGCAAATGGCTGGGAAAAGTTGCGTCATTCAAAACCACAGTTTCAGTTCGTGCTTTTAACGCAGAAAACATCTTGCACCCGGAATCACTCCGCCTGTGCTGGGTGACGCATAGAGACGGGTCGCCCTATCGACAAACAACCGATGTTTCAAATCTAAGATTCCAGGAGGAAAATGATGATCAAGCAAGCGACAGTGATTAGCGTGGTTGTACTGGTGACACTCATACTTGTGTCCCTGCTGGGAACGGCCGTGTGGTCGGGTCAAGGTCTGTGGTCGGGCCAAGGTCTGTGGTCGGGTCAAGGTCTGTGGTCGGGTCAAGGTCTGTGGTCGGGTCAAGGTCTGTGGTCGGGTCAAGGTCTGTGGTCGGGCCAAGGTCTGTGGTCGGGCCAAGGTCTGTGGTCGGGCCAAGGTCTGTGGTCGGGCCAAGGTCTGTGGTCGGGTCAAGGTCTGTGGTCAGGTTAGCGGTAAGCTTAACAACACAGATCGGGCTTGAAACAGCTTAGGTTTACTATCCCCTCCCTGCTTCCATATTGATCCACGCAATGGCGATAGCGTCTTAACTATCGCCATCGTTTCGTTTCGAGGAAGTTGCCGACCAATGAAATCTCGAATCGCCGTAAAACGCACCAAAGAGATTGTATTCGTTGTAGCTCTGTGCATCGTCTGGTTTCTCATTGGATGGATTACACGAAGCTGGCTACAGCCGTCGGATAGCCTTCTCATTGAGCAAGCGCGCCAGATACTCAAAGATTCGTATCCCTCTGAGGCTCCTGAGGACCGTGAGCTAACCCACGCGGCCATAAAAGGTATTCTCGAGCGCATCACGGATCCGTACGCAGAATTCATGGAGCCGGCGGTCGGGCAGGCTTATTTGTCCAGCGTTGCTGGCACTTTAGGTGTAGTGGGGATACACCCCGTAAAGCGGAATGGTCAGATTATTGCTGACCAGGTTTTGCCCGGACAAGCCGCAGATCGAGCCGGCTTGAAATCCGGTGACATCATTCTGTCAGTAGATGGAGCTGGCTTCGATGAAAATGTGACGGAAGCCCAAGCGGCTATGCTGCATATGGCAGGCCCCATCGGCACAACTGCGCATTTCGTCATCCAGCGCGGCCCTGAGATCATATCCTTCGAGGTAGTGCGACAAGATACCACGCTTGTCACATCGCGGATGCTGGACAACGAGATCGGATATTTGCTTCTCTCCGCATTCACGCAAAATGCACCGCAGAAACTAAAAATAGCATTGCAGGAACTACTGAAACATAACCCCAAAGCTCTAATCTGGGACCTGCGAGACAATCGGGGTGGATCGATTGATGCCGCGCAACGAATCTTGAGTTACTTCATCAGGGACGGCCTGTTATTTACAGTAGAGCTTAAAGGTCCGACCCAAAAGCCGTTTATCGCGCAGGGCGACGCATTTCTAACCGATGTTCCGGTGATTGTATTGGTCAATGATCAAACCGCTTCGTCGGCAGAAGCGGCCGCTGCGGCCATTCAGGAACATCAGCGTGGAACGGTGGTTGGTGTCCAAACGCACGGCAAGAGCGAGGTCCAAACAACCACATCGCTTGGTGATGGCAGCATGCTGCATTTTTCAATCGGCAAGCTGCTTTCCCCCACTGGACAATGGTATGAGGGTCGAGGGGTGACGCCAGATGTTGTCGTTAGCGATGAGCGCGATGCGCAGTCGGATGCAATGCTAGAGTATGCGGTCGCCCACCTTCGCCAGAAACTGACGCAGTAAGGGAACTGCTTAAACGTCAGTGGGCTGGCTTGAGCCAGACTGTGAAAGCTGCGCCTACCCCTAGCTCGCTTTCGACCGTGATGTGGCCACCCATCTGTTCCACGATCTGCTTGCATATGGCCAGCCCCAATCCCGTGCCATGCGCCGTGGATTTGTGGCTGGCCTCACCTCGGTAGAAGCGCTCAAACAGATGGGGCATCTCTTGTGGTGAAATGCCTCGCCCCGTATCCCGAACCGTGAAGGTAACCCAGTCCGAATCATCCCCCTGTTTGATTGCTGTGGTCAGCGTAATGATGCCGCCGGCCGGAGTGTAGTTGATGGCATTCGTCATCAGGTTCGATATGACTTGCGTGAACCTGCGCGGATCGATAGTCGTGAGGGGGAGATTGGCAGCTAATTGGCAGTCGAACATCAACCCGCGTTCGGCGGCCATGGCAGCACGATCTTGAATCAATTCGACTGTCAGGTAGTTGATGTTGCTTGGTTCAAAGTGGAATGGCGTGGCTCTTGAGTTTAACCGCGACAGATCCAGCAAATCTTCAATCAGATTTTCAAGGCGAAGTGTTTCACGCTGCAATGTCCGCTGATATTCTTCACGCTTTTCGGGCCGGCCACGGGCCAATAGCTGTAGATAGAGCTTGACACTAGCAAGCGGGGTGCGAAACTCGTGACTGACATTCGATAGGAATTCGTCTTTGAGGTGATCCAGTACTTTGAGATGCACGTTCGCTTCGGCCAGATCGCGTGTCCGCTCTGACACACGTTGCTCGAGCTCCACGTTGTTATCTTGAACTCGCTCAAACAACCGGGCGTTTTCTAAGGAAATCGCGGCCTGATTGGCCAGGATGGATACCAACGCCAGGTCCGTCGTGTCAAATGCATTCGCTTCGTAGTGCTGCAGGTTCATGACGCCAACAACTCGGCTCTCGCTAATCATAGGCACATAGAGGGCAGACTGAGGGTCACGTTTATCACCATCACCAATTAAAACGGCCCGTCCGCTTAATTGCAAGTTCTCAAGCAAGTCCCGTAGATCGACGATGTGTGGCTCGCGGCGACGAATGGTATCGCTCACAGGACCTTCGCCCAGCGGAATGCGTGGAAACTGGCCGGCATCCATCTCTTGCCCGTCGACGGCACCAAAACCTCCGTAGATCGTTTGCGAGCTCTGGTCAAACAGTGCCACGAACAAAACTGAAGCCCCCAGCAGCCCCTGAGCAATTTGCCGGTACATGGTCCAGTAGATCTCATGCAGATCTAGTGTGGAAGCCAGAGTGCGCCCAATCTCATACAGCGCGGTGAGCTGCTGATTCTGATGCTCCAGGCGGGCATTGAGCTGCCGCATCTGCTCCAATAACTGCAGTGGATTGCTGGCGTCCCCGCTAATGCCATCGATACTAGGAGATAGCACGCCGTTTACATCATACAGTGCAAAAGCACTGCGACCGGGCTTAGTTTGTGTTTTGGACATTATGGTACTCCCAGCGGTGACGCTACCATCACGTTTCTATAACTCATGTGACTTGCCCACACAATTCACTCCACGCATTAACGGCAGACGAAACCCTTGCATAAGGAAGCCGGCATTTCGCTTGATTGGAGACCAAGCATAAGCAACTTCCTGCCTGCAAGTATGATATAGCCTTGAGGTTTGCCGACAGTTTAGAAAAGGTGCGGATTTTCAGCGAAAATGGGAATACGGATAGCGTTCGTGAGATACTCTTCGCACATAATCAGCGCGCAGGGGCAGGTAAGACGAGAGCACCGATGAGGCAGCACGTCAGGGAGCGGATTTCGCGAAGATAATGCAACTGATCAAAATGTACTTGCTAATGGGTCGTCCACAGCGCATTGTCACGCACTCGCGCCGTTGCTATCGACGCGCCCGTCGCGCAGCTTGACCACGCGCCGCGCATACGCCACCACGCGCGGATCGTGCGTGGCAAAGATGAAGGCCGTGCCCGTCTCTTGATTCAAGCGCTGCATGATGTCCATCGCCTGCTTGCCGTTTTCGGTGTCCAGGTTGGCCGTCGGCTCGTCAGCCAGTATCATCAACGGGCGTGGCGCGAGGGCGCGTGCGATCGCGACCCGCTGCTGCTCGCCGCCGCTCAGCTGATCGGGCCGGTGCTTCGCGCGATCGGACAGGCCGACGGCCTTGAGCAACTCCGTGACACGCTCTTTGCGTTCCTGCGTCTTCACATTGCTCAGCAGCAGCGGCAGCTCGACGTTTTCGTAGGCGCTGAGCACGGGCACCAGCGCGAAGAATTGAAAGACGAAGCCGATCTCCTTGCGGCGCAGATCGGCGCGCTGATTGGCGCTGAAGCGCGAGACATCCTGCCCGTTGATTTTCACCGTGCCGCCGTCGGGCCGATCGAGACAGCCGATCAATTGCAGCAGCGTGGTCTTGCCCGAACCCGACGGACCGACCAGCGCCGTGAATTCGCCCGGCTCGAACATCAGGCTCACGCCGTTCAAAGCGTGTGTTTTTACTTCGCCCAATTCATAAGTTCGGGTCGCGTTGACCAATTCGATGATGGCCATGAAGCTGCTCCTTGTTATTGTTCGTGCAGCGCTTTGATCGGTTCCAGGCGCGAGGCGTAAAACGCCGGATACAACGACGCCAGCACCACCACGATCAATGTCGCCAGCGATAGGTTGAGAAACGAGATTGGCTCGAAGCGGCCGTACATCGTGGCGCTCAGCGCGAAGTTGCTGCCGGCCACGGCGGCCATCTTGTCGCCGATAGGAATACCTGTGGTCGCGAGATACCACACGCCCGCCGCGCCGATGATCAGCCCCACGGCAATCCCGATGAGGGCCAGCGTCGCCGCTTCCAGCAGGAACATCACGCGGATCTGGCGGCCCTTCATGCCCAGCGCGGCCAGGATGCCCATCTCGCGCACCCGCTCAAACACCGACATGAGCAGCGTATTGACGATGATCACAGCCACGATCAAGATCACGATGAAATCCAGGATCACGTAGAAACTCATGGCGGTCCCCATCGTCTCCACGAAGAACTTGTTCAAGTCCGACCACGTCAGCGCCGCTACACCGGGTGCGCTCAGCGCCGCCGCCACTTTGTTGGCATCGTTCTGGTTGTTGAGCAAGATCATGACCAGGCTGGCGCGGCCGCTGCTGCCCGTAAAGGCCTGCGCCTTATCCAGCGGCATGAACACCGCGCTCTGATCGTAGCCGGGAATGCCGGTCGAGAATAAGCCGCGAATCGTGAACGTGCCTTCGTCGGGACGCCCGTCCGAATTGACGACGGTCAGGTTCACCTTCTGGCCCGCGCTGACCCCTAGTTCTTCGGCCAACACCCGCCCGATCAGGATCCCATCCCGATCATCCGGCGACAGCCATTCGCCCGCCGTCACCCCGGAGCGGATTGGATCGTACAGCGCCGAAGTGGTATCGATGCCCATGAGCTGCAAGCCGGCCGATTGATCGATCGTGTTGAGGATGACGCTGGACCACAACACCGGCGCGGCGGCCTTCACTTCACTCAACTCTTTAGCCTTAGCGGCTAGCTCGTCGGGATTCGCCAGCAGGTCTTTGGCTTGCAGGCTCAACTGATCTTCCTGAAAAGAATCAGCGCGCAACTGCACGTGCCCGGTTCGCAAGCGGATGCTGTTTGCCAGCGAATCGGCCACCACGCCGGAGATCAGGCCATCCATCACCAACAGCAAGCCCAGCCCCAGCCCCACCGCCAGGAGCGTGAAGATCGATCGGCGGCGGTGACGCCCGAGGTCGCGGTACGCAATCGTCCACAATTTGGAAAGAGGCATACATCCTCCGTTTCAGTCAGCGTCACACCGCACTGCACGCAGTGGGTGCAAGTGTTGCGAGCCGCAGCTTCATCGCGGCGAAACAATCTCGCTCCGGCCAGCGGGGGATTGCTTCGCTGAGAAGCGCTCGTAATGACGTTCATCGTCACACGTGATGCAGGGCTTTGGCTGGCTCTTTGCGCGAAGCCTGCCATGCCGGATACAGTGATGCGATCGCCGCAATCACCACCACGATGATGGCGCGGCTGATCAGATCGGGCAGGGTGATGACGGGGTACAACTTGCCGCTCATCAACACGCCGATCTCGCCCATGCCGGTGGTCAGCTTGCCCAGATCGATGCCCGCGCTGCCGATCAACGCGATCAAGGCGACGCCGACGGCGCAGCCGATGACGGCCCCCACCACGCCGATGAGCGATCCTTCCAGCAGGAACAGCGCCATGATGCGGCGGCCCTTCATGCCCAGCGCGGCCAGCACGCCCATCTCGCGCGTGCGCTCGAACACGGCCATCAGCATCAGGTTCAAAATGCCGATGCTGGCGATGACGATCACGACGATGCCGAAGAAACTGGTATACGCCAGCTTGGTATTCAGCGTATCTTTCAGATCGCCCTTCAACGTCTGCCACGAATCGATCTCGTAGCCGGGCAGCTGCGTTTGCAGCGCCGCTAGCACCGCCGCCTCATTGCCGATCTGCTTCAGGAAGATCGGGACTTCGGTGACCTGGCCGCGCAGGTTGTATAGCGTCTGCGCGTCGATCAGCGGGATGAAGACCGTGCCCTTCTCGGCGTCGGGCGTCCCTAGATCGTAGATGCCGACGACAGTGAAGTTGTGCTGCCGCATCGTCTCGTTCTTGCTGCGGCCCAGCAGCGTCACGTTATCGCCGACCGTGACGCCCAGCCGATCAGCCAGCGCCTTGCCGATGAAGATCGCGTCGCCATCGGCGGGCGAGAGGAAGCGCCCGCCGGGCATGACGTTCTCGGCTTGCAGGCTGATCGACTCTTCCACTTCTGGCTGAATGGCCGTAATCGCCACCGGCACGGAGTTGCCGCGATTGATGATGATGCCTGCCGTGTTGATGCGTTGGGACACGGCCTGCACGTCTGGCAGCGCCTGCGCCGCCTTCACGACGGCTGCAGGATCATCCAACGGCAGCATCGGCAAGCGGGCCGCCTTGTCGCGATAGCCCGGCGCATGCACCTGCAGGTTGCCGCCGTAAAAACGGACGGCGTTGCCGAAGATGGCCTGATCGGAGCCTTTGATGATGCCGTCGAACAGCAACAGCAACATCAGGCCCAGCACGATGGCCACGACCGCGATCAGCGTACGCCGCCAGTTGCGCCACATATTCCGCCATGCTAATTTGAATGTTTGACCCATCGCTGTGCCTCCAGTTAATCGACAAACCACTCGTTCAGCGTGTCCGCATCCACCAGATTCAAAGAGCCGGCCGGTGCGCCCAGCACCCGTTCCATGGCGTCGTTATGAGCGGCCACCACACCGCGGGCGCGGCGCATTTTTTCAGCGGCCGGCTCAGCGCTAAAGAACAAATCCTTGAAAGCGGTGCCCAGGTTGGTCAAGATCACCAGCACAATTTCGGCGGCTTGCTCGGGAAATGGCGTGGTCAAAGTGCCTTCTTGCAGCCCTTGCCGGATGACCCGGGCCAGCAGCGGCGCGATCTGTTTGATCGTATTGGCCGTGGCTTTCTCGCGCACGAGGGCATTGTCGTCGGTGTACCAGACCTTCAAGATGGAGAGGACGTAGGTTTTGTGGGCGGTCTTCCAGCGCGCGGTCGTATCGAAGAAACGGTGCAGCTTGTCGAAGGTGGGCAGGGCGGGATCGTCGACGATGGGCAGAATGATCGGCTCCACGTCCAACCGCATCCGATCGATCAACGCCTCCAGCAGATCGCCTTTGGAAGCGAAGTAGTGGTAGAACGCGCCCTTGGAGATGTGCAGTTCGTCCAGGATGTCCTGAATCGACATCTGGTCGAAGCCCTTGGTGTAGACCAGCCGTTGGGCCACGTCGAGGATTTCTTTGCGCTTGCCGGCGTAGTCTTCTTCTTTGACCTTGCGCGCCATACTGGTCTCCCGACAATTAACCGACCGTCGGTCTAATAATAGACCTGATTTTGGCACGTGTCAAGTCGGATGGCCTTGCACACAACAGGGCTCTCACAAAGTCAGGATAAGTGTCATGCTGAGCGAAGCGAAGCATCTCTTGTGCTGGCGTAGAGACCCTTCGCTACGCTCAGGGTGACACTCTTCCGGCTACACATGCACAATTGTCCACATTTGTAAGTAGACTTTGTGAGAACCCTGCCTTGCACAACCTCACGGCTTCCGAATCACTTCGCCGTTGTGAATGACGTACTGCACATTGCTCAGCGCTTTCAAATCTTGCAGCGGATCGCCTTTGACGATTAGCACATCAGCGATCTTGCCAGCCTCCAACGTGCCGAGGTCTTGCTCGACATTGCTAACGTAGGCCGCATTCTTTGTCGCCGCTACAATGATCTGCATGGGCGTCATACCCGCCTCGCTCATCCAGCCGATTTCCTTGGTTGGCATGCCCAACTGAAACGGCGTATAGTACCCCTCGAAGTCGGTACCGAGTGCCACCTTGCCGTCTGCCGCCACGTAACGCCGCAAATTATCGATGACGTTCGTGTCCTGGCCTTGGCCCACGTTCTTCCACAACTCGATGGTGGGCACCCAAACCATGTCGCGCTCGGTCATGGCTTTGATCAATTTGTCGTTGATGGGATCGACCACCATGTGCGCCACATCGTCGATGCCTTCATCGATCGCGCGCTGCAGGTCTTTGGTCACAGTGGCATGTGCGGAGACGCGTGTGCCGCGTTGCTGCGCCGTCGCCACGATGGCTTGCACTTGCTCGGTCGTGAGCATGGGAATCTGCCTCCCGAAGATCTGCCCCGACTCCAGCGAAATCTTGATCACGTCTGCGCCCTGATCGAGCAGCTCGTTTACGGCCAGCTGCGCTTCCTCGGTGGTGCTGATGGTCTTGCCGCTGCCGCCGAACACGGCGATGGGATAGCCGCCCGGCGGGGTGATGAAGATGCCGCCGGAGATCAATCGTGCATACCGATTGTCCTTCTCCACCCGATCGAGCAGCACTTGCGACGGCGGCCATTGATTCGCGCCCAGATCGCGCACGGTGGTCACGCCTTCCTGCGCCCACGCGGCGAGTTTCTCCTCGTCGTACGCGCCGTGCACATGCGCGTTGAAGAACCCGGGCAGGATCGTTGCCCCCTGCACTTCGATGATCTGCGCGTTGGCCGGAATCCCGATCGAGCTGCGCGCCCCCACCGCCACGATGCGCTCGCCCTGAATGATCAGCACCGCATCCTTGATCGGATCAGCGCCTGTGCCGTCGATCAACGTGCCGCTGACGATGACCAGCGCGGGAAGGGCGGCGTCAAATGTTTGCAGTGTGGCGGAGGGTGTGACCGGCGCGGCGGTGGGTACGACGGGTGCCGCGCACGCGGCCAGCAGGATCGATACGACGGCAATCACTAACATCTTGTGATTCATGGGGCATGCTCCGCAACGAGGATCACGGCTACGATACGCCAATCTTGGCAGATCGTCAACTGGTAGCAGAATAGAAAACTGCGAACAGGCACGCACCTGCTCGCAGTTTTCGTTAGTTGTAGATCAATTGTCCTTACCGCATAACCAACGGTAGATACACAAAGAGTAGATGGCTCTCATACGCGCCCATGTCAAACTGTGGGCCGAAGGGCCGCGCTGCATTATCCAGATCGCGCGACAGGCCCGTGGCGCACGCATCGCGTGCCGGTGAGCCCGCGCCCAGGTGATAGTTCTCCGCTGCACCTGCGCCAATGAACAGCGGATTTGTCGCCGGGCCGGCCGTACCGCTCTGATCGATGTTGCAGTTCGCGCTGGCGAGCGTGCCAGTGAATCCGCCGGTGTTGCCCCACGCAATGCTGTTGGTCACGCGTGATGTGCCACCGCTCGCCGAATAGGCCGGGGCGCCGGTGTTATTCGCCAGCGTCACGTGGGTCAGGGTGAAGGTGCCTTGGCTGACACGAATAGCTGAGCCGGTGTCGGATCCAACCGTGTTGCTGTAGAACAGGCTATTCTTTACATCGCTGGCCGCCGTTGTGCCAAGTTGATAGATGGCCCCGCCGCGCCAGGCGCTGTTGCGATGTAGGTAAGTGTGTTCCAGGTTCAGGGTGCTGGCGTCAATAAACAGCGCGCCGCCATAATCCGCACCGACGCCGTCACTGTCGGCGAGGTTGTGGCTGAAGGCACTACACTGACCTGTTTGTGGATTGCAGCCAGTGGCCTGTGGCGCAGTCGGGTTGAGGCGATCCATGTCGGGAGCAGCCAGTACACTGGCAAAGCTGGCATAGATCGCGAGGGTGGTGGTATAGGCCGCGATGGCGCCGCCGTTGGCTGTAGCCTGGTTGTTGCGGAACGTGCAGTTGTCGGCGCTGAACGTGCTGCCGCTGAGATAGATGGCGCCGCCGCTGCCCGCCGTGGCTGTGTTGCCGTTGCTGCTGCCGCCGAAGTCTGCGCCGTCGCATTCCACGTTCGGGCTATTGCTGGCGTAAATCGCGCCACCGTTGTCGGCCTGGTTTACCAGAATCTGCGGGCGAGTCGTGGAGGTGTCATCCAGCCACAGGCGTGAACCGCCGCCCAGATAGAACATGCCGCCATTGCCGTCGGCGATATTGGACGTAGCCAGAATCTGCCCCCACAGATCAAAGTATGCGCCGTTGTTCGTGTAGGCTGCGCCGCCATCGCCGCCTGCCGTGTTGGTGTTGAGGTTGAGCTGCTGTCCGCTTGTTGCATGCAACGTCACAGTGTCATTGTTAGCGACGTAGAGTGCGCCGCCATTGCCGCTGGCATGGTTGACGGCCAGGTAGCTGGTACGATCACCCGCCGCGTAGAAGTCGGCATCGCCGGTGCCGGCAACCGCCACGGCGCCGCCATTGCCGCCAGCATTGTTCCAGCGGAAGTCCCACCAACCCGTCGCGTCCAACGTGCCGGCATTGAGATAGATCGCGCCGCCGTCCGTTGCGGCCGTGTTGTGCTGCAGCATCGCATTGGAGAGGTTGATGTCGGGTGTGGTGACGTCATCGGTGGCTGCAAGCGCGCCGCCCTCGCCCGTCAACGCATTGTTGTTGACGAGCGATGATCCATTCGTGACGTTGAGGGTGCCGCCGTACAGCCGCAGGCCGCCGCCGACCGCGCCGGCCGTGTTGCTGATGATCTGGCTGTTGTCCAACGTCACAGTCGCGTTGCGCACGTAGATACCTGCACCGCGTCCATCGCTGGCGTCGGGTGCCAGGTGACGTTCGACGCGGCTGTTGGTCAATGTCAACACGCTGCCCGCATCGACCAACGCGCCGCCGCCGTAGGTGTAAAAGGTGGACTGGAAGGTGTTGCTGGCGACGACGGTATTGCTGAGTGTTGCGCGCGTGTTGTTGGTGAGAAACAGACCTACGCCTTCATGACCGCTGGGGCCAAGCAGGTTAGGCCGGTCAGCACCCGTGCCGCCGACTGTCGCGTTGGTCAGCGTGACAACGCTGTTCGCAGCATACAGGCCGCCGCCCGAACTTGTCGCGCGGTTATTGATGATGCTGCCGGCAAAGTCGATGGTGCTGGTGATAGCGTAAACACCGCCACCGCGAACAGCCTCATTATACAAGCCTCCGGCATCCTGGCCGATGCTGGACGCCGTGCCATGCAGGGCGCTGTTATTCGTCAGGTACAGGCCGCCGCCATGGTTGGTGGCGGTGTTGTCTCTGAAGGTCGCGTTAGCCAGATTGATCCGCGCGTTGTCGGCATGGATCCCGGCACCGTCGTAAGCGGTATTGCCGAAGTAGACGAACACATTGTTCGTCAGCGTGACCACGCCGTTCCCAGTGGCGTGAATGCCACCGCCTTTACCTGTGGTACCCGCTGCCTGGTTGCCGTACACATCGGCGGCATTCAGGGATAAGTCGCCGCCCGGTACAGACAGGCCGCCGCCATCGGACGCGCAGTTGTTATATACGTCGGAATCGTTGCTGTAGCCAAAGAACTTGCCCCAGGTCCGCACGCCACCGCCGTTGGATGTGGCGGTGTTGTCGTGAATTGTCGAACCGTTGGTGGCCGTAAGTGTGCTGGACGGACCGACGTAAACGCCGCCGCCAAAGTCGCTGTGGTTGGCAAACACATCCACGTTGTCCAAGGTGACCTGGGCGCTGCCATATGCGTCGATGCCACCGCCGATGGTGCTCCCCCACGATACTTCTAGGTTACGCAGCACGATCGTGCCGGCCGTGATGTCCCACGTGCTGCCGGAGGCGGCGCTGCCGTCAATGTGCGAGACACCCGCGCCGGGCGTGGTGCAAGTGCTGTTGTAGCCGCCTTCGATGGTGATGACTCTGTTGCTGGTAACGCCGACGTTTTCAAAGTACACACCGCTGGACACGCGAATCGTATCGCCATCGGCAGCCGCATTGACGGCTTGTTGAATAGTGGGATAAGCGCACGCTCCGTTGATGCCCACGCGGTTCACCGCATCGGGCGCCGCAGGCGCGATCGGTGG
>Ga0209254_10003411_pt1 | contig 14505 bp, 10 predicted proteins | sample FrelakmetDIP11DI_FD_187148 | JGI IMG/M metagenome (GOLD analysis project Ga0209254, IMG submission 187148) | Freshwater lake sediment microbial communities from the University of Notre Dame, USA, for methane emissions studies - DIP11 DI (SPAdes)... | ecosystem: Environmental > Aquatic >...
ACCTTCACAAAAAGCGCACTTCACCGGTTCTGTCTCTGGCACAGTATCTCTCTGACGACGGACATCAGCTCGCCATAACCGAATGGTTTTTGCAGGAAATGGTATCCCCGAGCGCGAATGAGCGGCCATTGCGCCCGCTCGTCCATATAACCGCTGCTCATCAGAACTGAGACCCCTGGCTTGCAGGCCAATAACCGGTCGACCAGAGTGACTCCATCCTCATCGGGCAAGACCACATCGCTGAATACCAGGTGGAACTCACCCTCCTCTTTTTCAAAGAGATCCAGCGCTTCTCGTGCGTTGGCGGCCTCGAATACGACATAGCCACCCGATTTAAGCATCTCGGAGACGGCGGCGCGGAGGCCTTCGTTGTCCTCTACGACCAGGATCCGCTCGCCCATCCCCTGCAATCCAGGCGGCAGCGCGATCTTTTGCTCGCTTTCTACGTCTCCGAGAAAAACAGGCAGGCAAACCTGAAATGTCGAGCCTTGCCAAGGTGTGCTACTGGCTTTAATCCAGCCGGCGTATTCCCGGACGATGCTGCTGGCAATCGGCAGGCCGAGGCCGGTTCCTTTCTGCTTGGTGCTGAAAAAGGGCTCGAAGATATGCCTGGCGGTTTCCTCGTCCATGCCGACGCCCGTATCTGTGACCGATATGCAGACAAAGGTGCCGGGATATGACCCAAGAATATGCCGGCTCTGGTCCTCGTTCAGGGTGATGGTTTCCGTCACGAGGGTCAGTTTGCCACCCTCAGGCATGGACTCCTTGGCGTTGACCACCAGGTTCATAATGACCTGCTCGAGCCGCCCCCGGTCGGCCTTGACATATCTTGGTCCCGGTTCGAGTGGATTGCTGAGCACGATACCCTCACCGACGAGTTGTTGGAGCATATCACGCATGTCGCCGACCACTGCATGGATGTCCAGCGGCTTGGGCTCAGGTCCCTGTGACCGGCTGAAAGACAGGACCTGTTGCGTCAGGGTAGCGGCCCTTTCACCGGCCTGTTTGATGAACTCGATCCGCTGGCGCAGCGGATCCTGTTTGCCCAGTGAAGAAAGGAGGAATGAGCTATGGGCGATGATCGTGGTCATCAGGTTGTTAAAGTCGTGGACGATACCAGCCACCAGCGCCTGCGCGGTCTCTAGTTTCTGCGCCTGGAAGAGCTGGTCCTGCAGCCTTGACCTCTCTTTCTCCATACGGTGCTTGTAGAGGGCCATCTCGATGGCAATCTGCAGCTCCCTTTCTTCGAAAGGCTTGATGATGTAGCTGTAGGGCTCGGTGACCTGAGCCCGCTGCAGGGTGTTGCTGTCGGCATAGGCGGTCAGGTAGACCACCGGGATGTCATAGCGCTCACGGATCTCATTGGCGGCCTGTATCCCATCCATGGCTCCCTTCAGCCGGATATCCATGAGCACCAGGTCCGGGCCCAGCTCGGCTGCTTTTTCGATCGCCTCTTCGCCATATGCCGTGGTGGCGCAGACAACGTATCCCAGGCTATATAGCCTATCTTCCAGCTCCATGACGATGATACTGTCATCTTCTACAACTAGGATCCTCGCCTTTGCCATTGTCACTCACCTCCTTCACCAAGTGCGCAAGGGAATGTGATTGTGTGGGTTGTTCCACCGCTCCGGTTCACGTCGATAGAACCTTCGAGCTGAGCCACCAGCCGGTTGACCAGATGCAGGCCCAATGATTGGGTCACGTTCAGGTCCAGGTCCGCCGGCAAGCCGATACCGTCGTCGCTGACCACCAAGACACATTGATTGCCTGGGCTCTGGTAAAGCCGGACCAGGATCTGACCCCGCCGACCGTCCGGGAAGGCGTGTTTCAGCGCATTGGAAACCAATTCGCTGACGATCAATCCACATGGGATGGCCATGTCGATGCCCAAAGACACCGGATCGACATCCACCTTCAGGCTGACCTGGCTTGACGTGGCGCCGTAAGAACGGCGCAGATAACTGGCCAGATCCCGGAAATACTCAGCAGCGTCAACCCCTGACAGGTCTTCACTTTGGTACAGCCGCTCGTGGACAAGGGCCATGGATCGGACCCGGTACTGGCTTTCCAGGAACATGCCAAGCGCCTCAGGGTCCTTGATCTGTTTGGACTGGAGGTGGAGCAGGCTGGAAATGACCTGCAGGTTGTTCTTGACCCGATGGTGAACTTCCTTCAGCAGGACCTCTTTTTCGGCCAGCGAGGTCTTGAGCTGCTCTTCGGCCCGCTTGCGCTCGGCGATCTCGCGCTGGGCCTGCTCGTATAAACGGGCATTCTCCAGGGCTGTGGCCGCGTGCTGGGCAAAGGCCTCCAGCCGTCGGGCATCGGCCTGGCTGAACTGGCCGGGCCGGCTGCCATCCACGTTCAGGTAGCCGATCGTCTCGCCTGCGACCCGGATCGGGGCCGACACGTAGGAACACAACTTCTCCCAGCCTGGTCGAGGAGTCCATGTGGGATCGAGAGTCGTGTCGGGGATAACCAAAGGCTGGCCGGTACGGGCCATCTGGACCAGGGTCCTGTATTCCGAAACAGGCATGGCCATATGGTCTATCAGGTCGGCAACCCCCAGCCGCTCGTGACCCCGCCAGCGGACCGTGGAAGCGACGCCGTCCTCGATCAACATGATGTTAAAGGCATCGCCGGCAACAACCCGCTCTACCTGCGCCAAGATGCGATCCAGTACCTGGTCGAGATCCAGAGTGCTGCTCACAACGTCGGCAGCTTCCTGGAGGGCTTGGGCCAGCTTGCGCTGGTCCTGTTCGGCGCGGAAAAGACGGCTGTTCTCCACAGCGACGGCGGCCTGCCGGCCTATGAGGCGGAGCAGGTGGACCTCCTCGCGGTTGTAGGCACTGCCGGACAGTTTTGGTCCCAGGTTGTACAGGCCCACCTGTTTTTCGCCGACAACTAGGGGGATGATCAATTCAATGCCATGGCGATCGAAGAAAGCTTGGGCCTCGGCCGGCAGATCAGAGGGGGGTTGCAGGCGTTGGGCCGGCTGGTTTGCCTTGCCCAGGAACCCAATCACCGGCTCGTTTGCCGGAAGCGCGGGATGCTCACGCGGAACGTCCGCGCCAACCCGGATGAACTGCTCCCCTTCGGGATCGAGCACAACCAGCGTGGCCCAGGCGATCTGTAACCGCTGCGGCAGCTCGCGCGTCAGCAGCGCTGTTAGCTGGTCAGGGACGATGCTGGTCGCCAGCCGGTCGCTCATCTCGGGCAACAGACGCTGGTAGTCCAGCTTGGTGCGGTAGAAGGCATGGTCGATGGTGGCCTGGACCCGCCGCCTTAGTGGGGCAAAGGCCAAGACCATGCCCAGGGTGGCAATTAGTATTACGGCCGTGTCGTCTTGGCGACGCAACAGGATCGGGATGATCGAGGTGAACAGGCGGACCAGGAGCAGGTAGAGACCAGCCAAGAGCACTGTCAGCGTACCGTAGACCAGGGTGCGGTTGATGATGACTTCGATCTCGAACAGGCGGAAGCGCAGAACGGCCAGGCCAAAGGTAAAGGGGATGAGCCCGATAAAAACCATGGTGAAGGGATGAGAGAGGGAGGGGTGAATGCCCAACAGCAACGGCAGGACATAGCCTGGCAGCAACACCCCACACCCCACCGCGGTCCACCACAGTATCCAGCGCACCTGGGCGCGCGACACCGGGTCGCGGGCCGTTCGGATCGAACGGAGGCCGGCAAGGATGGCCGTTGTGATCTGCATCAAGGCAACAGCCCAGGAAAGGATATTGCCATTCTTGATCGCCCAGATCGGATCGGGAGTCAAGGCCATCCCCAGCGCAATGGTTACCAGGGGTCCGAAAAGCAGAAAGGCCGGCAGCAGGTGGGGGAGCCTCTTGATCAACGGGTGGGGAAGCGGAAAGACCAGGGCAAAGTAACAGACACTGCCAACGCACATGCTGTAGGTCAGGTGTTCGTAGGTCAGTTGAAACCAAAAGGGCCAGCGCCAAGGCAGCGTGGGGAACTGGAAGTTGTAGGCATCGCCCCAGTACTGGAGGGTCAGCAGTGTGCAGAACAGCATCAGCACTCGAGCAGCCAGCTCGCGTGGCCGTTTGACAAAGACAAAAGCGCCGATGGTGAGGCAGGCCAAAGACACCAAGAACTGCAGCGCCCAGCCGGCCACGACGGTGGGGAAGGGGATGGGAGCCAGCCGGATCTGCAGATTTACGGTCTGGCCGTCGCGAAGGACCTCGTAGGGCACCACCCCGCCGTCGTTCCATTCCGGCCCGCGCGGCGCATCGGCCAGCCACTCGGCGAGGGTGTAGCCGCCTGCCCGGACGATCAGATCCCGGGCTCGCAGACCACCTTCCCGCGGTTCAAGTAGCCGCAGGATATCAAAACCGTGTGGCCTGAAGCTTTCCAGGTTGCCGGTGGCGCCGTCAGCCGGCAACCAGGAATAGATCAGGATCAGCGCCACGGCCGCCGGGAAAACGCTGAACAAGACAGCGGACCACACCCACAGAGAACGGCCCCGGCACACGGTCATCCTTCCTCCCGCCGGGCTTGCATCCGCCTCACCCACCACCAGCCGAAGCGATAGCCGGCATAGGCCCACACGATGCCGCCGATCGGATCCAGCAGATTGTGCTGGCCGGTGAACAGGGTAGACAGGACGACGACGATGGCAATCGCCGCCCACAACCAGCGCAGCTTGGGCTGCCAATCCCACCAAAACAGGGTGATCAGCACAGTGGTGTAGGTGTGCCCACTAGGGAAAGCGTTGTTCAGGCGGTCGTTGTTGTATATGGAGCGTACCAGATCGATCTGCCAGCTATTCCCCTCCAGAACAGGCCGTTCCACATAGGTGGGACAAAGGATATAGACCAGATAAGCGCTCAGCATGACGGCTAACGCAGCCACGACAAAGGCCCGGTAGCGGGTATCGTCCATCTTCCATGCCGCCCAGATGAACGAGGCCATCCACCACAGGATGCTCAGCAGGTAAGGCACGGCCCAGATCGGCAAGAATGGGACATACAGATCCCAGGGCAAAGACAGAACAACGCCGCCCTGGATAGTCCGGTTGATGGGGACGTACAACAACTGGACGGCGAACAGGACGATCAGCCATGCCAGACGCGAATTGGGCGTCAATGCCTTTGGGTCAGAGGACATTTAGCCGCCTAACGCCACCGCCACCAAGGCCAACACGCCGATCACGCCGGTGATGACCAATGCCGGTGGCAAGGTTTTTTTCAAAACTTCACCTTCCTGTCCGGGCAGGCCGGCCGTGCTACAGCCCAGGATCACTTTGGCCGGGGCGATCATCGAGCCCAGCGCGCCACCGGTCGTCTGTGCACCCAGGACGATCAGGGCGTTGATGCCCAGCACGGCCGCCGCCTGCTGCTGCAACGGAGCAAAGACCACATTTGAGTTGGTGTTGCTGCCGGTCATAAAGGCACCCAGCAGCCCGATAAAGGGCGCCACCAGTGGGTAAGCAGAGCCGGCCACCCGGCCCAGACCATGGGCCAGCACATAGGTCATGCCACTGTAGTCCATCGCCACGGCAAGGCCGACCATGCTGGCGATCCCGATCGACGCCGGCACTGCACTGCGCACGGTCTGCCGCATGATACGCCCGGCTACACCGGGGGTGTAGTGGCCGGTCCGGCGGTACAAGACGAACGACACCAACGAGACATAGGTCAACAGCGCCCCCGCATGGCCAAAGACGCTGATCGTCCGGCCCACCCCGGCCGGCGTCGTCCAACCGTAGCCGGTGCTGACCTCCGGCATATGGACCCGGATCTGGACCTGGTTTAGCACCTGGTGAAGCCACGGCCACAGTTCGGCGGCACCTACGACGACAAACAGGAGCAGGTAGGGAACCAGCGCCAGTCGCAGCGAAATGCGCGGCGGTTCGGGCGCCGGGATCGGATCGCCTGATTGCACCTCCTCTGGAGCCCGCTGCTGGTAGCGTGGCAGGCGGGCTATCAGCGCTCCGGCAGCCAGCCCGGCCAGCCCGGCCACAAATCCAGCCAAGGTCCACAGGCCGCTCATCGCCAATGCCGTCTGGACGGCCACCATCACCACAGTCATGAGCAGCAGAGCCGGCGCCCCCTGCCGTACTGACCGCCAACCCCGATAGACCCACACAGCGCCAATGCCGCAGCCCAGGCAGGCGACCCCCAGAAACGCAGCCGACCAGGGCGCCAAGTCCAAGCCTGGCAGGTCGGTGGCAGCCATCAACGCCAGGAAGGACGACGACATGCTGCCAAAGGTCACCGACCAGGAATGGCCGATTGCCACCGAGGCAACCGCCACCAGGGGCGGAAAGCCCAGGCCGATCAACAGCGGCGCGACGACGGCAATCGGCACGCCAAAGGCGGCCACCCCCTGGAGAAAGGAGCTAAAGCCCCAGGCGAGCAGCAGAAGCTGCATGGTTCGATCACCGGTCAGCCGGGCGATCCCCTGACCGGTGACGGTAATGGCGCCGGCCTCGTCCACCACTCGGTACAGCACCAACGCCATCCAGACGATGTACAGCACGAACAGACTGAGCAGCAGGGCTTGCACTTGCGAATAGAACAGCACCTGGAGCCCAGCGTCAAAACGCAGCCAGGCCACGGTCAGTCCCACGACCCAGCCGGCCGGGCCAGCCCTGTTTCCTCCCCACCGAAAGCCAACCATCAGGACCAGAACGATGGCTATCGGCGAGAAGGCGAGCAGCCAGTTTACGACATTGACCGGTGGAGTCTGCATCTTTTACACTGCGCGTTCCCTGTTCGGTAACGCTCAGGCAACAGGCGACAGGGAACGGGCTTTCACCATCGCTCGTACCGCACCAGCTCATCCAATGCTTTGCGCTGCTTCGGCCCGGGCCGGCCAGCCGGATAGCCGAGCGGCGTAAAGGCGATCGGCTCCACCCCTTCGGGCAGGTCCAGCACCTGGCGGGCGGCGGCCGGGTCAAAGGCGGCGATCCAACAGGTACCCAGGCCCAGGTCAGTCGCGGCCAGGACCAGGTGATCCATGGCGATGGCCGCGTCAACGTCGGCATAGTTCTTGCCGTCCACCCGCACCCAGCCACCGGCCGGGATGGCGCAGATACACACGATCAGCGGCGCCTGGGTGAACCATGGCCGAGGGTAGATGCGCCGCAGCTCGGGCTCGCATCCAGCGGTGTGGATGACGATCAGTTGGAAGGGCTGGCGATTGGCGGCGGTGGGCGCCAATTGCGCCGCCTCCAGCACCTGATGCAGTTTCTCTTCCTCTATCGGATGGGGCTTGTAGGCCCGCACGCTGTACCGCGCTTTGATTAGCTCCGAGAAATCCATCTCATGACCCTTTCCCGAACACCCACTTTACAGCTCAAGCCAGATCCCGATGCCCTTCTCTACCGCCCGGCGATAGACGAGCGGGGCCACGGCCATGTCGTCCATGGCGATGCCCAGGTTAGCGGTCATGGTCCGCTCCGCGGGCGACGTCCGGCCCGGTTTCCGGCCGGCCACGAGCTCGCCCACCTCGGCATAGACCGGCGGGATACCCTGGAAATAGCCGGCCTGCTGGTAATAGCAGAGCTGAGGCAGGTCGTCGGTGCAAAAGATGTCGACCTCGTTCAGGGCATCGCGGTGCCAATAGGAGTCGTAATCGACCAGCGAGGCGAATGCCCCCTCGTCCAGCCAGCCGGCCTGGATGGTGGCGTGCGGCACCTTCAGGATCGGCCCGGCGGTGACCACCAGGTCGCAGCCGGTCACCGCTTCGCGCGGGGTAGTAACCACGACTACTTCCAGGTCAAAACGCGCGCTCACCTCTTCGGCATAGCGCCAGGCTGCATCGGGCACCGAGTCGTAGGCGATGACCCGCCGCAGGGAGAAGAGGACTTGAAGCGCCTCGACGTTGGTCCGGCCCTGCACGCCGCAGCCGAGGATGCCGACGACTGTAGACTCGGGGCGGGCCAGGTGGCGGGCGGCAACGGCGGTGGCCGCGCCGGTGCGCATGGCAGTGATCCAGGTACAGTCCATCACCGCCAGCGGCAGGCCGGTCTCGGGATCGTTGAGGATCAGCAGGCCATTGATGTAGGGCAGCCCGCGCTGCTGGTTGCCGGGGTAGCCACTGACCCACTTGACCCCGGCCGAGCCGAGGGCCGGGATGTAGGCCGGCATGGCGTGGATAAAGTTGTCGCCGCCGCCGGGGTGGATGCCGGGCTTGGGCGGCATTTCGATCCGGCCCTCTCCTTTTTCGCGAAAGGCGGCCTCGACCGCGCTGACGATCTCGGCCATGGTCAGGCCGGCAGCGATCAGATCGGCTTTGGACAGATAGAGTAGCTTGGTCATCTGGTCATTCGCTCCAACGCCTGCGCCAGGTCGGCGATAATGTCTCCGGCGTCCTCGATCCCTACGCTCAGGCGCACCAGCCCGTCGCCGATGCCCAGCGCCGCCCGGACCTCAGGCGCCACGTAACGGTGCGACGAGTGGGCCGGGTAGAGGGTCAGGCTGTAGACGTCACCCAGGGTAGTGGCCGGCAGGATCAGCTCCAGAGCCTCCATGAAGGCAAAGACCTGGGCCTGGGCTGCGTTGCGCAGGTCAAAGCTGACCATCCCGCCAAAGCCCCGCCCGCCGAACAACCGCGCCGCCAGGCCGTGCTGGGGGTGATCGGGCAGGCCGGGGTAGTTGACGTGGCTTATGGCGGGGTGGCCGGCCAGCCACTCGGCCACGGACTGGGCGTTGGCGCAGTGCTGGCGCATCCGCAACGGCAAGGTCTTGAGGCCGCGGAGGGCCAGCCACGCCTCCTGCGGGCCCAGGTTGGCCCCCAACAGTTTCTGCCGCTCTCGTAGGTCGTGGCCCCGGGCTACCGAGCAAGCGACCACGCCGGCCATCAGGTCGCCGTGGCCGCCCAGGTATTTGGTCGCCGAGTGGATGACATAATCGGCGCCATGGGCCAGCGGTTGGAAGAGGTATGGGCTGGCGAAGGTGTTGTCGACCAGCAGGACCGCTCCGGCGGCGTGGGCGATTTCGGCCAGGGCCGGCACGTTGGCTACCTTCAACAGCGGGTTGGAGACGATCTCGCACAGCAGGGCCGCCGGCCGCTCGGCGGCAACGGCGCCGGCCACCTGATCGAGGTTGGTTATGTCCACAAAGCGGACGCGGACACCCTGGGCGGTGAAGGCCTTGTCGAGCAGGGCGTAGGTTGCGCCATAGACGTCGGCGGCCGAGACCACCGCCGCGCCGCTGCGCAGCCCGGCGCCCAGCAGGGCGGCGTGGATGGCAGCCATGCCCGAGGCAAAGGCCACGGCATCCTCGGCCCCTTCCAGCGCAGCCGTTGCCTGCTCAAAGGCGGTGACCGTCGGGCTGCCGTAACGCGGGTAGACATACCCGACCCGCTCTCCGGCAAAGACGCCGTCAAGGTCGCCCATCTCGTCGTAGAGGTAGCCAACAGAGGGATAGATGGGAGTGCTGACCGGGTCAAAATCGGGCCTCGGACCACGCTCGCCGGCGTGGACCGCCTGGGTAAAGACGCTCTTGTCCTTTAACACGTGATCACTCCGCTGTGCCTCATAGATGCTTCACCGTCAGCGCGAATGGATCCGCTTCGCTCCAAGAGCAAAACTAGGGAACATGTGCGGTTCGCAGCCCCATTATACCCCAACTGCCGCAAAAAAGCAAAGAGCCCTAGCGGCGGCTAGGTCGGATAGGCCGCGCGACGGTCACAAACAGGTACTCCCGTCGCCCTAATGTGGCGGTTATGGCAGCGCTGCGCAGCCGCTCGACGGGCCGGGCCTGGGCGTCGTAGCGATAGCCGGCGGCGTTCAAGGGCGGGCTGAGGCTCACCGCTGCCGGGTCGGGGCCGCGGTGGTAGTAGATTGCCGCAGTGGGGCCGATCACCCGATAGCCGGGCTGGGCGGCCTGGAGGCCGAGCAGCTCCTGCCAGAAACTGGCCAGCTCCTCGTGCCGAGCATCCTCAAAGAGGGCCGGCACGCCCTGCTGGGCCACGTACAGGTTGCCCCAGCGCACCACCAGGCCGGCCCAGGCCCGGTCAGGATCGTCGTGGCCGGGCTCAAGAAGCGCCTCTGCCACACCCCGCGATGTGACCAGCTTGCCGCCCTGGGCCATCCAGCCGCGCAGAGCGTCCAGATCGCCGGGCTGGAGGCATTCACTGCCCGGCGACACTACGACAACGGCCTGCACCCCCTCCAGCGACCAGCCGCGCAGCGAGTCGACGACCGCGGCGTTGACACTCTCGTTGGCCAGGATCGCCAGGCGGGGAAAGGGCTGGCCTTCCAGCCGGACCGATTCTTGGGCCGCGCCGATCTGCTGGTAAGCCACAGCAGAGGGCGCCAGGACCAGCACAGCAGGCCGCCGGGCCGGCGCGGCCATCAGCCGGCGGAGGGTGGGCAAGGTGGCCGACACCCTGGCAAACATGGTCTCGACGTCGTAGGCAGTCGGGTGGGTGTCGTTGTACAGCCCCTGCTCCTTGACGTTATAGTTCCAGTAGACGATGCCGCGCAGATCGCCGCCGCCCTGGCGCACCAGCAGGGCCAGGTAGAGGCCGTTGGCTACGGCGTCGGACACGGTGCCGGGATCGGGCCCGGCCTGGCTCAACCCCCAGCGGTTGGCCGCGGCCCACAGCCAGACCGGCTTGCTGTAGCGCGCCGAATAGAGTCCAACCGAGCGGGCCAGCAGGAACAGACCGTTCAGATCACCATCGCTCAAGGCAACGTTGGGCAGGCCGTCGCGGGGATAGGCGTCGAAGGTGACCACGAAATTGGAGGGTGTGTCGCGGAACAGCGCCTCGACGTCGGGCAAGGTGAAGGCCAGGCGGGCCTGGGCGCCGTCGAACGACATGGTCACCGGCAGGTCGGGATGGATGTCGCGCCACAGCCCGGCGCTAAAGGCCGCATATTCGACCACGTAGCGCGACTGGAACTCGCCTAACAGCCGCCGGCGCTGTGGGTCATCGCCTACGCCGGCAAAGTCAAACCCGTATCGCCGGCGGAACTCGGCCTCGGCGGAGGAGGAATAATCGCCGCCGATCGGCTCGTCGGCCAGATTGAGCATAAGCAGAACGCCGGCATAGGGGCGGACGAACTCGGCGTCGATCCAGCGGTAGTAGGCCTCGATGTCGCGGCGGTAGGCCGGGGCGTAGAAGGAGGCGCTGACGCCGCCGCCAAAGATGTCGAGCGGTTGGCCCTTGGCGTCTAGGCGCAGGCTGTCGGGATGGCGGCTGTTCCAGGCGGCGCCCATCTGGATCTGGTAGCCGACCGGCAGGACGGCCTTGACACCGGCGGCGCGGCAGGCAGCCAGCAGCCGGTGCTGGGCCTCGACCATGGCCACGGCTGCCCCGTGGCGGGGGTCGGCGGGGTTCAGGTAGGCCTCGTAGACGGCGTAGGACAGGCCCGGCTCGACCTTGGCCTGGTCCACCTCGCCGGGGTTGTTGTGGCCGATCCAGACGACGTTGGCCCCGGCGCGGACTACACGGCGGACCATGGCCTCCATGTCGGCCGCCGACTGCTCGGGGTAGGCCTCCATCGCCCAGCCGGCATAGTAGGTTGGCGGCTGGGCAGGGCGCAGCTCAGCGGCTGGGCCAGGGAAGGCCAACACCAGGATGAGCGCTCCGAGAAGGATCAGGTTAGCCCACAATGCGCGTGACAAGGTCTCCCTTTGAAAGTAGGTAGAATCATTGTAGCCAGGCAAGGGCTTTCTGTCAACCCATGACGTAAGTCACGGTCCGGGAAGTGACGGACAGCACTTTCGCGGGCGGCTGTTGCATGGTAAGATGGATTCACCCTCCCGCAGGTTTTCTAAGCTGCGGGAGGGTTGGATGAGTAGGAACGGAGGGGGTATAAAATGAAGAGTGTATTGAAGATAGGGGGCATCTTGATCGTCGCTGCCTGCCTGATCGGCGCCGTCGCCTTTTTTGTGCTGGGGCCCAGGCCGCCTGCGGCGGCCAGCGAGGCAACGGCGACCTCGACGGCGGTCGTCAGCCGGGGCAGCATCGAGCAGACGGTCAGCGCCACGGGCAACGCAGCCGCCGAGCAACAGGTCACACTGAGCCTTGGCTCCAGCGGCCGGATCGAAGAGGTGCTGGTCGAAGAGGGCCAGCAGGTCAAGACTGGGGACGTCCTGGCCCGCCTGGATACGAGCTCGCTGGAATGGCAGGCGGCCCGCGCCCAGGCCAGCCTGGACACTACCCAGGCCCGGCTAAGGCAGACGCAGCGGCCGGCCAGCGCCGAGGAGATGGCGTCGGCCCAGGCCGCGGTAGACAGCGCCAAGGCCAGCTATGAAAAAACTCAGGCCGGCCCGACCAGCGAAGAGCTGGCTTCGGCCCAGGCGGCGGTGGACAGCGCCAAGGCCAGCTATGAGAAGGTGAAAGCCGGTCCGACCAGAGCAGAGCTGGCTTCGGCCCAGGCGGCGCTCGACAGCGCCCTAGCCTCGCTGGAACAGGCTCAGGCCGCCTACGACCAGGTCAAGGACCGGCCCGACGTGGCCATGCTGCCACAGGCACTGAATCTGCAGACTGCCACCAACGAATATGAGAGGGCCAAGGCCAACTATGAGTCGGTAGCCAACCACCCCACGCCCAGCGAGCTGGCCGCGGCCAAGGCGCAGGTTAGCCAGGCCGAAGCCAGCCTGGCCCAACTGCAAGCGCGGCCGACGGCGAGCGAGCTGGCCGCGGCCAAGGCGCAGGTTAGCCAGGCCGAGGCCAGCCTGGCCCAGATGCAGGCGCGGCCGACGGCCGAAGAGATCGCCGTGGCCCAGGCCCAGGTGGACGAGGCGGCCATCGCCCTGGACCAGGCCCAATCCCAGTTGGAGGATGCGGTGCTCACTGCGCCCTTTGACGGCACCATCCTGACCGTACAGGCTCGCGCCGGCGAATGGGCGACACCGGGAACACCGGCCTTAAGCCTGGCTGCAGGCGGGCCGCTAGTGCTGAAGGTGAACGTGGACGAGGTGGACGTGCCCCAGGTCAACACGGGACAGCCGGCCCATCTGCGCTTCAGCGCCCTGAAGGATAACCAGATCTCCGGGACCGTGACCTACGTCGCCCTCGCGTCGAGCAACGTCGGCGGCGCCGTGGCTTATGGGGTGGAGATCCGCTTTGACCCTGGCCAGCTTCCTGTGCGGCTGGGCATGACGGCCGAGGTAGAGATCGTCGTGGCCAGCGCCGACGGCACGCTGCTGGTCCCGAACCGGGCCGTCATCGCCGACCGAGAGGCGGGCCGCTATTATGTCACTCGCCAACGCGCCGACGGCTCGACCGAACGGCTGGAGGTGCAGATCGGACTGCGGGACGGGCAGTATACCCAGATCCTGGAGGGGTTGAACGAAGGCGACCGGTTGGCGCTGCCCGAAGTACCCACCCAGACCACGAACTCCCAGGGTGGCGGCCCGTTCGGCGGGATGATGCGGCAAGGTGGGCAATGATCGAGCTAGAACAGATCACCAAAGTGTACCAGATGGGGACCGTCGAGGTCCACGCCCTGCGCGGGGTGTCGCTGCAGATCGACCAGGGCGAGTTTGTGAGCATCATGGGGCCGTCGGGGTCGGGCAAGTCGACGCTGATGAACGTGCTGGGCTGCCTCGACGCACCCACCGAGGGCAGCTACCGGCTGCACGACCAGGACGTGGGCCGGTTGAACGACAGGCAGTTGGCTCGCATCCGCAACAAGGAGATCGGCTTTGTCTTTCAGCAGTTCAACCTGCTGCCCCGCACCCCGGCGCTGCGCCAGGTGGAGCTGCCGCTGCTGTATGCCGGCGTAGGCAGGGGTGAGCGCCACAAGCGGGCGCGGGCGGCGCTGGAGACGGTCGGCCTGGGCGACCGGGCCAGCCACAAGCCTGACGAGCTGTCGGGCGGCCAGCAGCAGCGGGTGGCCATCGCCCGGGCGCTGGTGACCCGGCCGAGCATCATCATGGCCGACGAGCCGACGGGCAACCTGGACAGCCGGTCGGGCCAGGAGATCTTGACCATCTTTGACCAGCTCAACGCGCAGGGCATCACCGTTATCTTTGTGACCCACGACCGCGAGATCGCGGCCCACAGCCGGCGGGTGATCCGCCTGCGCGACGGGCTGCTCGAAAGGGATGAGGCGCTATGAACATCCTGGAGAGCTTGAGAACGGCCGCGGGCGGCCTGGCGACGAACAAACTGCGCGCTGCCCTGACGATGCTGGGCATCATCATCGGCGTCGCCTCGGTGGTGACGCTGCTGTCGGTGGGCCAGGGGGTGCAGGAGAGCGTCACCAGCCAGATCGAGAGCATCGGCTCGAACCTGGTGTTTATCACCGCCGACCAGCCGGAGGACTCGACCCGGCCGGCGTACGTGACCGCGGCCGACGCCGAGGCCCTGGCCGACCCGTTCAACGCCCCGTCGCTGGCGGCCGTGGCGCCGGTCTTGAACGGCCCGCTGCGGGTGGCCTATGGCGAGAATGCCACGAACCTGACCGTCGCCGGCACCAATAGCCAGCACGCCAGGGTGCGTAACCTGGAGCCGATCCTGGGCGGCCTACTGACCGAAGCCGACCTAGCCGACCAGTCGCGGGTGGCGGTGCTGGGGTGG
>Ga0209254_10003412_pt1 | contig 14500 bp, 13 predicted proteins | sample FrelakmetDIP11DI_FD_187148 | JGI IMG/M metagenome (GOLD analysis project Ga0209254, IMG submission 187148) | Freshwater lake sediment microbial communities from the University of Notre Dame, USA, for methane emissions studies - DIP11 DI (SPAdes)... | ecosystem: Environmental > Aquatic >...
CCGGCAGAGTGGGAGAGCAACCCTGTTCTAAGGCCGTTACTAAGGCCAAAGTGGGGAAAAGAATTCACTTTTGCCAATTAGATTTCAGCGAAAGGTCAGCGTCAGTGCACCCAAAAGATTATACCCGATCGATTTGTGCGCCGCCAATCGCGCACAGGAGGCGCCTACCTCGTTTTGGAAACGAACTGGCAAGCAATCTGCAAACAGGCTGGCGTTGATCACCTCGTGGCGAGGATCACCACACACAATCGCACTACAAAGCATATGGATCGCCAATGTTGCGGCGCACGATTGGTGCTACTGTAAATGCAAAGAGATCGCCACACGGATATCTGCTGCCGTAAGTGCGCAACGACAACCGACGTAAAAAGGCACGTGCAGCACGGCAGAAAGGCTCAGGCAATCCCATGGATTTCAAACCGTCAGCGTTAGAATACGTCAATCTGGTCAAAGTCGATCGCGCCGGCCACGAAAACCGCGAAAGCATGCCGCGCTGGTTGGCGGAAGCCGCCCTGGAGTGTATGCCTGCCGAAGAACCGGAAATGGTCTTCGCGTGGATCGAGCCCGTGCCGGTCAATCCCCATGCGCCTTATCCCGCCAGGCGAGCAACGCCTCAGCAAATCTGGCAGGCTGCTTTCATTCTGGCGTGCTATTTGCCGTTTCGAGTGGCGGATTGACCAAGACCGCTGTGCGCCCTGCACTCCCTCACGCGAGGCGCACTGCTTCACCGATCAACGCGCTCCAGCCTGCTGCAAAATCGCCGCGATCTGGTCGAAGCCGCGCCGCTGCGCGTGCGCCAGCGGAGTGATGCCGTCGCCATCGGCTAGATTCACGTTAGCGCCCGCCGCGACCAGCAGCCGCACCACTTCCGTATGGCGCGGGCCGCCGTCCCCCAGAATGATCGCTTCCAGCAACGCCGTCCAGCCCAGATTGTTAACGTGGTCGATCTTGATATCGGTCTTCAACAGTTCTGTGATGATCTCGACATGACCGCGATCGGCGGCGCGAATCAAGCCGGTGCCGTTGAAACTGTCGGTGCGCTGTACATCCGCGCCGGCCTGCAGCGTGCGCTTCAGCAGCTCCACATATCCGTCGGACGTCGCGATCAAGTAGGCGCTCTGCTTGGTCTTATCCTGCACGTTCACATCGGCCCCAGCCTGGATCAGCGCATCCGCCACAGCCAGGTCGTTGCGATAGGCCGCCGCGATCAGCGCCGTGCGGCCGCGGTCATCTTGAGCGCGAACATCAGCACCTTGTGCCAGCAGTTGCTTGACGGCTTCAAGGTCGCCTCGATCGGCGGCAGCGATTAGCTGCTGATCTTGCGCTTGAGACGCGCGGTGTTCGCTCGCCGCCAACAGGATGCGCTCGATCTCCGTGAAGCCGCGCGCGCGAGCATGCTGCAACGGCGTCACGCCATCCTTGTCGGCAATGTCGATGTCGGCTCCGTGATCCACCAGCAATTGCACGATCTGTTGATGCCGCTCGCCGCCATCGCTCAGGACGATCGCTTCCAGCAGCGCCGTCCAGCCCAGATTATTAACGTGGTTCACATCGACATCCGTGCGCGTGAGCAGCTCCTTGACGATGTCCACATGGCCGCGCTCGGCGGCCGGGATCAGCGCCGTTCCGCCAAAGCGATTAGTGAGCCGGGTGTCCGTCCTTGCGTCGATCGTCAATCTCAAGATCTCCAGCAGGCCTTCGGCCCCAGCATACAAGAAAGGATTGTCGCTGCGGTTATCGCGCAGATTAATGTCTGCGCCCGCCTCGATGAGCGCGCGCATCGTGTCCACCCGGTTGCCGTGCGTAGCCGCCATGACCGGTGTGCGGTCCTGTGCGTCACGCCCGTTGAGATCCGCGCCAGCCTGCAAGAGTTGTTGAACGGCAGCCGTGTCGCCCATGTCAGCGGCCTGGATGAGTTGTGCGGTCATAGCCTGAATTTGAGTCACCGAAAGAGCTGTGGGGGCTTGCTCCGGCGGCAGCGTCGCCGTCGGAGCAAGCGTTGCCGTACTGGCCGGCGTTGTGGGTCGATCAGTCGGTTGGGCAGGAACCGTTGTTACGCCAGTCGGAGGCATGGCAGGCGTTGCGGTCGCGCCACAACCCGCCAGCCACATCAGTGACAGAACAAACAACAACCATATCGATCGATGCTGCCGAATCATCAGAATCTCCTCCCATTCGCGCCGGAGTGCTGCTTCTCATGGCACAGTGAATTCGCCGATGATCACATGATCATCACTGGGCCGTCCCCCGGCATCCAACACATTCAACCGTCGCAGCGTCGAAAGCAGATACCAGCCTACCTCAACTTGATACTGGCCGCTGGGCGCATCGGGCGGCAGCGTGATCGTGTAAGGATCATCCACCACCTGTCCCGCCGTCCAGCTCGACGTGGGCAGTGTGCCCTGCACCGGCCACTGATCGACCTGCCCGTGCACTTTGCCATCAGGTCCCAGCAAGTGCACGAAAGCTGTGTAATTGTCCGGCCACGATTTCAAGCCGCGCCAAGTGAGATCGACCTTCAGCGATTCGCCGGGCTTCAGCGTGTCTCGATCGATCTGCGAATCAAGCAGCAACACCTGATTCTCAAAGATGATCGCGTCATCGATCGCTTCATCAGCCACAGTCAGCGTGCCCAGTTCGCAACTGTTCGCCATCTCCGCCAGCCAATGGCAACGCGCGGGTTGGCCCGTGGCTAATCGAACTTGATAGTCGCCTTCAAACTCTGGAGCCGGGAAGGCGGCTCGCGTTTGTCCGGTCCGCAGCGTATGCGTGTAAACGGCATAGATATTGCGCTCGTCGATCAACGCCAGCGAGGCCGGCGTCGTCGCGCCCATCGCCTGCAAACGCAGCGACACCTGGCTCTCCGGCGGCACGGTGCCTAATTCGTCGAGCGCGAGCAGCGCCGTCGGCCCGTAGGCCATGCGCACTTCATGCGCCAGTGGTTCGGCACGAGGCGCAATCACTTGAACACCGGCGACCTTCAACCATTCGCGATCACCCTCGGCCTTCAAGCCGTCCGATCGGAATGGCATGAACAAACCCACTTCTAGATCATACGTGCCGGGCAGCAGGAAAGGTTCTATCTTAACTTCATGAAAATCAGAGACCACTTCATCTTGCACCCACGCCCCGGTCGGATAGTAACCACCCACCGGATGCGCGCCGGAATCCTCCCATAACACGTTGCCCTGGGCATCCTTGAGCCGCAAGCGGACGTGGTAATTTTTGCGCTCCGGCGACGTGGCCTGCCAGTGTACTGTGAAGCGATACGGCCTGCCCGGTTCTTCGTCGATTCCCAGCAATTTGATCTGATCACCAAACGCCGCGTTGATCTCACGCCCGATCGTTGGTGCCGCGCTCGCGGGTTCGCGGTTCACTTGGACCAGCGGTCCCAACGATCGCATACGATACGGCAGGTTGGGCAAAAAGCGCGCGAGGTAGACCGGTTGGCCTTCGCCCACGCGCCGATCGAGCTCCTGGCGATACAGCATTTCGTCGCCCAATACCAGGATGTCGAGGTCGGGCCTGATGTTCTCCGTCGCTTGCAAGTAATACAACGGCGCGATCTTTTCACTATCCAGTAATAACGCTGCCTTCTGCGGAATCGGCAGCGAGAGCACGTAGCGCCCCCACGCTTCCCGATCGGCGTTGAGGCCGCGCTGATTAGCTGCGTCGAAGTTGCCGGCGATCTGCCAGAGCGGTAACAGAGCGAAGAGTAGATACAGCGCACTACGTAAAGCGTAAGGCGTAAAACGTAATGAGTCAGCGCGAGCAGCGACTTGCTCCACGACAAAAGCCAGCGCCACGCCGATCCACAACGCCATCAGCATGACGGCTGGGATGAGAAAGACTGCCACATCCGGCACGTTGTAGACGACGCCGTAGAAGATGTAACCCGCGAAGGTCACTGACAGAATCAATGCGACGCGCCATGCTCGCTTGAACAAGACAATCAAGCCGAGAGCCGCTAACGCTGTGCCAACCCAGCCGAATTGCGCGACCACAATGCGAGTGACGATATTCCAGCGTGTCGGATCGAACAACAGCGACAGATTCAATGCGCCGCCGAAACGCTGCCCCAGGATCCAGCTCAGCCACTCGCCGCTGGTCATCCATTGCCCGTTGTGCAGCGCGGGCCAGCGAAAAAAGATGAACAGCCACGGCGTTAGACCCAACAGGAATAATCCGCCCGCGGCCAGCCACGACTTGGCGCTGAGTTGGGGACGCACAAAGAACAACGTGATCACAAGCGCCGGGATCAAGATCACGCTGGTGAGATGATGTGAGAAGGCGAGGCCGAAGAGGAAGAAGAGAATATAGAAGTTTGTAGTTGGAGGTTGGAGGCTGGATCGAGCTCTGAGCAGATTGACCAACAAGAACACAATAGCTGCGGCGAATAGGGCATTCAGCGCATACACTTCGGCGACGACGGCCTGACTCCAGAAGATCGGCGAGGCCGCCAACGCGATCGCCGCGAGGGCCGCCGCTAACCGATCGGATGTCAGAGCAACGATCGTGCGATAGGTAGACCACACGGCAATCGTCGCAAAAATCGCCGAAGACAGATTCACGCGCCACGCCATCGAGTTGAACGGCAGCAGCGAGAAGAGTTTGCCCAGGCCGACGAACAGCGGATAGCCGGTCGGGTGGGCAATGCCCAACTGCGGCGCAACGACCTGAAACTCAAACGTGTCGGCCTGCCCCACGTGATCACCCAATGTGATCAAATAGAGTGCCAACACGATCAGGCCGATCGCCACGTCGAACCAACGAACGTGCGGCAGTAAATAGCGCGCCGCGATCAATGCCACCGCGCCGATCAGCAACGTCAACGCCCACAGCAAATCGACCTGCGGCCAGACGATGTAGACCAGCACGAGCAGTAGCGGGCTGAGATCAGGCGGAAACCCCTCGCGCCAGCGCTGGGCAAGGCCGAGCACGATACGTGCTGCAACCAGCGTGCCCGCCACGATGAAGAGCACGTTCAGCCAGTCGGCCAGCGACGCAAACTGGATCGGATTGAATTCGTACAGACAGCGGGCGACGAAAACACTCAGCGCTAGAAGCGGCAGCCAATAACGCCACAGGTTGGGGTTTTTCACGGTGTGGTGACTTGTCCAGTTTGAATGACGGGCGGCTGATTCTTGCGCTCGAAATAGTATTGCAGAATTTTTTGCGCCACTGGCGCGGCGCGTTCAGATCCCTCACCACCGTTGTAGATGAACACCAGCACGGCAATCTCCGGATCTTCGACCGGCGCATAGGCCGCGAACCAGGCATGGGTCGGTTGACGGCCCACATAGCATTCGCCATTTTTCAGCGCCAGGTCGTCGCAATATTCGGCGGTGCCCGTCTTGCCGGCGATGTGAACGCCGTCCACCTTCGCCGTGAAGGAGGCTGTGCCCCGCTCCGAGTTCACCACGGCATCCAAACCCTGCTTGACGACGGCGAGATTTTCCGGGCTAATCGGCAGCGTGCGCGCCGCTTTGGGCGTAAAACGCTGCACCACGTTGCCGTCGGCGTCGGTGATCTGTGACACGATGTGCGGCTGCATCAAGACGCCATTGTTCGCAACCGCCGCATACGCCGCGATCACCTGCAGCGGTGTCGCCGTAAGGAAGCCCTGGCCGATAGAGAAGTTGTAGGTGTCGCCGGTCGTCCAGTTCTCGGCTTTGTTCTGCCGTTTCCACAGCGGATTGGGCACCAGGCCGGCCGACTCGCCGATCAGATCGAGGCCGGTCGTCTGCCCGAAGCCAAACGCCTCCGAATACTTCGCCAGCCGATCGATCCCCAGTCCTTCAAACTCCGGCTGATCGGCTACGTGATAGCCGCCGCCGATTTTATAGAAGAACACATTCACCGAATGCGCCAGCGCATCAACCACATTCTGATCGCCAAACCCCGGCCGGTACCAACCATAGAATTTTTGCGCCAGGCCGGCATTCTCCGGGAAATATTCATTGGGCAGCACCAGCACGCCCGGATCGTTGATGAGGGTTCTGGGCGTGATTACGCCTTCCTGCAAGCCGGCGGCCGCCGGTACCACTTTGAACACCGAGCCAGGCGCGAAGGCGCTCTGAAAAGCATGATTTAATTGCGGCAGATAAGGATCGTTGGAGATCGCGTCGAGCTCTTCCTGCTGAATGGCGGACTTCGAGAAGATGTTGTTGTCATAGGTGGGGAGGCTAACCATCGTCAGAATCTCACCCGTCTTCACATTCATGACCAGCACCACGCCGCGCCGCGTCTTGGTCTGATCGTAGAACCGGTTGATCTCATCGATCTGATCCTGCAGCGCCTGGTATGCAAACTTCTGTAGATCGAAATCCAGTGTCAGCTGCAAGTTATTGCCTGGCGCGGCCGACTGCGGTTCATCCACCACGCGAATCTCGCGCCCGACCACGTCTTCTTCCACAAGGCGCCGCCCCTTGCGCCCGCGCAGCAGCTCTTCAAACTCACCTTCGATACCCACCGCACCCACGCGATCGACATCGGCGTTATAGCCCGGCGGCAATATCGGCAGATCCTCCTCAGCAATGCGCCGCAAGTAACCCAGAATGCCGGAGGTCACCGTGCCGGAGATATACTCGCGCACCGGCGCGGCGTGCACGCGCACACCCGGCAGGTTGTACGCTTCTTCCGCCACCTGCATCGCCATCGGGCGCGACACGGTGCTGCTGATGACGACCGGTTCATAAGGAAAGAGGCCGCGCACTTCATCGACAATGTTTTTGATGTAGTACTTGCGCGACTCGATGGCATCGGCGCTGCGATCGTACAGGTACTTCATCCCTTCCAGCACGGTCAGCACGCCCTGCCCTGTAATGATTTGGGTGCTCGTAATCGTCGACTGATGCTCGATCGGCATGTTGAGCAGCTGCGATAAGCGCTGAAAAACGGCCCGCTCAGCCTGCTGATCTTCGGGCAGGTAAGCAGGAATGATCTGCACTTCGAAGTTGGGCGCATTGACGACGAGGGGTTGGCCCGTCCGATCGTAGATGATGCCGCGCGGCGCAGAGATGGCCTCTTCGCGCAAACGGTTGTTGGCCGCCCGATTGAGATACTCGGCTCCACGGATGATCTGCAGGTCCCACAGGCGTAGCACAAACAGGCCCAGCACGACCAGAGCCGCGCTCAACAAGATTAAGATTCGTGGATTAGCGAAGATGCGCCGTTTGCGAGAACCCATAGCCAGTACTTCATCCCACCAACAATTATTGCCACACCGCCCCGGCCGGTTTCACCCGCCGATGCAGGGCCAGCATCAAGCGCGCCACGATGGGACTAGCCAGCATATTCAGCAGCGCCGACGGTAAAACCACCTGCACCAGGGCATTGACCGGGTTGATGGGCACGCCAAATATGCGCAGGAGAATCAGGTACACACCATTATACGCGAACGTACCGGCCACTGCCGTGACTAAGGGGAGCAGCAAACGATCGCGGAACAGGCCGCCGCCCAGCCGATTGGCCACAAACGTTGCCGCCAGCAGCCCCAGAATGGAAGCGCCAAACGGCCCGCCGCCAATGAGATCGAGAAATACCCCGCCGATGAAGGCCCACACATAGCCCTCGCCCCGCGCTTCAATCTGTTCCCACGACATGACGCTCAACAGCAGCAGATTCAGGGACCCGCCCACAATGCGAATTTGGGGCGCCGCCGTGGATTGAAAGATGGCGAGCAAGGCGAGAAAAGGGATAACGAAGTAGAGGCTCATAGCGAGTGGCTAACTTCCACGTTTCACGGGACAGGCGTTGGCGTCGGTGTCGCTTCGGGCGTGGCATCCATGGCCGGTCCCACCACTTCGAAGTTGGTGATCACCAACACCACATCCAAGCGCTCGTAATCGGTTGCGGGGCGCAGCTGGGCCGACTGGGACACGTCAAAATCCTTCTTCTCTATCCCGACGACCTGTCCAACCACCAGATTGCGTGGCAGGTTGCCGCCCAGGCCGCTGGTCAGAGCAATGTCATTCTCCGCGATTTCTGCCGTGAGCGGAAGATACTGCGCCAGTAATGATCCATCTTGCTGTCCAACGGCCAGCCCGGTCACATTCGAAGTCTGCAGGCGCACGTTCACGGCACTCGATAGATCATTCAGCAGCTGCACTTTGGATGAGCGCAGGCCCACGTCAGCCACGCGCCCGACCAACGTCGAACCCGCGGTCACCACGGGCATGCCCGGCTGCAAGCCTTCACGGCTGCCGGCGTTGATGGTGACGTAGCGCAAGTACGGGCTGGGATCGCGGCCAATGACTGCCGCCGTTTGAAACTTGTACGTGGGATTCTCTTGCGTGAAATTCAGCAGCTGCCGCAGCACACCGTTCTCGCCTTCCAAGCCTCTCAAACGCGCGATCTCGGTCAGCAGGTCCTGATTCTCAGTTTCCAGTTCGGCATTGCGCGTGCGCAGTTCGTTCAAATCGCGCACCGCGCCAAAAAGATTGCCGAGGCCGCCAAACACGCCGGAGGCCGCCCGCTCGATCGGGCCCAGCACCGTGTTCACCACATTCTCGATCGGCTGGAGTTGACCACCTTCGTGCAGCAGCAACAGGATCACGGCCACTGCCGCCAGCACCAGTACCAGCCAGGTTCGAGATCGTTCGCGATTCATAGCTTAGAAGTTGGATGCCAAAAGTTAGACGTTGGAAGTTAGAGGTTAGACGGAAATCGGAGGTCGGACACAAGCGATTGGTATGCTGCTCCAATCTCCCGCGAAGCGTCCAACCTCCAATTTCAAAGTCTGCCACAGTATCGGCAGATCGATTATATTCCGGCAGGCGCAATCACCCGGCGGCGGCTGCGATCGACGCTCTGCAAAATCGCTCGCAAGGTGTCGAGATTCTCCAGCAACGAGCCGCAGCCGATGGCCACCGCCGTCAATGGATCGGGCGCAACCCAAACGCGCACCTTCACCTCTTCGCTCAAGCGCTGCGCCAACCCTTGCAGCAACGCGACACCGCCCGCTAACGCAATGCCCTGCTCCATCAAATCCGACACCACTTCCGGCGGAGTCTCATCCAGCGTGGCCTTCACCAGATCGACGATGAGGCTGACCGAACCTGCCATCGCTTCACGGATTTCGATACTCGAAATGTCTACCGATTCGGGCAGACCGGTGACAACGCTCCGCCCGCGAACAGTCATGATCTTCTCTTCGGGCAGCGGGTACGCCGAACCGATGTTGATCTTTACCCGCTCGGCCATGCGCTCGCCAATGAGCAGGTTGTACTTCTGGCGCACGTACTGCATGATATCTTCGTCGAGTTCGTCGCCCGCCACACGGATCGACTTGCTCAGCACCACGCCGCCCAACGAGAACACCGCCACTTCACACGTGCCACCGCCGATGTCGATGACCATGCTGCCGCGCGCTTCCATGATGGGTAACCCCGCGCCGATCGCCGCCGCGATGGGTTCTTCGATCGGATACGCTTCCCGCGCACCCGCTGAGAGACACGCATCGTAGACAGCGCGCCGTTCCACTTCGGTCACACCACTGGGAATGCCCACTACCACGCGCGGACGCGGTTCCAACAACGGGAACATCTGGCTGTGGGCCTTCTTGATGAAATAATCCAGCATCGACTCGGTAATCTCAAAGTCTGAAATCACGCCGTCGCGCAGGGGGCGAATCGCCACGATGTTGCCCGGCGTGCGGCCCACCATCTCGCGCGCTTCCGCGCCAATGGCCAAGGGTCGCTTTGTGCGCTTGTCGATGGCCACCCAGGACGGCTCGTTCAAGACGATACCCTTGCCGCGGACGTTCACCAGCGTGTTGGCCGTGCCGAGATCGATGCCTAAGTCCAGGGAAAATAGGCCGAAAAGTGCGTTCAGAGGATTAAATGCCATTAGGTTTCACTCTTTGTTCATCCAAGTGGCGATTATACCATATAGCCCCCCAACCTATTGAAAAACCGGGTTCGTAACAGCCGTCACACGCGAGCGTCCGTACAGCCGACGCATCCTCATGCGTTGAGCAGGCCACAGGGCCGCCCTGTCAACGGGGATCAGGAAAGCGCTAGGCGCCGTGGAAGAAAGGTGCAATTAGCCCGTACAGGATCACCACCCCAAAGCCCAGAATGATCAGCCCTGACACCCGATTGACCCACACCAGCCCGCCGGTCGTTAGCCGCGATCGGAACAGGCTGGTCAAGACCACCAGAATTAGCCACCAGGCCGCCGATCCCACAAACACGCCCAGCACCACATTCAGCGCGCCGAGCGTCTTCCCGGCGGCGGCCTCGGCTCCCACCCCGGCGAAGATGGCGGCGAAGGCAAAGACCGTCAGCGGGTTGGTCAGCGTGAGAAACAATGTCGAAGTGTACGCGCCGAGCAGCCCGCGCCCTTTGGCTTCTGCTGCGCGCTCGGCGGGTTTCGAGTGGAATGTTCTGATCCCCAGATAACACAGATACGCCCCGCCGATCAACCTGAGCCAGTTGGCCTGATCGATCAGAAAGGACGAGATCAACGTCAAACCAAGTGCCGCCAATGTGCCATAGAAGGCATCGGCGGTGGCGGCGCCGAATCCCGAGGCAAAGCCATAAGCTCGACCTTCCGCCAGAGTCCGCCGGATGCACAACACGCCGATCGGGCCAACCGGGGCCGCAATGGAGAAGCCGATGATCATCCCTTTTAGGATGAAGGAGAAATCAAGCATGTACACACCTTTCCTTGTCATTCCCGCGACGCCAAGCGGCCCGCCGTCACCATGCGACGGGCACGGGCAGGCGGGAATCCAGGGACCTGACTTCCTGATTCACTAACAATCGCTCTGGATGCCCGATTGAAGCACTCGGGCATGACAGAGAAGGAATAGGTCTATAATACACGCGCGAACGAATCAAATCCAGTGGAAATCGAAACGCTTTCAGCCCATGCGGCTAAAAAGGCAAAGCAAACATGAGTGCGAACCTTCAACTTGAAAAAATTCTGGACGCCGTGGGGCGAAAACTATTGCAGGCTGTGCAGGAGAATGCGCGCTTATCGTTCAGCGAGTTAGGCCGCCGCGTGGGTCTCTCGGCCCCCGCAGTAGCCGAACGATTGCGCAAGTTGGAGGAACTCGAAATCATCACCGGCTATCACGCCGAGGTCAACCCCGTCGCGTTTGGCTATGGCGTCATGGCCGTTATTCGCCTATCCACTTCGACCGATAAATATCCACGCGTGTTGGAATTGGCACAGCGCCTGCCCGAAATCCGCGAATGCCATCACGTCACTGGTAATGAGGCGTTCATCCTCAAAGTGCTGGCGACTTCGATTCCGCATCTCGAATCGCTCATCGCGCAGTTGAGTATGTTTGGCGCAACAAGCACATCGATTGTGTTGTCATCGCCGGTGAGGAAGCGGGGCGTTGATCTTACCAATGAGTGAAACCGCCAACTTCACCGTCTGGAAGTGAATGTCCGCCACATCTTCTGGATGCTTGGCATAGCCGCCCGCCATCGTAATCGCAACGGGCAAACCCAGCGTGCGGCAACTCTCCAGCACAAAGCGATCACGTTCCAATAACCCCGGCTTGGTCAGTTTCATGCGGCCGAAGGAATCGTCGAAGTACGGATCAGCCCCCGCGAGGTAGATCGCCAGATCGGCCTGCGCGCGATCCAGCACGACAGGTAATGCTTCCCGCAGTGCGGCGAGGTAGGTCGCATCGTCGGCGTCGTCGATCAGCGCCACGTCGAGATCACTGAACTCCTTGTGAAATGGAAAGTTCTTCGCGCCGTGGATCGAGAACGTGAACACGCTTGGATCGTTCTCGAAGATCTTGGCGGTGCCGTTGCCCTGATGCACGTCGCAATCGATGATGACCACGCGCTGCGCCAGCCCTGCGGCCTGCATCGCCCGCGCGGCGATAGCGGCATCGTTGAAGACACAGTACCCCTCGCCGCGATCGGCAAAGGCGTGATGCGTGCCGCCTGCCAAGTTCACGCCTATTCCACCGTTCACTGCAGCCTGCGCCGCCGCGATGGTCGCTCCGCTCGATCGGCGCGAGCGCTCGACCATCTGCGGCGACCACGGAAAGCCGATGCGGCGCAGTTCCTTCTCGGTCAACTCGCCTTCCTTCACACGGCGCAGATATTCGGCAGTGTGGACGCGGGTGATCTCCTCATCGCTGGCCGCCGGGGCTGCGATCAGATCAGCGGGCGGCACCAGCCCCGCCGCTTCCACTCGCTGATGCAGCAGCACATACTTCGTCACCGGAAAGCGATGTCCCTCCGGCAGTGGCAGTACGAATTCATCAGTCCTAAAAATCTTCATCCCTCATCCTTGCCTATGTCTGTGTGCAACCCAGCAGAGTAGGCCGCAGAGCGCATCCCTCATCCTTCAAATTATACCTGTGACGCATTTCATAGCGACACTGCCTACAATCGAGTAAAGTGAAGGCAGATAGAGACGCCAAAACGAAGTGTCATTCTGGGGCGCGTCGCCCAGCGCGCCTTCGCCGCGTATAGCGGCGGGAAAGGCGAGCGCCGAAGAATCTCTGCTCTGGCTGCTTGCGCTATTGATCGAGAAAGGTTCTTCGCTCGCTCAGAATGACTCAGCAAGGATTGTGAGGGGTACACCATGATCATCGCTATGCTGCTGGCACATTTGACGGGTGACTACATTCTGCAGTGGGAAGCCCTGGCCCGTTGGAAAAGCGTGTCGATCAAGGGTGCGGCCTGCCACGGCTCGATCGTGCTGGCGGTGACGCTGTTATTCGCCATTCTGATCGATCCGGCCTGGTGGCTATGGGCACTGTTGATCGGCCTGGCGCACATCATCATCGATGCGAGTGGGGTGTTATTCAATCACCGTTTCGCGCCGCGCAGCGGAATGTATGGCTTGGTGCGCCTGCTGATCGATCAGACGCTGCACTTCACAGTGATCTTGTGCGCGCTGTTCGCGTCGGGCTATGTGACACCCGACGGGCTGCCGGGGACGATCGTGAACAAGATCCAAACGCAGCGCGCGTGGGCCGTTGCATTGGGTTACATGCTGGTCAGCATGCCTGCCTGGATCTTCATCGAGTTCATTTTCTATGGATTGATCAACGGTTCGGCGCCGGATTTCAGCCGCGTGGGCAAGTACAAGTATGTTGGCAGCCTGGAACGCGGTTTGATCGCGACGTTTGTAGCGACGGGACAGTTCATGTTGGTGCCAGTGGTGGCACTGCCCCGGCTGGTGCTGGAAAGCCCGCAGTATTTCGGTAACAATCACACACTGCTCTATATCGCGGAATGGCTCGGTAGTCTGGCTGTAGCGGTGCTGATCGGCCTGATACTGGGGCGGATGTAGGGCGAGGCGCACTGCAAGCTGGGCGTCACCTACGGCTGCGCTCCTGCGGGAGCAACGATCATGGATGACACAGTCACGATTGCACATCGCTTCATTAGTCAATCCGTTACACCGCAGGTACAATGGTGCCGACCTCGCCGAACGCAGCCTGGAGCAACGCGTGTCCGATCGAATGGAGTTTCTCAAGAGTTTGTCGCTCTTCGCTAGATTGAACGACGCCGAGCTCACTGCGCTGGCGAAAGACTTCACCGCGCGCCATTTTCAACAGGGCGAAACGATCTTCTTTCAGGGTGATCCGGGCCAGGCGCTGTATCTGATCGAAGCGGGACGCGTCCGCATTTACGTGCACGACGAGAGCGGCCAGGAAATCTCGGTGATCTTTCTCAGCGCGGGCGACATCTTCGGTGAAGTGGCCGTTCTGCGTGGACATGAGTATGCGGTCACGAGCGCGCAGTTCTCGCCAGACGGCGAGTACATTGTTACGGCTGGTAAGGATAAAACGGCTCGGGTGTGGGAGGCGCTGACGGGCAACGAAGTGGCTATACTACGTGGACATGAGGGTGAGATCACCAACGCGCAGTTCTCACCAGATGGTAAGTACATTGTCACGGCAAGTGATGATGGCACGGTGCGGGTCTATTTGGCGCACAGTGAAGACTTGATCGCGCTGGCAAAGACGCGGGTGACGCGCGACTTGACGTGCGAAGAGCGAGTGCAGTACTTACATGAAGATAGGGTGTGCGCAACACCACCGCCTATGGCAGTCAAGACCCCTTGAAGCGGTAATCAGAATCGTTCACCCCGCCACCCCATACACACTCTGCCCCGCCCCATAATACGAATCATACACGTGCTGATAGACGGCTTCGCACTTCACGTTGTATTCTTCGTCGGAGTATTTTTGCGGCAGGTTTTCCAGCACGTCCTGAATCGCGACCTGCACAGCGGCGCGAGTCTGCTGCCGGCTGCGCCATTCCAGCACGAGTATCTTCTCAATAAGTCGCGGTAACTCTTGATCCTGGCAAGTGTCGAAAGGATTCAACTTTCACGACCTTCGACACTGGGCACGCGAATGACTCTGGCGTATCCCGAACGCTATCGAAACACTCATGTAGGCCGATCCCTCATGCTCGAAGGCTTTGACCTCCAAAAGATCCAAGACCCTGAAGGGGCGCGGCAGGCGATTGCCCGGCTGCTCAACCTGATCGAAGACTTGACCGCCGAC
>Ga0209254_10003413_pt1 | contig 14498 bp, 13 predicted proteins | sample FrelakmetDIP11DI_FD_187148 | JGI IMG/M metagenome (GOLD analysis project Ga0209254, IMG submission 187148) | Freshwater lake sediment microbial communities from the University of Notre Dame, USA, for methane emissions studies - DIP11 DI (SPAdes)... | ecosystem: Environmental > Aquatic >...
AGCCCTTCCATAAACTTACATTTCTTGCCGACCTGGGACTTAAGGCTGATGACCCCGGCATGGATGTGATCATCCAGCGCATCCTGGAGCACCAATCCGCTGAAGGTCCCTTCCAGTTGTCCACCAATGTTCCAGTCCACTTTGGAGGAACGGGACAGGACACATGGGCTTGGGCATTATGTGATGCTCCTCTCATCGTGTATGCCCTGGTGAAGTTCGGTTTGCAGGATCACCCAGCAGTCAGGTCAGCCACGGATTACCTGGCAGGGCTGGTACGCGAGAACGGCTGGCCTTGTGCCGTCTCCAAGGAGCTGGGGAAATTCCGTGGTCCAGGGCGCAAGGAAGACCCCTGCCCATTCGCCAACTTGGCGATGCTAAAGGCATTATCCTCCGTAGATGACTGGCGTGACAGACCTGAATGCCACACGGGTGCTGAAACCTTGCTGTCTTTGTGGAGCGAGAGCCTAACACAGCATCCTTATATTTTCTATATGGGCACCGACTTTCGCAAGCTCAAGGTGCCCTTCGTGTGGTACGACCTGATGCATGTACTGGACATCCTCACACGCTTTGAATGGCTTATAAATGACCCACGTCTGCTCGATATGCTTGGGTTGTTAAAAAGCAAAGCTGATGAGCAGGATCGCTTCACCCTCGAATCAGTCTGGACCGCCTGGAAGGATTGGGAGTTTGGGCAGAAGAAAGTGCCATCCAGGTGGTTAACCTTGATGGCATGGCGCATCCTTCGAAGATTAGGGGTTGATTCTATCTAGTTGGATACACAAAAAGCCTTGTCTTGACTGACCAGAAGTATTAACGATCCTCCCCAACGCCTCCCCAAAGCGGTAGATCTCCTCCAGCGTGTTGTAATGCACCGGCCCCACGCGCACCATGCCGCCGAGCCCACAGCCCCGGTCTCGCGCCTGCTCGGGAAGCCCGCGTTCTGATGAGACCCGATGATGCCGGTCGCGTTCAAGAGTGATGTCCTGGTTTCAGGCGAGGACCGCTTACATTATTCTGTCGCCAGCCCAGCCGTTAGCACTTGCGTGGTGCAGTAGTCAGCCTTCCGCCAAAAGAAACATCACATGATCGTTCTCTTCATAAAACCCGGTCATCCCTATAAGCGTCGATTAGACTATAGCCCATAATGGGCAATATTTTCGTCGGCAATCGCTTGAATGAGTGCAAGATGCTCCTGATCGCCTTGACCTTCAACAAGGTGTCGGAAGCGTTTTTGCTGCTGCAGATAATCGGTCACAGGTATGCGCTTTGCCAATTTACGCACCTTGAGGGGTTGACCTTGGAAGGCCTCGTAGATTGGCACAAGGCCCGTTTGTACAGCAAGCCTGGCAAGCTCGATTGTGAGAGACGAGTCAAATCCCCATCCAATGGGGCACGGACTATGTATCTCGATGTATTTCGGCCCTTGAATGGACAGCGCTTGCTTGACCTTCCGGGTTATATCATTGGGATACGCAATCGAAGCAGTTGCCACATACGGGGCACCATGCGCCATCACGATGGCAGGCAGATTTTTCTTGGGACGTTCTTTGCCCCAAGACTGTTTACCTACTGGGCTGGTCGCGGTGGATGCCCCAACAGGTGTGGCACTAGAACGTTGCACACCCGTGTTCATATAGGCTTCGTTGTCATAGCAGATATAAGTCACGTTGTGACCACGTTCTAACATGCCTGAGAGTGCCCCCAAACCAATATCGTGAGTGCCACCATCACCGCCGATGATGATGACCTTTACCTTGTCTGCCAGACCGCGCTTTTTGAGTGCTGCTTCAACACCCGCTGCCACTGCGGCGGCGTTCTCAAACAGAACATGTAACCAAGGAACGCCCCAAGGCGAGTAGGGATATTGTGCCGTAAACGTCTCCAAGCAACCCGTTGGGCTGACCACAATCACGTCCGGACCGGTGGCTTCCAGAATCGCACGCACTGCAATTGTTGCCCCACAACCAGGGCAAGCGCGATGACCGGGAGTGAACAGCATCTCGTTGTATTTACTTAACATGATTTGATCCATGACGCATCCTCATTAACTATACTGTGAAAATCTCGCTCTCCCAGCTTAAACGCTTCCTGGGAATCTCGTGGAAATGTGATTTAAGCCACTACAGAAAAATGTGGCAATGTCTCAGTTTTCAAACCGATGAATTCGGTCTCGTTCGGAACTTGGCCTATATCAAGCACACGTTGGGTTCGCTGGACAATCTCGCGAACGGTGTTCAGATTAACTTCGCGCCCGCCGAAGCCCACCATCAAACCTAACACCAACGGGCGCTGTGGAGCATCATAGAGCGCTGCCTTGACGTCGGTCGCGAGTATTCCTTGGTAGCCAAATGAGAGCGCTCGATCCAACACGGCCACGGCGCTTGCATGGTTGATGGCTTTTCGCAGCGCTTCGGCTGGAAATGGGCGGAAACTGCGCACTTTTACCAACCCAACCTTGACACCGTCACCCCGCAATATATCCACTGCTTCTCGAAGTGTGCCGATCACGGAGCCCATCGCCACCAGGATCACTTCTGCATCCTCTGTGGCATAGGTGTCAATCAATCCGCCACGATAGTGCCCGAAGGCGGACTCAAACTCGCGCGCCACCGCTTCAATCTTGTCCCTGGCTCGTAACGCAGCTTGATGGCCCATGTAGTGAAATTCCATGGTGTTTGCGTCATCGGTGCCGGAACCGAACACCATCGGCTTTTCAGGTGTGAGATAGTGAATTGGCTCGTATGGAGGTAGGAAGGCATCCACATCCTCCTGTTTAAATGTTTTAACGGGCTCAAACACATGCGTCAGAACAAAGCCATCCATGCACACCATGACCGGCAACAAAATGTTGTGATCTTCAGCAATTTTGAATGCCTGCAGATGGGTATCGTAGGCCTCCTGAACGTCCTCAACATACAACTCGATTATGCCCGAATCGCGTAAACTCATTGTATCCTGATGGTCTGGTTGCAAGCCAATCGGTGCAGTGATCTGGCGATTAGCCCCAGTGAATACAACCGGTAATCGGGTACCAGCAAGGTAATAGATCACCTCAGTCATCAGGAGCAAGCCTTGCGATGACGAGGCCGTGTAGGTGCGCACACCCGTCGCACTTGCACCAGCTAAAATTGAAGCCGCTGAAAACTCAGAATCCGCTCGAATATACTCGGCGTCAAGTTCACCATTGGCAACCATCTGCGCAAGAAACTCAATAATATGTGTCTGGGGAGTGATGGGATAGGCAGAAATAACCGCTGGACGGCACATTTTGACCGCCTGCGCAATTGCCATCGAGCCTTCCATCACCGATAATGTACCGATTGCCATGACTTATGCCTCCTCGATTGCCATTTGAATCGCGTGGCGCGCACACATTTCTGCGCAGATACCACAGCCTTTGCAGTATTCCAAATCCACGATGGCTTGCTTGTCCACAATTACCATACAGCTATCCGGGCAAAATATCTCGCAGACGCCGCAACCGTTGCAAGCCGGTAAATCAACCATTGGGCGGCTATAACGCCAGCTGCCCGTCGGATAAGCCAGGGAGGTACGCGCAGCCACTACCGAGGCAAAATGCAAGGATTGCCCCGGCACGCCTGCCACCTCTTCATGCTCCCATGTCGCAGGCCGGCCAATCACCTGTGCCGATTTCTTCACCTGAACCGGTTTTGCTCCGTTATGGATATAATCATAGCCCATCTTTGCTGCCTGGCTATTCTTTTCTCCCAGGGAACCGGGAAATCGATGTTGGAAAGCATGTTCAATAGCATCCAAACTGACCTCGCCCGTTGCAGCAGCCCATCCACCCAACATCGCTGGATTGACAAACGGCTGGCCGAATACTTCGAGCGCGATCCGTGTAGCCGGGACGGCATAGACCGGAGCATCAGCAGACCAGAGGAGAGCAGCTGGAGATTTTTCGCTGTCTATTAATGCCAGCCCATCCGGTTTAAGACCATCCAATACATCCACCATCTCCGGCAGTGTGTGATCCATGATTATGACATGATCAGGTTGATTGACGCGGTAGCGTACACGCACTGGATGTGCGTCCAGACGGACAAACGCCTGCACAGGCGCACCCCTGCGCTCACCTCCGAAGGCAGGGAACGCCTGCCCATACTTGCCGTCTTCAAATGCTGCAACAACCATCAACTCAGCAGCCAGGACTGCACCCTGACCACCTCGTCCGTGAAGCCGAATCTCTATCAATGTTATTCTCCCATCTCTATATAAAATACAGGTTATTAGGACTGATCATTACTGGCAGGCTAATACTATTTTCTTCACCAATGTTCTGGCAATCTCAACCATAAATTGGTTTCTATGTCGCGGTTTGGCATTGGATACTGCTGCATCGGCAGCCGCCTTGGCGCTGGCATCATTAAGAGGTTGACCGATAAGAGCTTGCTCAGCCAGTGTTGCCTTATATGGTATGACATAGACCGCGTTGAGACAAATGTGAGCTGTACTCACCAGACCATCACAAACCACGATCATGGCCGCCCCGTTGACAATTGGAAAGTCAATCGATTTCCTAAAAGCGAATTTTGCAAAGGTGCTCTTACCCGCAAGCTGTGGCACATGTATCTCAATCACAATTTCATCATCGTCGAGTATCGTTGTTCTGCACTCATCGACTCGGAAAAAATCCTTGGCGCTGACCATACGTTTGGAGGTCTTTATTCGCGCATCCAACGCAATGAGCGCAGGTGCGGTATCGCTCGGATGGACCGCAATACAGCCATCCTCCACGCTTCCGCCAAAGATGGAATGGTATCGGTCGTCACCTGCGAGCGCATAACAGCAACCCCCGCTCTTCCTGAGGCAGGGGAACCGATTATTGGGGCTGCGATAATACCAGCAACGAATATCTTGGCAAAGATTGCCGCCCAATGTGCCCATTTCTCGTAAGTGAGTCGAGGCGGTGTGAATGGCGGCCTCGGCTAACGCGGCATACTTGCTTTGAATGATCGGTTCAGTGGCAATGTCTGCTAAACGAGTCAACGCGCCAATCTTGAGTATTTCATCTTCCTGTCGGATAAAATCCAAGCCTGGAATCGTCTTGAGATTGATCACCGCCTCTGGATAGGTTGGCATGACCTCATCCTTTAATTTTCCAAAGAGGTCAGTGCCTCCAGCAACAAGGCTTGCCTTGTTACCATACCGTTGTAAGTATGAGACGGCTTCGTCAATGCTGGTGGCATTGATGTGGGTAAACTTATTCATCGCTGCACTGCTGAATCTTCCCCAGTGCTTTTAGTACTTTATCTGGAGTGATGGGGAAATCGTCCACCCAGTGACCAATCGCGTTGTAAACGGCAGGGCCAAGCAATGCTGGGATGATGGTGGCGGTGGCCTCACCAATGCCCGATGCTCCATATGGGCCATGTCCCAATCCTGTCTCAATGAATGGTGTGTCTATCGGGCCACAGTCAAGCATGGTGGCATACTTATAATCTAATAAGCTACCGTTGAGCAATACACCCGTTTGCGGATCCCAAATCATTTCTTCTATTGTTCCACGGCTCACACCCATGACCGTGCCACCATACATTTGTCCCTCGACTCCTTCTGGCGAGACTGCCTTGCCCACATCGTTGACATTGACCACATGGGTCACCTCCACTTGCCCGGTGTCGGGGTCAACCTCAACTTCCATGAAATGTGCCTGGCGGCACAGGCGCGGCCGTTCGGTCTCGTTGGCCTGGCCCCAAATGCCTTGATTGTGCCATGCCCAACCAATAATGGGGGGTTGGGTCCAAAATGCGCCTGAGACGTGCATAGGCATTGCTTTTGCAACAACCTCTCGCACCAGCATAGAATTGGCAGGGTCGGCCTTGATAAAAATGACACCATTACGGATGTCGAGTTCTTCGGGACCGGCGACCGCGAACTTTTCAGCGGCCAGTTCGAGCAGCATCTGCTTGGCTTTACGGGCTGCCTTGCGTACAATGTTGCCATTCGTGACCAGGTTGCAGGAACCATCGGGCGACATGAGTACAAATCCGGTATCCACTGTCCATGGTTTGATATGGACGCTTTCGAAGGGAACGCCAATCTCGTCAGCGACTATCTGACATAGCGGCGTCCATGGATTTGGGCCAATATCCACATGCTGTCCAATGATGGTGACCGAGCCGTCGTTTTCGATCATCACAGCAGCAGAACCTGTGCCACGTGTGTCATCCCAATTGTGATCCCACGTGAAGGCGATGCCGTGCAACTTGCCATTCGTCAGTTTCCTGGTGCCAGGTGGATGCCATTTCTCCTTCCAGCCAATAGCCTGGCTACCAACCTCGATACATTCTTTAAGACTGTCTCGATCAGGAAAGCCATGCTCGCGCTTGTATTGATCGAGGTATCCTGTGTCATGCCCGTGAGTACCATCATTCTTTAGTGCCACCTCAATCGGATCCATCCCCAGGGTTGCCGCTACGTGATCGAACACTAAAGTCAAAGAAAAGCAACTGGTCAAATGCTCACACCGCGCCCACCAAGCTGGCCCTATGCTCACATCCACCGGTGTTGCCTCACAAGCCAAGTTAACGATCCGAGTGTTATCTACAAAATGGTCGATACCGGTGGCAGCCAGGTAAACGGCAAAAATGTTCTTCATTTGAACAGCCGTGATTGTTCCGTCGTTTTTGAATCCCACTTTAAAATCGCTTATGGATATGTCGCCAGATTCACCAAAAAAAGTATCGCGGCGGTCAAAAAGCATCTTGACCGGTTGGCCAGTTATTTTTGACAATAAGGCTGCCAAAACATTTATCCCGTTTTCAGAGTGGTTCGCCGGGTTGCCACGCCCACCGAAAGAACAACCTTGATAGACCGTATTGACGGTGACTTTATCCATCGGGAGGTTGAGCCATTCGGCTATCAATTGCTTGGCGATGTAGGGCTGTTGCTGATGCACCCACATCTCCAGCCGGTCATCCAGCCAACGTACCAGGACGCTGGGCATTTCTGCGCCGGCCCAAAGGTGAGGCCGCCGTCTGGCTTTGAATTCAATAATTTGATCGGCTGTCTGAAAGCCCTTCTCCACGTCACCCACCTCATAAAATTTGCGCGGGTCGTGGATCTCATTACTCTCAGCACCAGGACGCAAGATTGGCGCATCAGGCATGAGCGCTTCTTCCTGGTCAAGAATAAAGGGTAACTCTTCCCACTCAATGTGGATTAGACTCAAAGCCTGTTGAGCAACAGCTTCACTTTCAGCGACAATGGCGGCACCCATCGGTTGACCTTCGTACCATGCTTCATCAGCCAGGACAAGGTGAACTGGCTTGAGCGCCCAGCCAGCCAGTTTGGGACGTGCCCAACCTTGTGCAAAATAGCTTCCATTTAGGTCCCGTCCTTTGACCTGTGGATCATCAAAGCGTAAAATGGCCCTGACGCCAGGCAACCTCTCAGCACGACCGGTGTCCATGTGCTTGATTTTCGCGTGCGCATATGGGGAGCGTAGAACACGAGCATACAACATCCCTGGAATATGCATATCGCGTGTATAAAGCGCCTTCCCGGTTGCCTTCTCATATCCATCCAAGCGACGTTGACCTCGCCTCCCAATCTCATTGAAGGTAATATTCAGAGGTTCCGCACCGATGTGATATTGCCCTTCCTCTCGCAGTTTTTGATAAGATCCCGGTTCTTCCGCCATCATCATCTCCCTTCCTGGAGGACATGAGCCGCCTCAAGCACTGCTTTCGGATGTTGAGGATACGTACCACACCGGCAAAGGTTACCCGCAAGTGCTTGTTTGATTTCGTCCTCAGTTGGATGGGTATTATGGTCGAGCAAAGCCTTGGCGGTTACAATAAAACCGGGGGTGCAATATCCGCACTGCAAGGCATGATGTTTGATGTATGCATCAATCAGTGGATGGTGGTCAGCTGAGATCCCCTCGATGGTCTCAATGGTCTTGCCATTGCACTCAATGGCAAGTGTCATGCAGGAAAGAACCGGCCTGCCATCGATAATGACTGTGCAGGATCCACATGCCCCTCGGTCGCAAAACATCTTTGTTCCAGTCATACCCAGTCGGTCATGGATGACATAGTACAACATCCATTCAGGCTCAACATAGAGTTGATAAGCCTGTTTATTAATCGTGAGCTGGATAATGCCCTCAGGCAGTGGAAGCGGGTCGGTCGAGTGTTCAGCACGGACATGAGCTTTCAATAAATTAAATGTATCAAGCCTTACCGAACAGTAAGGGCACAGATAGGAGTCCGTCGTCATGTTAAGCACCTTTCGTTTCTCCTCACATCAATGGCGTTGCTGGCTTCGCAATGAGCGTAAGAAAACCGACTGCTTTATGAGGGTGTCATATTCGTTTCTAAAATATTTAAGAGTATCCATCACCGGGATTGAGGCTGCTTGCCCCAACCCGCATAGCGACGAAAGTGACATAACGGTGGACAATTCTTCCAGTGTTTGTACGTCCTCTGGCTGGCCATCTCCATTGGTTAGTCGTCCCAGTATTTCGAGCATGACCTCGGTTCCCTCTCGACAAGGAGTACATTTTCCACAAGATTCCTCAGCAAGGAACTCAACTGTGCGGAAAACAAAATCCAGCGTATCCCGACTTTTATCATAGACGGTTACTGCACCTGAACCCAGAACAGTCTCAAACGATAGAGTAGTCTTGATCATAGAGGAGGGAATGATACCCCCAGTCGCCCCACCTACTTGAACCATTTTGACGTCCTGGGCGTGCGCCCAATCCACAACAATTTCGTCAAGCCGGCTGCCCATGACAAACTCACACACACCAGGTCTTGCCACGTCACCACTAACAGAGAATACTTTGGTACCCTTGCTCTTTTCCGTCCCGATTTGATAGAACCATTGTGCACCATTTAGCATAATCGCAGGGATATTCATCAGCGTTTCTACATTATTGATGACAGTTGGTTTGCTCCATAGACCCTTACTCGGTGGGTATGGCGGTTTGTAGCGAGCTTCACCTCGCTTGCCCTCGATCGAATCCATCAGGGCCGACTCTTCGCCACAGATGTATGCTCCTGCTCCCTCACGAATTCCAATATTCAAATGTGCCAGGAATCCTTTGGCTTTCACTTGGTCAATTGCATTCAACAACCCATCGAGCAAATAGTGATACTCAGCACGCAAGTAAATGAAGGCTTGCTTTGCACCAAGGGCATAAGCTGCAATCGCCATTGCTTCAATCAGAGTGAAAGGATCGTTTTGCAGAATGTACCGATCCTTGAATGTCCCTACCTCTCCTTCATCGGCATTGCAAATCAGGTATTTTTTAGCGCCAGGAGATTTGCGCGCTAACTCCCACTTCAATCCGCAGGGAAAGCCCGCCCCCCCACGACCCCTCAGCCCAGAGGCTTTTACTTCGCCAATCACAGCTTCAGGCGTCATGCCAAGTGCCTGATTCAATGCCTTAAATCCATCCTGTTCCAGGTAAGTGTTGATGTCCCTGGGGTCAATGACCTGGCAATTCTTAAGCACAATCCGATTCAGCGGCATGGCATCCACCTTTATGGGCATGCCTCAAGGATTTTTTCAATCTTTACTGGAGTCAGGTAGCCATGCAGGTCATGGTTCAACAACATGGCTGGCGCTTGTTCGCAAGCGCCAATGCAATTGATTAGCTGAAATGAAAATTTACCGTCTGGAGTAGTCTCGCCTGGCGCGATTCCCAACTTTTCCTGGATAGTCTCAACCACTAACTGTGAATTTTTAAGGTAACAGGGATCACACTTGCATACGCGGATGACATTCCGACCCAGCGGCTTGGTTGATAGTAAGTGGTAAAAAGTGGCGACGCCATACACCTCGCTGATAGAAAGACCTATAGACTTTGCTGTCAGCTCAATAAACTGCTCGGAGATGTAGCCAGTTTTTTCTTGCTCCTCCTGCAGCAACTCCAACAGGTGCTCCCATCCTCTGACTTTCAACCCGTCAGACATGTTGTGCCTCTAATTCCTTTGGTCGGGTCAACGCCTTTGTTGGGCAATAGTCAATGCAGATTCCGCAATCACGGCAGGTCTCTGTGTTTAGGACATCATCACAATCTACAACGACTTTTGACTCATACCCTCGATAGGCGATGGAGTAGACATTCTTTTTTGCGATTTCACTGCACACCGAGATACACTTACGGCATAGGATACACTTGGACATATCTCGACGAACATAGGGGTTGTTCTCTTCGATGGGATACGAGCGGCGGTGTCGTACGCGGAATCCAATGCGCCGCACCTGCATGTCAGAGCACAAGTTGTGGAGATCACATCCCTGACAGGTCGGGTCGGTGACACAGATAGCGTCGTGGGCGGCCTGCAATAGCTCAACATTGGCTCGACGTACTGCCAAAACCTTGGGGGAATGGGTATGAATGATCATCCCTTGTGCAATCGGGGTGTGACAAGCGCCAACCAAGGTTCTCAATCCTTCCACTTCGACAACACAAATCCGGCAGACTCCCGTGGCATGTAGATCAGGGCTGTAACAGAGCGTGGGAATCTCAATGCCGATCTGCTGTGCGGCTTGTAATATCGTCATCCCCTCGTGGCCGCGCGTTTCCTTCCCATTGATCACAAGTTGTATCTCTCTCATAAGATCACCTCAAATAGCATCGTTCTTTAACCCCCGCTAATAGCAATCGAGAGATAGATCAAGTCGCCGTCTTGTACTTTATAGTTTGGCTGTTCAACACGATGATTTACAAGGATCGAAGATACTTCGTCATGTGATATCCCCAACTCTGTGACGATCTGTTGCAATGTTTTACCAGCTCCATCGGTAAGTATCAACCCTTTCTCGGAATCATAATCCAGTCGGTACATTCTTCTCAAAATCGGGTTAAGATCGACACGGATAGACATTGGGTTTCCCATATGCTCGTTTCTGCCATTTGGATAAGAAGTATATCATTTAAGATTATGCAACAAAACCTGTTATTACATCTCGTGCTTTTGGGAGTCAATTTCAAGGTAAAAAAAGCCTGATGGTCAGCTGCTGCTTGAGATGAAAGATACTCGCCTGCACAATACTTAACTTGCCGAATTCCATCACAAAATGCCCCAGGGTAATAGGAATCGCACCTCAATAATGATTTGCCAATGCTATTTAACCTCCGTCAAGTATTCATTCCGGGTCAGGGGAAATGAGAAAGAGGGAGAGGGAGAGGGAGAGGGAGAGTTACTCTTGACGGCAAAGGCTTGAATTTTCATGGAACCACTATTGGTGAAAACACTCAGGCAATAACGATAATAAAATCAATCAGGGATCACAAAAACGGATGTATTGTAGTAATGTAATGTTGTAATTACAACTTTTAAAAGTATAACAGACTTCTTCAAGCTGTCAAGTAATTACCCATGCCAACGTATTTATAGCTTTTAACCATGCCTTTTTGATCTTTCCTTCACCACTTTTCTTAGTTAAGCAGAGATGCTATAATCGAATTAAGCAGTACCCCTTAACACAATAATCTACCTATCCTGGCGGTAAGTCAGCGAAGTTTTGAGGTAAAGGACCATAAATCGTTAATTATCTATAGCCTGGTTGGGACAGGTAAAACGAGAACCCATTGCCATTACCAATATCACCCAGCCCGTTCATGGCGATTTATCCTTTATCACAGATAATTGTGCCAGGGATGGCTCTTGAAAACCGCTGCATGACCACCGAGATGAATATCCCGCACAGAGATGAGACGGAGAGCAACAAGTTATTTTTTTGCACATCCCAGCTGGGCGTTGGGGTCTGCCGGTAGATCGGGTAAACGCTTTATTCTTTTCCCGTCAAGAGTATCTACATATATCCGGATGTATTCCTACCCATCAATGGCAGTATTTTAGCACTGGCCGAGATTGTCAGATACCAGTGCAAGGTGAAAACAATACATAGATTCTAACAAGAGGAGCAATGAAGATGATTCTGGATAAATTTCGTATCAATGGGAAAGTAGCGGTTGTCACCGGTAGCCGGCGTGGTTTAGGAAAAGGGATTGCTCTTTGTTTGGCCGAAGCGGGAGCTGACATCGTCAGCTTTGACCGCAGTGACCCAGAGGAACTGCGTGTTAAAGTACTGGCTTTGGGTCGCAAGCACGCTTGGAAACAAGTGGATTTACTTACCGCCACCCCAGAAGATTTAGTTCGCCTGGTAGATGAAGTAGTAGCTGAATTTGGTAAGTTGGATATTCTGGTCAATAACGCCGGCATCTGCCCGCGCTGTACAATCCTGGATTACCCCGTACAGAATTGGGAGGATACAATTCAGGTGAATCTGAATGCGCCCTGGTTCCTAGCCCAGGCTGCTGCCCGGCAGATGGCGAAGCAAGGCCAGGGTAAGATCATCAACATTGCCTCGCTGTTGTCGCACCAGGGTGGTTTACTTGTCCCTGGTTATACCGCAGCCAAACATGGTATGCTGGGCTTCACCAGGGCTTTGTCGAATGAACTCGCTCCAAAAGGCGTTAACGTGAACTCGATCACCCCCGGTTATATGCACACCGACTTGACCGACCCCCTGTTAAGCGACCCCAAATATAATCGTGAGCGACTCGATATTGAAGCCCGAATTCCGATGGGGCGCTGGGGTACGATTGAAGACCTACAAGGTGCGGCCTTGCTGCTTGCGTCGGATGCCGGCGCTTATATCCATGGAACTAATATTGCAGTGGATGGAGGATGGCTTGCCTGGTAGTCCGTTAACTCTAAAAAACTGGCCTATTGAAATCTATTTCCAATAGACCAGATGCCCAATCATAAACACCCAGTGTTCCAAGTGGACAGACACCTACGTTGGCAGGGTGTCTGTCTTGTTTTCAAATGTATTTTAGAGTTATGGTTGAATCGGTCCGAATGATTCAAACAACGAGCGCAAATCGCCTCGGCTAGATTAAGCCTTCTGTAGCTCGCAGTCACTTTCGCGCAACCGACTGTTACTGATTCTACACAATACTTCAACTAAAATCAGGACTGCCTCCAAAGTATATGCACCTGATTACCAGCCGGGTCAGACTGCCGTAAAAATGCAGCCTTGAAGCCAGGTGCCACCTTGGGTTCTTCCAACTCGATACCCTTAGCCCTGAGCATGGTCGCTGTTTCGTCAAAATCAAATACCCTGACAGCGATATGGCAGCGGTCTGTTTCGCCTTCCTTCATGAGCTCGATCCGCCCAGGACCACTGGCCTCCAACATGATGCTCGATTTCCCATCTTGAATCTTGAATCCAAATACCTGTCCGTACCAGTCAGCCAGACTTTGGGCTGTGGCTCCAGCATAAGGATACAAAGCCACATGTTCAATTCCTGCAATGGGACTCACCCCCCGGATCTCGCGGATCCATGCTAAGACCTGCGCAGTGCGTTCAGAAATTGCGTCATAGTTGCCTGCAGCCAGCCACTCCTTCTTGATGAGATTACCACCAATTCCCACTGCAGCCACACCAGCGTTGAACCAGGCGGCAATGCTTTCACGCGTATCGCTTACACCGCCGGTCGGCATAAAGCGCGTCCAGGGGCAAGGGCCAAGAATGGATTTTACGAACTGCGGACCGCCTACAGAATCGCCTGGGAAAACTTTGACGATTTCCACCCCTAATTCTTCAGCCTCGGCAATTTCCGAGGCGCTACCGCAGCCCGGGCTATAAGAGACCTTGCGACGATTGCACAACCGGGCTACTTCTGGATTGAGGTTTGGGCCAACGACAAAGTTGGCACCCGAAGCGATATATAGCGCAGTTGTTGGAGCATCCACAATAGAGCCAACACCAAGAATTACCTTGGGATCGGTCTTGGCAAAGTATTGTGACAGCTCGTTAAAAACCTGGGGAGCAAAATCACCGCGGTTGGTAAACTCTGCTACGCGTGCCCCGCCAGCCACGCAGGCTGCCACAATTTTCTTGGCCACTTCTACATCGGGATGGTAGAACACCGGGATAAGACCGGTCTCGATAATCGTGTTGAGCACTTTTAGTCGGTTATGAATTGACATGTCCATTCTCCTAACGATGAAGTTAAATCTTGTTTTTAACGCTAAATCCCGGTCTAGCCCCGTTGATCGGAAGCTCACGTTCCGGCTGCCACCATTTGTTCCAATAAGAGTTGTGTGCGGAATGCTTCCTGCGCTGATGTGTAAGGCGTGATTCGCTGTTCCACGCAGTCGATAAAATGGATGATTAGCTGCTCGAAACCTCGAATGGACTGTGCAGTGAGCCAATCCGCTGCCATTTCACGTCCGCTCACCTGGTCCTCCTTGCCGCGTAAAACCCGCAGCTCCCGGAAAGCATCCACCTGCACCGATAGGCCTTCCCCATGCAGTGTGATCCGCTCCATCCATCCGCCGCCTTCCAAGCTGGCCGTTAACACGCCTATGCCATCCCCCTCAAAAGCGATCAGACTGGCTGCGTCTGTGAGTTTACCATCCCGCATCAGGCTGCGCGTAGAAACCGCGCAGGCCTCCCCGCCGTACCAGCGCAGCAGATCAATCATATGGATGTCCTCT
>Ga0209254_10003414_pt1 | contig 14495 bp, 16 predicted proteins | sample FrelakmetDIP11DI_FD_187148 | JGI IMG/M metagenome (GOLD analysis project Ga0209254, IMG submission 187148) | Freshwater lake sediment microbial communities from the University of Notre Dame, USA, for methane emissions studies - DIP11 DI (SPAdes)... | ecosystem: Environmental > Aquatic >...
CGCCGATGATAGTGCGGGTTCCCGTGTGAAAGTAGGACATTGTCAGGCTAATAACGAGGCGAGGGCCCGGTCATTCAGATCGGGCCCTTTTGCTTTGGTGCGACGCTTCGTTCCGCGATCTTTGCGTGGCATCCGCGTCAGGAGTGGCTGCGCAGTTCCCGCCGCAAGATCTTGCCGACGTTGCTCTTGGGCAGCTCGTCGCGAAACTCGATATATTTTGGCCGCTTGTACGCAGTGAAATTGTCCCGGCACCAGTTGACGATGTCCTCTTCCGCCAGGGTCGGGTCGTTCTTCACCACGAACAGCTTGACTGCCTCGCCGGCGCGTTCGTCGGCGACGCCCACCGCGGCGCATTCCAGCACGCCGGGGTGCAGGTTCACCACTTGTTCGATCTCGTTGGGATAGACGTTGAAGCCTGACACCAGGATCATGTCCTTCTTGCGGTCGACGATGCGGATATAGCCGCGCTCGTCCATCACGCCCACGTCGCCCGACTTGAAGAAGCCGTCCTCGGTCATGACCTTGGCGGTCTCGTCGTCGCGCTGCCAGTAGCCTGCCATCACCTGCGGTCCGCGGATGCAGATCTCGCCGGCGGTGCCCCCTGGCACATCGCGGCCGTCGTCGTCGCGGATGGTGATTTCGGTGGATGGAATCGGCAATCCGATCGTGCCGGTGAATTCCTGCCGGTCGAGCCGGTTGGAGGTAACCACGGGCGAGGTTTCCGAGAGTCCATAGCCTTCGACGACGGGGCAGCCGGTAACCTTGAGCCAGCGTTCGGCCGTGGCCTTCTGCACCGCCATGCCGCCGCCGTTGGAGACCACCAGGCCGGAAAAGTCGAGCCGCGCGAATTCGTCGTCGTTGGCCAGGGCATTGAACAGCGTATTGACCGCCGGAAACATGTTGATGCGGTACTTGGCCAGCGTGCGCACCAGGCCCGGGATGTCGCGCGGGTTCGGGATCAGCAGGTTCATGGCGCCAAAATGGGCGCCCATCAGCGCGCAGATGGTGAGCGCGAAGATGTGATATAGCGGCAGCGCGCAGACGATGGTCAGTTGGTGGTCGCCCACGCGATCGAGCATGGGCTTGAACCAGGCCTCGCACTGCATGATGTTGGCGACCACGTTGCGATGCAGCAGGGTGGCGCCCTTGGACACCCCCGTGGTGCCCCCCGTGTACTGCAGGAAGGCCACGTCGTCGGGGCCGACGTCGACCCGGCGCAGCGACAGGCGCATGCCGTCGGTCAAGGCGGCGTTGAACGACGTGACCGTGCGCCCGCCGTCCAGCGGCAGCTTGAATTCGGGCACCATGCGGCGAACATGGCGCACGGCGAAATTGACGAGCCGGCCGCGCCAGAAACCGAGCAGGTCGCCCATCGCCGCCAACACCACATGCCGCACGGGGGTACGGTCGATGCACTCCTCCAGCGTGTGGGCAAAATTCTCCAGCACGATGACGGCCTCGGAGCCCGAGTCGGTGAGCTGGTGCTCGAGCTCGCGCGCCGTGTACAGCGGATTGACGTTGACGACCACGTAGCCGGCGCGCAGGATGGCGGCGATGGCCACCAGGTATTGCGGCAGGTTGGGCATCATCACCGCCACACGCGCCCCGCGCTCCATACCCAGCGACTGCAGCCACGCGCCCAGCGACTGCGACAGCTCGTCGACGTCGCGGAAGCTCATCCGCGAGTCCATGCAGGCCAGCGCGTCGCGCGAGGCGTGGCGATGGAATGCGGCTTCCAGCAGCTCGGTCAGGCTGCGATAGGCGTCGATGCGCGCCGCTGCCGGTACGCCGGGCGGGTAATTTTGGAGCCAGGGGGTGTGCACGGAAGGTCGCTCAGTTGGGGGTGGCGCGAATGTCAGACCCGAATCGTGGCGGCGCGGCGCCCGGCGGGCCACGGTAGTTGTCCTAGCTGTCCCGTCACCGCGGGTCGGTCAAGGCGCCCGGGCCGGGTCGAGCGCCGTGCCGCCGGCAAACAGCCGGGCCGCCAGTTCCCGCTCGCGGCGCGTCACCGTGGCCAGGAACTCCTGCGCCCCGCGCATGTCGCGGAACGTATCGAAACCGCGTTCCAGGAAGGCCTGCAGCACACCCAGCCCGGCAGCGGAGGCCGGGCCGCGCATCAGCCGCAGGCTGGTGCGCAGCAAGGGATTGCGTGTATAACGGTCCAGCGCCGATCCCACCGCCATCATGAGCGTGATCTGTCGTTCCCGATCCGCCGGCCGCCCGACCCTGCGCCAGGCCTCGGCGTACTGGCCATCGTCGATGGCCGGACCTTCGATGACCGCAGCCATGGCGGTGTCGAACTGCTCGGACAAGGCATGCAGCTCGCCCAGCGACATCACCGTGCCCACGATCTCGTGCGGGAACAGGCGCACCAGCCCGGGCACCACGCGCGCGAACTGCTCGTCGCGGCGCGTGAAATCCTCGGGCCCGTACAGGTCGTCCAGGAAGAACTGCGCCGCGCGCGAATAACGCGGGCTGGCCAGCAGGTCGGCGTAGGTGCGCTGGAACCGCATGTGCTGGAAGCGCTTGATCTCGTGCACGCGCTCGGCCAGACCCGGGTCGCCCTGGCGCCGAACGCGCTCGGCGGCCACCTCTTGCAGGCACTGCAGGATGCGCTCGGCCTGCGGGTTCACGTTGCGCGCCACCTGCCGGGCGACGTCTTCTGTGCTGGGTTCATGTCTGGTGTTAGTTCCCTGCCCCTAGGGTACCGCAGGCCAATGGTGCAACACTGCCAACCATGAAAAGACGCACTCTCCTGGTCGTAGGCGTGGGGGCCGGTACGCTGCTGGCCCTGGCCGGTGGCACGCTGGCCCTGTTGCGCCCGGGCCTGCAGGACGGCCGCCTGTCGCCCGCCGGGCGCGAGGTCTTCTCCGCCGTCGCGCAGGCCGTGCTCGACACCCTGCTGCCCGCCGATGCGGCGGCGCGGGCCCAGGCCGTCCAGGCCCACCTGGGCCGGCTGGACGACACCATCGCCGGCCTGCCGCCCCCGCTGCAGGCCGAGATCGGCGAACTGGCCGCGCTGCTGGCCAGCGCCCCGGGCCGCTTGGCGCTGACCGGCCTGGCCACCGACTGGCCGCAGGCCAGCAATGCCGACGTCCAGGCCATGCTACAGCGGCTGCGTACTTCTTCGCTGGCCGTGCGGCAGCAGCTCTACCACGCGCTGCGCAACCTCACCAACGGGGCCTATTTCGCCGATGCCAGCACCTGGCCGGCGATCGGCTACCCCGGGCCGCGATCGGTCTGAAACCAGGCCAGACAGCACCATGAGCTCACTCCACGATCCCATCCAGGCCGGCCTCGAACGCGGCTGGAAAGTCCTCGGCGACCGCCACGGCCCCTTGCCCGAAAGCATCAGCTGCGACGTGGCCATCGTCGGCACCGGCGCCGGCGGCGGCATCACGGCCGAACTGCTCACCGCCGCCGGCCTGTCGGTGGTGCTGATCGAGGAAGGCCCGCTGCGCAGCAGCCGCGACTTCAACCAGATCGAGGCCCAGGCCTACCCGGCGCTGTACCAGGACAGCGCCAACCGGCAGACTGCCGACAAGGCCATCTCCATCCTGCAGGGGCGTTGCGTCGGCGGCTCGACTACCGTGAACTGGACGAGCTCGTTCCGCACGCCCAGCGACACCTTGAAATTCTGGCGCGACCGCTTCGAGCTGCCGGGCCTCACCGACGACGCCATGTCGCGCTGGTTCCTGCAGGCCGAGCAGCGGCTGAACGTCAATGCCTGGCTGGTGCCGCCGAATGCCAACAATGACAAGCTGCGCCTGGGCGCGGCACGGCTGGGCATTTCGGCCGGCGCGATCCTGCGCAACGTGAAGGCGTGCTGGAACCTGGGCTCCTGCGGCATGGGTTGCCCCACCAACGCCAAGCAGTCGATGCTGGTGACCACCCTGCCGGCGGCACTGGACCGCGGCGCCACGCTGCTGGTGCAGACCCGCGCCGAGCGGCTGGAGATCGTTGGTGATGCCGTGCAGGCCGTGGTCTGCGTGCCGGTGGCGTTGAACGGCCGCGCGACCGCATCGCGCGGCACGCGCGTGCAGGCGCGCCATGTCGTCGTCGCCGGTGGCGCCATCAATTCGCCGGCGCTGCTGCTGCGCTCCGACGCACCCGACCCGCACGGCCGGCTCGGCCGCCGCACCTTCCTGCACCCGGTGGTGGCGTCGACGGCGATCTTCGACGAACCCATCGAAGGCTGGAACGGTGCGCCGCAGACGATGTACAGCGACCATTTCCTCGGCATCGACGCCATCGACGGCCCCATCGGCTACAAGCTCGAGGCGCCGCCCATGCACCCGGTGCTGGCATCGATCACGTTGCCGGGATTCGGCCCCGGCATGGCCCGGGCGATGCGCGACTTTCCGCGCACGCAGGCCCTGCTCGCACTCATGCGCGACGGCTTCCACGAGCAGTCCCCGGGTGGCCGTGTCGGGCTGCGCAAGGACGGCACGCCCTTGCTCGACTATCCGCTCAACGACTTCGTCTTCGACGGCGCCCGCCGCGCGCTGCTGAGCATGGCGGAGATCCAGTTTTCCGCCGGCGCGCTGACGGTCTCGCCGGCGCACGAAATGGCGGCGCCCTATCGCAGCTGGACCGAGGCGCGGCAGGCGATCCAGGCCTTGCCGATGAAGCCCTACCTGACGCGCGTGGTCAGCGCGCACGTCATGGGCGGCTGCGGCATGGCCGGCAAGCCTGAGCTGGGTGTGACGCGCCCCGACGGCCGGCACTGGCAACTGCAGAACCTGTCGGTGCACGACGGCTCGCTGTTCCCCACCAGCATCGGTGCCAATCCGCAGTTGTCGGTCTACGGGCTGGTCACCATGCTGGCCAGCGGCCTGGCACGCGAGCTCAGCGGGCACAGCGTCGCCTTGGTCTGACGCGCCATGCTGGCGCGCCTGCAGCAGATCACCACGCTGGGCGGCCTGTCCGCCGCGCTACTGTGGGGCTGGGTGGCGTGGACATCAGGGCATCATGGCTGGGCGGTTGCCGGCGCGGCATTCATCGTCGGCGGCTACGCCCTCGTGCTGGCGCTGGAATTCGCGCTGCTGCGGCTGGCGCATGGCAGCGACCCTGCGCCGCGCGCCACGCCATCGGAGCTGCTGCGGGCCTGGTGGGGCGAGGTGTGCGCCGCGCCGCTGGTGTTCTGCTGGCGCCAGCCGTTTCGCAGCCAGCGCTGGCCCGACCACCTGCCCGCCGCCGCCCAGGGCCAGCGTGGCTTGCTGTTGGTGCACGGTTTCTTCTGCAACCGCGGTGTGTGGAATCGATGGCTGGCAAGGCTGCAGGCGCAGGGCGTGCCCTTCATCGCCGTCAACCTGGAGCCGATTTCCGGGTCCATCGACGACTACATAGACGTCCTGGAACAGGCCATGCAGCGGCTGGAGCATGGCACCGGCCTGGCGCCGGTGATCGTGGCCCACAGCATGGGCGGCCTGGCGGTGCGGCGCTGGCTGGCCGAGGCGGGAGAAACCGGCGAAGCGAGGGTCCACCACATCGTGACCATCGGTACGCCGCACCGTGGCACTTGGCTGGCGCGCTTGGCACTGAGCGTGAATATGCGAGAAATGCGGATCGACAGCCCCTGGCAGCAGCTGCTCGGCACACGCGAGCCGGCGCAGCGCCCGGCGCGATTCACCTGCTTCTACGGCCACTGCGACAACATCGTCTTCCCGCCCAGCACCGCCACGCTGCGGGGCGCCGACAACCGGCATCTCCCCGCCGAGGCGCACATGCACATGGTCGACCACCGGGCACCTTGGGACGAAGTGCAGGCGCGACTCGCCGAACCCGTCAGGTCATGAACTGCCGTTCGCCCGGCAGCACCACGCCGGCCTCGACCTCGCCTTCGCGTGCAATGGTTTCGCGCACGCGGGCGTAGATGGGCGTGAAGTCGGGCGCGGTGGCTTCGAAGAGCTGCCGGAACGAGTCGACGACGAAATAGGTGGCCTGGAAGGTGTCGATGCGGTAGCGGCTGCGCATCAGGCGCTGCAGGTCGAAGGCCACGCGCCGCGGCTCGGGGCTGGTGACGCTGTAACGCAGTTCACCGGCCGAACTCAGGATGCCGGCGCCGTAGGCGCGCAGGCCCTGCCTTGTGTCGATGAGGCCGAATTCCACCGTATACCAGTACAGTCGCGCCAGCAGTTCGCAGGCGTCCAGCCGGCTGGCCTTCAAGCCGCCGGCGCCGTAGGCCTGCATGTATTCGGCGAAGGTGGGGTCGAAGAGCAGCGGCACGTGGCCGAAGAGGTCGTGGAAGACATCGGGCTCGACGACATAGTCGAATTCCTCGGGCTGGCGGATCCAGTCGGTGACCGGGAACTTGCATGCCGCCAGCAGCGCGAAGAAGGCTTCCTCGGGGATCAGGCCTGGCACGCAGACGATCTGCCAGCCGGTGGCCTTGAACAGCCGCTCAGAGATATCGTCGAAGCGCGGGATGCGCTCGGGCGCGCCCAGCTGCTGCACGGCAGCGATAAATTCTTCGCATGCCAGGCCAGGCAGTTGCTGCAATTGGCGGGCGTACAGGCGGCGGTAGGTATCGTGGTCGGCCTCGGCATATTGGCCATAGTCCTGCGCGCAGGTGTAGTCGGCGCCGGCGCGGCCATAGTCGCCGCGCGGCGGGCGGTCGCCCTGGCCATACGTGACGGGGGCCACGCCCCGGTTCAGCGACTTTGCGCTCGCGGGCGTCATTTCTTCTCCAGCACTCCGCGGCGCATCTGGTCGAGCTCGATGCTCTCGAACAGTGCCTTGAAATTGCCCTCGCCGAAACCCTGGTCGCCTTTCCTCTGGATGAACTCGAAGAAGATCGGCCCGAGCTGGTTCTCGCTGAAGATCTGCAGCAGCAGTTCACCCGCCTTGCCGTCGATGAGGATCTTGCGCTTGTGCAGCTCGGCGACGTTTTCGCCATGGCCGGGAATGCGCTTGTCGACCAGTTCGTAATAGGTGTCGATGGTGTCCAGCAGCTTGATGCCGCTGGCCTGCAGCGCGTCCACGGCGGCCGGCAGGTCGTTCGAGCCCAGCGCGATATGCTGGATGCCCTCGCCATGGTATTTGTCCAGGTACTCCTGAATCTGGCCGGCCTTCTCGTTGCCTTCCTCGTTGATGGGGATGCGGATCTTGCCGCAGGGGCTGGTCATGGCCTTGCTCTTGACTCCCGTGACCTGGCCTTCGATGTCGAAATAGCGCACCTCGCGGAAATTGAACAGCCGCTCGTAGAACTCGGCCCATTCGCCCATGCGGCCGCGGTGCACGTTGTGCGTGAGGTGATCGATGGTGGTTAGGCCGTGGCCGTGCGGATTCAGGCTGGCACCAGGCAGGGGTTCGAAATCGACGTCGAAGAAACCGATGTTGCCGATGTCGCCTTCCTTGGCGCCGCCCTTGCCGCGCCACTTGTCCACCAGGTAGATCAGGCTGTCGCCGATGCCCTTGATGGCCGGGATATTCAGCTCGCCCGGCCCGGCGCTGCCGGCGTAGCCCCAGGCGCCGAGCGACAGCGCACGTTCGTAGGCCGCGCGCACGTCCTGCACACGGAACGCGATGGCGCAGATGCTCGGCCCGTGCAGGCGTGCGAAGCGCTGCGCGAAGGAGTCGGGTTCGGCATTGACGATGAAATTGATGCCGCCCTGGCGGTACAACAGCACGTTCTTGTGGCGGTGGCGGGCGATCGCCGTGAAGCCCATGCGCTCGAACAGCGCGCCCATCGCGGCTGGGTCCGGCGCGGCATATTCGATGAATTCGAAGCCGTCGGTGCCCATCGGGTTGTCCCAGGAGGTGAATTGCATGGCGGCGCCTCGCTGCGTCAAACAAAAGCGCCAACTGTAGAGCGTGCGGTTCGCAAAGTGTCTCGAACCCTGGTCGTTCCGTGGGTGATTTGCGCACCCAAGCTGGAAGTTTGACCGCATGGGCAATGAAATCGAGCCTCAGGCAGCTCAAGGGCACGACGGCGCTGCTGGTGTGACGCTGGTCACGGCCCCGCCAGCCGTGGGGCCAGCGCGCGCCGACACAATGCCGGCCTATGTTCGAGTGGATCAACGAGCTTTCGGCGTGGCTGCAGTCCTGGCTGAGCACGGGGGCCGGCCTGTGGGGACTGTTCATCTCGGCCTTCGCCTCGGCCACCGTGCTGCCCGGGTCGAGCGAGGTCGTGATGACGGGGCTGGTGACCGCTTACCCAGGCATCGCCTGGCACGCGTTCTGGGTGGCGCTGGCGGGCAACGTGCTGGGTTGCCTGCTCACCTTCGGCATGGGCCACGCCAGCCGCCAGGGCTACGAACGTTTCCAGCGCCTGCAGCACGACGTGCAGAATCGGCACGTACAGCGCCTGCGGCGTTTCGGCCCGCCGGCACTGCTGCTGTCCTTCCTGCCGCTGGTGGGCGACGCGCTGGTGCTCGCCGCCGGCTGGCTGAAGCTGCCGTTCTGGCAGAGCATGGCCTGGGTGGCGGCCGGCAAGGCGGCGCGCTACCTGCTGCTGCTGGCAGGGTTGCTGGGCCTGCTGTCGTACGCCTGAACGGCGGTCGCGCCGGCGCGCCGGGTCAGGCCGGCATCGTCTTCATGATCTGCGTCGGCGTCGGCGCCGGCCAGCCGGCTTCCTTGCACACGCGGACGATGGCCTCGTTGGTGTCGAAATAGACTTGCCAGTAGTGGTCGGTATGGCAATACGGGCGCACAGCGATCACGGTGCCGACGAGATTGATGTCGAGCAGGTTGACCTCGGGCGCCGGATCGGTGGCCACGTTGGGAATCTGCGCCACGGCCGCCTTGAAGCGCGCGATGGCGTCCAGCGGGTCCACGCTGCCGGCCAATTGCGCCGTGCGCTCGACGCGCCGCACCGGGCGGGCCGAGAAATTCTGGATCGTGTCGCCGAAGATCTTGCTGTTGCCCACCAGCGTGAACACGTTGTCGGGCGTGACGATCGTGGTGGCGAAGAGGCCCAGTTCATGTACGGTGCCGACGAGCCCGCCGACCTGCACGAAGTCGCCCACCTTGATGGGCCGCAGCACGAGCATGAAGGCGCCGGCCGCGAAGTTGCCCAGCATGCCGCTCCAGGCCACGCCGATGGCCACGCCGGCGCCGGCCAGCATGGCCGCGAACGAAGTCGTCTGGATGCCGAAATAGCCCAGGATGCCCAGCACCAGGGCGATATTCAGCGCCACGTTGACGATCGAGCCGAGGTACTTGGTCAGCGTCGGGTCGATGGCGTTGCGGTTCATCGCCCCGCTCATGATCGCGATGACGCGGCCGATCAGCCAGCGGCCGACGATCCAGAAGGCGATGGCGGCCAGGACCTTGACGGCTAGGTCGGCGACGGTGGTGCTGAAGAAGTTCTGTATCGATTGCATGTCCATGGCTGGCATCCGTATGGGTGTTGGGGAGCCGCTGACTGTGCGGCGCGCGAAAGCATAGGGCATTTCGGCGCCAGCCCACCCCCTACCTCGCTCGTCCGGGCGTGCGGGCAGCCGCCGCGCCAGGGCGCGACGAACGTGTTCTGGCTGCAGCGGCACTACAGCCGCCCGGCGGCCAGGCGTCTAATCGGCGTCGATCTCGCGCAGCAACCGCAGCGTCGGCTCGGGGCCGAGCTGCAGCAGGTGGCCGATCTCCTCCACGTCGTCGGGCAGCGCCGGGTTGTCCCAGCCCTGGACGCTGTGGCGCGCGACCCGTATCGCCAGCCGCACGTTGCGCACCTGCGGCGTCACCGTGCGCGCATGGTCGTCGGTGATGTTCACCAGCGTGGACGGCAGGCGCCAGGCCGACATCAGCGCGTGCTGCAGTTCCGCCAGTTCCACGTGCAGGATCTCGCGCTGCAGCGCGGCGGAGCGCAGGCCGGGGTCGGCCTGCTGGCGGTGCGCGATCTCCAGCGCCAGCGCCGGCGCGCGCAGCCACAGCAGCAGTTCGGCAAAGTCGTGCAGCAGCGCGGCTTCGTGGATCACCGGTGCGTCGTGGTCCATGCGGTGCACCGCAAAGCCGATGGCGAAACGCGCCGCCCGGTGCGAGCGCTGCAGCACGGCGTGGAAGCCGGCCAGCGCCTGCGGCCGGTCGGCGAGCAGGTCTTCGGCCGCCGTCTGCGGGCCGAAGGCGCGGAAGAACGGTGGAATGCCCAGCATCACCAGCGCCTCGGTCACGGTTTCGGTGTCGCTGCCGTCGCGGCCGCGGCGCAGGCGCGCCAGGTGCGCCAGCAGTTTCAGCGTCATCAGCGGGTCGCTGGCGATGGCCTCGGCCAGCACGTGCGCGTCGACCGCGTCTTCCACCGCGCGCAACTCCTCCAGCGCGCGCGCCGTGCCCGCCAGCACCGGCAGCGCGGCGGGGTCGAACAGCCGCACCCAGCTGGCGAGCGACTGCGGCGGGTGGGTGATGAATTCGTGAGCGGCTGGCATGGCGTGGACTTTCGACCCGACTCGTCCACGGGTATCGGCCGTGCAGAGGCCGGCCTTAAGGCTGCAGGGCCAGCATCAAGCCGGCACGCGCATCCGCCTGGCCATTCAGCAACGACGCATAAGCCGCCTCCAGTGCGGGTGCGCCGCGCTCGGTGACGATGTGCAGCCAGGGGTCGTCGCTGCGGCCGACGCGCGCCAGGAAAGCAGCCCAGGCCGCGCCCAGGCGTTGTTGCAGGGCGTCGCGGCCCCAGCCTTCGGGTGGTGGTGCACTGCGCTTCTTGATCTGCGCCGGCGCGAAGAAGAGCACCGGGCGCGGGCCGGGCAGGCCGGCGCCGGAGCCCAGTTCGGCCCAGTGCGTGCCGCCGATGGAACTGCTGTAGGCCAGCGCCGCGCCGAAATGTTCGTGCACGGCGCGGCGCAGCGCGGCGTTGCCGGCGAAGTCGATATAGACCGTGGGTACCTGGGCGTCCAGCGCGGTCACCTCGCCGTAGGTCCGTATGCTGTCGTAGGCGCCGAGCGAGCGCGTGAAGTCCAGGTGGCCGGCCGAGGTGAGGCCGACGACCGCCGGGGCTCCGACCGTGCCGCGGCGCTGCGCCAGGCAGAAGGCGGTGCCGTAGGCGGTCTTGCTGGAAGCGCTGGACAGCAGCAGTTGTCGCGCGCCGAAGAAGCCGTTGTCGGCCAGAAAATCGTCGATCAGGAACGAGGTGGTGAACAGCGGCTTGAGCACGGCCTGCAGGCCTTCGGTGTCTGCCCGCCAAGTGGGGTCGGCGTCGCACCAGGTGTACTGGTTGTACACGGCGGCGAGTTCCTGCCGGTGCGGGGCGGCATCGACGAAGCCCGCGGCGCCCACCCGCGTGGGTTGCACCACCAGGTGCGTGCCCGCAGGAAAATAACCCCAGACGCGGCGGCCGACGGCCACGCCTTGGTCCTGCGAGTCGGCGACCACGGCAAAGCCCCATACCGGCAGGCAACCCCAGGCGGCATCGGGCGCCGGGAAGAACTGCCAGTACTTCATGGCTTCGCCGAAGGCAGCGTAGGTGATGTTGTTGGCGGTGAGCGAGAAGTGCTCGATCGACAGGCGCACCTGGCCCGGCTGCAAGGGTCGCAGCGCGGGGCTGTCGGGGTCGGCCGTGATGCGGGTGTGGTGCAGGTCTGAGCGGGCGATGAGCAGGCGTTGTCCGGCTTCCAGGGTCATGGCAGTGTCCGGCGGTGGCGGGACAGTGAGCATGCGCGAAGGCGGCCGCTGGAGCTGTCACGCCCGCGACGCACGGGCGCCGCGGGTGATTGGCTGCCGGCAGCCGGCCCGAATCACAACCGGTTCACGCCGGCCACCAGGCCGACCAGGCGGCCGTCGACATACAGCGCGCCTTCCGGTGCGCCGGCTTCGGCATAGAACTCGAGCACCGGCTCGGCCCTTGCGCGCACCTCGACATGGGCCAGGCGCAGGGCCAGGCGGTCCAGGGCGCGGCTGCCGGCACGCAGCGCCGCCGCTACGAGGTGGCGCGCCCGGCGGTCCTCGGGCAGGGCATGAACATAGGGAAGATCTCGCAACATGATGGTCTCTCCAGTGGGTGCCCTGGCCGCTTTCGTGCTGGGTTCCCGGGTTGGGTTCTAGGGACTGGGTCGCAGGCGTTCGACTTCGCGTCGCAGCGCGGCCTGGGCCTGCTGGCGGCTCGCGCCGCCGCCAGTGCGGTGCACGCCGGCCTTGCGCTGCAGGCTCGGCGCCACCAGCGGGTTGCGCGGCTTCGGGTTCTTCAGGGTCAGCTTCATCGCAGGTCTCCTTTCGAGGGGGCCAGGAAAACAAAAGGCCCGGGTCGCTGGTACGACCCGGGCCTGGAGCGGCAAGTGTCTCGCGGGCGAGACCTTCAGCGCACTCCTGCCCCGGGCGGGGCACTTTCGGCGAACCAAGCGTTCATGATCACGCCAGCTGCGGCTGCCCCGGCCGTGGGGCGGCTGGCAAGGCGTTCGACGCTGGGCATGAACAGGAACATGGGGGTCCGGCTGGGGTTGATCGAGTTGCAGCGCCTGGAGGAAAACCTCCCAGCCTGCACGCTTGCGCAGATGATAAACACATCATTATCAATGCGCAAGTGGTTTTGACCTTCGGGTCATCCCCAGGATGAGGGGTGTGCGCTGCCGGGCCGGGTAAAGGCGGCGAGGTGCGGCGTCAGCGTCGGCGCTTCAGCGGCGCCACACCGGTCTGTGTGCGCAGCCACAGTGTGTGCGGATCCTCGGTACGCGGTGCGGGCAAGCCGCCGGTGGGCGGCAACGGAGGACGTGGCGCGCCGGCTGCCGCGGCGGCGCGCGCCGTGGGCCCCGGCGCCGCGGAAGCTGGGGTCAGCACCTCGCCAAGCAGGTCCAGCAGCCGCGTGCGCGCACGCTGGGGGTGGCGGCGGTAGTAGGTGAGCACGAGGCCGACGATAAAACGTTCGTCGTCGTCCTGAGGCGACGTTTCGTCGCTCGACTGCGGCGCGCGATTGAGCTGCATCGCGTCCGCACGCACAGCGCCTGCAGCGGCCGCGGAGGACGCAGGCGAGGTGTGCGGCACGTCCATCCAGCCGGGCGGCTTGTGGCTCAGATGCTCGAACTGCCGCGCCAGCCGCTCGCCGATCTGGCGCGAGCGGCCCTTGATCTGGCTCCAGTAGCTGGGCTGGATCTGCAGCCGCTCGGCGAAGCGCCGCTCCAGCCCGCGCAGCGTGGCGGCGTCGGCGTGGCGCGCGGTGAGGCGCACGAATTCCTCGAACAGGGCCAGCGCGTTGTCCAGGCGCACCTGGGCGAGATCGAGGGGGCCAACTTGCATCGGTGTCAATGATAAAGCGCCGTTGCCCACCTGCCGGTGCAACGGTGGCAAGGCACTAGCATGTGTGCATGGATTCACGAACTGCCCAGTCGCTCGAGGTGACCTTCCCCAGTGGAGAGGAGCGCCCGGCCCTGGGCCTGGGCACCTGGCGCATGGGGGAGGACGCCGGCCAGCGTGCCGCCGAGGTGCGCGCGCTGCGTTTGGCGCTGGATATCGGCTACCGCGTCATCGATACCGCCGAGATGTACGGCGACGGCGGCGCCGAATGCGTGCTCGGCCTGGCGCTGACCGAGGCGCTGCGCGAGGGCGTCAGGCGCGAGGAACTGTTCGTGGTGTCCAAGGTCTTGCCGTCAAACGCCAGCGAACGCGGTGTGCAGGCGGCTTGCGAAGCCAGCCTGCGCCGGCTGCGGCTGGACTGCATCGACCTGTATCTGCTGCACTGGCGTGGCGGCGTGCCGCTGGCCGAGACGGTGCGCGGCTTCGAGCAGTTGCAGCGCCGCGGCTGGATCCGGCAATGGGGGGTGAGCAATTTCGATCTCGACGACCTGCGTGAGCTGGCCAGCGTGCCCGGCGGCAAGGGTTGCGCAGCGAACCAGGTCTACTACTCGCTGAGCGAACGCGGCGTCGAATTCGATCTGCTGCCCTGGCAGCAACTGCACCAGATGCCGCTGATGGCCTACAGCCCCATCGACCAGGGCGGGCTCGTCGACCACCCGGGGCTGCGCGCGGTGGCCGAGAGCCACCGCGCCACGCCGGCGCAGGTGGCGCTGGCGTGGGTGCTGCGGCAGGCCGGCGTGATGGCCGTTTCCAAGGCTTCGCGCGCCGTTCACCTGCGCCAAAACTGGGCGGCGCGCGAGTTGCGGCTGGGCGAGTCCGACCTGGCGCAGCTCGACCGCCTGTTTCCGCCGCCGCGCCGCAAGCGTGCGCTGGCGGTGCGCTGAATTCAAGCCTCTGCCGACGCTGCAAGGAGCCACCATGGACCGATCGCTTTCGAACCTCTGGCTCGGCCTGGCGCTCGCCGTCAGCCTGGGCGCCACGCAGGCCGCCGAGCGCGCCATCGACAAGGAGGTGGTCGTGAATGCCACGCTAGACCAGGCCTGGGAAGCCTGGACCACGCGCGAGGGCATCGTGAGCTTCTTCGCCCCCGACGCCGTGGTCGAGCCTCGTGTCGGCGGTGCCTTCCACATCCACATGGACCCCGGCGGTGCGCCAGGCATGAAGGGCGCCGACGACATGCGCGTTATGGCGCTGCAGTCGAAGAAGATGCTCTCCTTCGACTGGAATGCGCCGCCGCACCTGCCCGAGGCGCGCGCGCAGCGCAGCTTCGTCGTCGTCCG
>Ga0209254_10003415_pt1 | contig 14493 bp, 15 predicted proteins | sample FrelakmetDIP11DI_FD_187148 | JGI IMG/M metagenome (GOLD analysis project Ga0209254, IMG submission 187148) | Freshwater lake sediment microbial communities from the University of Notre Dame, USA, for methane emissions studies - DIP11 DI (SPAdes)... | ecosystem: Environmental > Aquatic >...
ATATGAACTTCATAGACAATGGCTTCAATTATCCTCTATAAGATATACCCAACCCCGCAGAAATGCGGGGGTATTTTATTTCCCAGAACATTTCTTTTTTGTTGACTTTTTCCCTCTTAAGGGTTAAAAAAATGAAATATTGACCTTAAGAAAAAATTTTTTGGGGTGTTTGCGAGGCAGGTCCTATGGTAATGATGGATAAAATAGAATCTCGTCTTCGTGAAGCTGCTGGATATAGTAAGCAGACAGGACAACCCTTTGTGACAGTTAGCTATGCTCAGAGCCTTGACGGCAGTATCGCAACTAGGCCTGGCAGGCCAATGGCGCTCAGTTCTCCCGAATCCCTCGCCCTGACCCATTCCCTAAGGGCTAAACACGATGCTATCCTGGTTGGTATAGGCTGTGTTCTGGCCGATGATCCATGGCTCAATGTTCGCCTTGCCTCTGGACCAAACCCACATCCAATTGTTATGGACAGCAGGTTACGTCTCCCACCCTATGCCCGGCTTTTGCACAATGGATCCCTTGCTCCCTGGATCTTTACAAGCGAAACAGCAAATGTGGAACGGGAAATAAACCTCAAAGCCCTTGGTGCAAAGATCTTTCGGATGCCTGTTACTCTTGAGGACAAGATTGACATTGCTGCTGTTCTCAACAAACTTGCCGACCTTGGCATTACAACCCTCATGGTAGAAGGCGGCGCGCAGATCATTACGAGCTTCCTTGTCGCACGAAGGGTGAACCAGATTGTTGTAACTATATCTCCTATCCTGGTCGGAGGTATGCAGGCGATAGATGCCCTCGCAAGATTCAATCCGAACCAATTCCCCAGGCTCACAAACCTATCCTGTGAAAAGATTGGAGATGATCTTGTGGTGTGTGCCGAACCTGAATGGGATTTGCAATGAAAAAGCATTCTGTATGGTTTGATAATGAACGAAGCGTTTCGGTCAGAAAAGAACCCATTCCTTCGCCAGGCCCGGGAGAGGCACTCGTTGAGACCCTTGTTTCGGCTATCAGTCCGGGAACAGAGATGGTCATTTACCGGGGTGAAGCCCCTAAAAACATGCCTACAGATACCACAATTGCAGCCCTTAAATGTAGTTTTGCTTACCCTCTCAAGTATGGATATGCAGCTGTGGGAAAGATTACTCAAGTTGGCCCCAGTGTCGAACGTGCCTGGTTAGGCAGGCTGGTTTTTGCTTTTCATCCCCACGAAAGCCATTTCGTTGAACAGGTCACTCAACTGCATGTGCTTCCTTCAAATGTTAGCCCTGAAGAAGCTGTGTTCCTTCCCAACCTAGAAACAGCGCTTACACTTGCCCTTGATGGATCACCCCTCGCAGGGGAACAGGTTGTTGTTTTTGGTCAAGGGATCGTAGGGCTTTTGCTTACAGCCATCCTTAGCCGTTTTCCTCTAATTTTCCTGGCAACCATAGACAATTTTTCCTTTCGTCGTGACTTCTCGAAAATGGCTGGAGCACACTTGAGCCTTGGCCCTAGCGATCCGGAAATATTGGCTCGCCTTTCCTCGGCTTTGACTGGTTCTGGATTTTATAAAGGTGCTGATCTCGCCTATGAGATATCGGGCAACCCTGAAGCCCTGGGACAAGCTGTTGCAATAACCGGTTACAACGGAAGAGTTGTTCTTGGTTCCTGGTATGGAACAAAGAAAGCTGAACTTCTTCTAGGGGGAGATTTTCATCGTAAACGAATCTCCCTTGTTACCAGCCAGGTAAGCACAATCAACCCTCGGTTGAGTGGAAGATTTACCAAGCCCAGAGTGCTGGCCCTTGCCTGGGAAATGGTAAGCCAATTGAAACCTTCCCGGTTCATCACCCACAGGTTTCACATCATTCGTGCAGCGGAGGCCTATCGGCTCTTGGACGAGAGACCTGGCGAGGCAGTTCAGGTTCTCATTACTTATGGAGACAGGGTGGGAGATTAAAATGTACAGCATCGCAATTGAGAGACAATTTAAGGCACAGCACTACCTTATAGGCGGAGACTGGGGAGCCGAGAATAAAATCCACGCACACCAATACAAGGTGGAGGTACGGGTCAAGGGAGAAACCCTTGATAAACACGGGTACCTCCTAGATATCGTTGACCTTGAGCAGGCTTTTGAAAAGATTATAGCCTGCTACCAAGGTAGGGTACTCAACGATCTGCACGAATTTGCCGAGCTTAATCCCAGTATAGAGCACCTGTCCCACATTCTCTTCCAAAACCTGCGGAAATTCATAAACACGCCCAATATACAGTCAATGCGGGTAAAAGTTTGGGAAAGTACCATAGCGTGGTCTGCCTATGAAGAGGATTGGTAGTGAAAATCGGCCTTGTTCTTTACGGGGACATAGATACCGTTAGCGGGGGCTTCCTTTACGATCGGAAGGTTAGAGATTTTCTCCTGGCTTCAGGCGATTCAGTGGAAATAATCTCGCTGCCGTGGGTGAGCTATTGTCGTGGGATTATCAACAATTTTTCTTCTGCCCTTTTCGATCACCTTAATCGGACGTCATTGGATGTCCTTCTACAGGATGAACTCATTCATCCTTCTCTTTTTTTATTGAACAGGAAAATAGCCCGGCGTTTTCATTTTCCTATCATCGTTATTGTCCACCACCTGCGTTCCAGCGAGTCCAATGCAAATTATCAGAACCATATTTGCCGTATCATAGAAAGACTCTACCTATCCACTGCAGGGGGATTCATCTTCAATAGTTATGAAACTCACCGGGTCGTAACTTCCTTTGTAGGAAATAGTAAACCATCAATAGTTGCCCTTCCGGGTGGTGATCGATTTGACAAGGCCCTGACGAAAGACGAGATCAGGGCAAAGATATTAAAGCCGGGCCCCTTGAAAATCCTCTTTCTTGGGAATGTAATTCCACGCAAGGGACTCCATACGCTCGTTGATGCCCTTGCCGGATTACCACGAAGTTCCTGGCACCTCACCGTGGTGGGAGATTTGGCTTATGCCTTGCGATACGTAACAAAAGTGAAACAACAGGTGAATCGTCTCAACCTCACAGGAAAGGTTGATTTCCTGGGATCCGTGACCAATGCTGAATTATCTCATTATCTGACAGATAACCACCTGCTTGCACTACCTTCTTCCTACGAGGGGTTTGGCATTGCCTACCTCGAAGCAATGGGTTTCGGCCTCCCGGTCATTGGATCCACAGCAGGTGCTGCAAAAGAAATAATTACCCACGGAATAAATGGCTACCTTGTCACTCCCGGTGATTCCCGGACTCTCTCAGTCCATATCAACAGCTTCATCGAAAACAGGGAACAATTGTGCACCATGGCCTTTGCTGCACTGGATAGGTTTATTCAGCACCCTTCCTGGTCTGAGACGGGTAGATTGATCCATCGCTTTATTCATCGTTTCGAGGTTAATTAATGCTCACTGACCACACCTCTTTTATTCGTTATTTGGCAGCAAAAAAGACAATTGATGATCGGTCACTCTCCTCCCACGTATTTCAGACCCTGAGCGAAATGCTAAAGGAACTATACTTCAACGAGGAAATCCAAGTCATGGAAGCAGGCTGTGGTATCGGATCAATGATAGAGAGGATGCTCGCATGGGGCGCTTTTACCAGAGCTTCATACACCGCTGTTGACCTTGAACCTGAGTATATTGCCGAGGCAATGGGTCGTCTTGTGAGGTATGGCAATGAAACAAGTACAGAGGTACACAAAAAAACAGGAAATGTACTTGTTTTGCAAAACCATGTCCAAAATATTCGGATTGAGCTTAAGGTCGGAGATGTGATCGAATTTGCCAAGAATAATTCCGGTCGTCGTGAATACCATTTAATCATCGCCCATGCCTTTCTCGATCTTATTGATATATACTCTTTTCTTCCCCCAATACTTTCCCTGGTCAAGCCCGGTGGGCTCCTCTATTTTACGCTCAATTTTGACGGAGTAACAAGCCTGGAACCCGCTATAGACGCAGCCATAGACAGGCAGATCATTTCACTCTACCATGAAACCATGGATCACCGTTTTGTTATTGGCAAACCTTGGGGGGAAAGCAAAACAGGCAGACATTTGCTACCTTTTCTCCAAAGGTCTGGCCTCAATATTCTTGATGCAGGTTCCTCAGATTGGGTCCTCTTCCCGACGAACGGTTCATACCAGAACGATGACGCATACTTTCTCCACTTCATAGTGGATACTATTCATCGTGCCGTAAAGTTACGACCAGAGATAAATCCGGGACAACTCAATTCATGGGCAGATAATCGTCACATGCAGGTTGAGCGTGCTGAGTTATTCTATGTAGCCCATCAACTTGACGTTCTCGCCCAGACGCCATTTCGACAAGGAAACAAAAATGAAGCCTGGTCAGATTAAAGCCATCATCTATGACTGTGATGGCGTGCTTATTGACTCCAGGGAGTCAAACAAGGCATATTATAATCACATTCTGAAGCATTTTGGGCAGCCGCCCCTCACGGAAGAACATAGGCATACGATTCAATTTCTTTCTGCAGGCGAGGTAATGGTTCTCATCTTCGCCGGCACTGGCCTGCTTGACGACGCACTGGCCTATGAAAAAACGCTAGACAACGATAGGTTTATCCCCCTCATTCATGTGGAGCCAAATACAAGAGAGGCTTTGACGCTTGTGCGACAAAAATATCTTACAGCCATTGCCACAAATCGTGGAAAGAGCCTTCGTCCACTCCTTGCTTACCATGGACTTACCCCCATGTTTGATAAGACAGTATCCAGTTATGATGTATCCCAAACGAAACCCCACCCAGAATGCCTGAATATAATTCTAACGCACTTTAGGCTGATGCCAGAGGAGGCCTTCTATATCGGTGACAACGAGATTGACCATGTGCTGTGTGAAAGAGCAGGAGTGCTTTTTGTGGCATACAAAAATACCTCCTTACAGGCCGTGCACCATATTAGTGATCATCTCGAACTGATTAAAATCCTTGCGCTTCCTTCATTGCCATGACTTTGAATCCGCTCATAGTTTTTGAACATATTTACGGGACATCAATGTTTCAATGGCTCCTGGGTACGACGTTGGTATGCCTTTTTGAATCTTGGATTACCATGCGATTGTGGAAAAGATACAAACGGCTACCTCAACTTACTGCCTACAACAACCACTTTTCAATTGCTGATTTTGTTACGTTGGGACGTGGTTTTCTTGTTGCGTGTGTTGCCGGTTTTCTCTTTTTTCCTGAGCCAGCAGGTTGGTATAAATGGCTGCCGGGATCACTCTATATTCTGGCGGTCTTTGCTGATTATGCCGATGGCTACCTGGCGCGTTTGCACAACTCTGATTCGGAGTTTGGCGCTGCCCTCGATCGTAATTTTGATGGACTTGCAACGTTGATAGGATCACTCCTGGCCTTACTTTACGGACATCTTCCATCATGGTATTTGATTGTGGGACTCGCATTTTATGTTTTCTCTCTTGCTAAATGGATCATAAAAGTATCCGAAAAGGAAGTAAACGAACTCCCTGCAAGTAATTATCGGCGTATAATTGGAGGTTCAAATGCCCTTTTTATTGGGCTTGCCCTTACCCCAGTCCTGCCCATCAGTTGGTTTGTGCTTCCAGCAACTCTTTTCACTGCTCTTATTCTATCTAGCTTTTTTCGGGACTGGCGCTCAATTACAAGGGGCAGTGTTCTCTTTTCCATCCCGCCAAGCACGACCAATTGAACCTGCCTTTATGTTTGTAACCTCGACTTTGACATGCAATTTCTTAACATCTGCCGTTAGCCCATTTGAATTAACTGACGGAGTTTCTTGTAATGATTGCCTCTTTAGCACTTGGTTTCTTAAGAACCTATATTCTGTCGGAGGGCCTACTCCGAAGGATTAAAACATAGACTATTTATAAAACTTTCCAAAAACTGGACAGAGGAATAAGGTGCCTGATAGCCTGACATACTGACAGAGGGAGGTCGTATGGTACGAAACATTTGAAGAGGCCATGATGGGGCCATTAAAGCCAAAGTTGCCCTGCTGTATATCTTCAGCAAAAAATGGACAAAACGGGATAAGTTTTAGTTTCACCTTTTATGTTGGCCTGGGTGGAAAAGACGGCCATCATGGAAGCAGTCAGTAAGGAAGAAGACCATGGAAACAACCACCCAGGTAGAAGAAGAAAAAAAAACCGCCTCTTTTTAAATTACTTCTTTTTGCATCTTCACTTATAGACTGAACGGAGTCCCTCTCGAGTCTGGAAAATCCTTTCAGGTTATTTTTCTAAAAAGAATTCTTATCTGAAACAAATGGTAGACTCCTAACTCTAAATGTGGTATAGATTGCTGGGGGCAAGTCAACAAATTCTAAAACTCCAAAAGAGAAAAACCTCTTTTTTGGAGGGGGAATTGTAAATCCTGGCGGGGGGATGCCGATGGTTGTCCTGTCGGGTCAAGAGGTAAGGGACAAAATTGTTGAAAAGTATGGTGTCCAATCATAAAAGGAGACAAAAATGACAAAAAAGCATATTGTCATTGTCGGCGCAGGGCCGGGGGGTTTGACCAGCGCCATGATTCTTGCCCACCGGGGGTTTAAAGTCACAGTGTTTGAAAAGGAAGCCGAGGTCGGAGGCAGGAACGCGCCGATTCGTTTAAATGGCTTTACCTTTGACACCGGGCCAACCTTATTGGCGATGAACTATATTTTAAAGGAAATGTTTGAAGAGGCCGGCCGGAAGGTCGAGGATTATCTTGACTTTGTAAATCTTGATCCACTCTACCGGCTGCAGTTTAATGATTGCGCCTTTTCCCCCTCTCAGGATCGGGAAAAGACAAAAAGCCAGATCCGTGAACTGTTCCCCGGTAACGAAAACGGGCTTGATGCGTTCTTCAGGATTGAGGGGAAACGCTTTGAAAAGCTTTTTCCCGGCCTTCAGAAGGATTACAGTAGTTTCTTCGCTTATTTTAACCCGATTTTTTTAACATCACTTCCCTACCTTTCTCTTGGAAAGTCCCTTTTTGAAAATCTGGGGACGTATTTCAACCAGGATAAGCTGAAGACCTGTTTTACCTTCCAGTCGAAATACCTCGGCATGTCCCCCTGGAAATGCCCCGCCCTTTTTACGATGTTGGTTTATACTGAATATGCCTACGGGATCTATCATGTCATAGGAGGGCTCAATAAGATTTCCCAGGCCATGGCGAAGGTCGTTGAAGAAGAAGGCGGTCGGATTATCAAAGGGGCAAAGGTGAAGCGGATCATCACCAAAGGGAGGGTGGCACAGGGGGTGCAATTGGAAAGCGGGGAAAAAGTATTATGCGATGATGTGTTCATCAATGCTGATTTCGCCTATGCCGCGACTCATCTTTTTGAACCCGGTCTCTTAAAAAAATATTCCGAAGCCAATCTCCAGAAAAAACAGTACTCCTGTTCCACCTTCATGCTCTATCTTGGGGTAAACAAAAGATTCGATTTCCTCCAGCATCAAAATGTCCTCTTCCCTGCAGATTACCGTAAACATGTGGATGAAATAACCGAGAAAAAGGTTCTTTCCCAGGACCCGTCAATATATGTTCAAAACGCCTCAGTCAGCGATCCTACCTTAGCTCCTCCGGGAAAATCCGCGCTCTACATCCTGGTCCCGGTGCCCAACAACAAAAGCAGGATTAACTGGACGGATGCGAAAGATGAGTACAAGGCAAAGGTTTTAAATATTGTTGAGGAGAAAGGCGGATTTGAGGGGTTACAAAAACACATCGAGGTTGAAAAGGTTATCACCCCTGAGGATTGGGAACATGAGTATAATGTTTACCTCGGCGCAACCTTCAATCTTGCCCATACCTTCGGGCAGCTTCTGTATTTCCGGCCGCACAACAAGTTCGAGGAACTTGAACACTGCTATCTGGTCGGGGGCGGCACCCACCCGGGCAGCGGACTCCCCACGATTTACGAATCCGCCCGGATTTCAAGCAATTTACTCAGCCAATCCTACGGAGTTGATTTTGCCTGGCCTTCGGCATTAAGAAAAAAACAACTTATTAAACCAAAAACCTAATGTCGATAAACAGTGCGTGTCGCTTTATCCTCTTAATTAAAAAAATTGATAAACCCTCGGGCGGAAGCACCCTATTCTCCCCATTGTTGAGGACCTTATAAAAAAGATAGGTAAAAAGGTGTTAAATTATAATACAAATACCCAGTGCGCGGCCCCTTTCCCAAAGTTATTATTGCCCTAAGTCTGATATTTTAATACAATAAGAGAAAAACATCCAAGGAGTGAATTCAATGAAGAGAATCGCTTTACTTATCGGTTGTGCCTTTGTTTGGTTTTTCCTCAGCACGGGACCTGTTTTGGCAAATCAGTCCTCGGTGTCCATCGAAGGACCTGCAAGCGCGGAACAAGGCTCCGAGGTCACCCTTCGCCTGACCGTTACCCATAGCGCCAATTCATTTTTTCATTACACCAACCGGCTCACGGTCCAGGTGAACGGTAAACCTTTCACGCAGTGGGTGTTCACAAGCGGCAACAGGCCTGAGGGGGCCGTCTTTACGAGAGAGGTAAAGATCAGGATTATTGGAAACACCGAGGTTGTCGCCGAAGCATATTGCAATATCCACGGGAGCAAGGGACCTGCAAAGGTAACGATTGTCACCAGTGAGACAGGGGCACCAGTGTTGAAATAACAACCATCCGGATTGTATCACAACGACATGGCAAGGGAAGGGTATTGTCTATAAGTTCCGCCTAGCGGAACTCTTTTCCCTTTGATAAAGGAATGTCATATAGAAGTTAGCTGGCCATCGTCAACAACCGCCTTTTCATTGCTAGCAGCTGACACTCCACTTACACATTTTCGGATCTTGAGCCAGTAATTTTATAACCTGTTGTTGACGGTAAGTAAATATCCGGCGCAACTGTAAGCGAACTATTGGAAATACTATCTCGCCAAGCGGATTTAATGGCAAAGCATATGTGACCCGATCATGGATGATACTGCCACCCTCGATCTGCTCAACCTCATGGCTGTGTCGCCACAATTTGTAAGGACCACTCACTTGCTCGTCAACAAATCGCTTCCCCGGCAGCCATTCGCTGATGAGTGCCCTCCATCTAAATTTGATCCCATAAAGACGCAGATCATATTCTATTATTGATCCTTGTCTTATTTCGATCGGCTTGGGAGATACAATCTCAAATCTCAATTCGGGAGGAGTGATGCTCTCTAAATTATCTGCCTTGGAGAAGAAATCGAATACCTCACTTATCGCCAAAGGTATCTCTAAATAACTAACGATCTGATGTGTTTTCACCCTTACTTTCTTCTGGCGCCAGCTAACAAAGATTATAGGTATCTTGTATTAAAACCCAAACACCGCAAAATTTGCGGTATAACATCCCCTAATTTAGCAGAGATTATCAGAAGGGCTTCTCACGAAGCTGCCCCTTATTAAGAACATGGGTATTTATAACACATCCACCGGACTAAACATTCTTTAGTCAACCTAAAATAAAAAAGGCCAACCCCCTTTTTATCGGGCAATATGGCCTTGTTTTTATTCTCATCACTCATGGCAGTCCCTTCCTCGGTGACGCCCATTTTTGAACTGCGATTATTGGGTTTTGATAATTTATTTTCTTTTAACCTGTGTAAGGGAAAATGTCAAATAATAATAAATGTTCTGCTAATAAAAAAACCCGCAGAAATGTGGAATTCTTCGGGTAAATGTTATAATTTTAATCGACCTCATGGGGCATTTCCTGGAAAAACCCCATATGAGTTTTTACGTGCTTGGCATAAAAATTCTAACAATTCGTCTGCTGAGGTCTAATACATCACAGCCAAGCTTATCGAAGCTCAAGATTCACACAATAGACTTTTTCAGAAACGACTAAGATTATATTAAACCTGGACGTCCTACATTTCACTCTTTTATGAGATTCACCTGTTTTTCTATCAAGTTGTTGAGAAAGTTATCAGTCGAAACGATTATCTGTTCATTTTCTCCCTCAGAGATTTTTCCAAAATCATCGAACGCCACCACGTCAAAAATCAGTTTACGCTTTTGGATCAATTTCAGATATCCTTCAGCACGAACCTTTGCCCCCAGAGGTGCCGCTGCCAAGTGGTTAATCTTGATCGCTGTTCCCACGGTCATTTTTCCTTTTGGTAGCCTGCCTTCAATAGCATTGCGGGCCGCCAACTCCATGAGAAGCACTACATGATGGGTGGAAAGTGCCGAAGCACCGATATTCCCGGTAATGCTGGCAAGATGATGCCGTTGCACGATCATTTCCTGTATACCCTTCAGACCGACTACGATATCTGCCATATGTCACCTTCTATCGGGATAACGTTACCGTGAGAAATGAAACCGGAGTTTCGTTTTGATTGTGGTATTGAAAAAAAATACCGCCACGCCAAACACTTACCTCAATAATACTTCCCTCTTTCAGCTTTGAGACTTGCTCAATAAGCTTCTAAAGCTCAAAACACCTATATTTGTCAAACGGAGTGAATTCTGCTATCCCTTGTTCGATAGAAGCAAGCACCTTTCCCACCTGTAATCAAGACCTTAATGAAGCCTCCTGTCTATCCCCTTGCATAATTACTTCGCGCCAATCAAGGGCAGCACTTTATTTACCTTAAAATAGACGACGAAGCGTTGTCCTTGTTTATAGCTCTCGTCGACCGGGCAGCTCCCTTTGGACAGAAGCCAATAAACAATGTCACTATCCTTTTCCTCTTTGATCTTGGTTAGGCAGAGTCGCTTCCCATTGTACTGGGGTCCATCCTCCACGAAAAGATAGGAGGCACTCGGGTTGGATTGAAGGTTCTTATGCATCAGGCGATCAGCCATGATAAAAGCAACCGTTTTCTCATTTATAAAATAAGGCCGTTCATAAACCGCCATTCCCACTTTCCCTTTTGCATCCGCCGTTGCAATTACCCCTTTTCCTTTTGCCCTTTCAAAATACTCGCTCAGCTTCATACGTACCTCCTGCGTTTCAGTTAATACACCTAGGGAATATTGCCCGACAATCCCCACAGCAAAATCATTGGAGTTAATAACTCCCCTAATTTAGCTTAAAAACTGAGCCTAAAATGTTCAATCCTTTGGAACAAGTTTTTTCAATACAATCGCAGTGTCATTAGTTGATTGTTTTGATAATTTCTTTTCTTTTAACCCATGGGAAGGGAAAAAGTCAATAATAATGAAGTATCCTGATAAATAAAAAACATGGTTGAGAGCAGGGTAAAAAAAGGAATGGATTAAATCAGCGATGCGCAGTAGCGGGTCCGCTGGATTGAATGGTTAAACATTTATCAAAAATTAAACATGATTTCTAAGCATTAATTCCATGGGATGAGGATTCAAATAAAACTGCTGTTCCAGGTATGGGTTTTTGTATTTTCTAACGTAATGATTAAGCAATGTAATGGGAACAATCAAGGGAACAAGCTTCTTGTAATAATTGTCAATTAGTGATTTCAGCTCTTCTTTTTCATCCTTCGTTAAATTTTTTTTGAAATATCCCATGATATGAAGGAGAACATTCGTATTTTTTTGGACTGTTGCTATTTTCCCGAGCGCTATAATAAATTTTCCAAAATACTCTTCATAAACATCGTTAATCGGGTGCATCTTTCCATCGGCAATAAATGCGCCCAGTTCTTTCAGTGTTTTTGGACAATGTGCCATAAGAATATATTTATGCCCGGTATGAAAATCCATTATTTTTACCAACAATTTCCTTCCTTCATTAACCTTATACCAACGCTGCATGACAAATATTCGTTCAATAAAGTTTTCACGCAAACTGCTGTCATTCAGTCTTCCGTCTTCTTCAACAGGTAAAAATGGAAAGAAACCGGTTACTCCCTTTGCAAAAATTCCAACTCCGTTTTTTGTAACACCTCCATTTTGTTTATATACCTTAACTCCTTTAAGTCCGGAACTTGGTGATTTCGATTTAAAGATAAAGCCGCAAAGAGGCATATCAGAAAGCTCAAAGAGTTTTTGCGGCATCCATTTTGCCATCTGTGACGTCATATCTTTTTTTGTTTTTTGTGTCATCAGACGTATGTCTCCATCTATGTCTACAAGACGGAGAGCTTCCCGCGGAATACTCATGCCACATTCAACCTCAGGGCAAACAGGAAAAAACCCTACATACCTTCCAAGCACATCCCGCAGGTAATGATTTAGTTTGTGACCCCCGTCATACCTGACGTTTTCACCCAGCAGACAGGTGCTTATTCCAACGAGCGGTTTTTCATTCATGATTTCCTCGAATCATATGCCCCGTGTGAAAGCCTTCTACCGGGGTTTGCTCATGACGAAATAAAAATGTTATTCGTTCCGCCTAGCGAAACTCTTTTCCCTTTGATAAAGGAATGTCATATAGAGGTTAGGCGTTTAGTGGTGATCGACAAATATCAATTTACTCGTGTCAAAACCCAATACTGCTGCTTTTTTTATTAGAAAATCTTTTATGTCTTCTTTTATTTTTGGGTTTCTAGCCAGAATCCATAAATAAGATTTGTCAGGACCGCATACGAGGGAATATTGATAGTTCTCATGGTCAAGTTCAAAAACGATATAAGAACCAAAAAAGGGGCCGAAGAAAGAAACCTTCAGGTAACCCAGATCAGATCCTTTTACAAAATAAGCCTTCCCTTCGGCTTTTTGCCATGAGGTTTTTTTAGCAGAATAACCGCGGTTTAATACCCTGACACCACCGTCATCCCGCAGACTGTAATCTGCTGTTACTCGTGTCAACCCTCGTTCAAATGAATGATCCAGCCTCGCAATTTCGTACCACTTACCCAGATATTTTTCTAACTTGAAATTATCAACGGGTTTCACATTCTCAGGTATTCCAACACACCCCATTAAGAATATGATCAATATTATTGATAGTTTTTTCATCTCTGGTTTTATCTGCGAAGCCGAACAGTTATTATATTGATCCGCATTAGACACCGCCTCAAGATGCAGCACATGCCTTTTGCTAACCTTCGGCTTGGCGAGTAAAATGGTACGGTGACTTTCCCCCTGCAAAGTTTGTGCTACCCTGCCTGGCACACACGTTAAAGATCACCGACACCGCTTTTCGTCGTTCGCTGAAGCGTCGTTGTTTGGCCAGTTCCCTATTCCAATGCCGCCAACGCAGCATCGTAATTAGGTTCCTGTCTGATCTCAGAAACCTGCTCGGTATACCTCACGACACCGTCGTGGCCGATTACGACCACTGCCCGCGACATCAGACCCTTCAGAGGACCGTTGGTCATGACTACGCCATAATCATTTCCGAAACTCTGATTACGAAATGTCGACAGGGTAATCACATTTTCCAATCCTTCCGCACCACAAAAACGTTTTTGCGCAAAGGGAAGGTCAGCGCTTATGCAAAGAACAACAGTATTATCCCGCTTACCAGCTTCAGTATTGAATCGTCGCACTGAAAGGGCGCAAACTGGCGTATCAATACTGGGGAAGATGTTGAGAATAACGTTTCTTCCTGCAAAAGATGCCAAGTTCGTCTCGGACAGATCGCCTTTTACGAGAGTGAAGTCCTTTGCTTTTGAACCGACTTTGGGGAGTTCCCCTGACGTCTGGATAGGAGATCCTTGAAATGTGATTGTGGCCATGAGAGTTCCTTTCTTTTTATTGTCAAAATATTTACTAACATGCCGTTTATCACGCGAACGTTTTTTCAGCGTGATGTTTCCCCGAAAAAATCAAACGATATTCAGCCGGCTTCCTTTTTTATGGCAAACTGGGCTTCTTTTGTCCTCATTCGGTAAACGACCCTGTTCATCCTAATCATTCTAAACAACATTTTTTATTTTCATATTCGATAATTCTTTTTGTTTTTACTACTTACACTAAAAAATGTCCATTAGTATTTCCCATTTAGTTGGTTCTATTATACTTTCCATCAAATAAAAACCCCACATTTTTGCGGGGATTTTAATTGAAATTGAGTAGTTTCATTCTCCTTTTGAATTTTAGCAAATTCTAAGATTTTCTGTCCATGAGGTAAAAATCTTCCTTTAAATATGGTAAGATTTCCTTAAAGGCCAAAGGAATTAATTTTCTTATTGAAACAAACTGGATCCGCACCATCGGCTGGAGTTTACGAAGCGTGATTGTGTTGTGGATGATTCAAAATCTGATTTAATCACTCAAAATTTAAAGCAAGAGACTATATCAAAAAAATATTGAATTGAAATATTTTTTTTAGTATATGTAACTGTAATATTAATTGATCAGGCGTGTCCAAGATAAGCAGGCATTATGAAAATAAAAGAGTTGTGTATTTTAATTTTCCTCTGGTTATTCTTTCTTTTCCCTTTTCACCCCCACGCCTACAGCGTTGAGGTCAATACCAAGGCCCCATTTTTTAAAGTTCACTCGGGCGATGACCAGGAAGTAACCCGTGATATCTTAAAAGGGAAAGTACTCTCTGTATTGTATGAGACAAAAGAGGTGGTTGAAAAAAATAGGCCCTTAAAA
>Ga0209254_10003416_pt1 | contig 14493 bp, 10 predicted proteins | sample FrelakmetDIP11DI_FD_187148 | JGI IMG/M metagenome (GOLD analysis project Ga0209254, IMG submission 187148) | Freshwater lake sediment microbial communities from the University of Notre Dame, USA, for methane emissions studies - DIP11 DI (SPAdes)... | ecosystem: Environmental > Aquatic >...
CAGCGATAAAGATGTGGCTCTGAATTCTCTGGTGATCCTCGACATATTCGCGCAGACGCTCCCTTTTGCCATCGAAGAATCCCTCGAAGACGTCCGCTACCTGTTTTCCTCCTATTTCAAAGAGAGTAAAGATGAAGGATGAAGGATGAAGACAAGAGGCTGATATGCTTTTTCAACTCATAATCCATTAGCCCTGTCATTCTGAGGGAGCGAAGCGACCGAAGAATCTCATTGTATTCCCTCTGGTGCATTTTACCATGAAGTCCAAAAAATTCTGTCGCTTTTTTTCAGCGCTTGAGGGCTTTGTATGGAAGTGATTTAAGCCTTACGTTTTGCTTTACTTGCTCGAACTCCGGATCTTTATGTACGAGGACAGAATCAGTAGCTACTGCTGTAGCAATGATCCAGCTGTCACATACGGAAAGATTGCTGGTAGCCTTTATCTCTATAGCTTTTTCGAAAATCGCATCTGTTACAACAACTATGTCAATAGGCAGAAGATGAAGGTATCTGGAAAATTCATCTGATGCATCCTTACCGATATTTTTCCATAGCCTGTAACGGCCTTCCATAAAACTCATAAAAGAAACATGAATATTTGCTTGAGAACGGAGTATGCGCTCTACTATATCCGCACCTTCCTCATCATTCCAGAGCGTCAAGATTGCAGAGGTGTCAAGGACATAGGAATCAGCCCTGTCTGTCTGTTTCATGCTCTTTCCTTCTTTCAACACCTCTGTCTTTAATCAAATGCTGTGAAGTGTATTTGTTTTCTCCCCTCCCCTTGAACGCTGCTACGGTATCTTTCGGAAGAGGTACTACTTTGATAGTTTCTCCTTCTATGATCCACTCCACTTTTGATTCAGGTTCTATATTGAATTTTTTTCTAATCTCGGAAGGAATGGAAACCTGACCTCTTGTTGTAACTTTTGCTTTCATACATTCACCGCCTTTACATGAAAAATACTTGATTACATGATAAATATATTATCACAATGTTTATCTAAGAACTCAACTTTATTTTCAAAAAAGCAATATTACCAGTAAAAAAAGCAAGAATCCTATAGTAATTTGGCAAGAAATTATATAGTATTGATACATACGGTCAGTTATCTGTTATTGTGAGGAAGTATATTCTTGAATCTAATGTAAGGGTCATATTATCTCTGCATAGAAATAAAAAGTTCGACCCAATGCAAATGCTAAAACACGGTTTTGAAAAAGATTTCAAAAAAACGTGACAAATCGCAGGCACCAAAGAGATTACAACAGCATCCGTCAAAGGCAAAATTGGTGCTTGTGGCAAGTATTATTGTTCTTATATCTGTTGCTGTTTACTTCAACGCACTCTCTCATGGATTTGTCTATGATGATAAAATGCAGGTGGTCGAAAATCACTGGATCAAGGACAGCAAATATGTTGGTGATATATTTTCCACAAACACATGGGGATTCAAGGGCCAAAGGATTTCAAATTACTACCGCCCTTTCATGTATGTGGTGTTTATGCTGAACTATCGCGTTTCCGGCCTTAACCCGGTGGTTTTTCACGGAGTGAATGTTCTCTTTCATGCTGGCGTATCAGTTCTGGTATTCATTATAGCGGGGGTACTTTTCAGGGAATACTGGCCATCAACCCCCACATCTTCCCTTTTCCCTTCATTTGCAGCAGCCACGTTATTTTCCACTCACCCTATCCATTCAGAGGCGGTAGCGTGGGTGTCGGGATTACCTGAGCTTGCTTTTACTTTTTTCTGTCTTCTTTCTCTTTATCTCTATATCCATTCGGGATCAAAGATTAATGGTGCCTACATTGTATCAGCGATCTCATTATTTACAGCCACTTTGTTTAAAGAGACGGCTTTGACGCTCCCGATAATCCTTCTTGCATATGATTTGAGTTTCAGAAAAGCTCAATACAGTCTCTCTGATTATATGAAAAGATATTTGCTATTTCTAACGGTTGCAGGTGGGTATTTCCTGCTGAGGTACCATGCGCTGGGCGCGTTCGCTCCCCATAAACAGCACTTGGAACTGAGCGCATATCAACACATTATCAATATATTTCCGCTTTTTACTCAATATCTCCAAAAACTTATTCTGCCGCTAAACCTCAACGCCTTTCACATTTTCCATCCAATCTCGTCACTTTTTGAGGTTCAAGGGATTCTATCTGTAGTCATCGCAACAGCTTTTACAGCATCAGTCTTTGTATCATGGAAGAAAAACAGGTTAGTCTTTTTCTGTCTCGCTCTTATCGCTATCCCTCTTCTGCCGGTTCTGTATATCGCAGGAGTCGGGGAGAATGCATTTGCCGAGCGGTATCTCTACCTTCCTTCAGTCGGGTTTGTGTTCCTGATTTCAATGGCGATTATGTGGGCACATGTTCATATGCCCAAGGGAACCATGGGCTTCGCCGCAATCCCTTTGGTGATTACGGGAATCTATTCTATCGGAACGATAAACAGAAATAAAGATTGGAAGGATGATTACACACTCTATTCGGACATGGTGAGAAAATCACCCGATGGTGCAATACCTCATGCAAACTTGGGTACGATTTTGGATGAAAGGGGACAAATAGAAAGAGCGATAGAGCATTATCAGGTTGCTATAAGATTTAAGCCGGATTTTGCCGAGGCGCATAACAATCTTGGGGTAGCCTATGGGAAGAAGGGGTATTTAGATCAGGCTATCGATCAGTTTGAGCGTGTATTACAGTTTAATGCAAATGATGCGGAAGCCTTCAATAATCTCGGGTTGGCGTATGCACTAAAGGGATCTACTGATAAGGCAATTAACCAATATGAGCGCGCACTTCAAGTGAATCCATATTTTGCACAAGCGCATGACAATCTTGGCCTTGCTTATGCACATAAGAGGTTGATAGAAAGAGCTATCCCTCATCATGAGCGGGCTATTGCATTGAATCCCGAATTTGCGGAGGCCCACAACAATCTGGGATTGGCCTATGCAATGAAAGGGATGACGGATGAATCGATTGACCAATTCAGGATGGCTGTATCGCTGAAACCTGATTATGCCGAGGCCCACAACAACCTTGGTGTGGCGTATGGAAACAACGGATTGCTTGATGAATCTATCCGTCAGTTTGAGGCAGCGGCGAGATTGAACCCGGCTTTTGGCGGCAATCTGGATAATGCCAGGGAGATGAAACGACTGAGGGAAAGACAGGGGAAGGAGGAATGAATATTTATTATGCTGTTTAAGAAAGGTGAGGTGGTTCAACTGATAAAAAACTATGATTTTAAGGAATGGCTATTTTTACAAGAAAAGGAGGTTCAAAAATGAAAGCACTATTTTATGTAAGAAAGGGGCAGGAAGCATGTTGTACCTTGCATGCAATATGCTTCCTTATGGCGGGCATTCTGGCATTGCTGTTTGCTCCCGCTTTGGCAATGGGTCAATGGAATATTCAACCGGTCGATGAAGGAGATGTTGGTCAGTATAGTTCCATTGCTGTGGATTCCAGTAACAAGGTTCATATTAGCTATATGGCGTCATGCCCGGAGGGTAGCGAATTTTGTTATGATTTTCTGAAATACGCAACCGGGTCATTTGGTTCATGGGCAGATAGAATAGTTGACTCGTCTGAGACCTATTCAGTAGGAGCATACAGTTCGATTGCTATAGGACAGAGTGATCATGTTCATATCAGCTATCGTTCCGAATCGAACGGTTTTCTCAGGTATGCAACAACGGCAAGTGGTACATGGATAACTCACGTTCTTGATACAGGTAGTACTGCGGGTTACTACACATCCGTTGCAGTTAATGCAACCAATGATCATGTTTACATAACCAATATAGATCAAGGCACCAGTTTAAGCTCTATAGAACTTGTCGACTTCCTATCTTCTTGCGCTGGGGGTTTTGGTTGTTATACAAATACCAATATAGAGTCCATAGGTGCCTCTCAATATACATCCATTGCTCTTGATTCCAGCGCCAATCCACATATCAGCTATTACGAGGTCAACTATTTTGATGCATCCATCAAGAGGCTGAAGCACGCGTATTATGTCCCAGGAGCAGTATGGAGTCCCGAAATTGTTGATGATCCAGCAGGTGCAGATGTCGGGCAGTACAACTCAATGGCTATAGGTCCCGGTAACGTTCCCCATATCAGCTATTATGACGCTACTAATGGGGATCTCAAATATGCAACAAAGGCTGGAGGTACGTGGGCAAAACAGACTGTCGACAGCAGCGGAGATGTGGGGCAATTCAGTTCTATCGCAATATTGTCAAACGGCATGCCATGCATAAGCTACTATGATGCTACAAATGGGGATCTTAAATTGGCTGTACTCTCTTTGGGCGAATTTGGAGGATGGATGGCACAACCCGTCGACAGCACCGGAGACGTTGGACAGTACAGCGATATAGCGGTTGATTCAGCGGGTAACGTCCATATCAGCTATTATGATGCAACGAATACAGCTCTGAAATATGCAACAAATGCTCCTGTTTCATGTGAATACGACATCAATCCGGCAAGTCAGACCTTCGGCAAGACCGGGGGAACAGGAAACATAAGTGTGACGACTGAGGCTGGTTGTTCTTGGACAGCAACCAGCAATCATCCTGACTGGATAACCATAACAGCCGGAGGCAGCGGATCAGAAAGCGGAACGGTAACCTATTCGGTAGCGGCAAATGCGGGCGATAATAGGACCGGTACTATCAGCGTTGCAGGATATTCTCACACTGTGAATCAAAGCTCCGCAACCTGCACTTACTCAATTAATCTTAAGGAACTATATGCACCTTCATCTGAAGGTGCAGGATTCAATTTTGGTGTCACTGCGCCTCTGGGATGTGCCTGGACAGCAAACACCGCTGCTACATGGATAGACATAACCTCAAGAAATGGAACAGGCAATGGACCAGTTGTTTTTGATGTTGCAGAGAACATGGGAAGCGGCGAACGAACCGGTACCTTAACTATAGAAGGTGAAGTTTTAACTGTGAAACAGCGTGATTCATCCTTTACCGCTGGTCTTGAGCAGACAGGATCATGGGTACAAATAACCTTCAATAACGATTACGATGACATTCTGACGATACGGCCGAGCTGTTACAGAAGTTACTTTTTCATGACGGATTCATTGGGCAAAATCGTACCTCATCGGGACTTCATCACGGCAGTTGCAATACCGGATGACGTTGTCTCGATTCCAGAGAATACCTCGTTCACACTCAACTGCGATCTTTCGAGAATGTTTGCTCCGCAAATATTCTCCTGGTTCACTCCGCCTTTTACACTCATGGTCACCTATGCGAATTATCTTACCGACCCAGATATTGACGATGGTGGAAATTGTACGAATCCGCCATGCTATGACCTTTGGACAGGGGCGATACCCTCGGACATATTAACACTTGATGAAACGAAGATCCCTTCTACTGAACCGTTACCAGCTGGTGTGAGCTTCTTCCCATCATTGTGGAATGCCGATTGGGCAACATCTGCAGGAGAGACTATAACTGCTCAGATAAGCGGAGTTACGGGTACTGTAGAAGCGATCCTTTTGAACGGTATTGTGGCGGGATCTATTATTTCAGAAAACGGTGTGCTTACTGTTCAGTTTGATGCCGCCCAGGCAGTTCAGAGCCTCGGAAGTATCGGTATGCCAGTCATGGGAGACTCTGTCAGGGCATACCCGAGGGTTTCAGTTCAGACGACTGCAGGTGCTTTTTTTACTGCACAGAATGGGGTAGAAGTCTATACATCCGCAGCGCTTGTTGAAAATGCCCTTACAATAGATGCCGTTAAACACACTGTTGCTTCAGGAACACACCCGGCCACAAAGAAAGAGCCGATACAAAATATGGCTATCAGAATATATGACAAGTCACCGGGGAGTTGTGCAGCAAATACCGGGATCTCATGGAAGCATTACCCGTCGATCTGGGGCTCGGGAACGAATGTTGGCTGTCTCCATGTTTCGCAGGAAATGACTGATGCAAACGGTAGGGCGATATTTGATCTCCCGGAAGGGGATTTTCTCGCGATTGGCAAATTCGTTGAGGGAACCGAGACCCTTTATCCGGGCATATCCGTAGGTTCAATAGTAACGGGAGCTCCTGTGTATAAACAGCTCCAGATCATTGTGAATGCGAAGAATGAAAAGGTTCCGGCGAAATACAGAAAATTTGACGGCTCTGAGCTTCTGGTTATTGAGCCTGAATATGTTGAATGGGATGGAACAGAGGAACTTTATCCTTTTGTATTCGACAGCGTTGGAGACTGGGCTGTGACTACTGCAATAAGCCCGCCTGAGGGATTTGTGGCAGACCAGCGGAGCCTTGCTGAAGAAGTCAACTCAGCCGTGGAAGCGGTTCAATTTACCATTACTGATATCGGGAGCAAGTGGATACCAACAGGAGTTGAGTTCACGATCAAGCATAAGAATAAAACCATAAAAATGAGAGATACAGTCGGCGTGAAGCTCACTGAGAAACTTGCCAAAGAAAAAGGGATAAGCATCTACGGAGAAGAAGATGCGCAGGATGAACAGCCGAAAGACAAGAAAAAAGGTAAATAATAAAAGAGAAAGGAGGAAATAATATGCACAGGAGAAAAGACATACATCTTGATGTAAACGTGCTGCTGATTGCGGCAGCCCTGCTTGCAGCACTTTTACTGATGCAGGTACCAGCCCATGCAGCATGCGATGTGGCGGGAGACGGCGACTGCGACGGGTTTGCTGATTCTGCGGAAGGAGATGGCATTACACTATGTGATGGGACTTCCAGGGTTCTCAATCCGGCTTCTAAGGACCTGTTCGTCATTGTGACACCTGACAATGCCGCTTCGCCCTTAGCAGGGATGACTTCCCCTCTGGAATTTTCGACAGCAGTGCTAAGCCATCAGATAATTGCAAGTCAGGCGGGCTGCACAACCTGCACAAGTTGTAATGATAGGAGCGTTTCTGAATACCAGAAGGCAGCACGGGTTAGGGAACGCATAGACACTGCTGATACAAGTGGCACCGATGATTCTCTGGGATGGACCGATGCAGTGGGTGCTGTTAATGGGCCTATTCCTTTTGGTGATGCTTACATCTACACCGAAAGAATAAAGAACTGGGTTAATCTGAAATGCGGTTCGGGCACCTGCAGAACAAACGATAATGTTGCAAGCGGCAAGGCTGCTGTCACGCTCAGGTATCAAAAGCATACCATGGCTCATGAAGTTGGCCATATGCTGAACCTGAAACAGGTGCCTGATTCGAGAATCGGGAATCACTATCCTGCGAGTACAAGATCGCCATGGTATACCTTGGACCAGTATGTATCTTTCAGAAGCGGGGTATTTTACATGGGCACTATATTCAATAATCCTACAGATAAAAATAACGCACAGGTCAGATAGACAGGGAAGAAGAAAAAGAAGCGATAGCTAACATGTGTATAAACAAAAGGAGGAAGACATGAAACGTTTTACAACAATTCTAATGGTGAGCGTGGTAATTTTGTTCATTCTCGTTCCTGTTACATTTGCAGGTTCTGGGTCACCCGAGAAACCTGAAGGTGCAATCCCAAGAGGGCTTGCGATACAAGGTGATGCTCCTGGAGAGAAACTTGTGGGAGTGGTAGCTATGGAACATTATGGGTTTTATACTTGTGGAACAGCGAATTGCGCAAATGCAAGGGCGACGGTACGGTTACGGAAAAGCAACGTACTCCGTACCTTTTTTGCTTATGTCAATGATGTTGTTGTTGGTGACTTCAGGGGCAATCAGGAGCAACTGATGCAGGCAATGAAAGCCGATATATTATCCGCTTTTGGAATGGACCCGAATGCTCAGATTGTAGTAAGAAGTCTGGAAGAATTTGGCAGTGCTGATGACTTTAATTCGCCACTGGCTCAGATTTCGGGGGGGCCAATTTTTAATTATGTCATGGACATAGTTCTGAGTGTGAAATAGCTTCTCAATGAGTTTAAACATGAATTAAAATTATACAGGCCTTGTTGAAAAACAGGGCCTGTTTTTTATGAAAGAAAAGGAAAGCTTTTTAGAATATCCCTGGTACAATACATGCATGGCTGTTCTGTCAGCCATTTTTCTCATACTGATATTCCCTCCGTTCGAATTCCATTACCTGGCATGGGTTGCCCTTGTTCCCCTTCTCCTTGTAATCAGGAATTCCGGCTTGCTCAGATCATTCGTCCTTTCGATGGTGACAGGAGCACTGTTCCATAGTTTCTTCATTCGGTGGCTATTTGGTACCGAAGGAGTGAACTATTTTAATTACATTTTAAGTGTTCTTTTCAAGGCAGGATTTTATGGTCTCTTCGGGGTGTTGGCCTGGTACTTCCAGAAGAGTATGCCGAGATGGAATATCCTAACACTACCATCAATATGGGTAATCCTGGAATATATACGGTCCCACATGTCGTTTCTTTCCGATCCATGGGGGATACTGGGCTATTCACAATACACGGCGTTGCCGGTAGCACAGGTCTCTTCTTTTTCGGGCGTTTATGGGGTATCTTTTCTTATCGTATTTGCAAATACCATCCTGTCAGAGATTATTTATTTGTACATTTATCGAACAGAGGCAAAGGAATTCAGAGCGCATAAGAGGGGGCTAGGTTACAAGATATCTGTCGGTGCTTTGGCAGGTATCCTGACACTCTTTACTTTCTTGCAATCATCCTATACTCAAAATACCCGCTTCCCGGAATTGAAGGTTGCCCTTGTGCAGGGCAACATCTACTGGAATAACAAGTATCTGACAGAAAAATACAGAAATGATACCGAATATAGGGAAAAGATATTTGAGAAGTATTCCTATTTAACGCGGCAGGTGGCAGCTCACAAACCTGATATCATTCTGTGGCCTTCGTCTTCGGTTCCGGGAAAGATCCCCTATGATCAGATGCGCGTTGGCATGCTTTCTGACCTTGCGAGGGAGACGGGAAGCTTTTTATTGGTCGGTTCAAGCGGATTTGATAAATTCAATCCAGAGCAGAGACAGACGATGAGACTTTCGAATTCTGCATTTCTCTTTTCACCTGCTGGTGAAATGCTCAGCCGGTATGACAAAATCCTCCTGTTGCCTTTCGATGAATACCTTCCTCTGCGTGGATATGTGAAATGGCCTTCCTGGATCGTTTCGGATATGATCGATTCGCTGCCCGGAAAGGAAAAAACGATTTTTGACATGGGCCCTGCAAGATTCGGGGTTCTCATCTGTTGGGAGAACATGTTCCCTGAGCTTTTTAGAGAGATGGCATCAAAGGGAGTTCAATTCATGGTCAGCATGACAAATGAAGGCTTCACCAAAAATTCTGTGGGCCACTACCAGATGCTGGCTGTTAATGTATTCCGGGCAGTCGAAAATCGTGTTTCCATAATCAGGACTGCCTCAACAGGAGTTTCCTGTATTATTGAGCCGAATGGACGGATTGTAGACAGAGTGATGGATGGGACTGCACGTGATGTCGATGTGGAAGGATATTTAGTGGGTCACATTCCATTGACTTCGGAAAGGTCTTTCTACAACCGGCACGGCGATTGGTTCATCTATGTTCTTTCATTAGTGCTAATCGGCATTATTGTTTGGAATGCAATAGTTCGAAAGTACTTTCTGAAATAAGCACGTAATGGTATATAATGTTCAGTAGAAAATTATAGAAGGGGGAAAGACATGAAAAGACAGGAACGCATGATGTATGGAACGGGCTTCTTTGCATGTTTTATTTGTCTTGCGATCGCCAGTATTTGTTACGCCGACAGCGCTGAAGTGATGCCCAAGGGAGTGGCAAATATCAGCCTCGACGGAAAGTTTTATTTCAAGATTAATGAGCGGTTTGATCCTGACGGCGATACCGAGGATGTTGCCACAGATTACAATACTGATTTGGATAGCACTGTCTTCAGTGATTTGAACCTCGTCGAAGAGTTTTTCGGCATGCCGCCGGGATCCGCAAATCTTGGAAGGACTGATGTTTCGTTTGACTATTACTTTACGATAACAGAAATGACTTTCATGTATGGAATAACCGACAGGCTCTCAGTCGGGGTCTTACTGCCCTACTGGTGGGTGGAGAATAGAGTCAAATCAAGTCTCGATACTTCTGCCGCTACTGTCGGCAAAAATGCTGCCTTGAACAGTCTTGTACCCCTTGCTGTCCCGGGAACGGTTCCCTTGACTAAAAAGGATGTCATAGATCTTTTAGCAAAAGGCCTTGATATCAACGGTGATGGTGCTGTTGATATCCCTGGTTATGGATACAAGGAGTTTGGAACTTTTAAGAACAACGGCATCGGTGATATGGAATTGGGCTTCAGGTATCAGTATCTGAAGACAGATAATTGGAGGCTTGCATTTATGGGTGGTGTAAGAGTCCCGACGGGGGAGAAAGACGATCCTGATGATTTGACATCCTATCCTATAGGATCAGGCGCATATGCCCTTCTCTTCCGTTCAAATAATGATTACACCGGCATAAAGCATGTTGTGCTCAACGCAACCTTGAGATATGACCTGATATTGCCTGACAATGAAACTTTGAGAATCCCTGATAGTGTGGATTTACCAATTACAGGTAATAAGGAAAAAATTGACAGGGATATAGGAGATATTTTTGAAGTTGAGGTATCAGGAACGTATGAGCTCTCCAAGGGCTTTAGCGCAATTCTTGACTATAAATTTGGAGCGTCCCTCAAAGATAGTGTCTCTGGAAGCCAGGGATTTGCTTACGACTCCCTGGAAGACGAAACAGATTATACAGAGCACGTCTTTATTGGCACACTGTCGTATACCACTTTGCCACTCTATATGGAAAAGAAATTCCCGGTTCCCCTCAACGGATCAATCTCGTACCGGAACCGGTTTGCCGGTTCAAATAACATCTTCAAGTCGCAATACATCGGGGTAGGGCTCCAGGTCTATTTCTGAGATGTGAGAATTTTACGGACTTGAGAATTCTCCTCTTTAAAAAAATGAATAGATCATATTGCGTTCTTTTGCCATGAAAGTTTGGTTTATGTTTGCGCATATTCATAGCGAAATCTGGTCCAATGTTTGTCATTATCCGGCTTGACCGGATAATCCAGGTTTTTAAAGCTTTTCATTCACCACTGGATTGCCCGATCAAGTCGGGCATTGACGGAGAAAGATCTTCAAAGAATTCTAAATGTTCATAGCATGACATCCTCATTTTTCAAAGGATTATCGGGCAGGCAGTACATCAGCAGAATTATTTTTATCGCAATAATCCTGTCCGCCTTAACAATAGGTTCAGTCTGCATTTGGAATGCCATGCAATGGGTTGATAAGCCTTTCCCGGGTTTCCTGATTAATCAGCGGATGGTTGTCGGATATATCGGTCAATATCATTGGACAGGAACGCAAGCCGGGTTAAAGCATCCTGACAAGATTCTCACGGCAAATGACAAAGAAGTATCCTCTGCGATGGAACTTGAAGAAGCTGTCCGGAATACTGAGACAGGCACACCGATACATTACAAGGTCCAGAAGGGGGCTGAAGTCACTGAAGTAACCGTCCCAACAATGCGGTTTACCGGCATAGACCTCTTTATGACCTTTGGTATCCTTTTTTCCCAGGGAGTGCTCTACCTGTTCCTCGGTATTGTCGTCTATATCCTCAAACCGGATACGAAGGTCAGTTGGGTATTTTCCACGGCCTGTTTCCTGCAAGGCGTATCATCTTTCATGTCGTTTGATATGGAGTCTACTCATTTTGGTTTCGTCAGGCTGTATCTTTTTGATGATGCTTTTCTCCCTGCTGTTGTTGTTCATCTCAGTCTCCTGTTTCCTGAAAAAACAAAGCTGGTCGAAAAACATCCATACCTTGAGGTGCTGCCCTATATCATTGCGACCGTTCTGGTTATACCGATTCAGATTTATTATCCCCGTCCCGCGTTCAGCCCGTTTTATACGATTGTACTTGCCTTTGCAGTAGTCAGCGCTATTGCGCTGATTGCAGCAACCATGCATGCTTTTTCAAAAAAATCATCAGTTCTGGCGAAACAGCGCGCAAAGGTGATTCTTTTTGGAGCTTTACTGGCTTTGCCCATCCCGGTCCTCGGGCCACTTGCTGCATCTATGGGCCAAACTCTCGGTGGGATAAAAGTAATTACTAATTTTTCTTCGATCCCGATAATCATATTCCCTGCATCCATTGCATATGCAATCGCGAAACACAACCTCTTTGATGTCGACGTCTATATCAAGCGGGCGGTTGGATACGGTATCATGACGGCTGTTGTCGGCCTGACTTATTTCTCATTGCAGGTGGGGGTGAGGACGGCTTTCCAGCCGGTTTTCGGTGAGCAATCAGAATTAATCTATCCGGTCCTGTTTGCTGTTCTGGTCGTTTTCTTTTTCAATCCCCTTAACAGGACAGTTCAGACCGCCGTTGACAAACTCTTTTACCGGAAGAAATTCAGCTACAAGGAGACGGTCACGAAAGTCAGCAACGCTTTGACTTCAATGCTCGACCTCGATGAAGTCATCCGGAAACTCATCAATACCGCCAGGCTCGAAATGTTTATAGACAAGGCGGGTGTGCTTATCCTCGATGACAAGAAAAAAGAGTGCCAGACGATGTTCATTGGTGACGAAGTTGAATCAGTTAAATCAAATGAGAATGAATGCATACAATATGATGATCCGTTTGTCGATGTGCTCACAAAGAACAGGAAACTTGTCACCATCTATGACATTAACGAAGATCCGCATTACCGGGATATCAAAGATGCCTGCAGTGAACGGTTCTCCAGGATGGGGGTGAGCATGGTGCTGCCCCTTGTATATCAGGATACGGTGAAAGGAGCCCTTGCGCTTGGGTATAAGAAATCCGGTAATTTCTATACCCGTGAGGATATCGATCTTCTGCATACCCTGGCAAACAGCGGAGCGGTGGCAATAGAAAATGCAAAGCTCGTTGACCAGATTAAGAAGGAAGAGATTATCAGGACAAATCTCTCCCGTTACCTTTCACCCCAGGTCGTTGAAGATATTATCCATAAGGATGTAGCAGTCAATTTGGGCGGTGACAGGAAAACCGTCACGATATTGTTCATGGACCTTATCGGGTTTACTTCCCTCTCGGAAAAACTGCAACCGGAAGAAGTTGTCAAGATCCTGAACGAATACTTTAAAGAAATGAGCAACGGGATATTCAAATGGCAGGGTACGCTCGACAAGTTCGCCGGAGATCAGATCATGGCATTCTGGGGTGCGCCGTTTGAGCAGCCCAACCATGCCGAGCTTGCAGTGCAGTGCGCTCTTGAGGTTTCGAAGACACTCGATGAGCTTCAGAAAAAATGGGAGAAAGAGGGCAGGCCGGTTCTTAATTGCGGGATAGGTATCAATACCGGTGAGGTTCTGGTTGGCAATATCGGTGTCGAGGGGATGAAGATGGATTACACGGTCATCGGTGATACAGTGAATCTCGCAGCACGGGTGGAAAAGATTACCCGGCAGTATGAGTCGAGAATATTGATAACGGAGTTCACTTTTGAGCATATCAGGAAAAGTATTGAATCCGGCAGCATGGGCGGAGTAAAATTCACCGACTTGGCAGAGGTGAAGGTGAAGGGAAAGGAACAGGGGGTAAGGATATATAGGGTCGAAACGATAAGGAGGGAGTCATGAAAATCAGGGTCATAGGCTGTTCGGGTGCGGAATTCCCGGGGCATAATGCCCCAAGCTTTCTTCTGAACGATGAGATCATATTTGATGCAGGGAGCTTTACCGGGGTGCTTGATGAAAAGGCACAGATGAGGATAAAGCATATCTTTATCACCCATGCGCACCTCGATCATATCATGAGCATTCCATTTCTTGCCGATAATATTATTGTCGCAGAAAAACAAAACAAGGTCTCTCTCTACAGTATCCCGTCGGTTTTAAAAATGATAAAGGAGCATCTGTTCAACAGCGCTTTGTGGCCGGACTTTACGATCATCCCCAAGCCCGACAATGCAATATTGAACCTCGTCAAACTCTCAGCAGGAAAGTCAATCCATGTGAACAGTTATACCATCACGCCATACGAGGTGAATCATTCGGTGCCCGCGGTTGGATATCTTGTTCAGGATAACGGGGGCAAGAGATTTTTTTATACCGGAGATACAGGGCCCTCCGCAGGGACATGGGAAAAACTCGGCAATAGAAAAATCGACTGTCTCATTATTGATGTATCATTCCCGAACAGCCTGAGCGGGATGGCGATGAGGAGTGGACACCTTACACCGGAGTTGTTGATAAAGGAGATGGCCAGGATGCCGCAGAAGCCGGAGAAGATATGTATCACCCATCTGAAACCCCAGTATTTCAAAATTATCAAAGATGAGCTCAACAAACTCGGGCTCAGGAACCTGAGGATCCTAAAAGAGGGGGATACGATCCGGGTGTGATCAAAGAAATGGTTCAAGGGGTCGAGGATTCGAGGGGCAAAGGATTCACGTGTTTGTTCCTTAATTA
>Ga0209254_10003417_pt1 | contig 14491 bp, 9 predicted proteins | sample FrelakmetDIP11DI_FD_187148 | JGI IMG/M metagenome (GOLD analysis project Ga0209254, IMG submission 187148) | Freshwater lake sediment microbial communities from the University of Notre Dame, USA, for methane emissions studies - DIP11 DI (SPAdes)... | ecosystem: Environmental > Aquatic >...
GTGCCCTCCAGCGCCATCAGCAGGTCCCGGCGCAGCACGTGGTCGTCCGGCGGTGGTCCGTACCTGCTCACCGTCCGCCACACCTGAACCGCCGCCCCGTCGACGGTGTCGACGCTGGCACCGCGGACCTCCAGCCGGTGCAGGGCCAGCACGCCCGCTGCGCAGGCGAGCAGGCCGATCCGGTCCGGGGCCACGACGGTGACCCGGCAGACCTGGTCGACGTCGGGAGCGGACACGAGCACCTCGAAGGCCCCGGACGAGGCCAGCGTCCGGGCCCATGGCTCGGCCGGGGAGCCGACGTGCCCGGCGGTGCCGTGCTCGCCCTGCAGGCGTGCATGGACGCGGCGGACGAGATCGCGCACCAGCGCCGCCCGCCAAGGGGTCCAGGCCAGCGGCCCGGCGGCGGTGGCATCGGCCTCGGTGAGGGTGGCCAGCAGCTCCAGGCGCTCGGCCGTGCCCACCGCCTTCGCCACCATGGCGACGGTCGTCGGGTCGTCCAGGTCTCGGCTGGTGGCAACGGTGGGCAGCAGCAGGTGGTGGCGGACGAGCTCGGAGATGGCTTCGACGTCGTCGTCGTCGAAGCCCATCCGGGCCGTCATGCTCTGCGCCAGGACGGCGCCGGTGGCGCTGTGGTCACCGGGCCAGCCCTTGCCGACGTCGTGCAGCAGCGCAGCCATGAGCAGCAGGTCGGGTCGCGAGACTCGACGTGCCAGCGCCGCCGCCTCCGCCACGACCTCGATGCTGTGGCGGTCCACGGTGTGCCGGTGGATCGGCGTGCGCTGTGGTCGGTGCCGGATACGTTCCCAGTCCGGCAACCACCGCACGACCAGGCCCGCGGCTTCCAGGTCCTCCCACACCGGGATCCCGTCCCGGCCGGCACCCAGCAGCCGGACGAAGGCCTCGCGCGCCGGGCCGGGCCACGGGACGGGCAGGTCCGGGGTCTCGGCGACCAGCCGCTCCATCGTGGCCACCGCCAGCGGCACACCGGCCTGCGCGGCGGCCGCGGCCGCACGTACCGCGAGAGTGGCGTCGTGCTCGAGGTCCACCTGACGCGCCAGGACGGCCTCGCCGTCGTACTCGACGACCCCGTCGACCAGCGGCCGACGGGTGGGCTTGCGGCGCAGCAAAGGCCGCCGCGCGCGTGAACGCAGCGTCCGCTCGACGCTGCGCCAGGTCACATCGCAGGCGTAGGCGATGGCCCGCCCGGCCTCCGAGATCCGGCGCAGCAGCACGTCGGCGTCGAGCAGGCCGAGCATGGACGCGACGTCGTCCTGCTCCTGCAGCAGCACCCGGTCCGAGCGTCGGCCGGTGCTGCGGTGCAGCGCGTCCCGCACTGTGAGCAGCCAGGAGCGGGACTCCTCGACGATGGTCGAGTGCGGCCAGTCCGCGACCCACGACGCTGCGATGGCCCGCAGCACCAGCGTGTCCCGGAGCCCGCCGTAGGACTCGACGAGGTCGGGCTCGATGAGGTAGGGCAGCTCCCCGAAACGATCGACCCGTTCGCGGACCGACTCGCGCAGCTCGGGGAGTCGGGAGGCAGCCTCCTTCCTCCAGTCGGCGAGGTTCGCCTCGACCAGTCGGTGGGTCAGTGCTGCGTCGCCGGCGACGTGGCGGGCGTCCAGCAGGCCGAGGGCGACCTTGAGGTCGGTGCGGGCCACCGCGGCTGCCTCGGCCAGCGTGCGGACCGAGTGGTCCAGCGGGACCCGCGAGTCCCACAGCGGGTAGAACACGCCGTCGGCGACAGCGCTGAGCTCGTCGGCGCTGCGACTGCCGTCGTGCACCAGCACGACGTCCAGATCGCTGCCGGGCAGCATCTCCCGGCGTCCGTACCCACCGACGGCGACCACGGCCAGGCCCGAGGCTTCCGCCGGAGCGAGCAGGTCGCTGATCCGGCGGTCAGCCAGATCGGACAGCGCGCGGCGCCGCTGGGCGGCAGGCAGGTCGTGGGCTGCGATGATCGCCTCTCGGGCCGCCCGGAACCGATGGGTCGGCGAGGAGAGGCCGGCTGCGGAGGTCACGTCCTCCACAGCCGGCCCCACCGTCGCGTCTGCTGGACCGCTGGTCATTGCGGCGTCGGTCGTCGCCCTACAGGGCCTCGACCCCGCGCTCCCCGGTGCGTACCCGCACGACGCTGTCGATCGGGATGACCCACACCTTGCCGTCGCCGATCCGTCCGGTCTGGGACGTCTTGACGATCACCTCGACGACGTCGTCCACGTCGCCGTCGTCCAGCAGCACCTCCAGACGGATCTTGGGAACCAGGTCGACGGTGTACTCCGCCCCGCGGTAGACCTCGGTGTGGCCCTTCTGCCGGCCATAGCCGCTGGCCTCACTCACCGTCATGCCGTGGACACCGAAGGACTCCAGGGCCGAGCGGACGTCGTCGAGCTTGAACGGCTTGATGACTGCCGTGACGAGCTTCATGCGTTCACCTTCCTCTCCGCGGGGGCTGCGTGGGTTGCCATTCCGGTTGTCGGGCTGGAGCCACCGCCCGAGAAGAGCTCGTAGGCTGTCTCCGCGTGCTCGGCGAGGTCGATTCCGGTGATCTCGTCCTCTTCGCTGACCCGGAACCCGAGTGTCTTGTGTAGCACGAGACCCAGGATCAAGGTGATCACGAGGGAGTACCCAAGCACCGCGAACGACCCGACAGCCTGCGTGCCCAAGACGTCCAGGCCTCCGCCGTAGAAGAGCCCGTCCTTGCCGAGCTCATTGACCGACGTCGAGGCGAAGAGCCCGATGGCAAGCGATCCGACGAGGCCACCGACCAGATGGATCCCTACGACATCGAGTGAGTCATCGAACCCGAACCGGAACTTCAGGCCAACCGCCAGAGCGCACAGCGTCCCGGCAAGGAAGCCGATGGCGACCGCGCCGATCGGGGTGACGAACGCGCAGGCCGGGGTGATGGCCACCAGTCCGGCGACGGCGCCGGATGCCGCGCCCAGGCTGGTCAGGTGGCCATCCCTGATGCGCTCCACCAGGAGCCAGCTCAGCACCCCTGTCGCCGTGGCCAGCATCGTCGTGGCAAACGCCACCGCGGCAGTGGCGTTGGCGCCCAGAGCAGACCCGGCGTTGAACCCGAACCAGCCGAACCACAGCAGAGCTGAACCCAAGAGCACGAACGGCAGGTTGTGCGGCTTCATGAGCGTCTTGGGCCACCCGATACGTCGACCGAGCACGAAGGCAAGAGCAAGTCCCGCGGCACCAGCGTTGATGTGGACGGCGGTCCCGCCCGCGAAGTCCAGCACTCCGAGACCTGCCAGCCAGCCGTCGCCCTCACCGCCGAGCTCGTCGTCGCCGAAGTCGAAGACCCAGTGCGCGACCGGGAAGTACACGAGGGTCGCCCACAGGCCGACGAACACTGCCCAGGTGGTGAACTTGGCCCGGTCGGCGATGGCGCCACTGATGAGCGCCGGCGTGATGATGGCGAACATCAGCTGGAACATCGCGAATGCCAGGAATGGGATGGGGTACACCCCCCCGTTCGCCGCGAGCTCACCGGCCACGTCGCTCAGGCCCACCGAGCCCAGACCGCCCCAGAACCCGTTGCCGTCGTCCCCGAAGGCAACCGAGTAGCCGTAGAGAACCCAAAGGACCGCGACGATACCGATGGTGATGAACGACATCATCATCATGTTGAGCACGCTCTTCGAGCGCACCATGCCCCCGTAGAAGAAGGCGAGCCCAGGGGTCATGAGTAGCACCAGGGCGGCACTGGTCAGTACCCACGCGGTGTCACCCGCACTGATCTCCATCTGTTGGTCTCCTCGCTCCTATCGGGTCCACCACAACGGCTTCGTTGCCGGTCCGGTGGACCCCACCGACGAATGGCCGTCAGGGTTGACGGCGTGTGTTGCGGCAGGCACTGCAGCGTGTTTCGGTTCGGTGACAACGCTGCGTCGGTGTTACGTCTGGGTGAACCTCGGCGGTACGCAGGGGTCCGGCTCAGGCGGCGAGGGCATCTCCGCCCAGGAGGCCGTCGACGAAGGCGGCCGGGTCGAAGGGCGCCAGGTCGTCCGCGCCCTCCCCCAGACCGACCAGCTTGACCGGGACCCCGAGCTCACGCTGGACGGCGACCACGATGCCGCCCTTGGCGGTCCCGTCCAGCTTGGTCAGCACGATGCCGGTGACGTCGACGACCTCGCCGAACACGCGTGCCTGGGCCAGCCCGTTCTGCCCGGTCGTGGCGTCGAGGACGAGAAGCACCTCCTCGACCGGGCCGTGCTTCTCCACGACCCGCTTGACCTTGCCCAGCTCGTCCATCAGGCCCACCTTGGTCTGCAGCCGACCCGCCGTGTCGACGATGACCACGTCAGCCTCCTGCTCGACCCCGGCTCGCACCGCCTCGAAGGCCACGCTGGCCGGGTCGGCACCCTCCTCGCCGCGCACCGTCGGGACGCCCACCCGGTCCCCCCAGGTGGTGAGCTGGTCGGCCGCGGCGGCTCGGAAGGTGTCGGCCGCGCCGAGCACGACGTCCTTGTCCTGCGCGACGAGCACCCTGGCCAGCTTGCCCACGGTGGTGGTCTTGCCTGTGCCGTTCACGCCGACCACGAGCAGGACGGCAGGCTGGGTGCCCTTGCGCGTGGTGTCCAGGGACCGGTCCATCTGCGGGTCGACCAGCGCGATGAGCTCCTCACGGAGGATGGCCCGGGCCTGCTCGGGCGTAGCGGAGCCCTCCACCCTCACCCGGGTGCGCAGCCGCTCGATCAGGTCGGTGGTGGCTGCCACGCCCAGGTCGGCCGACAGCAGGGTGTCCTCGATCTGCTCCCAGGTGTCCTCGTCGATCCGGTCGCTGGACAGCAGCGCCAGCAGGGCCTGGCCGAGGAGGCTGCCGGAGCGGGCCAGCCTGGCGCGCAACCGCACCATGCGTCCTGCTGCCGGTTCGGGTCGCTCGAGCTCGACCAGCGCGCCTGGCTCCTCGAGCGTCTCGGGCGGTTCGAGTGTTGCTGTCGCCGCACCCGGCAGGTCGAGGGTCTCGACCGAGCGTTTGGGGGTGTCGACGGGCTCGCCGGCGTCATCGCCGACTCCGGGGGCGTAGTCGACGCCCGGGCGTGGCGGCGGCGGAGCCGCCCGCCGACGGCGGGTGCCGGTGACGACGAGGCCGACGAGCGCGACGAGCGCCACCAGCGCGATGATCACGATGAGTACCGCGGTGTCCACGGGTGAATCCTCGCAGAGCCCTGGACGTGATCCCGGTCCTCTCCCCGATCCTCAGACCGGGTGCAGCGCTCCGGACCGCAGGGTCAGCACCCGATCCAGCGCTTCGGCGCTGACGTCGCGGTGGGTGATGAGCAGGACGGCGGACCGATCCGTGCTGGCGAGCAGGTCACGCACCAGCGCGGACGCCGTTGCCTCGTCAAGATGCTCGGTGGGCTCGTCCAGGACGAGGACGTCGAAGCGTGCCAGCAGTGTGCGGGCCAAGGCCAGTCGCTGTCGCTCCCCTCCGGACAGCCGGCCTCCGTGCTCGCCGACCATGGTGTCCCACCCGTCGGGCATCGCCTCCCCGGCCTCGAGCAGCCGGCCTGCGGCCAGCGCGGCACGGATGTCCTCGTCGGAGGCGCCTGGGCGGGCCAGGCGCACGTTCTCCTTCACCGACGTGTCGAAGACGTGCGCGTCCTGGGCGAGCAGACCCACCCGGGTGCGCACCGCGTCGGAGTCCAGGCGTTGGTACGGCACGCCGTTGGGCGCCACGACACCCTCGCGCGGGTCGAGGAACTTGAGCAGGACCGCCGCAAGCGTGCTCTTGCCCACCCCGCTGGGGCCGACGAGGGCCACGTGCTCCCGCGGGGCCAGCGTCAGGTCGAGACCGCTCAGCACGGCCGGACCGTCGGCGGTCCAGCCGACGGTGAGGTCGCGCACCTCGACCTGGGTGGGTGGGTCGGGAAGCGGCGCCGGGTCGGCCGGATCGTGGACCGGCAGCGGGGCGTCCAGCACCTCGACGACCCGGCCGGCCGCCGCCCGGACTCGTGGAACCTGCTGCGCAGCAGGGGCCAGCGCCGAGACCAGCTCGAACACCGCCATCGGGGTGAGCACGACGACGGCGAGGGCGACACCCGGCAGGGAACCGTCCCGGACGGCCGGCACGCCGAGGGCGAGACCAGCCCACATGGCGGTGCCACCTGCGGCCGCGGCCACCGCGGCTGCGATGCCCGCTCCCCCGGCAGAACGTGCCTCGGCACGGCTCAGGTCGGTGTCGTCGACCCTGACTCGTGCCAGGGCCTGGTCGAGAAGACCGAAAGCGGTCAGCTCGGCGGCTCCGGCAAGGGTGTCGTGCACTGTGGTCGCCAGCGCCCCCCGGGCCGGGGACACCCGTCGTTCGGCTCGCCGCGCCACCGCCAGGGCCATCACCGGAGCCAGCGCGGCCGCGACCACGATGGTGACCAGCAGCACCAGCGCCGCGGACGGCAGCAGCCACCAGATGACGCCGACGGCACCGGCCCCGACGATCACCGCCGCGCCGTAGGGCAGCAGGACGCGCAGCCAGAGGTCCTGCAGGGTGTCCACGTCGCCCACCAGGCGAGCGAGCAGGTCGCCGGACCGGAACGCCGCCGACCCGGTCGGGGCCAGCTTCTCCAGCCGCTCGTACACCCCGACTCGCAGCTCGGCCAGCCACCGAAAGGCGGCGTCGTGCGCGGCGAGGCGCTCGAGGTAGCGGAACACGCCGCGGGAGATGCCGAAGGCCCGCACGGCGACGATCGCCACCATGAGGAACAGGACGGGGGGCTGCTCGGCTGCACGGGAGATCAGCCAGGCCGACGTGGCGGTCAGGGCGACGGCCGAGCCGGCCGCGAGCGTGCCCATGAGCAGTGCCAGGGCCAGCCGGCCGGTGATCGCTCGGGCGCTTGCCGCGGCCCGCAGCAGCGGGTCCCGTGGGCGGGTCATTCACTCCACCGCCACGGGGTCGGCACCCACCTCGACGGTGCGGTCGGCGAAGGCCAGCAGTCCCGGGCGGTGCGCGACGACGAGCACGGCCGCACCCTGGTCGGCGCGAGCACGCAGGGTGGCGAGCATTCGGTGCTCGGTGGCAGCGTCGAGGTCGGCCGTGGGTTCGTCGAGAACGAGCACCGGGGCCGGGCGCAGCAGAGCGCGGGCCACCGCGACACGTCGACGTTGCCCCGCCGACAGGCCGACACCGCCCTCCCCCACCGCAGTGTCCAGCCCTCGCGGCAGGTCGGCCAGGACGTCGTGCGCGGCGGCCTCGTGCATGGCGGCGACCATCTGCTGCCCCTGGGCATCCGGGCGGGCCATGCGCAGGTTGTCCGCCAGCGTGGCCGAGAACAGGTGGGGCCGCTGAGGAGACCACCCGATATGGGCACGCCAGCTGTCGGCGTCCAGCTCGTGCAGCCCGTGCTCGGCGCCGTCGCTGCCGGTGATCAGGATGCGCCCACCGGCCATCGGCACGAACCCCATGAGGGCCGCGACCAGGCTCGACTTGCCACCACCGCTCGGGCCGGTCAGCGCCACCACCTCGCCTCGGCGCAGCGTGAGGCAGACGCCGGATACGGCCGGTCGTTCGCGGCCCGGGTACGCCACGGCGACCTGGTCGAGTCGGATCTGCTGCGGCTCGGGCGCCAGGCGCGTCCCGGTCTGAACCTGCGCAGGCGTCTCGATGACCGTGAACGCCTGCTGGGCCGCCGCCATCCCCTCGGCGCTGGCGTGGTAGTGCACCCCCACCATGCGCAGCGGCAGGTAGGCCTCGGGGGCCAGGATCAGGATGAGAAGGCCCGTCTCCAGGTCCAGGCGCCCCTCGACCAGACGCAGGCCGATGCCGACGGCGACCAGGGCGACCGAGAGGGTGGCCAGTAGCTCGAGCACGAGCGCGGACAGGAAGGCCACCCGCAGCGTGCTCATGCTGGTCCGCCGGTAGTCGTCGGTGACGGAGCGGATGCTCCTCACCTGTGCCTTGGCACGTCCGAACACCTTCAGGGTCGGCAGGCCCGACACCACGTCGAGGAAGTGGTGCCCCAGCCGGGTCAGGCTCTGCCACTGCCGTTCGGTGCGGGCCTGCGTCGCCTTGCCCACGAGCACCATGAACACCGGGATCAGGGGCAGCGTCAGTGCGATGGTGACGGTCGCCACCCAGTCCTCGGTCACGATCCGGGCCAGGACCGCCACCGGGATGATCACCGCGAGGACGAGCTGAGGCAGGTACTTGGAGAAGTACCCGTCCAGAGCGTCGACCCCGCGCGTGGCCAGGGTGGTCAGCTCCCCGGTGCGCTGCCCGGACAGCCACCCGGGCCCGAGGCGAACGGCCCGCTGGACCACCTGCTCCCGCAGCGACGACTTGACCGATGCCGACGCCCGGTGCGCCGCCGACTCCTGAACCCAGACGAGCGCGACACGCGCGGCGACGACGGCCGCCAGCGCACTCAGCGTGGGCTGGAGCTCGGTGAGGTCAGCCCCGTCGAGGAAGGCCGCGCTGATGCCGTGGGCGAGAAGACCCGCCTGGGTGATCACCAGCAGCGCCGCGAGGACGCCGAGCACGGCAGTCCCCCCGACGTAGACCGCGCTCGCCCTCGCGTAGCGCAGCAGGCGAGGGTCGAGCGGCTTCACGCCGGCATTGTGCGCGCTCGCTCGTCTTGGGGACGATCAGCCGACGCGCTCGGCGTCCTCGGCGTCGAATGCCCTCGCCTTGGCGGCGGCATCGATCGCGTCATGCGGCTCAGGGATGTCGTCGGTGCTCAGACGACGCCGGAACACCCAGTACGTCTATCCCTGGTAGAGCAGCACGATCGGCGTCATGATCACTGCCACCCAGGTCATGATCGTCAGCGTGTACTCGGTGGACGAAGCATTGTCGATGGTCAGGTTGAACGCCTCGTCGACGCTGGACGGCATGACGTTGGGGTAGAGGTTGCTGAACAGCGCGACCACGGCGAGTCCCAGGGTCAGCGCAGTGCCCAGGAACGCCCAGCCCTCCCGACCCATCCGGTTGGCCAGCAGGGCCGCCACCAGACACACCGCCGTCAGCGCCGCGAGCACGGCGAACGGCAGCTCGGGATTGATCCGGTACGTCCAGACCAGGAACACCACAGCAAGCCCAGCCGCGGCCAGGCCGACCCGCTCGGCCAGCGCGCGTGCGTTGTGCCGGATCTCGCCGTCGGTCTTGAGCGCGATGAAGATCGCCCCGTGGGTGACGAACAGGGTCAGAGTGACCAGGCCGCCCAGCAGCGCGTAGGGGTTGAGCAGGTTGAAGAAGCCCCCGACATACTCCAGGTTGCCCTCGACCTCCTCGATCGGCACGCCGCGGACGATGTTGGCGAACGCCACGCCCCACAGAACCGCGGGAAGCAGCGAGCCGACGAAGATCGCGCGGTCCCACCAGGCCTTCCAGGGTGAGTCGGGCCGCTTGCCGCGGTACTCGAAGGCCACCCCGCGGATGATGAGGGCGACGAGGATGAGGAACAACGGCAGGTAGAACCCGCTGAACAGGGTGGCGTACCACTCCGGGAAGGCGGCGAAGGTCGCGCCGCCGGCAACGAGCAGCCACACCTCGTTGCCGTCCCAGACAGGGCCGATCGTATTGATCATGACCCGGCGCTCCTTCTCCGTCTTGCCGAGCACCGGCAGCAGCACGCCGACGCCGAAGTCGAATCCCTCCAGCACGAAGTACCCCACCCACAGAACCGCGATGAGGAAAAACCAGACGGTGGTGAGCTCCACAGCAGTGCCTCTCCTGTCCCTGCGTGACTCAGTAGGCGAAGGTCAGCGGCCGGTCGGCCTCGTTGTCAGGGGTGTCGGCCAGCTCGCGACTGACGTCGGGAAGCCCGGCCTTGATGTAGCGCATGAGCAGAGCGATCTCGACCACCGCCAGCGCGCCGTACAGCAGGGTGAAGCCGATCAGCGTGGTCAGTACGGCGGCACCCGACACCTGCGGTGACACCGCCAAGGAGGTGGGCATCAACCCGAAGACGATCCACGGCTGACGCGCCATCTCGGTGAAGATCCAGCCGAAGGAGTTGGCCACCAGCGGGAGGAACGGCAGCAGGATCGCCACCGCGACCGTCCACCGGCTGGTGCCCACACCCTTGGCCTGTGGACCGCGGATGGCCCACAGGATCCACAGCCCGATGAGCATGCCGGCGAAGCCCAGCCCCATCATGATGCGGAAGGTCCAGTAGGCGATCGGGATGTTCGGCGTGTAGTCCCCGCCCGGGACGAGGTCCCCGTAGGTCTGCTCGTACTCCTCCTGCAGGTCGTTGATGCCCCTGACCTCGGCGTTGAAGTCGCCGGTGGCCAGGTAGGACAGCAGGCCCGGGATGGTGATGATGTCGTTGGCCTGCGACCCGTCCAGCGCGCCGACGGTGAGCACGGAGAAGTCCGCCGGTGCCGAGGTCTCGTAGAGCGCCTCTGCGGCGGCCATCTTCATCGGCTGCACCTCGGTCATGACCTTGCCCTGGAAGTCGCCGGTGACGATCACCCCGGCGCCGGCCACGATCATGGTGATGGCGCCCACCTTGGCGGCCCGCTTGAAGGTCATGCGGTCGATGTCCGGCCGGCGTGCCATCCGCCACAGCGCGACCCCGGCCATGAACCCTCCTGCGGTCATGAAGGCGGCAGTGATGGTGTGCGGGAAGGTGACCAGCGTGACCGGGTTGGTCAGCACGTCGACGAAGTTGGTCAGCTCGGCCCGACCGGTCTGCGGGTTGAACTCGTAGCCGACCGGGTTCTGCATCCAGGAGTTGGCGGCGAGGATGAAGTAGGCCGACAGCAGCGTCCCGATCGCGGCGAGTCAGATGGTGGCCAGGTGCAGGCCACGCGGGAGCCGGCCCCACCCGAAGATCCACAGGCCGAGGAAGGTGGACTCGAGGAAGAACGCCAGCAGTCCCTCGATGGCCAGCGGGGCACCGAAGATGTCCCCGACGAAGCGGCTGTAGGTGGACCAGTTCATGCCGAACTGGAACTCCTGCACGATGCCGGTGACCACGCCCATCGCGAAGTTGATCAGGAACAGCTTCCCGAAGAACTTGGTCAGCCGCAGCCACTCCTCGTCGCCGGTCCGGTGCCAGGCCGTCTGCAACCCCGCGACGAGGAACGACAGCCCGATGGTGATCGGGACGAAGAGGAAGTGGTAAACGGTGGTGATGCCGAACTGCCAACGCGCCAGGTCGAGCGCATCGAGTTCCATCTGGGCCTAGGCCTCCCTATCCGCACGACGAGGACGCACCGGAGTGGGCGCGTCCTGCGAGGTCACCGTAGAAGCGGGACCGGGGCGAGGGTGCCGGGCGGGTGACCGTTTCCGTCGGGACCAAAGTCCTGGCGAATCGCTTCGCTGCGCACCGTCGTGGCGCGAGTCACACGCGAATCGATGCGCCAGACCCTGGCCGCCCGGTGACCGTCAGGAGTCTCGGCGGCCGGCGATGCCCACGGTGACGACGCGCTCGACGCGTCGTAGCCGCTCGGCCATGTCGACGTCGACTCCAGGGTCGGCAAGCAGGGCCCGGGCGGTGAGGTCGTCACGTACCTTCACAGGCTGGCTGATCCGCTCGAGCAGATCGGCCGCCCAGCGTGCGCGGCGCGGCTGACGCCCGCGGTGGGGGAAGGCGACGTACACGAGTACCGCCGCCGCGATGGCCACAACCAGGCCCATCGCAAGGAAGTAGGCGACGAAGTCCATGCACGCAAGGATGCGCTCGCTGGACGCCGCGCCTGGACACCGGGGCCGGCGACACGGGAACTGTTGCCGGATCGTGATGAGGCGGGAGACGACGGCACGTCGCCGGCCTCAGACCGTCTCCGGCTCGCGCAGGCGCTGGCTGATCACGGTGGACACGCCGTCGGCGCGCATCGACACCCCGTACAGCGAGTCGGCGATCTCCATCGTCCGCTTCTGGTGAGTCACGACGAGGACCTGGCTCGTCTCGCGCAGCTCGTCGTACAGGTCGAGCAGGCGTCCGAGGTTCACGTCGTCCAGAGCGGCCTCCACCTCGTCCAGGACGTAGAACGGGCTCGGTCGGGCCCGGAACAGGGCCACCAGGAACGCCACGGCCACCAGGGCACGCTCCCCACCCGACAGCAGGGAGAGCCGTTTGACGCGCTTGCCGGCCGGCCGTGCCTCGACCTCGATCCCGGTAGTGAGCAGGTTGTCGGGCTCGGTGAGCACCAGGCGTCCCTCGCCGCCAGGGAACAGCCGCGAGAAGACACCCTCGAACTCTCGTGCGGTGTCGGCGAAGGCCTCGGCGAACACGGTCTCGACGCGGTCGTCGATCTCCCGAACGATGCCGAGCAGCTCGCGCCGGGTGCGCTCGAGGTCTCCCAGGTGTCCGGTGAGGTAGGTCAGCCGCTCCTGCGCCGCGGCGTGCTCCTCCAGGGCGAGTGGGTTGACCCGGCCCAATCGCGCCAGCGCCCGCTCGGCCCGCTCGGCGCGGCGCTCCTGCTCCTCGCGGACGTACGCCAGCGCAGGCGCTTGGTCAGCAGACGGCACGAGCAGGTGCGGCCCGTACTCCTCGACCAGGTCGATGGGGCCGACACCCCAGTCCTGCAGCGCGCGCTCCTGGGTACCGGACACTCGCAGCCGCAGCTCGGCCAGCGCGACCTCGTCCCGGTGGAGATCGGCGACCAGGGACTCGAGCTCCGCTCGGCAGCGGGTGGCCGCCTCGGCCAGGTCGTGTCGCTGCATGCGCCGAGCGGCGTCCGCGGCGTCGCTGCGGTCACGCGCGGCGCGCGCAGCCTCCAGCGCCCGCGCGACGCGTGTGCTCAACCCCGCCGCCTGGTCGGCCACCCAGGCGGCGACGCGCGCCTGGCGCTGCTCCCGCTCGTGCCGACGCACCGCTTCCGCCCGTTCCGCACGGATGGTCGCGGCCTGTCGGGTCAACGTCTCGACCCGCGCCTGAGCCGTGCGCAGGCGCTCCTCCAGCGTGCGCAGCTCCAGGCGTGCCTGGACCTCCGCCTGGCGTGCCTGGCGTGCCTGGACCTCCAGTGTCGACGGGTCGTCCACACCCGCCGCCGCGGTGTCGTCGACGTCGAGCTCGTCCACCCGGGCGCGGGCCTCGCCGCATCGACTCTGCAGGTCGCTGACGCGGGCGGACTCCTCGTCGATGCGTCGACGCACCGCGTCGGCAGCCTCGGCCAGGCGTTGCGACTCCGCCTCAGCCGCCCGCATGTCGTGGCCCAGCTGTCCCAGACGTTCGGCGACGGCGGCCAGCTCGGCGTCGGAGCCATGCAGGGCCCGCAGCGCGCTCTCACGACGGGTGACCGCCTCCAGCCGGCTCGCCTCGTGCCGGGCACGGGCGAAGCGGGCCTGCGCGAGCCCCCGATCGGCGGCAGCCAGGCGCTGCCGAGCCTCGTCCAGCTCGGCCTGGATCTCCACCCTCGACCCTCCGGCTGGTCCCCCGACGGCCACATGGCGCCCGAGCAGGGTCCCGTCGGGGGTCACGGTCCGCACGTCGCCGACGGCGTCGATCACTCCGCGGGCCTCGGCGAGGTCTCGGACCCGCACCGTCGGACCGATCGCGGCACGGACCGGGTCGTGCAGTGCGGGTGGAGCCGTCACCGCGCTCACCAGGTAGGCCAGGCCCGGCGGCAGGACCGGCCAGCCGTGGTCCGGGGGCACCTGGGCACCGGCCGACTCGTCTCGACGAGCAACCAGCAGGACAGCACGCCCGAGCTGGGCCGAGGCGGCTCCGGCGAGCAGGTCGACGGCCCGTTCGACTCCGTCGACGACTGCGGCGTCGGCGAGCTCGCCGAGGGCGGCCGCCACCGCCGTCTGCGCGCCTGGCTCGATGACCAGAGCGGCCGCGACGGTGCCGACAAGGGCCCCGGCCGTGGCCGGGTCGGCGAGCAGGGCACCGGTGGCATCTGGTCGGCCCAGCGCCAGGGTGAGGGCATCGATCCTGCTGGAGGCTGCCGCCCGCTCGCGCTCGGCCCGCCGCTCGGCATCGACGGCTGCCGCCACCTGCTCGTCCGCCTCGGTCAACGCCCCCTCCGCCGCCGCATGCTCGGAGTCGAGCTCCTCTTCCCCGACAGACAGGCCTGCGACGCTCGCCTCGAGGCGCTGGAAGTCTGCCCGCGCCTTGTCCGCCCGAGCAGAAGCCTCGTCCCGGGCCCGGGCCAGCCGCGCTTCCTCCTCGGTCGAGCCGACCAGAGCGCTGCGTGCTCCCTCGAGCGTCGTGGCCAGCCTCGCCGCGTCCTCCCGCCGCCGGGTCTGATCCTCTCGACGGTCCGCGACCAGGCGCCCGGCGGCCGCCGACTCATCCTCGGCGCGCTGGCGGGCCGCGATCGACTCGACCAGTCGCTCCCCGGCGACCTCGACCTGCCCCTGGAGGGCGTCGACGGCGGCCTGGGTCGAGGCCACCTCGGCATCCAGTGCCGCAGGGTCGGGTCCACCGCCGGCGGCGCGCCCGGCCCCCAGCCTGGTGGAACGTTCACGCGCCAGCGCATGCGTCCCCTCGATCCTGGCCAGGAGCGCGGCCAGGTCGGTCACCAGAGCGCTGTGTGCGGCCATCTGCTCGCTGTGCGCCCGGTCGTCGGCATCGATCGCCTCTGCTCGTGC
>Ga0209254_10003418_pt1 | contig 14488 bp, 14 predicted proteins | sample FrelakmetDIP11DI_FD_187148 | JGI IMG/M metagenome (GOLD analysis project Ga0209254, IMG submission 187148) | Freshwater lake sediment microbial communities from the University of Notre Dame, USA, for methane emissions studies - DIP11 DI (SPAdes)... | ecosystem: Environmental > Aquatic >...
AAGTTCATGCCGTAGATGCTGGCGATCAGCGTCGGCGGCAGGAACATCACCGCCACCACCGAGAAGATCTTGATGATGTTGTTCTGCTCGAGGTTGATCAGGCCGAGCACGGCATCGAGCAGGAACTGGATCTTGCCGCCGAGGAAGCCGGCGTGGTCGGACAGCGACTGCACGTCGCGCAGCGTCGACTTGAAGCGGTTGCTCTGGTCCTTCGACAGCGTGACGTTGGTAGCCTGCTGCACGTACATGAGCAGGCGCTGGAAGCTCACCAGGCTCTCGCGCGCCTTCGAGATCAGGTCGCCGTTCATGCCGATCTTCTGGATCATGCCCTGCAGGTCGCGATTGGTCGGCGACTCGCCGTTGTCGCGCGGGAAAATCGTCAGCGAAACGCCGTCGAGCTCCAGCTGCACTTTCTCGAGCAGGTCTGCCATGCGCTCGGTGAAGGCTTCGAGCAGCCCGGCCAGCAGCGTCGCCGAGGACGTGCAGGCGGCCGGCGAGCGCTCGACGTGGGCCATGAAGCGCCGCACCGGCGTCGGGTCGACGTAGCGGTTGGTGATCAGGCGGTTGTTGGCGAGGATGAAGGTGATCGCGCTGCTCTCGGGATGCGCCGAGTCGAGCTTGCTGCCCACCGTCGCGGTCATGTAGACGGCGCCGTTCTCCTCGTACAGCCGGTTCGAGGTCTCGATCTCGCGCATCTCGTCGCGCGTCGGCACGTCGACGGTGAGCAGCGCCTCGACCGCCCTCTCCTCGTCGGTGGTGGGCTCGAACAGGTCGGCCCACAGGAACTCGTCAGGAAACGGCGCCGGCGGGGAGTGCTCGACCCAGGTGTAGCCGCTGCCGGTGGGGATGAGGAGGCGAAGCATGAGGTGGCGCCATCGGGACAGGGCGCCGTTTTAGCACACAGCCGCTGCCCCCGGGCAGCTACAACGTCAGGACGCCGGCTTCTCCCGGGCGGCGAGCGCGTTGATCACCTCGAACAGCTGGTCCTCGCTGCCGGCCATGCTGGCGTCGGTGACGTACTTGCCGTTCACCACCACGGTCGGCGTGCTGGTGATGCGGTAGCGCTTGTTGAGGTCGGCCGCGCGGGCCAGCTTCGACTCGACGGCGAAGCCGGTGAATGTCTTCTGGAAGTCGGCTTTCGACACTCCGCGTGCGGTGAGGAACGCCTCGATCTTCTCGGGCGTTTCAAGGCGATTGCCGCGCACGTTGATCTCGCGGAAGGCCTCATCGTGGAGCTGCGGCTTGCCGAGTACCTCGATGGTGTAGAACAGCCGCGCGTGGGTCTTCACCACGTCGTTCCACATCGCCGGCATGCGCACCAGTTGCACGTTGGCGGGCTTGCCCTTCTTTTCCCACGCGGCCAGCCTGGGCTCGAGCAGGTAGCAGTGGCCGCAGGCGTACCAGAACACCGCGACCACCTCGACCTTGCCGGGGGCCACGTTGGTGGGCACCGCGGGCCGCAGGGACTTGTATTGCACACCCTCGGTGAGGTCGGCCGCGAGGGCGGACGACCCGGCGAGGACCATGAGGCCCGCGATGAGCGGGCGCGCAAGCCGCGCGATCAGGTTGTTCATGCGGGATTCAGACCTTGCCGTCGGCGCTGGGTTCAACGCAGGCCCTGCACATACGACGCGAGCGCGTCGATTTCCGCGTCCGTGAGGTTCGCGGCGACGTTACGCATCATCTGGTTCGGGTCCGTCTGGCGCGTGCCGGCGCGGTAGGCCCGCAGCTGGTTGGCCACGTAGGTGGCGTGCTGGCCCTGGATCGAGGCATAGCCGGCGAGCGGGTTGCCGCGGCCGTTCGGGCCGTGGCAGCCGGCGCAGGGCATCACGCCGTTATTGAGGTTGCCGCCGCGGAAGATCTTCTGGCCGAGTGCCAGCTTGGACGGCTCGGTTTCACCGCCGCGGACCTTCTGCGAGGAGAAATACGCCGCCAGATCCGCCATGTCCTCGTCGGACAGAATCATCGCCATCGGCGACATCAGGTCGTTCTGCCGCGCGCCCGTCTTGAACGACTGCAGCTGGTGAACGATGTAAGAGCTGTGTTGCGCCGCGAGGTTCGGCCATTCCGGGCTCGGGCTGTTGCCGTCCGGGCCGTGGCACGCCATGCAGACAGCCGACTTGGCCTGGCCGGCCTCGGCCGATCCGGCAGCAGCGGCGGGGGTGCTCCAACCGGCAATGGCCACCAGCGACAGGGCGGCGACGAGCTTCGCGGTCATAAAACCACTCCGAACGACAGGGGCGGGGAACCGATGAATTGTACACTAGCGGCCCTTTCCGGCGTCCGAGCACCCCACGGCCCATGTCCGCTTTCCCGCACGTCCGGTTCCTGACCAGCGCGCACGAGGTGCCGCAATGCCCGCCCGACGCCGGAGTCGAGGTGGCGGTGGCCGGCCGTTCGAACGCCGGCAAGTCGAGCGCCATCAACGCCATCGTCCAGCGCAAGGGTCTCGCCAAGACCAGCAAGACGCCGGGCGCCACCCGGCTGATCAATTTTTTCGAGCTGGAGCCAGGGCGCCGGCTGGTGGATCTGCCGGGCTACGGGTTTGCCGCAGTGCCTGGCCAGATGCGCCAGCACTGGGGCGCGCTGATCGAGGGGTATTTCAAGCGGCGCACCTCGCTGCGAGGCGTGATCGTCGTGATGGACGTGCGCCATCCCCTCACCGAGCACGACCAGACGATGCTGGCGCTGGCGGCCGGCCAGTCGGTGCCGGTGCACATCGTGCTCACCAAGGCCGACAAGCTGGGCCGGGGGGCGGGCCGACAGGCCCAGGCCGCGGTGCAGAAGGCCGTGGGGCCCGGCACCACCGTGCAGGTGATGTCGGCTCTCAACGGGGACGGAGTCGGGGAGGCACGCGGCGCGTTGCTGCGCCTGCTGACGGCGCGCCCGGAAAAAGAAACCCCGGTGGGACCAGCGGATCCCACCGGGGCAAGTTAAACCCGGCGTTGGGGGATGACCGGGCAGGCGGCGACCCAGGGAGGTAGGTCGGCGCCGAGCATCACAGGACGCTCGAAAAATTAGAGCAAGGACCCCGGCGGAAGTTCCGCGCTTCGCTCGGTACCCGCAGCGACCCGCCGATTGTCAATTTAGATTGCGCAAATCCGGCCGATATATTTGGCGGGAAGCATTTTTGTCAAAGCTCGACTTACAATCGACTACAGGAACGTCCACGTCACGCCGATCGAGAACAGGTCGGCGTCGGTGCGGTCCAGATCGAAGCGCTCGTACTCGGCCCGCAGGCTCAGGCTCCAGACGCGGAACTGGGCGCCGACACCATAGGTGAGGTCGGTGCCGTCGTCACTGCCGTTGCCGAAATCCTGCGACTTCACGTCGCCACTCCAGTCGATGATGCCCGCACGGGCGAACAGGTCCACCGGGCCGACGGGCAGGAAACCAACCGCCGACAGCGACACGCCGCTGCCGTCGGTCTCGATGCGGTCGCCTGCGACGTTGTCGTCACCGGAACCAAAGTCGACGTAGTTGCCCTCGAGCGCCAGCCAGTCGAGGAAGCGCCAGCCGGCGATCAGCTTGAAGCCGGTCGAACTGGCGTCGTAGTTGATGCCGTCGTCCTGGATGCTGCTTTGGCCAATGCTGCCGCCGAGATAGATGCCGTTGTCCGCCGCTGCCGCGGGAAGGCTGGCGACGGCGAGGGCCGCCGCGAGGCCGGCAAGGATGTGCTTGTGCATATGAGGCTCCTGTGGTGTGTCGCCGGCGCAGCGCCGCCGTCATGGGATTGGACAGCGGCCAGCCGGTTCAGTGCGCCGCATCCCAGTGCGGGCCGTGGCCCACGTCGACTTTGAGCGGCACGCGCAGTTGCGCCGCCGCCGCCATGCGCTGGCGCAGCCCGGTCTCGACCTCGGCCACCGCGTCGGCGCGCACTTCGAGCACCAGTTCGTCGTGCACCTGCATGACCAGTCGCGCCGCAACGTGCCCGCCCGCCAGCCACGCATGCACTTCGATCATGGCGCGCTTGATGATGTCCGCCGCGGTGCCCTGCATCGGCGCATTGATTGCGCTGCGCTCGGCGTACTGGCGCAACTGCTGGTTGCGCGAGCGGATGTCGGGCAGGTACAGGCGCCGTCCGAACACCGTCTCGATGAAACCCTGTTCGCGGGCCAGGCCGCGCGTCTCGTCCATGTAGCGCTTCACGCCGGGATAGCGCTCGAAGTAGAGGTCGACATACTTTTGCGCCGCGCCGCGCTCGATGCCGAGCTGGCGCGCAAGCCCGAATGCGGACATGCCGTAGATCAGGCCGAAGTTGATCGCCTTGGCCGCGCGGCGCTGGTCGGGCGTGACCGCGGCAGGCTCGGCGCCGAACACCTCGGCCGCGGTGGCCTGGTGGATGTCGCGGTCCTCGGCGAACGCGCGCAACAGGCTCGCGTCACCCGACAGGTGCGCCATGATCCTGAGCTCGATCTGCGAGTAGTCGGCCGCCATCAGCACCTGCCCCGGCGGTGCGATGAACGCCTGGCGGATGCGTCGGCCTTCCGGGGTGCGCACCGGGATGTTCTGCAGGTTGGGATCGATCGATGACAGCCGACCGGTCGCGGCCACCGCCTGGTGATAGGAGGTGTGCACGCGCCCGGTGCGTGGGTCGACCTGCTCCGGCAGCTTGTCGGTGTAGGTGGACTTGAGCTTCGCCAGGCCGCGGTACTCGAGGATGATGCGCGGCAGTTCGTGTTCGCCGGCGAGTTCCGCGAGCACGTCCTCTGCGGTCGAGGGCTGCCCGGTCGCGGTCTTGCGCTGCACCGGCAGGCCGAGCTTGCCGAACAGCACGTCCTGCAGCTGTTTCGGTGAGTCGAGGTTGAAGGTCACGCCGGCCGCTGCGTGCGCCGACTGCTCGAGCGCGAGCAGGCTCTGCGCGATTTCGTGGCTCTGCTTGCGCAGCATCGTCGTGTCGATCAGCACGCCGAGGTGCTCCATGTCGAGCAGCACCGGCACCAGCGGCTGCTCGATTTCCTCGTACAGCTGCTTAAGGCGCGGCAGGCGCTCGAGTTCGGCCCACAGCATTCGGTGCAGCTGCAGCGACACGTCGGAATCCTCGGCTGAGTACTCAGCCGCGCGCTCGATGGACACCTCGTTGAATGGCAGCTGCTTCGCTCCCTTGCCGGCCACGTCCTCGTAGTGAATCGTTGCGACGCCCAGGTAGTGCTGCGCGACGGAGTCGAGGTCGTGACGCGTCGCGGTGCTGTTCAGCACGTACGACTCGAGCATCGAGTCGTAGCGCATGCCTCGCAACTCGATGCCGTGGTTGCGCAGCACGTGCGCGTCGTACTTGAGGTGGTGCCCGAGCTTGGCGCGATCCGCGTCCTCGAGCAGCGGCGCGAGCTTGTGCAGCACCGCCTGGCGGTCGAGCTGCTCGGGCGCGCCGGGATAATTGTGCGCGAGCGGCACGTAGGCCGCGCGGCCCGGCTCGTCACAGAACGACACGCCGACGATCTCCGCCTGCATGTAGTCGAGCGAAGTGGTCTCGGTGTCGAAGGCGAACACGTCGGCTGAGCGCAGCCGCTGCAGCCACTCGTCGAGCTGCGCCTCGGTGAGGATGGTGTCGTAGTGGCGGGGAAGGCCGGGTGAGGGCTCGCGCGCGGGTTCCGGTGCGGGCGGCGCCTCGATCCCCCCGCCCGGCAACTGCCGCAGCAACGAGCGCAGCTCGAGCTGCGAGTACAGCTCGCGGAGCCGCTCCACGTCGGGGGCGCGGCGGCCGAGATCGCCGGGCTGCAGCGCGAGGTCGAGCGTGCAGTCGATGGTCGCGAGCCGGCGCGACAGCGCGAGGTCGTCGGTGTGCGCGCGCAGGCTCTCGCCCACCTTGCCCTCGATCTCGTGCTGGTGCGCCAGCAGGTTGTCGACCGTCGTGTACTGGTTGAGCCACTTCGCCGCGGTCTTCGGCCCCACCTTCGGCACGCCGGGGATGTTGTCGGAGGCGTCGCCCACCAGCGCGAGGTAGTCGACGATCTGCTCGGGGTACACGTCGAACTTGAGCTTCACGCCGGCGCGGTCGAGCGACGAGTCGGTCATGGTGTTGACCAGCGAGACGCGGTCGTCCACCAGCTGCGCCATGTCCTTGTCGCCGGTGGAAATGATCACGCGCATGCCGGCGTCGGCTGCGCGGCGGGCCAGCGTGCCGATCACGTCGTCCGCCTCCACGCCGGGCACGCGCAACAGCGGCAACCCCTGCGCTTCGACGGTGGCGATCAGCGGGTCGACCTGCGCGCGCAGGTCGTCGGGCATCGGCGGCCGGTGCGCCTTGTACTCGGCGAACAACTCGTCGCGGAACGTCTTGCCGGGGGCGTCGAACACCACGCCGATCAGCGGCGGGTCCTGCTCCTTGAGCAGCTTGGCCAGCATGTTGAGCACGCCGAGCACCGCCCCGGTGGGCTCGCCCCTGGCGTTGGTGAGTGGTGGCAGCGCGTGGAAGGCCCGGTACAGGTAGGACGAGCCGTCCACCAGCACCAGCGTGCGCGGTTCAGTCACGGGCGCCGGGTCCTGTCGGCGGGGCCTGCGGTGGCGGCGGAGCGGTGGTCGGCTCGGCCGGCGTCGCCGGTTGGGTCGTGGGGGGCGCGGGCCGCACGACCACCTCGCCGGGCTTCTCCGGCAAATACAGCGGACCCTTCAACCCGCAGCCCGACGCGGCGACCGCCAGCGCGCACAGACTCACCGCTACGATTCGCCTCATACGTTGTTCTCCGCGAGCAGTTTCGGCTGGGCGGCCTCGACCACGGCCACCGTGACGCGCGAGATACAGGTCAATTTGCCGCGCTCGTCCTCGATGCGGATTTCCCAGACGTGCGAGCGGGCGCCGAGGTGGATCGGGCGCGCCGTACCCATCACGCGGCCGTTGCGTGCGGAACGGATGTGGTTGGCGTTGATCTCCTGGCCGACACAGTAGAAGCGCGAGGCGTCGACGCAGCAGTTGGCGCCCACGCTGCCGAGCGTCTCGGCCAGGGTGACCGAGGCGCCGCCATGCAGCAGGCCGAACGGCTGCACCGTGCGGTGATCGACCGGCATCGACGCCCGCAGGTAGTCGGGCCCGATCTCCGCGAAGCGGATGTCGAGGTATTCGGACATGCTGCCCCGCGATTGCCGGTCCAGCTCCTCCAGGGTGATCGGTCGATACCAGATGCTCATCGGCGCCTCGCGGGTAGGGCCCGGAATTGTACCCTCGCAGGGCAGCCGGGCAGCGCACGCCGCGCTGTACGCGCATGGCGCCCGGAGGGCCGAAGAGGCAGAATTGCTGCAGAGCAAAAGACCCAGCGGAGCAGACCCATGACCGATTACCAGGCCCCCGTCCGGCAGATGCGCTTCACGATCGACCACCTGGCCGATTTCCCGGCCGTGGCGGCGCTGCCCGACTTCTCCGCCGTGGACGGCGACACCATCGAAGCCGTGCTCGGCGAGGCGGCCAAGTTCGCGGGCAGCGTGCTCGCACCGATTAACTGGCTCGGCGACCAGCAGGGCGTCGAGGTCGTCGACGACGCGGTGCAGGTGCCGCGGGAATTCACCGATGCCTACCGGCAATTCTGCGAGGCCGGCTGGCCGGGCATCGCCTCGAACCCCGAGTTCGGCGGCCAGGGGCTGCCGAAGACCGTGTCGCTGGCGTGCGACGAGATGTGGGCGGCCGCCAACGTGGCCTTCGCGCTCTGCCCGGAGCTGTCGCAGGGCGCGATCCTCGCCATGGATCGGCACGCTACCGATGAACTGAAGCAGACATATCTCGAGAAACTCGTCTCCGGCCAGTGGGCGGGCACCATGTGCCTCACCGAGCCGCAAGCGGGCTCGGACCTGTCGGCACTCACCAGTAAGGCCGAGCCCAGCGGCGATCACTACCTGGTCAACGGCAGCAAGATCTACATCACGTGGGGCGACCACCCCATGGCCGAGAACATCATCCACCTCGTGCTCGCGCGCCTGCCGGATGCACCGCCGGGCATCAAGGGCATCTCGCTGTTCGTCGTGCCGAAGTACAAGCTCAATGCCGACGGCACGCCGGGCGAGTTCAACGACGTCATCCCGGTGTCGGTCGAGCACAAGATGGGCATCCACGCGAGCCCGACGGCGGTGCTGGCATTCGGTGGCAAGGGCGGCTCGGTCGGTTACCTCGTCGGCAAGCCGAACGAGGGCCTGGGCGCGATGTTCACGATGATGAACTACATGCGGCTCGGCGTCGGCGCGCAGGGCGTCGGGCTGGCCGATCGCTCGTACCAGAAGTCGGTGGCCTACGCGCGCGACCGCGTGCAGGGCCGCGCGCCGGGCGAGAAGGGCCGCGTGGCGATCATCCGCCACCCGGACGTGCGGCGCATGCTGCTGCTGATGCGCTCGCTGACCCAGGCCTCGCGCGCCATCTGCTACTACACGGCCTCGTGCCTCGATCGCGCGGCACACGGCACGGATGCCGAGTCCGTCACCCAATGGCAGGCACGTGCCGACCTGATGACGCCGATTGCCAAGGCCTGGTGCACCGAGGCCGCGCAGGAGGCGACCGAGCTCGGGGTGCAGGTGCACGGCGGCATGGGCTACGTCGAGGAGACCGGCGTTGCGCAGTTCTACCGCGACGCGCGCATTGCCTCGATCTACGAAGGCACCAACGGCATCCAGGCGATCGACCTCGTCGGTCGCAAGCTGCTGCGCGACGGCGGCGCCACCGTGGCGGCGTTCGTCAGCGACATGCGCAGCGTCGATGCGCCGCTCGCCAACGCGGGCGACGGCTTTGCGGCACTGCGTCGGGCCATGGCCCGCGCGCTGGACGAGCTGGTGCAGTGCTCCAGCTTCCTGCTCACGGCCGAAAAAAAGGACCCGGAGCTGGTGAGTGCCGCCGCCTTTGACTACATGATGCTGATCGGTACGGTGATTGGCGGCTGGCAGCTGGTGCGCGGCGCACTGGTGGCGACGGAGCGGCTCGCAGCGGGCGGCGACAAGGCCTTCCTGCAGGTGCAGGTCGTGATGGCGCAGTTCTACGGCGAACACGTGTTGCCGCGCTGCGCCGGCTATGCGGCCGGCGTGCAGGCTGGCAGCGCGTCGACGATGGCGCTCGCCGCCGAGAATTTCTGAGCCGGCACCCGGCCGCCATGGTGCAGCTGCTGCTCGATGCCGTCGTTCTCGCCCCTGCGGCGGGCGTCGGCGACGGCTGGCAGGCGCTCGACGCATGCCGCGAGCGCGTGCCGGCATCGCTGGTTCCCTGGCTGACCGAGCCGGGGCTGCTCACGGCGCGGGTGCGCGCCGCTTGCGGAGCGGCCACGCGACTGCGCATGCTGCGCCTCGAGCCGGCGCCGCTCGACCTGGCGCTGGCACGCCGCCTGGGCGTGGACGATGCGACCTGCCTGATGCGCGAGATCGAGTTCACCTGCGGCACGCGTCGCTGGATCTTTGCCCAGTCGGTGTTGCCGCAGTCGACGGTCAGGCAGCATCCGTGGCTGCGCGAGCTGGGCGACCGCGGGCTCGGCGAGTCGCTGAATGCCGTCGCCGATGTGCGCCGCGAGCCGCTCGAGTTTCTCGAACTGGCGGCGAGCCACCCACTGGCGCGGGCGGCCGGCGCTGTGGAACCTGCTGCGCCGCTGTGGGCACGCCGCGCCGTGTACCGGCTCGGCGGCTGGCCGATCCTGGTGCAGGAGGTGTTCCTGGCGGCGTTGGGCCGCAGCGACTGAACAGGTCGCGAGGAGATCCCATGACGATGGTCATTCCCCCCGTCACGCAGCCGACCGTCGAAGTGGCCGGCACCGACGCACGATTTCCCGTGCATCGCATCTACTGTGTCGCGCGCAATTACGCCAGGCATGCACGCGAAATGGGCATGGATCCCGACCGCGAGCCGCCGTTCTTCTTCTCGAAGCCCGCCGATGCGCTGGTGCCGAACGGCACCCCGGTGGCGTACCCGTCGCGCACGGCCAACCTGCATCACGAGATCGAGCTGGTGGTGGCGATCGGCACGGGCGGCCGCGACATCCCGCTCGACAACGCGCTGGCGCACGTCTACGGCTACGCGGTCGGCAACGACCTGACGCGGCGCGACCTGCAGTTCGCCGCGCGCGAGCAGGGTCGCCCGTGGGACGTCGCCAAGGGCTTCGACTGCTCGGCACCGGTCAGCGCGATCCGGCCTGCCGCGGAGATGGGCCACCTCGACCGCGGCACGATCTGGCTCGAGGTGAACGGCGAGACGCGCCAGCGCGCGAACCTGTCCGAGATGATCTGGAGCGTGCCCGAGATCGTCGCCGAACTGTCGACCTATTTCGAGCTGCGGCCCGGCGACCTGATTTTCACCGGCACGCCCGAGGGCGTGGGTGCCGTGCGCCGCGGCGACAGCCTCGTCGGCGGCATCGACGGGCTCGAGACGCTGCGAACCACGATCGTCTGAGCGCCCGCGGGCGCGGAGGGGAGGCGCCATGGCGCTCAGGCTCTACACCTACTGGCGCAGCTCGGCAGCGTTCCGCGTGCGCATCGCACTGGCGCTGAAGGGGCTCGACTACGAGTCGATCCCGCGGCATCTGCTGCGCGACGGCGGTGAGCACCGCCGTGCCGATTACCTGGCGCTGAACCCGCAGGGACTGGTGCCCGCGCTTGAGCACGACGGCACGGTGATCACCCAGTCGCTCGCGATCTGCGAGTACCTCGAGGAAGTGTTCCCGCGGCCCGCGCTGCTGCCGTCGAGCCCGGCCGACCGGGCCATGGTGCGCGCGATGGCGCTCGTGGTCGCCTGCGACGTGCATCCGCTCAACAACCTCGGCGTGCAGCAATACCTGCGTGGCGAGATCGGTGCTACCGACGAGGCCGTCGCGCATTGGGTGCGGCACTGGATCGCGCGCGGCTTCCGCGCGCTCGAGCTGCTGGTCGCGCGCCATTCGACCGACGGCCGTCACTGCTTCGGCACGAGCGTCACGCTCGCCGACTCGTTCCTCGTGCCGCAGGTGTACAACGCACGCCGCGCGCAGCTCGACCTTGCGCCCTATCCGCGCCTGGCAGCGATCACGCAGCACCTCGAGTCGCTGCCGGCCTTCGCGGCTGCCCGCCCCGAGTCCCAACCCGATGCAGAGTGAGGAGTCCACCCCATGGTCACGGCTGTCGTACTGATCAAGGCTGCAACCGACCAGGTCACCGGGCTCGCGGAGAAGCTGGCCGAGCTCGACGGCGTGAGCGAAGTGTTTTCCGTCGCCGGCCAGTACGACCTGGTGGCGCTGGTGCGCGTGCGCGAGAACGAGGACCTGGCGCGCGTGATCAGCGACCAGATGCGCAAGCTGCGCGGCATCACCAGCTCCGAGACCCTGATCGCGTTCAAGGTCTATTCGAAGCAGGACCTCGAGGCGGGGTTTGCGCTGGGCTTGGACTAGAGCGTGCCGCCGAGGCGCCGCAGCGCGTCCGGCTGGAAATCCATCAGCTTGCCCTTCACGCCGAACTGGATCGACTCCTTCAGCTCGTTGTCGAGGCCGCCGAGGATGTAGCTGCCGCTGGTGAGGTCGTGCACGACGCCGAAGCGGTACCACGGCACCTGTGCGTCATAGAACTGCACCATGCCGAGCAGCGCGACGCGCCACAGGCCGCCGCGGTTGTCGTACGCCTCTTCCGACACCACGCTCCAGCTGTCCTCGTCGAGGTAGAAGGTGCGCTTGCCGTACACGTGGCGCTGGCCTGGCTTGAGCGTGCCCTCGACCACCCAAACGCGGTGCAGCTCGTAGCGCAGGTAGTCGGGGTTGATCGTGCCCTTGGCGATGATGTCCTTGTACTTCACCGACTTGTCCGCGATGCGGTAGGTGTTGTACGGGATGTACAGTTCGCGCTTGCCGACGAGCTTCCAGTCGAAGCGGTCCGGCGCGCCGTTGTAGCCGTCCACCTGGTCGGTGACGACCATGCCTTCCGAGCCGTCGTTGATGCCGTCGTAAGCGAGGTCGGGCGCACGGCGCACGCGGCGCTGGCCGTTGTTGTAGATCCAGGCGGAGCGCTGCTCGGCAACCTGGTCCACCGGCTCGTGCACCAGGAAGATGGTGCCGCGCAAGGTCGCGGGCTCGGTGAAGTAGCCGAGCGCGTAGAACAGCCGGTTGGGCTCGGGGTCGGCGATGTTCTGCGCGTAGATGCGGGTCGCCTTGAAGCCGATCTTGAAGAAGTCGCCGCTGGCGCGAACCGGGAACGAGTGGCCGATGCGCGTCGTGCCGCCGCCGACGTAACGCACCAGGTGGTTCCAGATGGCCTCGAGGCCGTTCTGCGGGATCGGGAACGGCGTGGTCGACCCGTCGAGGTTCCTCAGGCCGAAGCCGTTCAGCTCCACCTTCGGCGCCTGCGCGAGCACGCGATCGGTAACGTCCTTCGGCAGCGCGGCCGTGCGCCGCGTCACGTACACCGGCAGGCGGAACTGCTGCGGGTACTTCTTGAGCAGCGCCTGCAGGCCGGGCGTGAGTTTCGCGGCGTACTGCGCAGCGTTGTCAGCGCCGATCGTGAACAGCGGCTGGTCGCCCGGGAACGGATCGACGTAGCCCTGCTCGCGCGACCAGCCGGCGGGCGGCTGCGTCAGGCCGCCGTCCCAGGCCGGGATCGTGCCGTCTGCATTGCCGGCGCGCTCGGCGCCGATGGGGGTGAGGTCCTTGCCCAGGCGGGCGAAGTCGCGTTCGGCCGCAAGGGCGTGTGCGGCAACCAGCGCCAGGGCAGGGGCGAGCAGCAGTCGGGTGAGCGGCGTATTCATGCCGCCGATCGTATCAGTCCTTGCGCAGCTTTTGCCCAACCCTGCGGTAGGCCTCGCGGAACGGAATGCCCTCCTGCGCCACCAGCGCGTTCGCTTCGGCTGCGGCATGGATGTCGTCATCCAGGTGGATCCGCTCCGGCCTGAACCGCACCTGCGGGATGGCGGCCGCCATGATCCCGAGCGTCTCGCCGCACAGGTCGATGGCGCGGAACAGCGGCGCCTTGATGAGCTGCAGGTCGCGCTGGTAGCCCGATGGCAGCTTGGCGGTGATGCCCAGCACCTCGACGAGGCAGGCCTGCGCCGTCGCCGTGCGCCCGCGCACCAGCTCGAACACGTCCGGGTTGCGCTTCTGCGGCATGATCGACGAGCCGGTGGTGAACGCGTCGGGCAGCGTGACGAAACCGAACTCGCGCGTATAGAACAGCAGCAGGTCGGACGCGAGGCGACCGAGGTCCTGCATCAGCACTGCTACCTGGAACAGCACTTCGGCCTCGGCCTTGCCGCGCGACAGCTGCACGGCCGTCACCGGCTCGTGATTTTCCGGGAACTCGAGCCGGGTGCGGGTGCCCTCGCGGTTCACCGGCAGGTTGGGCGTGCCGTAGCCCGCGGCCGAACCGAGCGGGTTCTTGAGGATGCGACGGTGCGCGTGACGCAGCCCATCCGCGTCGTCGTTGATCTCCGCCGCGTAGCCACGCGCCCACAGCGCGACCGAGCTCGGCATCGCCTGCTGCATGTGCGTGTAGCCCGGCAGCTCGATGTGCCCCTGCTCGAGCGCCACGCCTTCGAGGGCCGCGGCGACGTGCCGCGCGCCGGCCGCGAGATCCTCGACGGCATCGCGCAGGTAGAGACGCAACGCGACCAGCACCTGGTCGTTGCGCGAGCGACCGGCATGCAGGCGCGCACCCGCCGCGCCGATCCGCTGCGTGAGCAGCGTCTCGAGCGCCGTCTGCCCATCCTCGAGGTCGAGCGTCACCGACCACTCGCCGCGCGCGTGGGCCGCGCCGATCTCGCGCAGTCCGTCGCGGATGGCGACGAGGTCGACGTCGTTCACCAGGCCGGCGTCGTGCAGCATCTCCGCGTGCGCAATCGAGGCCTGCACGTCGTAGGCCACCAGCCGGTTGTCGAGCGCATGGTCCTCGCCGGCGGTGTAGCGCAGCACCCGTTCGTCGAGCGGTGCGCCCTTGTCCCAGAGTCGCGTCACTTCGCCCCCTGCTCCGCCGCACTCAACGCCTTGGTATCCGCCACCACCAGCGTGCCGGTGCCCTCGTTGGTGAAGATCTCGGCCAGCAACGCATCGGGCGCGGCGTAGGAAATCACGTGCACGCGGCGCACGCCGCCGCGGATCGCGGTTTCGATCGCGCTCGACTTGGGCAGCATGCCATCGGAGAGCGCGCCTTCCTCGCGCAGGCGGCGCAGGCCCGCGACGTCGGTGTAGGAGATCAGCGATTGCGGGTCGTCGAGCCGCTCGAGGATGCCCGGCGCGCCGGTGCACAGGATCAGCTTCTCGGCGTCCATCGCACCGCCGATCGCAGCGGCCACCGTGTCGGCGTTGATGTTCAGCAGGTGGCCGGACGCATCGCAGGACAGCGGGCTCACCACCGGCAGGAAGCCCGCGTCGAGCAGGCGCGTGATCACCGAGCCGTCGACGGCGTCGATGTCGCCCACCTGGCCGTAGTCGACCACGTCGCCGCTGGCGAGCGTGACCGGAGCGCGCTTGTGCGCCTTGACCAGGCCGCCGTCCACGCCACTCACGCCGATCGCGGCAATGCCGAATTCGCGGCACAGTCCGAGCAGGCGCGTATTGATCAGGCCGTTCAGGACCATGCAGGC
>Ga0209254_10003419_pt1 | contig 14485 bp, 14 predicted proteins | sample FrelakmetDIP11DI_FD_187148 | JGI IMG/M metagenome (GOLD analysis project Ga0209254, IMG submission 187148) | Freshwater lake sediment microbial communities from the University of Notre Dame, USA, for methane emissions studies - DIP11 DI (SPAdes)... | ecosystem: Environmental > Aquatic >...
GGCCTGTGTCGCCGCCGGCGGCGCGCCGCCGGCGCAGCTGCCGCTGCGCGAGGACCTGCGCACCCGGCTGGCCTGGGGCCTCGTCTACCAGCTGCATCCGCTCGCCGACGCCGAGAAGGCCGCCGCGCTGCGGGCGCAGGCGGGCGCGCGTGGCCTGGCCGTCGGCAACGAGGTGATCGACTACCTGCTCACCCACCTGCCGCGCGACATGCGCACGCTGGCGGCGGCCCTCGATGCGCTCGACGCTTTCGCGCTGGCGCACAAGCGGCCGCTGACGCTGCCGCTGCTGCGGCAATGGCTGGCAGCCGACGAGCCGTAGAATCCGCGCCTGATGACGTTCCCAGCCTTCTCCCTGCACCGCGCGCTGCCGAAAGCCGGCGCAGCGGCCCTGCCCCGATGATCAAGCGCCTCGTCGAGAAGGTGCAGACGCTGTTCGCGCGCCGCCGCCGCGTGAACAAGGCGAAGCATGTGCCGGCCAGCGAGCATGGCATCCAGCGCGACCGCGTGCCTCGTTCGGCGCTGCGTGTGTGCGAGGCGCTGCAGAAGGCCGGCCACCATGCCTATGTCGTCGGCGGCGCCGTGCGCGACCTGATGATCGGCGTGACACCGAAAGATTTCGATGTCGCCAGCGACGCGACGCCCGAGCAGATCAAGCCGCACTTCCGCCGCGCGATCATCATCGGCCGCCGCTTCCGGCTGGTGCACGTGATGTTCGGCGCCGAGACGATCGAGGTGTCGACCTACCGCGCTGCCGCCGACGGCACGCAGGCGGTCGACGCGCACGGCCGCATGCTCGCCGACAACGTGTTCGGCACGCAGGCCGACGACGCCGCCCGGCGCGACTTCACGATCAACGCCCTGTACTACGACCCGGCAACCGAGACGGTGATCGACTATCACGACGGCGTGAAGGACATCAAGCGCCGCCGCCTGCGCATGATCGGCGATCCCGAGGCGCGCTACCGCGAGGACCCGGTGCGCATGCTGCGCGCGGTGCGCATCTCCGCCAAGCTCGGCTTCGAGATCGACGAGGCGACGCGCGCGCCGATCGCGCGCCTGGCCGCCCTGCTGGAGAACGTGCCGCCGGCGCGCGTCTTCGACGAGATGCTCAAGCTGCTCACCAGCGGCCACGCGGTGGCCTGCATCACCCGGCTGCGCGCCGAGGGCCTGCACCACGGCCTGCTGCCGCTGCTTGACGTGATCCTCGAGCAGCCGGAGGGCGAGCGTTTCGTGATGCTTGCGCTGTCGCGCACCGACGAGCGCGTGCGCGCCGGCAAGCACATCGCGATCGGCTTCCTCTTCGCCTGCCTGCTGTGGCACGAGGTGCTCAAGCGCTGGAAGGACCTGGAGGCGGCCGGACAGCACCGCATCCCGGCCCTCGATGCGGCGATCGACGAGGTGCTCGACCGGCAGACGGAGAAGCTGGCGATCCAGCGCCGATTCGTTGCCGACATGCGCGACATCTGGATGATGCAGCCGCGCTTCGAACGCCGCTCCGGGCGCGCGCCGCTGGCGCTGCTCGGCCATCTGCGGCTGCGCGCCGGCTATGACTTTCTTGCCCTGCGCGGCGCCGCCGAGGAGTGCCCGGAGGAACTGGTCGCCTGGTGGCACGACTTCATGCACGCCGACGAAGAAGGCCGCGCCCGCCTGCTGTCGGCGGCGCCGTCCCCGCGGCAAGGCGAGGGCGGCCGCCGCCGCCGCCGGCGGCCGAAAGTGGGCGGCGCATCGGCCGCGGCCGACCGCGCCGCTGCCTCCTGAGCCGGCGGCCATGACCGAGCAGCGGGCCTACATCGGGTTGGGCGCCAACGAAGGCGACGTCATCGCGACGCTCGGTGCCGCCGTCGATGCGCTGCGCGAGCTGCAGCAGTGCGCCTTCGTCGGCGTTTCGCCCTACTACCGCAGCGCGCCCGTCGATGCGGAGGGCCCCGACTACACGAACGCCGTGGTCGCTCTCGACACCACGGTCGAGCCTTATGCCCTGCTGCTCGCGCTGCTCGACATCGAGATCCGCCTCGGCCGCCGGCGCCGCGGCGCCGACGTCAAGACCAAGACGGCACGCCGCGTCGATCTCGACCTGCTGCTGCACGGCCCGCTGATGATGGTCAGCACGCCGCTGACGCTGCCGCACCCGCGCATGCACGAGCGCGCCTTCGTGCTGCGCCCGCTGCTGGACCTGGAACCGGACATCGAACTGCCGGGACTCGGCCCGGCGGCGCGCCTGCTCGCCGGCCTGGCCCAACAGAACATCGAGCGCATCGAACCCGGCGCCTGATCTACCGGGCATGAGCGCGCCGGGCCGTCCCAAGCGCGAATCCTTCGAGCTGCGTGAGAAGGCAAGCCCGATGAGCGCGCCGGGCCGCCCCAAGCGCGAATCCTTCGAGCACCGCGAGAAGGCATGGCGATGACCCCGCCGGGCCGCGCCGAGGGCGAATCCCTGACGCGCCAGCGTCAAGGCAATCCGGCAAACCCGATCGCCGCGCGCTTCCGGCACATCGTCGTCGAGGGGCCGATCGGCGTCGGCAAGACCTCGCTGGCCCGCCGGCTCGGCGCGTCGATCGGCGCGCGCCTGCTGCTCGAGCAGCCGCAGGCGAACCCGTTTCTCGAGCGCTTCTACCGCGAGCCGGCGCGCCATGCGCTGGCCACCCAGCTGTTCTTCCTGTTCCAGCGCACCCAGCAGCTGGCCGAGCTGCGCCAGCTCGACCTGTTCCACACCCTGGTGGTCGGTGATTTCCTGCTCGACAAGGACCCGCTGTTCGCCCGGCTGACGCTCGCCGACGACGAGTTGAGGCTCTACGAGCAGATCTACGCGCAGCTGGCGCCGCAGGCGCCGGCGCCCGACCTCGTCATCTACCTGCAGGCGCGGGCGGAGACGCTCATCGAGCGTGTCGCCCAACGAGGCAACCCGGTCGAGGCGGAAATCACCGAGGACTACCTGCGCCGGCTCGCCGACAGCTACGCCCGCCATTTCCACCACTTCGAGGCCGCACCCGTGCTGGTGGTCAACGCCGAGCACCTGAACCCGATCGAACGCGAGGAGGACTATGCGCTGCTGGTCGAGCGCATCGCCGGGATGCGCGGCCGCCGCGAGTACTTCAGCGTCGCCGGCTGAGCGCATCCCAGCCGCGGGCCAGCTAATATGCGCCGCGCGTTGCCGCCCCGGGAGTACGAACGATGAAGGTCGTCCGATCGATCGAAGAACTGCGCGACCAGCTGCGCGGGCAGTTGCGCATCGCCTTCGTGCCGACGATGGGCAACCTGCACGCGGCGCACCTGTCGCTGATGGCGATGGCGCACCAGCATGGCGACCCGGTGGTGGCGTCGATCTTCGTCAACCGGCTGCAGTTCGGCCCCAGCGAGGACTTCGACAAGTATCCGCGCACGCTGCAGGACGACATCGACAAGCTGCAGAAGCACAACCGGGTCTACGTGCTGTTCGCGCCGACAGAAGGCGAGATGTATCCGGAGCCGCAGAGCTACCGCGTCAGCCCGCCGCAGGACCTCGGCGACATCCTCGAAGGCGAGTTCCGCCCCGGCTTCTTCGTCGGCGTCACCACCGTCGTGCTGAAGCTCTTTTCCTGCGTCCAACCGCGCGTCGCGGTGTTCGGCAAGAAGGACTACCAGCAGCTGATGATCGTGCGCCACATGTGCCGGCAGTTCGCCCTGCCGACCGAGATCGTCGCCCACGAGACCGTTCGCGATGCGGACGGGCTGGCGCTGTCGTCGCGCAACCGCTTCCTGTCGGACGCCGAGCGCAGGGAGGCGCCGCGGCTGTACCGGGTGCTGAACGAGGTGCGCGACCGGCTGCGCGCCGGCCAGGGCGACGTGCCGGCCATCGAGCACGACGCACAGCGCGAACTCGCCGCCGCCGGCTGGAAGGTCGACTACGTGTCGGTTCGCCGCCAGATGGACCTGAAGGCGCCGGGTGTCGAGCAGGTTGCCTCGGGGACCCCGCTGGTCGTCCTCGCCGCCGCCAAACTGGGAGCGACGCGGCTGATCGACAACCTGGAGGTCTGAACCTCGCCGGGCACGCGCCGCCGGGGGATCCGATTCGGACATAATCCCGGTCCCGCGCCGGGATGGCGGAACTGGTAGACGCACGGGACTCAAAATCCCGCGGTAGCAATACCGTGCGAGTTCGATTCTCGCTCCCGGCACCATCGACTCTTGTTGACGCTCATGGCCGGTCAAGCCGTGGACGATTCGGCCGGGCTAACGCTCGCCGACTTCGACTTCGATCTTCCTGCCGAACTGGTCGCGCAGCACCCGCTGCCCGATCGCGCGGCGAGCCGACTGCTGCACGTGCAGCCCCAGGCGCTTGCCGATCTGCGCTTCGCTGACCTGCCGCGACTCGTCGCGCCCGGCGAGGTGCTGGTGTTCAACGACACGCGGGTGATCAAGGCGCGCCTTTACGGCCGCAAGCCGAGCGGCGGCCGGGTCGAGGCGCTCGTCGAGCGGCTGCTCGGGGAGCGGCGCGCCCTGGCCATGCTGCGCGCGAGTCACAGCCCGAAGGCCGGCGCGCAGGTCCTTTTCGGCACCGACGCCGAGCCCGTGACGGCGACCGTCATCGGCCGGCGCGACGACTTCTTCGAGCTGGATTTCTCCGCCGACGTGGCGGCCACGCTCGACCGCTTCGGCCACGTGCCGCTGCCGCCGTACATCGCGCACGGCGACGATGCCGAAGATGCCGCGCGCTACCAGACCGTCTACGCGCGCCGCAGCGGCGCCGTGGCGGCGCCGACCGCCGGACTGCACTTCACGGCCGACCTGATGGCGGCGCTGCGCAGCGGCGGCGCCCACTGCGTGTTCGTGACCCTGCACGTCGGCGCCGGCACCTTTCAGCCGGTGCGCACCGAGCGGCTCGCCGAGCACCGGATGCACGCCGAGCGCTTCGAGATCTCGCCGGCTGCGGCCGAGGCGGTCAACGCCGCCCGGGCGGCGGGCCGACCGGTGACGGCAGTCGGCACGACCAGCCTGCGCGCCCTCGAATCGGCAGCGCGCGACGGAGCCATCACCGCCGGCAGCGGCGAGACGAGGCTGTTCATCACGCCCGGCTACGAGTTCCGCGTGGTCGACCGCCTGCTCACCAACTTCCACCTGCCGAAGTCGACGCTGCTGATGCTGGTGTCCGCCTTCGCCGGCCTCGACCGAATCCGCCGCGCCTACGCGCACGCGATCGCGCAGCGCTACCGTTTCTTCAGCTACGGCGACGCGATGCTGCTGGAAAGGAGCAGGACATGAGCCTCGTGTTCGAACTGCCTGGCCAGGACGGCGCGGCCCGCCGCGGCCGGCTGCACCTCGCGCACGGCATCGTCGACACGCCGGCCTTCATGCCGGTGGGGACCTACGGCACGGTCAAGGCGATGACGCCGCGCGAGCTCGTCGAACTCGGCGCGCAGATCGTGCTCGGCAATACGTTTCACCTCTGGCTGCGCCCCGGGCCGGAGGTGATCGGCAAGCATGGCGGGCTGCACCGCTTCATGGGCTGGGAGCGGCCGATCCTGACCGACAGCGGCGGCTTCCAGGTCTTTTCGCTTGGGTCATTGCGCAGGATCAGCGAAGACGGCGTGCGCTTCGCCTCGCCGGTCAACGGCGACCGGCTGCTGCTGACGCCGGAGGAATCGATGCGGATCCAGGCGGTGCTCGACTCCGACGTGGTGATGGTCTTCGACGAGTGCACCCCGTACGAGGTCGACGGCAGCCCGGCCACGCGCGAGCACGCCGCCGGATCGATGCGGCTGTCGCTGCGCTGGGCGGCGCGCAGCCGCGCCGAGTTCGACCGCCTGGGCAACCGCAACGCCCTGTTCGGCATCGTGCAGGGCGGCATGTACGAGGACCTGCGCGACGAGTCGCTCGCCGGCCTCGTCGAGGTCGGCTTCGACGGCTACGCGATCGGCGGGCTGTCGGTCGGCGAGCCGAAGGAAGAGATGCTGCGCATGCTCGCCCACACCGCGCCGCGGCTGCCGGCGCAGCGGCCGCGCTACCTGATGGGCGTGGGCACGCCGGAGGACCTGCTCGCCGGCATCGCCGCCGGAATCGACATGTTCGACTGCGTGCTGCCGACGCGCAACGCGCGCAACGGCTGGCTCTTCACGGCGGCCGGCGACATCAAGATCCGCAACAGCCGGTACAAGGACGACACCCGTCCGCTCGATCCCGACTGCGCCTGCCACACCTGCCGCAACTTCAGCCGCGCCTATCTGCACCACCTGCAGCGCGTCAACGAGATCACGGGCAGCCGGCTGAACACGATCCACAACCTGCACTTCTATCTGGACCTGATGCGCCGCGCGCGCGCGGCGATCGAGGACGGGCAGTTCGACCGCTTCGCCCTTGAGCTGCGCCGTCGTCGCGCGGCCGGCCCCGGCTGAACGCGCCGATCGGGCGCCGCGCGGCGATCGGCCGATCGCGCTGGATATAATCCGCTCTTCCCCGGCCGGCCATGCGCGCGCAGGCAAGGCGCTGCAGGCGGCGGCGCGCGGCCGCCAGTGCCTTCCACCCCATCACCGATGACCCGGCCGGCCCGCCGGCCCTGACGCTCAGGAGACCACATGTTCTTCCTATCCGATGCCCTGGCGCAGACCGCACCGGCCGCTCCCGGCGGCGAAGGCGCCTGGACCTCGATCCTCTTCATGGTCCTGATCTTCGCGGTCTTCTACTTCCTGCTGATCCGCCCGCAGGCGAAAAAGCAGAAGGAACACAAGGCGATGGTCGAGGCGCTGAGCAAGGGCGACGAGGTGATGACCGCCGGCGGCATCATCGGCAAGATCTCCGAACTGACCGAGCAGTACGTCACGCTGCAGGTCGCGGCGGTCGACGGCAAGCCGGTCGAGATCGCCATGCAGCGCGCCGCGGTGCAGACGCTGCTGCCCAAGGGCACGATGAAGAGCCTGTGATTGCCGCCGATGCCGATGCCTTTGCGTCGCCCTTGTAGTCGCGCCGGCCGCCCGGCCGCCCGAAGGCCGGCGCGCCAGACTCTCTCGGCCGAGTGCACGTGCGCCCCGCAGGGGCGCGTACACGAGGCCGACACGCCATGAACCGCTATCCCCTCTGGAAGTACGTCATCATCGCGGCCGCGCTGCTGTTCGGCGCCGTCTACACGGTGCCGAACTTCTTCGGCGAGGCGCCGGCGGTGCAGGTTTCGTCGCAGCGGCCGACGGTGAAGGTCGATGCCGAGCTCCTCAGGCGCGTCGAAGGCGTGCTGGCGTCGGCCGGCGTCGCCTATGAAGCCGCCTACCTCGATGTCGTCGGCCTGAACGTCACCGCGCGCGTGCGGATGAGCGACACCGACACACAGATCAGGGCGCGCGACGCGCTCGAGTCGGCGCTGAACCCCGATGCGAAGGACCCCACCTACGTGGTCGCGCTGAACCTGCTGTCGCGCTCGCCCCGCTGGCTGGCCACCGTGGGTGCCCTGCCGATGTACCTGGGCCTCGACCTGCGCGGCGGCGTGCACTTCCTGATGCAGGTCAACACCGCCGAAGCGGTCACCAAGCGCCTCGACGCGCTGGTCGGCGACCTGCGCACGCTGCTGCGCGAGAAGGAGGTCCGCCATGCCGGCATCGCCCGCGTCGGCGACCGTCTCGAGATCCGCTTCCGCGAGGAGGAAACGCGCAAGAAGGCCGACGGGGTGATCCGCGACAGCCTGTCCGACCTGGCCCTGCGCGAGGACACGAGCGGCGCCGACCTCGTGCTCGTGGCGACGCTGACGCCGGCCGCCGCCAAGGCCGTCGCCGACGGGGCCCTGAAGCAGAACATCACCACCCTGCACAACCGGATCAACGAGCTCGGCGTCGCCGAGCCGGTGATCCAGCAGCAGGGCGCCGACCGCGTCGTGGTGCAGCTGCCCGGCGTGCAGGACACCGCGCGCGCCAAGGACATCATCGGCCGCACGGCGACACTGGAGGCGCGGCTGGTCGACGTCTCCGGCGAGGGGCAGGCGGCGGTGACGGGCACCTCGCCGGTGCCGTTCGGCTCCGAACGCTTCACCGTCGGCCGCGGCGCGCCGGTGGTGCTGAAGAAGGACGTGATCTTCTCCGGGCAGCAGTTGCAGGGCGCGCAGGCGACCTTCGACGAGAACCAGCGCCCGGCCGTGTCGATCGACCTGAACGAATCGGCAGGCCGCCACCTGCGCAAGGTCTCGCGCGAGAACATCAAGAAGCCGATGGCGATCGTGCTGTTCGAGAAGGGCCGCGGCGAGGTGCTGACGGTCGCCACGATCCAGGACGAGCTCGGCTCGCGCTTCCGCATCACCGGCCTGGACAGCACGCAGCTGGCCAACGACCTGGCGCTGCTGCTGCGCGCCGGCGCGCTCGCCGCGCCGATGGACATCATCGAGGAGCGCACGATCGGGCCGAGCCTCGGCAAGGAGAACATCGAGCGCGGCTTCAACGCGACGCTGTACGGCTTCATCGCCATCGCCGTGTTCATGGTCTTCTATTACCGCGTGTTCGGGCTGATCTCGGTGGCCGGGCTGACGGTCAACGTCGGCATGCTGGTCGGCCTGCTGTCGCTGCTGCAGGCCACGCTCACCCTGCCCGGCATCGCCGCGGTGGCGCTGACCCTCGGCATGGCGATCGACGCCAACGTGCTGATCAACGAGCGGGTGCGCGAGGAGCTGCGCCGCGGCGCCACCGCCCAGCAGGCCATCACCCAGGGCTACGACCGGGCGTTCGCGACCATCCTCGACTCGAACATCACCACACTGATCGCCGGCGTCTTCCTCTTCATGCTCGGCTCGGGGCCGATCCGCGGCTTCGCGGTGGTGCACTGCCTCGGCATCCTGACCTCGATCTTCTCGGCGGTGTTCGTCTCGCGCGGCATCGTCAACCTGGTCTACGGGTCGCGGCGCCGGCTGGCCACGCTCTCGGTCGGCCAGGTGTGGAAGCCGGGCACGTCGGGGGCGTAGGGGCCGGGGCGAGGAAGTCGAGAGGCAGACCGATGGAATTCTTCCGAATCAGCCGCACGATTCCGTTCATGCGCTATTCGCGCATCCTGAACGCGATCTCGCTCATCACTTTCCTCATCGCCGTCGGCGCGATTGTCGCGCGCGGCCTGAGCCTGTCGATCGAGTTCACCGGCGGCACGGTGATGGAGATCGGCTACCCGCAGGCGGCCGACCTCGGCAAGGTGCGCACCGCGATCGAGGCGAAGGACTGGGGCGAGTTCCAGGTGCAGAGCTTCGGCACCTCGCGCGACGTGCTGATCCGGCTGCCGGTGCAGCCCGGCGTCAGCGCCGGCCAGCAGGCCGAGGAGGTGATGGCCACGCTCAGGGCCCAGGACCCCGGCGTCGAACTGCGCCGGGTCGAGTTCGTCGGGCCCGCGGTCGGCGAGGAACTGGCGCACGACGGCACGCTGGCCCTGCTGCTGGTGTGCTTCGGCATCATGGTCTACCTGGCGTTGCGCTTCGAGTGGAAGTTCTCGGTGGCGGCGATCATCGCCAACCTGCACGACGTGATCCTGGTGATCGGCTTCTTCGCCATCTTCCAGTGGGAGTTCTCGGTGCCGACGCTGGCTGCGCTGCTCGCCGTGCTCGGCTACTCGGTCAACGAATCGGTGATCATCTTCGACCGCGTGCGCGAGCACTTCCGCACGATGCGCAAGGCAACCGTGACCGAGGTGATCGACTCCGCGATCACCGCGACCATCTCGCGGACGATGATCACGCACGGCTCGACGCTCGCCATGACGCTGTCGATCCTCTTCCTCGGCGGACCGGCGCTGCACAGCTTCGCGCTGGCGCTGTCGATCGGCATCGGACTGTCGATCTACTCGTCGATCTTCGTCGCGGCGGCAATCGCCATGTACCTCGGTGTCAGGCGCGAGGACCTGGTCAAGCCGGTCAAGAAGGAAGATGCAGGGCAGGAAATCGTCCCCTGAGGACGAGGGTGAGGTCCGGGGCGGCAGTTGCCGGACCTGGCCCGGTTCGCGTGCGGGAGCGGTCGCCATCGCCGATGCGCGAGTCCGCATCTGGGATCTGCCGACGCGCATGTTTCACTGGGCGCTGGCGGCGCTGGTCGCCCTCTCCATCGTCACCGCCCAGCTCGGCGGCCTGTGGCTCGACTGGCACATGCGCAGCGGCTATGCGATCCTGACGCTGGTCGTCTTCCGCCTGCTGTGGGGCGCGGCGGGAAGCCGCTACGCGCAGCTCACCCACTTCGTGCGTGGTCCGCGCACCGTTCTGCAGTATCTGCGCGGGCATCACCACGAGGTGAAGGCCGGCCACAGCCCGCTCGGCGCGCTGTCGGTGCTCGCCATCCTCGCGGTGCTGCTGCTGCAGGCGGCGACGGGACTGTTCGCCAACGACGGCAGCTTCACCGAGGGCCCGCTGGCGCGGCTGGTCGCCAGCGCAACCGGCGAGATGCTTTCGACCGTGCACCGCTGGGGTGAAGTCGCAATCTATGCGCTGCTCGCCCTGCACCTGGGCGCGGTGCTCTTCTACCTCGTCGTCAGGCGGGACAACCTGGTCGGCCCGATGATCACCGGCGACCGCCACGGCATCGATGCGCCCGGCGTGAACGACGGCCCGGCGCTGTGGCTGCGCGCGATGGTGCTGCTCGCCGTCGCCGCCGGTCTGACCGCTTACGTGGTGCTGCTGTAGAGAAAACTCCCGCCGCAGCGGGAGCCTCCTCGCAGGACGTGCGCAACGTGAACGGATCCGGCGCCGCCGGGCCACCGTGCCGCGTTACTTGTTGCGATAGTTGTCGTGGCAGTTGTCGCAGGACTTCGCGGTCGCCTGGAACTGCGTGCGGATCGCCGCGATGTCACCGCCCTTGGCGACCTCGTTCAGCTTGATGACCTCCTGCCGCATTGCACGGCCGTACTCGCTGACTTTCGGGTCGGTGAAGACTTCGGGCTTGGCGCGCGTCGGCGGGTCGCCGCCTTTCTCCGAACCCGGCACGAAGCCTTCGCCCGGCAGCTGGGAGACGAAATCGACGATGCCGGCGCTGCGCTGGATGCGCGTCAGGTCGGGCTTGTCCGCCTTCAGCTGGGCCGCGATGGCGCCCATCTGGTGATTCATGATCACGTACGCCGACTTGCGATAGCGGATCGCGTCTTCCGGCTTGGCGAACTGCGCCTGGGCAGGCAGGCAAACGGCCGCCAGCACGGCAAAGGAAAGCAGGGTCTTCGACATCGGGGTCCTCGACTTGGGGGGGAAGGTGTGCATCCGGCCCGGCCTGACGGGGCCGCCTGAGTGGAGACAGCGTCAGCGATCCGCTGGTTCCAGACGAAATGCTAGCAGCGGCGCGCCAGCTCGATCGCCTTGCCAAGATAACCGGCGGGGGTAAGGGCGAGCAGCGCCTCACGCGCCTCGGCCGGGACCGGCAGGCCACGGATGAACGCCTGCAGCGCCGCGCGCTCGACGCCCTTTCCGCGCGTCAGTTCCTTGAGCTTCTCGTAGGCGCCCGGCACGCCGTAGCGGCGCATCACTGTCTGCACCGGTTCGGCGAGCACCTCCCAGGCGTCGTCGAGATCGGCTGCCAGCCGCTCCCGGTTCAGTTCCAGCTTGCCGAGCCCGCGCCGGCACGCCTCGTACGCCACCAGGCTGTAGCCGAAGGCCACGCCGAGGTTGCGCAGCACCGTCGAGTCGGTGAGGTCGCGCTGCCAGCGCGACACCGGCAGCTTCTCGGCAAGATGGCGCAGCACCGCGTTGGCCAGGCCCAGGTTGCCCTCGGAATTCTCGAAGTCGATCGGGTTGACCTTGTGCGGCATGGTCGAGGAGCCGATCTCGCCTGCCTTCAGCTTCTGCCGGAAGTAGCCGAGCGCGATGTAGCCCCACAGGTCGCGGTCGAGGTCGAGCAGCACGGTGTTGGCGCGCGCCACCGCATCGAACAGCGCCGCCATCGAGTCGTGCGGTTCGATCTGGATCGTGTGCGTGTTGAAGGCGAGGCCGAGCGACTCGACCACGCCGCGCGCCACCTGCTCCCAGTCGATGCGCGGATAGGCGGCCAGGTGCGCGTTGTAGTTGCCGACCGCGCCGTTCATCTTCGCGGTCAGCGCCACCGCGTCGATGGCCTCGATCGTGCGCGCCAGCCGCACCGCCACGTTGGCGAACTCCTTGCCGACCGTGGTCGGCGTGGCGGCCTGGCCATGCGTGCGCGACAGCATCGCCACCCCGGCGTGCTCGTGCGCCAGCGCGCGCAGGCTCGCGTGGATCGCCCGCAGACGCTCGAGCAGCAGCGCGCGGCCATCGGTCAGCATCAGCCCGTGGGCGACGTTGTTGATGTCCTCCGAGGTGCAGCCGAAGTGGATGAACTCCGCCGCCGCGGCCAGCGCCGGCACGTCGCCCGTGCGCCGGCGGATCCAGTACTCGACCGCCTTGACGTCGTGATTGGTGATGCGCTCGGTTTCCTTGATCTCCGCGCAGTCGCCGAGGGTGAAACCGCCCGCGAGTTCGCGCAGCCGTTCGGCCGCCGCCGGCGCCAGGGCCGGCAATTCGGCCAGTCCGAGGCGCGACAGCGCGAGCAGCCACTCGACCTCGACGCGCACGCGCGCGCGCATGAAGGCGAACTCGGAGAACACGTCGCGCAGGGCGGCGGTCGAGGCGCCATAGCGGCCGTCGAGCGGCGACAGCGCGGTCAGCGCGGACAGTTCGAGCGGGGTCGGCACGGGGGAGTCTCTTCGCGCGGCACCGAGCCGATGTCGGCAACATCGCACTCAGCCGATGGGTCGGAAAAAAGTCTAGCATCGACGCTGCGGCACCGGCGCGGGCGAGCGACGGTGAGCGCGCCGCTGCAGCGGCTTGTCCCGGATGCGTTGATATACTGGTTGTGGACTCCTGAATGCGAAAACAGAACAACTTGTCCCATCGGCTGCGTCTGGTCGGCTCGCTCACCAGCCCGTACGTGCGCAAGGTGCGCATCGTGATGGCGGAAAAGCGGATCGAGTGTCAGCTCGAACTCGAGGACGTCTGGTCGCCAGAGTCGAGGATCCAGCAGTCCAACCCGCTCGGCAAGGTGCCGTGCCTCATCATGGAAGATGGCGGTGCGGTGTTCGATTCGCGCGTCATCGTCGAGTATCTCGACACGATGACGCCGGTGGCGAAGCTGATCCCGACCACGGGCCGCGAGCGCGTCGAGGTGCGCACCTGGGAGGCGCTGGCCGACGGCCTGCTCGACGCCGCGATCGCCGTGCGCCTGGAGCAGACCCAGCGTCCGCCGGAGCAGCAGTCGCCGAAGTGGATCGACCGCCAGATGGGCAAGGTCGATGCCGCGCTCGAGGCGATGGCGCTCGGGCTCGACGGCAAGAACTGGTGCCATAACAACGTGTATTCGCTGGCTGACATCGCCGTCGGCTGCGCGCTCGGCTACCTCGACTTCCGCTTCCCGCAGATCGACTGGCGCGGCAGGCACCCGAGCCTCGACAAGCTGTACACCAAGCTGGCCACCCGGCAGAGCTTCATCGACACGGCGCCGCCGAAACAGTGAGCGGCGGCCGGTGATCCGGCGGGGATTCAGCTGCTGCGTACCACCAGCGTGGCGGCGCACAGGTCTTCCAGCGCGGTGCCCACCGACTTGAACAGCGTGATCTCCGCGTCGCCCGTGCGGCCGCGCTGATCGCCGCGCACCAGTTCGGCCAGTTCGGCGACGACGCTTTCGCGGCGGATCGCGCCGCTGGCCAGCGGCGCCAGCAGGTCGCCGGCTTCGGCCAGCGCGCCGGCATAGGTGTCGACGAAGATGCGCGCGCGCGCCGCTGCCGCGTCGTCGGTCTCGCGCATCGCGGGCGTGAAGCCGCCGACCAGGTCGAGATGCGTGCCTGGCTCGAGCCACGCGCCGTGCACGACCGGCGCCGTGGCCGTCGTGGCGCAGCTGACGATCTGCGCCTTGCGCACCGCCGGTTCGAGATGCTCTTCCGCCTGCGCCGGCAGGCCCCGGTCGCGCAGCCACTGCGCCGTGGTCTGCGCCCGCGCCGGATCGCGCGCCCAGACGAAGACGCGGCGCAGGGCCGGCCGCAACGCGTAGTGCGCGCAGGCCAGGTACGGCGCCAGGCGGCCGGCGCCGACCACCAGCAGGTTCTGCGCGTCGGCGCGCGCCAGATAGCGCGCGGCCAGCGCCGAGGTTGCCGCCGTGCGGCGCAAGGTGAGCGCCTCGCCGTCGAGTAGCGCCAGCGGCTCGCCGCTGGCGCGGTCGAGCAGCACGTAGATCGCCTGCACCGTGCCGACGCCGCGCGCGCTGTTGGCGGGCATCACCGTCACCAGTTTCACGCCGAGCGCCGCGTCGCTCCACGCCGGCATCAGCAGCAGCGCGTCGGACGGGCCGAGCCTGTGCGCGTGGCGCACCGGGACCTGCGCGCCGGCAGCGAATGCCCGCGCGAGCGCTTCGACCAGGCGCGGATAGTCGAGCGCCGCGTGCACTTCCTCGGCTGCATAGAATCGAAGCATGGACCGGATTCTACTGAGCTTTCAATAAATACATGACGTTTTCAGAAGGCCAGTTCGGCCTGCTGCCAGAAGGCGGTGATCAGTTTCGGGCGGCGCTGCATGGACTTG